>MDSZ01145043.1_pt1 | contig 63137 bp, 51 predicted proteins | sample 811201 | NCBI WGS metagenome assembly MDSZ01 (sample SAMN05326647, study PRJNA326480) | marine metagenome | isolation source: seawater | place: Indian Ocean: North | collected 2010
AAGATTAACTCCGTAAAAGAAATCATAGATGTCTATGGGCATGGTAAAGCAATACAAAACAAAACAGCCCTACTTGTTACAAATCCAGTTCCCCGTGATTATGAAATCCCCACTTCAGAAATTGAAACAATCATAAAAAGTGGGCTTGTTGAGCAAAAAAAACAATTCATTTCTGGAAAAAGACTCACGCCTTTTTTGCTGGAACATATTTTAAAAAAAACTGGAGGAAAAAGCTTAAAAACAAATATATCGCTCGCACTAAACAATATTAAACTAGGTGCTAAGATTGCTAAAAATTTGCTTTAGTTTGTTTTGTGCGTTACCAATGGCATAAACATTAACACCCACATAGTGCCAAACTGGTGCAACGAGCCCCGCAGCCTCTGATAAAACCTCCATGGGGTCTGTGGCGGCAAGAAAGCGGTCAGGCCCCACGGTGTGAACCACACATTTTTCCCACCCTTTAAGATTGTTGTAAATAAAGGACATGTCTGGAAACATTTCTCGATTTTCTAAGGGTGTTTTTCCAATTAAGAAATTATACCCAGCCCTATTCACATGGTTAATTATGCACAGGTTTGTTTTATGAGTTTTAAGCTTATCAAAAATCAAAACCTTTTGAAACTTGAGTTTTCTTTTTAAACCTAAAAAGTTTTTTGGACTAATCGATCCGGATTCGAAACCAATAGGAACAATGTGTTCTTGGCCTTTTTTGTCAAGATAAACTTTATGGTTAAAACTTGTTTTTTTAGATATAAATTTTGAGGGTTTATATAATGAATATGTAACAATCTTTTTCAAACTTTAATAAAATAGCCATTTGAAATATCTAATCATAGTCTTTCTTTTTATTTCTTCCCTTACTGGGCAATGAGCCCTTTGAAACAATCCTTCTTTGCCGGTCGGCAATTCTGATAAAGGTGTTGGGCTGTGGGCTGGCCAGGTTATGTTTACGCTAGATAACGTGGACCAGTATATTGACTGGTGGCATGGTGTCCTCCCTGAGTCTGGTGAAAGTTTTGAACATGAGGGGACCCTTTCTTCTTTTGTTTTTAACCCTGGATTGACAGTTGGACTTTCAAATTATTGGAATGTTTCATTTAATCAAATATTTGGCTATAGGTTTATGACATGGGAAGGAGACTCGACAACCATACACCATCGTAACGAAGGAACCCACACAGACTTTGTAAATGCAATTGGCGGAGTTTTAGGAGATTCAAGGGTTTTATTTAGGTATCTTGTTTATAACGATGGGAAGGGTGAGGGTAGGCGTTTTTTTATGGGTGCCGGCTTAAGCATCCCATCTAATAACACTCTAACATCTGACCCGTTTTTCCTTGATGGAAAAGAAAAAACTGAACATCGGCATTTTTCAATTAGCGATGGCGCATATAAAGGAATTATTGAGGCTCAGTATTTTAGAAAACGACACGCTAACCCTGTTTTTATTGGGGGATCTTTATCAATAGAAACCCCTCTCCATACAAATAAATATGGTTATAAACCACCTGTAATGTATGACCTATCAATAACGGCACTTACACAAGAGATACCGCGGTTTAAATTAGCCGTATCATCTAGTCTGCTCCTTAGACACTCTTCAGTAGCATATTGGAACGGTATTGAAGCGCCAAATTCGAGAGCTACAATGTTAACAGGTGGCCTAGGTGCAGTTTTTGCAACAAAGAATGGTGGGTTTACCGTTAGTATTCAAATTCCTTATTTTGTGGGTGGTCGTTTTGCTGGAATTGAGGGCGAGGTTGAACAATCTGCCTCTGCTTATCAATTATCCATAGGTTATCGTCACCTTTTTGATTACATAATACCCTGGCTGGACCCGCTCAAAGATCTTTAGGGGTTTTTGTCTAAAAAGTTCTTTTACCGTATAAAAGGCTACCAATTCGTACCATAGTAGACCCCTCCTCAACAGCTATTTCATAATCCCCACTCATACCCATTGAAAGATGTTTTATTTTTATTTCTTTCTTTTCACGGGTTAACTCTTCTTTCATCTGTCTTAGTTTGCGAAATGACTGTCTTATTTTATTTTTATCTGCAATGTTTGGGCCTATTGTCATAAGGCCCCTGACCATATCTGGCTCTTCTTCAAAACAATTCAACACCTCTTCTTTTTCATATGTGTGAAACCCATTTTTTTGCGATTCACCAGAGGTGTTTATTTCAATTAAAACCGAAATTTTTTTATTTAGAGCCCTAGATGTTTTTGATACCTTCCTTAATGTTTTAATTGAGTCAATTGAATCAATTGTATCAAAGATGCTTACACACTTCTTTGTCTTGTTTGATTGTAGGTGACCTATGAATCTTTTCTTTAGACCTAAAAGTTCTTTGTCCGTTTGAAACTTAGAAACAGCTTCTTGTACTCTGTTTTCTCCAATTGACTTAATCCCAGCCTGAAACGATTGATGAATAATCTCAAATGGATGTGTTTTGGTCACACCCACCACCTCGACATAATGAGACAACCCAGTTCGATTCTGAGATGCGCTTATTCTACCACGTATCTCCTTAAGTCTTTTATCTAAAGTCATTCATCATTGGTCTCGGGGTTATTGTGTTCGGAATGTCCCGATGATGATTCTTCCGTTTTTGTTGGTGTGCTTTCTTCGCTAATTACACGAGTTATTGATGAGATGCTTGTTCCTTCGTCCAGCTTCACTAGTTTAACGCCTTGTGTTACCCTTCCAATGGTTCTGATTGCACCAACCTTTTGTCTCATTAAAACTCCTGAGTCAGTTATTATTATCAGATCATCCGAATCAACAACCTCCATGATGTTAACCATTTTTCCAGTTTTATCAGTACACCTCATTGTCATAACACCTTTTCCACCCCGAGTTTGGGTTCTGTATTGAATAACATCTGTTCTTTTTCCCATACCCTTTTCAGTTGCAACGAGAATGGTTCCCTCTCTTCGCACAACCAACATTCCAACAACATAATCATCTTTCGAACCAAGTGAAATTCCCTTAACCCCCATTGTTTTCCTTCCACTTGGCCTCACATCGCTCTCTGAAAACCTAATTGATTTACCCTCGCTAGTTCCAAGTAACACATCATTGTCTCCACTTGTTATTCTAGCCTCGATCAGCTTGTCTCCTTCTCTAATTTCGATAGCATATATTCCACCTTTTCTCGGGTTTCCATATGCTGAGAGTACGGTTTTTTTCACTATACCGTTTCTAGTTGCCATTACTATAAAATGATTATCGTTAAACTCTTTAACACTAACAAAGGCTTCTATTTTTTCACCAGGGTCACAACCAATGAGGTTTACTATGGCCCGACCTCTTGCAGCTCGTCCTCCTTGCGGTATGTCATAAACCTTTAACCAGTAACATTTTCCCATATCAGTAAAGAACAACATATAGTTATGAGTGTTGGCTATAAAAAGGTGTTCTACAAAATCCTCTTCTTTGCTCATTGCCCCTTGCACACCCCTGCCACCCCTTCTTTGTGTTCTATATGTATTTAGAGCTGTTCTTTTTATATATCCTTGATGGGTAATTGTAAGCACAACTTCTTCCTCTGCAATCATGTCTTCCATTGAAAAGTCAGAATCAACCGGTATGATTTCTGTTCTTCTCTCATCACCATATTTATCTTTTATTTCCAACAACTCCGTTTTTATGATTTCCATACGCTGGTTTTTACTTTCAAGAATCCCTTTTAAGTGGGCTATGTGTTTTATTAATTCTTTATATTCTTCGACAACTTTTTCAATCTCTAACCCAGTTAGTCTTTGAAGACGCATATCTAATATCGCTTGCGATTGTATGTCTGAGAGATTAAAGCTATTCATCAACCCTTCTTTGGCCTGCGTGGGGTCTTTACTACCGCGGATAACGCTTATTACTTCGTCAATGTTGTCAAGTGCTATTTTTAAACCTTCAAGTATGTGTGCTCGCGCTTCTGCCTCTTTTAAGTCAAACTTCGTGCGGCGTACAATTATATCATGGCGAAAATCGACAAAATGACGTAAAACAGTTTTTAACGGCATAACTTGAGGAACCCCATCAGCAAGAGCTAGAAGAATAATCCCAAAAGTGTCTTGTAGCTGGGTGTGTTTATAAAGTTGATTCAATATAACCTCTGGAACAGCGTCTCTTTTAGTTTCTATGACAATTCTTATTCCATCTTTATCTGACTCGTCTCTTAGGTCTGTTATTCCCACAACCTTTTTGTCTCGAACAAGGTCAGCAATTTTCTCAACTAAGTTTGACTTGTTTGTTTGATATGCAACCTCTGTTATTACAATACTATCTTTACCATTTTTTGCAGTCTCTATATGGGCCCTGGCTCTCATTTTTATCTTCCCACGACCTGTTTCATAAGCGTCTTTTAAACCATCCATTCCCATAATTAAACCTGAAGTGGGAAAATCTGGTCCTTTAATATGTTTCATGATTTCCTTAGTAGAAATCTCTCCGTTGTCAATTAAGGCAATTATTCCATTTATGACTTCCGTTAAGTTGTGAGGTGGAATCTTTGTTGCCATTCCTACGGCAATCCCTTCTGAACCATTTACCAATAATGTAGGAACAGCAGAGGGTAAAACCGACGGCTCTTTTAGGGTTTCATCAAAATTTGGTTCCCAACTAATTGTATCTTTTTCTAAATCTTTCAGCATTTCACTAGACAGCCTTGTCATCCTAGATTCTGTATATCTCATCGCAGCTGCGTTATCTCCATCAATAGACCCAAAGTTTCCTTGGCCATCAACCAACTGATAGCGCATTGAAAAACCCTGCGCCATTCTCACAAGCGCATCGTAAATAGAACTGTCGCCATGGGGATGATATTTTCCCAAAACATCACCAACTATTCTAGCAGATTTTTTATATGGCCTGTTCCAAGAAGAGCCCAGCTCATTCATACCGTATAAAATCCTACGGTGAACAGGTTTTAATCCATCTCTAACATCTGGTAGGGCTCTAGATACAATGACAGACATAGAATAGTTTAAATAACTTTCTCTCATTTCGTCTACAATGTCTCGCGGAAGCGTGTTATCTCTATTATATTCTGCCATATATGTGTCCTTCTTTTTTAAACGTCAAGATTAACGACAAATTTTGCATTTTTTTCTATAAAGCTTCTGCGAGCCTCTACATCACCACCCATTAGGTTTTGGAAAGTCTCTGCCGCTTCTACTGCACTTTCAACCGTTACCTGCATTAATGTTCTTCTTTCGGGGTCCATTGTTGTTTCCCAGAGCTGTTCTGCGTTCATCTCCCCAAGACCTTTATATCTTTGCACAGAAACCCTTGTTTTTTTATTATCTTTTTTCATCCTTTCAATCAAAAGGTCTCTTTCGTTGTCGTCGTAAGCATAAGACTCTTTTTTTCCCTGAGCGACTCGGTAAAGTGGGGGTAGGGCTAAGTATAAATACCCACCATCGATAACTTCTTTCATTTTTCTGTAAAAGAAAGTTAGCAACAAAGTTCGTATGTGTGACCCATCAACATCTGCATCTGTCATTATTATTATTTTATGGTATCTTAGTTTTTCTGGGTCAAAGTCTCCTGGTGACCTTTCTCCTGCTTCATCTTCACTACCCCCAAACCCAGCACCAAGAGCTGTTATCATTGACTGGATTTCGTTATTTGAAAGAAGTTTGTCTATTCGTGCTTTTTCAGAGTTAATAACCTTCCCTCTAAGGGGTAAAATAGCTTGAGTTCTTCGGTCCCTTCCCTGCTTGGCAGACCCACCAGCCGAATCTCCCTCAACTAAATACAGTTCTGAAAAAACAGGGTCTTTATTAGAGCAGTCGGCTAGTTTTCCAGGTAGAGATGAGCCTCCCAGTGCACTTTTTCTCCGAATTAACTCTCTTGCTTTTCTTGCCGCACTTCTACTTCTAGCTGCCAACAGAGCTTTTTCTACAACCCTTCTTCCTATGGATGGGTTTTGTTCAAGAAAATCTAAGATACCCTCATATACAACCTTGTCAACCAACCCCTTGACATCACCATTTCCTAGTTTTGTTTTGGTTTGTCCCTCAAACTGGGGCTCCGCAACTTTAACGCTAATTATTGCTGTCAACCCCTCCCTAAAATCCTCACCGGTCAAAGAAATTTTTTCATTCTTTTTTGTTTTAATTAGGTTGTTTTTTGTTGCGTGGTTATTCATTGCCCTAGTAAGAGCAGATCGAAAACCTGAAAGATGCGTCCCCCCTTCAATTGTATTTATATTGTTAACAAAGGTTAAAATATTATCGTTATAGGTGTTGCCATATCTAAGCGCAACCTCAACCGGAACATCTCCATCCTCCTTGTTTACGGTTATTATTTTGTTATGAAGGGGATTGTTGTTTTCATCTAAATATTTCACAAAATCGCTTAAACCACCGTTGAATTTGAAAGAATCCACATCCCCATTTTCTACTCTCTCATCTTTTAGCACAATCTCTAACCCACTATTAAGATAGGCCAACTCTCGTAGCCTTTCTGAAATAATATCGTATTCAAAGTCAATGGTTTTAAAAATTTTTGCATCAGGATAAAAACATACCCTTGTTCCTGTTTTTTTTGCTTTACCGGTAGTTTTTAATTTATTCTGAGGCTCCCCTATTTTATAATCTTGCCTATGTATTTTACCATCTCGCTTAACCTCTACCCACATCCATTCTGATAAAGCATTTACAACAGAAACACCAACACCGTGGAGCCCCCCTGACACCTTATACGAGCCCTTATCAAATTTTCCACCTGCATGTAGAACAGTCATAACAACCTCAACAGCTGGTTTGTTTTCTTCTTTATGTATATCAACAGGAATTCCCCTTCCATTATCTTCAACGGTTACAGATCCATCACTATTAAAAACAACAACAACTTTTGTGCAATGTCCGGCAAGAGCCTCATCTATTGAGTTATCAACTACTTCATATATTAAGTGATGAAGGCCTCTTTTACCAACGTCTCCTATATACATTGCAGGCCTTTTTCTTACAGCCTCCAAGCCTTCTAAAACCTTAATGTTTTCTGCGCTATAACCTGTATTACCTGTGTTCAAATTCATATGAAACGAATGTCCTTTATGGTTGTCTTTGTTAGTTTGTTGTTTAAGCTTTTTATTATTTTTTGTTTTTGCATCTGAAGCTCAAGTCTCCAAGCGGGTGTTTTAACCCGAACAACGAGAATGCCATTTTCAACGTGGTCAACTTTTGTTTTTTCAGCTATTTTTTTTCCAACAGCGTGAGCCCAAAAACCAATTGCTTTTTGCTCTTCGAGCCCTTTTTCTATGGGAGACCCACAAACATAGTTTTTTAATGCTTTTCCTATCTGCTGCATTCTCTGCTTAGATGATGGGTTTTTGTATTATCATGTAATTTAAAAATTCCACTGTTTTTAATGTTTATCATATCTGTAGTTGTTATAATTGTTTGAATGGGTTCCCCAAAATTGTTTTCTATGTTTTTTAATAAATCCACCAGCTTCCTGCTTCTATCAAAATCAAGCTTGGAAAACAAATCATCAAGCAAAAGAATTGGAAAGGTGTTTGTTTTATTTTTGGTAAACACTAATTCTGCCAATTTCAGAAAAACAAGGGTTAGTTTATGCTCTCCTTGTGAACCGTGTTTTCTAAGGTTGTTTTTAGACCATAACACATCAATAATATCTCTATGGGGCCCAACAGATGTTCTTCCAAGCCTTATATCTGTTTTTTGATGTTTTTGAAGTTTTACATGAAAAGAATCGCTGTCTCGGTTTTGTAGCGGGTAAGACAACTCGATTTCTATTTTATCCTCATATTTTTTAGTTAAAAGTTGTATTTCAGAATTAAAATCTCTTATAAACTCTTGTCGAATCTTCCATATTAGTAAACCAGATTCTATTAACTGAACATTCCAACTAGAAATTTCATTAGAAAAACCTCTTCCCTCCTTAATGCGAACAAGAGCAGCGTTTCGTTGTTTTAATATTCGATTATAGGTTTGTATTGCCTGAAGGTATTTTGTATCAACAATAGAAAACACCTTATCAAAAAACCTGCGTCTTTGTTCAGGCCCCCCTTTTGTTATGTTTTGCTCTTCTGGAGACAACACAACAACTTTTGTTTTGCCAACAAGGTCTTTTCTACTGGGAAACTTTTTTCCATTAATTTTTATGGCTTGGCCTGAGTTTTTATTAAAGAGCACTGAAACTTCGTGGTCTCTCCTCTTCCGGATAAACCGCCCCCTAACAACAAAAGACTCTTTACCTTTTTTAATTATTTCTTTTTGCCCGCCTGTTCTAAAGCTTTTTCCAAGAGAAAGGATGTGAACAGCTTCTAAAAGAGAAGTTTTTCCTGAACCATTCTCTCCCCAAATCACAGTGAGCCCTTTAGAAAAATCAATTTTTTTATGTTCATAATTCCGAAAGGAAGAAATTAGGATTTGTGTTATGGTCAACGATATTAAACAAACCCTTGTTTAGTCATTAAGCCTGATAGGCATGAGAAGCATTATGTTTTCTGTTTTTTTTTCAGTGCTTGATGAGTTAAAAAGAGCAGCGCTAACAGGTGTGCTTAACTCTATCACAACCTCCTCACCTTTTATATGTGCCACAATCTCTTTTAAATATTCTGCATTATACCCAATAACAACTGGGTCTCCTTTGTATTCTGCACCAATAACTTCTTGTGCCTTGGAAGACTTTTCTGGGTCTTCTGTTGTTATCTTACATTCCGCAGAACTCAGAGAAAGGGCAACCTGGTGAGTTGATTTGTTTGAAAAGATAGAAACTCTACGTATTGCACCTAAAAGCTGTTTTTTGTCTACTTTTAGTTTTTTGTCATTGTTTTCTGGAATAACGCTCTTGTAGTTCGGAAATGTTTCATCTATGATTCTAGTAATGACCACATCAGACCCAACCACAACAGAAAGGTTATTTTCTGATAGTATAAGATCTGTTTTTTCATCTTTTAATTGTGAAGACAGGTATGATAAAAACTTTTTTGGAATAATTACATCTTTTTCCAACTCTTCTACATCGTGGTCTATTCTTGTGTGCTGCACAAGCTTGTGCCCATCCGTAGACACAGCCGTTATTCTATCTGTTGATATTTTCAAAAACACACCAGTCAAAGCAGGCTTAAGCTCGTCTCTGCTTACAGCAAAAGAAGTGGCGTCAATAAGCTCTTTAAGGACCTTCCCCGGAATTGAAATCGTCTTTGGGTTAATTTGCTCTGGTGTTGCGGGAAACTCATCTGAGGGCCTGGCCATTAAATCATACTCACCTAGGTCTGTTGTTAACACTGCCCTGTTTTTTTCGTCAACTTTAATTGTAAGCCTTGTGTCGGGTAATTCGTTTGTTATTTCAAATAAAGTTTTTAATGGAAGGGCGCACGACCCTTTTTCTTCTAGGCTTGATGGCACCTCCGTCTGTATTGTTATTTCAAGATCTGTTGTTTTGAGGGTGGTCTTGTTTTCTAAGGCATCAATCAAGACACATCCTAAAACCGGCAACGTAGACCTATTTGGTACCGCCTTAGCAAGTTTTTGAAGCGCTTTTTGAAGTTCGGTTTTGGATGTGGAGAATTTCATCTTTGTTAATTAAAACATAGGCATAGAATATTATTTGTTAATATTCTAGCTCCTAAAAAATACCAAACTAGTGCTTTTTATAAAAGGTTTTTAGCTTTTATTTTATTACTAAAATCATTTTTAATATATTTATGCGTGTACAACGCTATAAAGCCCAACTTTTTTCTCTTTCCCTTTTATACGAATCGGATTGAGTTTTTTATAGGTGAATTCTTTTTTTGTTTTTTTAAAAACAGAATCAGAAACTAATATTTCTCCAGGTTTTGCGTTTGAGCAAAGGCGCGCACCAATATTCACCGTGTCTCCAATCACAGTGTAGTCCATCATCTCTCTTGAGCCAATGTTGCCCGAAATCACGGTTCCTTTATTTATTCCAGCACCAATGAGAATTTCTGGTTTTTTTTGTTTTTTTCTAGTGCGGTTTAGTTCTCTAATCCTTTTTTGCATGTCAATAGCTGTTTTAACAGCTCTTTGTGTGTCGTTTTGATTTGATATTGGCACACCATAAACAACCATTAGTTCGTCCCCAATAATTTTATCAAGCGTGCCGTTGTTTTTAAAAACAATTTTTATCATCTCTGTAAAGTATTCATTAAGAGTACCCACCACGGTTTCTGGATTCATTTTTTCTGCCATTGCCGTGAACCCCCTAATGTCTGTAAACAAAACCACAACCTCTCTTTCTTCTCCGCCCAGGTTTAGCTTAGCATCGTTATTAAGCAGTTCGTCAACAACCTGTTTGGAAACATATCTTTTAAAGGTGTTTTTAATCTTGCTTATATCTGAAACATCTTCGATGGTTATAACAACACCTTGCTTGTTTCCGTTGGGGTCAATTCTTGGAGAAATAGAGAGATTAACTACGGTATGGTCAGAAATGGTCAAAAAGGGCATGTTTATCTCTGTTTTTGTTTTGTTATCTATCTCACACGCGGCTATCAACTCTAGAACGGCTTCATCTTTTTCAAAAAGGTACATGAAGTGATTTCCTATGATTTTTTCTTTTTTTTGTTTAAACAACGCTGTTCCAGCAGAATTAACCGAGTCAACCTCTCCTAAGGTGTCTATGGTGACAACACTTGTTGGTATGCTACCAAGAATGCTCTCGTTGAATCGTTTTTCCTTTGTGATGTCTTTGAACAATCTAGCATTCTCCACAGCAACAGCGGCTTGATTACACAAAGCAGAAAGAAGGTCTAAATCAACCTCGCTAAACGGCTCAACCCCTTTTCTTGTTTCCTTGTTACATAAAACCACATATCCAACTGTTTTCTTTTTTGTTGATATTGGACATATTAGAAGATGGTTTTCTTTTAACTTTTTTTGTAGAGTTTCTTTACGTGGTGGAGCATAAAAAAATCCTTTTTCTTTTTCGCTTGCCTTTTTAAAAACACTTAGGTTTTTAGATAAAAGAGGAACATCTTCATTCCAGTTAAAACTGGAAGAAAGGTTTAAAATTGGACTACCTTCTTTTTCTAATAAAACTATGCCTTTTGAGGCGTTTAAAACACCAACGGACCTTAATAAAACATCTTCGATTAGCTTGCTTATATCTAAAACAGAGCTAATGGCAACGCTAATGTCAAACAAAGCCTCAAGCTCTAGAAGTTTTAGACTTGTTTCTTTTTTTCTTTTTTGCACTTCATTAATAAGTCTATGATTAAAAAGCGCCTTGGTAAGGTGGTTTGTTATTATTGCCAGTACTTTTTTATCTGTTTTTGAAAATTTTTCGTTCATTAATTTTGGACCTATGCAAAGAACGCCTAAAAAGTTTTCTTTGTGAAATAGCGGCAGTATTAGCCTTATGCCCATCTGTTTAAGATGTGTTTTTAGTTTTCCACTTGGGAGTGCTTCTTTTAATAAAAAAGGTTTGTTTTTTATTTTACTAACAAACACGCTTGATGCGCCGAAAGAGCCTTCACTTTGTACTCCTTTTTTTGCTAAAAAACAAAGCTCTTTTGTGCTTTGTTTATATAAAAGGATAGCGCCTTTGGTGGCCATAACAGTGCCAAGCGTTAATCTTAAAACCCCAACTCCAACACTCTCAATCTTATCTGCATCAATCAACAAACCCCCAAGCTCATCAAGGGAGGATAGAAAATAATTTAGTTGATTATGGTTTTCTTTTTCCAAGAGCGGATTTAATCTACCCCATTCCCTCTAGAGCTTCTTTTTCTGACTTATAAATTGTGGAATATTTTGTTAGACCCATAATATTAAATGTTTTTTCTACAATAGGAGCAAGGTTGTAATATCCAAGTTTTCCATTTATGTCTTGTAGTTTTTCAATTATCTCTATCAGTATGGACACTCCAATACTATTAACAACCTTAGATGAGCCTAAATTAATAAGAAACTTTTTTGTTCCTTTTTCTATTTCTTCATAACAAACGTCCGCGACTCTTTCTCCGCCTACATTATTTAAATATCCTATTGTCTCTATTATAACGACCTGTCCCTCTTTCCTGGTTGTTAGACTAAATTCAGCCATTTTTCTATCCTTTATTTCTTTTTTGTCATTCTTACCGTAGTTCCCTCTTTGCTAGACTCATACTCTACGGTATCCATAAGTTCTTGTATTAGCTTTAAACCCCAACCTCTTTTATAATCAGATGAAAGTTTTTCTTCAATGTTTGGCGTTGCAACCTTTGAACGATCAAATCCCTTTCCGTGATCTGTAACTGTTATGATTAATGTATCTCCCTGTATTACAAAATGGATATGTACGTTGGTTCTTTTACTTTCGCTGTGCTCAAAAGCGTTTATGGTTGCCTCAATTATCGCCATACTTATTTCTGCCGTCTTCTCTTCGCTTAAACCCATGTGTTTTGCAACAACCTCTGCAGTTTTTGTTGCTGCGAGCTCCATATCATGTATAATTGGGATAGTTAATTCAACCTTTGGCGGTGATTTTGCGTTCATTTACACCTCGTTTTTATTGGTTTGGAGAAATCTGAGAATCTAAAATTAATTACCAGGTTCGTTATTACAAAGTTATAGTTTTTTGACAACAACAATGGTTATGTCATCTTGGTTTTGTAGACCAGAAAGCCATGATTCTCCTAATTGAAGCAGTGCTTTTTTTTGCTTTTCTGCAGAGCTATTTCCGTTTGTTTCTATGCATTTAAAAACAGCCTCATACCCCAACATTTCACCCGAACTATTTATTGCTTCTGGTAAGCCATCTGATATAAAAACAAGGCTGTCCCCTTTAACAAAAGAAAGTTTTTTTAGTGTGAAGGTTTCGTTTTTAATACTTCCAAGGGGGAGCCCTTCAATTAGAACCTCGTCAACCTTCTTACTTCTTCCACGGTAATGATAAACCGGTGGCATTGCTGCAGATGTGATTTCTACGTGGTTTTCCCAAAACCTGGCCATATTTATAGCCATTCTGTTTAAACCAAGGTCAATGTTTTTTATAACAGTATTTAGCCTCGATGCAATTTCATTTGGTGGTATGGATGGGATTCCATATAACCCCGCCTTAGTTATGGATACCATCATTCCAGCAATCATCCCGTGTCCCGTTGCATCACCAACAACGACATAAATGCTTTTTTTGTCCTTTTGTGGAAAAAAATCATAATAGTCACCCCCAACCTCTGATGCGGTTTTTATCTCTGCAGCGATATCTAAGTTAAGATGCTTTGGTCTCTTCTTTGGCAACATATTTAATTGAAACTGTCTGGCTTGTTCTAGCTCTTCTTCTTTTCTTTTTTCCTCAGATGCTTTTTTCTGTGCCTTTTTTTGATACCCAACGTAGTAAGTAAAAACAAACAACATGAATAGAGCATATAAAAAATAAGCCCACCAAGTTTTCCACCAGGGCGGCACAACTTGAAAACCAAGGCTTTCAATGTTCCCACTTTCAAGCCCATCGCTGTTGTAAGCTTTTATTTGCATCACATATGATCCCGGCGCAAGCCCTTGAGCCTCTACGTATCTTCTTTTACCATTATCTACCCACTTGTCATTGTATCCATCAATAAAATAAGAAAACGTTATTTCTTCAGCTTTATAAACAGAGGGTGCTGTAAGATTTATTCTTATCGTTGGTTTTTTGTGGGTTACCTGAGGGTTGTTTTTTGTGGTAGAAAAAATCTTATTGTTTTTATCAATAAGCTCTACCGATTCAATAAAAACCTTTGGTTCGAATTCATTTGTATGAATTTGATCCGCGCTTACAACCTGCACGCCCAAGGGAGAAACTATCGAAACATTTCCCCCTTTTTTGGGAATAAGCGCATTTTCATCTTTTAAAAACGTTTTTAAACCCTCCTGTTTTCCAATGTTTTTATTATCTTTTGTTATCCAGTTAACTAAAGAAAGGCCGCCGTTACTAAGAACCCAAACAAGAGAGTCTTTTGAGCCGGCAATTGAAACAATGTTGTTGCTTGGGAGTCCATCTTTTATTGATATTTTGGAAAAAGACCTTTCTATTTTATCATATACAAAAAAACCATCCCCGTTGGTTCCAATAAAAAGCTTGTCTTCTTGTTTGTAGAGACAAGAGACCGAACTTGACGAAAAAGAATCTGAGTTGTTTTTATCATATGTGTGGTGCATAACAAGCTTTGGGTTTTTTGGGTTTTCTATGTCAATTTCATACAAACCGCTTTCGTTGCTACCAACCCAAAGTGTTGTTTTGTCTAAAAACAATGACGTTGCATTAGTAGGTAAAAACCTAGATAACATTCTGTTTTTTCTATAATCAGTGATTTTTTTTGTTTTTATATCATAGTGCACAAGGCCACTGTTTTTCAGAGAGATATAAATAGCCGCTTCATTAGAAACAACTTTGCTTATTTGAGCATCGAAAGAGGCAAGTTTTTTTCTTTGTTTGTTGCCATAATATTTAACAAGGGACTTGTCAAAAACAAAAAGGGTTCCCTTTTTTGTTATGAATAGGCCAAGCGCGTTTTTGTTTGATTTTTCAACATCATAGAACACCGTTTTTGGTTTTTGGTTTGGCTCATATAAAACAATGTTGTTATCCTCAAGGGTATAAAGGCGGTTGTCTACCTTAGCAAATATTTTTCTCTTGTTTTTTGTTGATTGCTCTATGGTTATTGGGCTTTTTATGTTTTCTGCTCTAACCAAGCCCTCTTCTCCAACCATCCAGACCCCATTTTCTTTGTCAATAAAAACGTTTCTAGCTTTTATGGGGGTTTTTGTTTTTTGGTGTGTTATTTTTTTACTTGCAGTTTTTTCCTGTTCGTTGGTGAGAAAGATGGCTCTATTGTGATCTTTAGATGTTATTAAATATTGGTCTGTTCCAAGATCTGTAACTTTTCGTAACGTTTCTGGTGTTTTTATGGTTTGAGTTATTTTCCCACCCTTAATAAAAACTATTTTGTCTTTTTGTAAAACCCCAATGGTTTCTGAGCCCTCAAGCTTAAAGATTGATATTATTTCTTCATTTTTATCAAATCCTTTTAGTTTTTGGTTTTCCTCTGTTTGTAGGTCCATAATCCCAAGCCCTTTTGTTGTCCCAATAAAAAGACTATTGTTTTTAACAAGTAGGGCTGTAATAGAATCAGAGCGGATAGCTTTGTTTTTTCCACTATAAAACCTTTGGTTTTGTCTGGTTTTAATTTTGATTTTATTTAATCCATTCGTTGTTCCTACCCAAAGATATTCACCTGATTTAACCATAGGTTTTGTTTGTTTTTCATTGAATTTAGAGGAAGAAAGCGAAAAAGGATCAAGGGGGTCAAACTGTTGTTTGTTAACTTTTTTTGTTTTTTTATTTACCATATAAACACCGTCGCGCCTTGTTGTAAAATATATGTTTTCTTTTTCTTCAATAATGTGAATCGGTCTAGAACCCGTATCTATTCTATGAAAAAAGTCGTAATCTGAATCATAGTAACACATACCCCTGTCTGTCCCAACCCAAACTGTCTTGTTTTCATCAACCCAAACTATCCAAACCCTATTTCCAGAAATCGTATTCTCGTTAAAGATGTTTGATCTATATATTTTATTTGAAAAACCGTCGAATCTGTTTAAACCCTCATCTGTTCCAATCCAAATAAAACCTAAGCTGTCTTGGTTGATTGACAAGATCCTATTAGATGAAATGTTTGGAATCGTTTTCTCTATAAACTCTGTTGAAAAAAGGGAACCTGAAAAGACAAATAAACAAAGCGTTATTCTGTTGAAGAACATTTTATACTTTTTGTAGTTGTTTTTTCGCCAGGTTTCTTATTATTGCAATATCCCAAGAGCTGAAGTTGTAGCTAGCAAGCTCTTTAAACATTTCCATTGCCTCATTTTCATTACCAGAGGCCTTAAGCGCAAGGCCTTTAAAATAATTAAAATAAATATTTGTGTTGTCTGCTTCTTTAAAATTAGAAACAGCCATTTCATAGTTTCCTTCCATGAGGTTTGCCATACCCAACAAACCATAATACCCATACATTGCCGTAGGGTCTTTTACTTGTTCTTGAAGTTCTTTAAGTTTTTCAAGATTCTTTTTTGCTTCTTCATATTTTCCAAATAATATATTTAACCAGGCTTTTAGGTTTTGTTCGTTTGCTTTTGTGTTTCTATAAACATTTTCATCTCGTAATAAATCTGCTCTTTTCTTATTATAAAAAATTTGTTTTTCAAGTGATGAAAAAGCTTCTTCTTCCATTTGGTTATGTGCATAACAAACCATTTTTTGCCAATTTATTTGGCCTTTTCTAAAGAGTAAACTAGCTTCATCAAAACCCATAACATCTAATTGTTCTCCTATTTTTGAAATATTATCTATTGCCCCTAAATAATCATTTTCAAACATATAGGAAACTGTTAGATAATAATTCAAAACAAACCATGTGTTTGGATTGTTTTTGGATAATTCTATTGCTTTTAAATACCTTTTTCTCGCTGTCTCTATATCGCCTGAAAACATATAATTGTGCGCAGATACATTATAGGCGTTTCCTTCAGAGGAGGTACCCTTTCTTTTTTCTATTGATTTTTCATATAAGGGTTTTGCTTTTTCAAACTCCCCGAGTTGCCTATAACAATTAGCTTTAAGATGATATGGCAACCCATGGTCACTTCTTATCCTAATTAATTCATCACCATATTTCATTCCTAATTCAACATCTCTCTCATTTTCAGGCAGCATAACCTGGTTGCCCGCCGCTATATGGTGTCCCATTAATAATGAAAAAGCCCCATAACTGTTTGGATTAAGCTTTATGGCTTTCTTTAAAGTTTGGATTGCGCTATCTAGTTCATTTCTATCACTCTGTACCAATCCTAGCCAAACATAAGACTCATATGAAAGAGGATGATTTTTTATTAACCAAGTAGCACATTTAAGCGCATTATCCATATCTCCATTTCTATATGATTCTCTTATGCATAAAATCTTTCTTTCTGCCTCTGTTCCATTAATTGAAAGTTTTTTTGCAAGTTCTTGGTTCTTTTTTGTTAATATGGGGTCAGGAGAATCATATAGTTCTAAAGCCATAATGAATTCAGAATCCAGAGATAAAGCTGAATCTAAAAAAAGTCTCTTTTCAAAATCATCCCCAACCTCAAGTGAATACATAGCTTTTTTATAATATTCAAGAGCTTGTTCACTACTCGATGTAACCGGGAGTTTTATTATCTCTTTCTTTGAACAAGAAAAAGAGAACAGAAAAAACAATATTGATTTTAAAATTACTTTTTTCATTTTTATTATACCCTTTTTCGAAATTTATTGACAAACATTTCCATAAACATATAATATCTTTTTAACAGATTAATTATATATATTATATGATTATGGTATAAAATTATTATTATTATATAATGTGCAAATGTTCATAACAAAAAAAATATTTAATATCATTACTATTATAAAAGTTTTTATAATAGGTTCTTTAATGTTTTACTTTATGTAGATAACTATCCATTGTGTGTTGTTAAGCATTAAAGTTTTCAACACAAAAATAAAAATAAAATAAAAATTAATTAATTATTTGAATGTGGATAACTAGGTTAATAATCATCCTTCTGTTATTTTTATGTAAAACCTAGACCTTGCTTTTTTAATCCAATCATCATACCAGTCCATTTTCTTTTTGTTTAATGTCATAGATTCTATTTCTATCCAATGGTCTTGAAGGTTTGCCCTTCCTCCTTTTTTTATACCTTCAACCCATAATAAATGATACCCTAGTCCAGAGTTAATTGGTGGACTACACGTGTTAATATTTATATATTTTATTGCTTGACCTATTTCTGGTATGGAATAATCATCAGGGTTAATCCATCCTAAACTACCACCAACTTTTCTCGTTGTTTCATCGCTTGTATATTTTAGAACACATTCTTTAAAATCTTCTAATGTTTTTATTGAATCACTATGTAATAATGTTGCGAAATCAAAAGCCCTTTTCTCATCCTCTTTTGTTTGTTTGGGTATTTTTAATATGTGTCTAACTAAAATTTTATCTCCCTGCATATCAATGGTTTCAATTAAATGGTAACCAAATTCAGTTTCTACGGGTCCAACCAAGTCACCTTTTTTTGCCGTGAAAGCAGCTGTTTCGAAGGCTTTTACTAGAGAACCTCTTTTTACCCAACCAAGAGAACCTCCGTTGTTTTTTGAACCGGGATCATCAGAGTAATTTCTAGCCAACTCTTCAAATAGTGCACCATTTAAAATTTTACTTTTTAATTCATTTAATAAAAAAACGACATCTTCTTTTGCTTTTTCACTTGGCTTAATGGGTATTAAAAGATGTCTAAGTTTTGTTTTTGTAGGAATTAAGGGAAGGCTGTCTTTATAGGTTTCAAAAAAAGACACAACATCAAATCTATTTATTGATACAGAATTAAGAATTTGTTGTTGATATTTCTCCGATATTAACCTATCTCTCATATCGTACCAAAACTCTCTTCGAAAATCACTAATTGACTGACCAAGCGCTTCAACAGCGCGTTTTTCACCACCTGCTTGTGAAATTAACATCTGAATTTGTTGTTCTAAACTTTGGTTTACCGCTTCTTCTTCTATGATGATTGAATCAATCTCAGCCATTTCTAATAAAACTTTCTGATCAACCATTGATTTCAAAATAGAATTTTGCAGTTTGATGAAAGCATCAGGGTTTTTTTGGGGATTAACATTGTTTTGTACGGCAGCCATATTAACCATTTGAGCAATGTCGCTTTTTAAAAGGATTTGGTCTTCTACTATTACAGCCACACCATCTATATATTCTCTTGTTGCCTGGCTAAGGACAAAAGAAAAACCAAAAAGAACATAAAAAATTAATTTCATTTGTTTATGAATTTAGGGTTAATGTAAATATTAAAAGTCTTTTTTAAGCTATCTAAAATAACCACGTTTTTTAATACAGAAGCTTCTTTAAATAACCGCTGATAAATTTCATCATATACAAGCTCAAGTCCTTTTTGTGAGCCTTTTTTGTTTTGGTTTTGGATAAAAAAAACAAAATATAAACCATCGTGGGCTACCGGTTCTTTGACTTTTTCAGTGCCGGAAAAAAGTATGTCATCAATTTTTTTTGGAAAAGTACCTTTTTGTATGGTTCCAATATTTAAATCATATAACAAAGTGTCTAGAGTGACCTCGCGCGCTTTTGACTGTAGTTGTCTATAAATAAGACTAGCATTGCTCTTTTCTTTTGTCACATACTGTGTTACAGAAACCTCATCTTTCAAAAATTTAAAACTATCTCTGTTCTTTATATAATATTGTTTTATCTTTTCGTTTGATATGTTGATGGTTTCACCGGCCCTGGTTTCAATAAAACGCATCCGAAGAAGCTGTTCATAGTATTCATCCCTACGCATCTTAAGAGCCTTGTCTTTGTCGAGCCCAGCTTTTTTAGCAGAAATTAACAACACCATGTTGTTTACCCAGGTTCTTATAAAAGCGGGCGCGTGATCCAAGACAACACCTTCTTTTGGTCCAAATCTATTTATATTGTCTTTTGTTAACACACTGTCCCCAACTCTTGCATAAACCACAGAGTCAACATCTGTTTTTTTATAACAAGAAAGCAAAATAAAAAAGAAGAACAAGTTTAATAAATGTTTCAAAACTAAATATAAATTAAGCTTGTTTTTTAGAATCAAACAAATAAACAAAAGAAAATAAAACATCTAAAACAAACCTATCGCGAAAAGACTTAATAACAACAAGTTGCGTGTTTTTTTTATCATGAAACCTTAAAGAAATCATATGTTTATGTTCGAACTTACTTATTAAAGAAACAAAGGGCCTTACATCGTTGAATACCAACTCCACTACGTTTTTATGGATGTTAATTTTTTCAACAGGCGTGGTTGTGTACAAAACCCTGATTCGTGCAATCTGAAAAAGGGTTTTTGTTTGTTCTGGAACTTCACCAAATCCACTAAACAACTCTTCCTCTATGGTTTGAATTTCATCAAGTGACCGAGCGCGAGCTATCCGATAATAATAATCTATCCTAAGAGCAGTGGTGGAAATGTACTTTTTACTTATGTTTGAGTTTGCGTCTATTGAAACCTCTGGTTCTGAATAAAAAACCCCGCTATTCCTGTCTTTCTTTTTTAATTCTTCGCTCAAAAGATCACAATACATTTGAAAACCTACTAAGGATATGTGTCCGCTTTGCTTGTGCCCAAAGAGTGAACCAGACCCCCGTATTTCAAGGTCTAACATTGATATGTTGTAACCGGAGCCAAGCGATGTGTTTTTTTCGAGCGCCAACAATCTTTTTTGCGCATCTTTTTCCAAGGGCGCCTTAGGGATAAGTAAAAAACAATGTGCTTGGTGCTTTCCTCTTCCTACACGACCCCTAATTTGATATAGCTGTGAAAGACCAAGGTTTTGAGAGTCCTTAACAATCATTGTGTTTGCGTTCACAACATCAAGACCCGATTCAATTATTGTTGTACAAACCAAAATATCTATTTTTCCATCAAAAAAAGAAAGAATGGTTTCTTCTAACTTGTCTGGGGGCATTTTTCCACTAGCACCAGCAACAATGTTGTTTTTAAATCTCGAACGAAGCTTATCAACATAGAATGGAATGGATTGAATATTATTATTTAAAAAATAAACCTGTCCCGACCTATTAAGCTCATACTCAATCTTTGTGTAAATCAAATCCCAGTTAAAATATCTTACTGAGGTTAAAATAGGCCTTCTCGTTTTTGGGGGCGTTAAAATTGTAGTTATGTCTTTTAGGCCAGTAAGGGATTGTTGCAAGGTTCTTGGAATTGGTGTTGCTGTCAGTGTTAAAACATCTACCCCATTTTTAATGTTTTTAATTTGTTCCTTGTGTTTTACCCCAAAACGATGTTCTTCATCAATAATTAACAAACCAAGACCTACCAAATCAACATCTTTTGATAAAATTCTGTGTGTACCTATTAGAACATCTACCTTCCTTTCTTTTAACCGATGTATTGTTTTCTTTTGGCTTTTTGGAGATCGAAAACGAGATAGTAGAGAAATTTTTATTCCAACCCTCCCCAATCTTTCTTTACAGGTTATGTAGTGCTGGTCTGCTAAGATAGTTGTTGGACAAAGAAAAACAGACAGCAGATTTGATAAAAAAGCTTTAAAAATAGCCCTAATTGCAACTTCTGTCTTTCCAAAACCAACATCACCACAAACCAAGCGATCCATGGGTTTTTCATATGACATGTCCAGTAAAACATCCTTAATTGCCTGTTTTTGATCTTTGGTTTCAATATAAGGAAAAGAAGCAGATGGTTCGCCCTCAAGCTCGTTTTCATCAACATAAGAAAACTTTTTTTCAATCCGTTTGTTTGAGTAAGAATTTATAACATCTACAGCAACATCTTGTGCCGCTTCCCTTGCTTTAACAACTTCTCTTTTCCATTTTTTAGAACCAATTTTTGAAAGCGGAGGTTTTTTACCAGAGCCAACATATCTTTGTAAGACCGCCAATTGATCAAGTGAAACATAAACAACGGCTCCATCAAGGTAATTGATTTTTACCCTTTCACCCCCCCCTTTGACCTCAACCACACCACCATACATGCCTATGCCAAAGGTTTTGTGAACGATGTGGTCACCAACCTTCATTTCAGAAAAAGAAGGAAAGTCTAAAACCCCACCCCCACGATTTTTTCTACCCCTTTCCGGTGTTGTGTTTGTTAATTCATTTTCGGCAACAACCAAAACAGAAAACTCTTTAGAATAAAAACCAGCGCTGAGGCGTCCCTTGATTTTTTTATTAAAAAAGTTTTTCGAAATAACAGACCCCTTGCTTGCTGAACCCAAACCAACAAATATGCGCTTAGACATCTTTTCACCTACCTGAGCCACCTTCTTAAGCCTATTGGTGCGCTTGATTGAACCAAAACCTAAGTCTTTGATGTCGGTTTTATTCACGAAACCATCTTTGTTTTTACCAATGATAAAAGAACCGCTGGTTTTTTTCAAAAAAAGAACATCAAAGCAGGCTTGCTTTATAAGGCTAGTTTTTTCAATGGTTTGCGAAGATTTTTGGTCATATAAAACCAATTTGTTTACCTTACTGGCTGGAAGTTGTGTAAGGGGGTCGTACAATGAGATTTGTTCGATTTTTTCAAACTCAAATGAGAGCCTAAAAGGATTTTTAAAATGAGATGGAAAAACATCTACTACATCACCCCGAACCGCAAAGCTTCCAGGTTTTATTGCTAGTTTTTTCTTTAAGTATCCAAAAGAAGAAAAAGAAGAAATCATAGAGCTAAAATCAAGTTTTTCACCAACACGAAAAAAAACCTTTTTAATTGGTTTCTTGTTGTTTTCTAGGGGCTCATGAAGGGCTTCGTTTGTTGTTATACAACAGACCTCCAACCCTCCTTTTGTTTTTAAAAGCGCATCTTTTTTTAGTCTATTCGTTTCTAGGTTAAACCCAGGAACGTTGTCAAAAGACGAAGGAAAAAAAACAAACCTATTAGGGGAAAACTCTTCACAATATAAATAAAAGGTACCTGCATCTATTTCGTTTTCTAAAACCAAAAAAAAGGGTTGACCAAACTCTATTAAATATTCATTTAAAAGTAAAATTATAGCATCTTTTGTAAAGTCGCCATACGAAACCCCTTCTTGTATGTTATGCAGAAACTTTTTTGGATAAAAGAAAAGGTCGTGTTTCACGTGAAACGCCCGGTCTTTGAAAGATTAATGCTAAGTACGGTTATGTCTGATGGTGTTATGCCAGAAATCCTTTTTGCCTGACCTAAGCTCTCTGGTCTAATGGCTGAAAGCTTTTCTATGGCCTCCGACGATAAGCCCCTAATTAGGCTATAGTTAAAGTCTTTTGATAGGATTAGGTTCTCGCTCTTGTCAATTTGAGCAAGTTCTCTCAAGTTTCTTTGTATGTATCCCTCGTATTTAACCTCTGATTCTACGTCAAACAAGATATCGTTCATGACCCACAAAGGTAGGGAGTTTTTGGTTTTCCAAAATCGCCCCGGAAGAGAAAAAATTGTAATTTCATTTCTTTTTAGTACGGCTTTAGCGGGCATGGCGTGTTTAAGCTTTGCATATTCTTTAACCTCGCTTGGATATATTCTTTTATTAAGGCCTTCTAGTATTTTCCTCTTTGTGTTTAGAATATTATTATATAAAGAGTTTTCCTTGGCGGTTGTGGTGTTAGATTTTTTTGCTAAGCCGGATAGACGGTCACAAGTGTTGGAAAACCTTAACAACAGCCTGTGTTCTGCTCTAGAGGTAAACATCCTATATGGCTCTGTTGTGTCCTTTGTTATGAGGTCGTCTATCATTACACCCGTGTATGAGTTGTTTCTGTTTAAAACAAGCGGCTCTGTTTCAAGGTTTTTTAATGAGGCGTTAATTCCCGATACAAGACCCTGGGCCGCCGCCTCTTCGTAACCAGAGGTTCCATTGATTTGTCCGGCGAAGTATAGGTTGTCTATGTCTTTTGATTCTAGAGATGATTTTAATTGTGAAGGGGGAAAAAAATCATACTCAATAGCATACCCGGGTCTAAAAAACTCAACCTTAGAGAGCCCCCTAACCTCTCTTATGGCTTTAAGTTGCACCTTTTCAGGAAGGCTTGTGGAAAAACCATTTAGATATATTTGGTCAGAACCAAGCCACTCGGGTTCTAAAAAAAGAACGTGTGATTTTTTATCACGAAACCTATGAATCTTATCCTCAACCGACGGGCAGTATCTAGGCCCCACCCCGTCTATTTCCCCTGAAAACATTGGAGACTTGTTAAGGTTTTCCTGTATGATGTTGTGTACGTTTTCATTGGTGTTAAAAACATAACAAGCTTCATTAGGTGGGTTAAACGAAGATGTTGAATAAGAAAAAGGAACTGGGTGTTGGTCACCGTAAACAACGTCTCCTTGTCTAAAATCTATGGTTTCTTTCTTTAGCCTAGGTGGGGTTCCTGTTTTTAACCTTCCAGAGATAAATCCGTTAGAGGTTAGGTGTTCTGTTAGTCCCTCAGCCCTTTCTTCCCCCATTCTACCAGCATTTATTTTTCTGTTGCCAACGTGGATTATCCCAGACAAAAACGTCCCAGCTGTTATAATCACAGATTTTGCGCCTACGCTTTTGCCGCTTCTTAATAACACACCCGTTACAGTCGACCCAGAATATTTTAAGGCAACAACTTCTCCAGAAAGGATGCGAACACCACTTTGTTTTATTCTATTTAAAACTAAGGACTCATAAACCCTTTTGTCGACCTGAGCCCGAGGAGACCATACCGCTCGCCCCTTCTTTTTGTTTAGGGTTTTAAACTGAAGACCCGATTGGTCGGCGATAAAACCCATAAGACCACCTAAGACGTCTATCTCTCTTACCATTTGACCTTTTGCTAACCCACCGATAGCAGGATTACAAGACATTCTTCCAATTGCAGATGGATCCATTGTGATTACCGCCGTGCTTTGATTAAGCTTTCTTGATATTAAAGAAGCCTCGACACCAGCGTGTCCTCCACCAACTACAACAACATCAAAGTTTTCGTGTTTCACGTGAAACTACTTACCCACGCAAAAAGATGAAAAAACCTGGTCTAAAACATTTTCAGCTGTGGTTTTTCCAAGAAATGAATCAAGGTGTGATATGGCAGTTTTTATTTCATAGGCAACCAGCTCTAAGGCGGGGTCTTTGTTTAAAAGAGAATGAGCCCTGCCCACGGATTTTTGACACAAGTCTAAAGAAACCTCTTGCCTTTTTGTGTTTATATAGGTGTCGCTAGTAAAAGAACCAGAAGACAAAATCTTTTTCTCTATGGCGCTAAACAACTTAGATAAGCCAACGCCCTTAAGGGCTGAAATGTAAACAATTTCATTTTTTTTACTGATTTTTTTTTGAAGGTCCACCTTGTTTTGAACCATTATTTGTTTTTTAAGGTCAATATTATCAACAGGTTTTATTTTTGAGGTATATAGGGACAATACAATGCTTGCTCTCTCTACCTCTTTAAGCGCTCGTTCTATTCCAAGACCCTCAACACTGTCTTTTGATTGGCGAATTCCCGCGGTGTCAACAATGGTTACTGGGTAGCCCGATATGTTGATTTCGCAAACTATAACATCTCTGGTTGTTCCTGGTTTGGGGCTAGTGATGCTTTTGTTCGAACCAGCAAGGAGGTTCATCAGGGTGGACTTGCCAACGTTTGGTTTTCCAACGATCGCTACTCTAATCCCTGTGTTTATTCTTACACCAACCCTACTTGAAGACAGGAGGTTTCCTATTTCTATATGGTTGTTTTTTAATGACTTAGCTGATTCTTTAATTAAAACCCTGTTTGGCTCTTCTTCTTCTGATATGTCTAGGTCAAACTCCAGAGAGCCGAGAATTTTTATGAGGTTTCCTTTTATGTTCTCAATGTTTTTTGATAAAAGACCTTCAGAGTTTTCTAAGTTGATTTGCGCTGCTTCTTTTGACCTGGAGGAGATTAATAAGCCAACGGATTCTGCCTGAGACAAGGACATTTTTCCATTTAAGAAAGATCTTTTCGTAAACTCTCCTGGTTCGGGGAGCGCGGCACCAAAAAACATGGCTCTTTCGATTATTTGCTCCACAATTAATTGGTTTCCGTGGCAAGAAATTTCAACAACGTTTTCTCCCGTATAAGAATTAGGGCCTTCAAAAAACAAATATATTACCCTATCAAACCTTTCTCCTTTTGAATTAAATACAAACCCAAGAAATGCTTTCAAGTGTTTTGGTTTTTCTTTGATTTTCCCAACTTTTTTTGCTATGTCAAATGATTTTGTTCCGCTAATTCTTACGATGGCAACACTACCTCGACCAGAAGGCGTTGCTTGTGCAACAATTGTTTTTGGGGTTACCACCTTTAGGTCCTTATGTATCTGTTGGGATCAGCTTTTGTTGTGCTATTGTTAAAATATTAAAAAGCGTATAATAAAGATTTAGGCCAGATGGAAAGCCGTTAAACAAAAGGAAGAAAAAACCTGTCATGAAATATTGCATCATTTTTTGTTGTGCTTGTTGCGCGCCACCACTTGAAACCGTCATCATTCTCTGTTGTATAAACATAGAAAAAACCATTATTATGGGCAGTATGGCGACGTGGTCTCCGTAAATTGGTATTTTAAAAGGCAGGTAAAAGATCGTATCTGGGGAAGAGAGGTCTTTTATCCAAAAGATAAAAGGTTCTGCCCTTAGCTCAATAGTGGTTCTAAAAACAACAAAAAGCGCAAAGAGAAGAGGCATTTGTAACAACATCGGAAAACATCCACCAAGGGGGTTTACGCCCTTTTCCTTATACAGGTCAATTTGGGCTTGGTTAAGTTTTTGAGGGTTGGATTTGTATTTTTCTCTTAGAGCGTTTATTTCAGGTTGGATTTTTTGCATAGCAGCTGTTGATTGATAGCTCTTTTTTGTGAGTGGGTAAACCAAGAGCTTTACCAAAAACGAAAACACAATAAGAACGTAACCATAGTTGGGAATGTATTCATGCATCTTTTTTAACGAATAAAGAACTCCTTTGGAAATAGGCCTTATGAAAGCCCACCCAAAATCCATAATTGATTCAAGGTTTACACCGAGGTCTTTTATCCTGTCGTATTCCAAGGGACCAAGATATAGTCTGAATTTATGTTCTGTTTTAGGTGAAAAAAGGAGGGAGGCACCATAAACCTCGTCAGGTTTGGCGGACCCAAAAAGCGATGCGCCTCTTGTTAGTTGTGGTGAAAAAGGTATTATTGCTGCTGTAAAATACTTTGTTCTTGTTGCAACCCAATCTGCAACACCATTAAATAGGTTGTTTTCCGCCTCTCCCTCAGAAACCTTTAGCTCTTCAAGCTCTTCGCCTTGGTATAAATATGATTTAAAATAAAGAAAATCATCTTCTTTGTTGTCTTCGGTAGACGAAAGCCCGCCACCCCAACCAAAACTAATATCGTTGTAAACATCGTTTTTTATAGATGAAAAATCTGTTTCTATATCAATCACGTAGCTTCCTTGGTTAAAAACCAAGGTTTTATACACATACCTGTTGATAAAAACTTCTTTCTTATAGGTCAAGGTTTGTTGCTCGTTTCGACTAAAGGTTGTTTCCTTTTCAAGAACCCACCCACCTTGAAGATAAATTTTTTGTCCATCGAGGTCGGTTGCTTCGAAAAACAAGTTGTTGGGAGTGGTGGGGTTGATTAGGTTAACATTTTGGCTGTCTGGCAGCATATAGTTTTTTAATTCAAAACTTTTTATTGTTCCACCAAACTCAGAAGAGACCACCGCATTATAAAGGTCGGTTTCGATTTCCGTAAGAAATTCTTTTTTAACTTTATTAACAGGTTCAGGCTTGGTGAAGTCAGGGGTTGTCCCGTTTTGTTCCACCTTGGTTGAATAGGGATTGTCGTCACCCTTTTCGTTTTTAAATTCTTTCTGTTCAGGTGGTGGTTGGGGGGGTGCAAACAACTCCATGTATTTAGGTGTAAAAATTAATACAATGGAAATAAGAAAAAAGGCTAGAAGTGTGTTTCTATCCACTTGTTTTCCTAGGCAGGGTCATGTCCACCTCTAAAAAGTGGATTACACTTAAAGATTCTCTTAATAATCATATAGGCTGCAAAATGTAAGCGGTGTTTTTTTAAGGCTTGTATCGCGTAGCTTGAGCAAGATGGATGAAATCTGCAGCTGGGACTAAACATTGGTGACAATAAAGATTGATATGTTCTAATAAAAAGTACAAACATATTTCGGACAAGCCTTTCAATCTGTCTAAAAAACAACACCTTGGTTTATAGAGCTATGCGTTTACGACCTTTTTTACGGCGACGCCTTAAAATCGTGCGCCCACCAACAGAAGACCTTCTCTTTCTAAATCCGTGCTTATTTCGTCTTTTTCTTTTGCTTGGTTGATACGTTCTTTTCATTGTTTTTATGCTTTTGTTGGCGGGTAAAATACAAAAATAAGCCCAAAACAACCAAAAAGTTATTTTCAACTAAAATCAAAACCATAAACAAATACCCCTTCTTGCAAACTGCCTTTTTTTTGTAAGTTTTAATATGCTAAAACATATGTGGATAACTTGTGGATAACAATAAATTAAGCCACATTTCTCTCTGGGAAAGTGTGCTTAATGGGTTGAAAGACGTGTTGCCAGATCATGCTGTTGGTGCGTGGTTTGACCCGATTGTTCCTGTAGAAATTAAAGATGGTAAAACTCTTGTTTTGGAGGTGCCTAGTAAGTTTTTCTTAGAGTGGATTGATTCTCATTATAAGAAAGAGTTGAATTCAACAATCTTAAAACATGGTAATAGTGTAAAAGGTTACCAATTTAAAATTGTAGAAAAAAAACTACCTAGACACACCGAAAGCGCATCAGTAAAACATGTGGAGCCCAAAAAGCATATCGCAAGCAACCTAAACAAACAATATGTTTTTAATAATTTTATCGAAGGCTCAAATAATGAGTTTGCTAAAAACGCTGCACTAGCAATTGCGTCAGACGCAAAGGGTAATAACTACAACCCTCTTATTATCTATGGTGGTGTTGGGCTGGGAAAAACACACTTAATGCACGCCATAGGAAACGAGGTTTTAAATAAAAACCCTAATTACATGGTTACTGTTGTCACTAGCGAAAAATTTACACTAGACTTTGTCAACAGTCTTCGAAAAAATCGAACAATTGAATTTGCCCAACAGTACCGCTCCTCAGATGTGTTGTTGATTGATGACATTCAATTTTTTAGAGGAAAAGAACAGACGCAAGAACAGTTCTTTCATACCTTTAATGTTTTACACCAAGCTGGAAAGCAAATCGTAATGACCGCTGATAAATACCCTGGGGAAATGAAGGGACTGCAAAGCCGTTTATTATCTCGTTTTCAATCCGGATTATCGGTTGACATTCAACCCCCTAATTTTGAATTGCGGGTTGCCATATTATTAGATAAAGCCGAGCAAAACGGAATATCTCTTGATTATAATATAATTGAGTTCATAGCAAGGAACATTAAAGACAACATTAGAGACTTAGAGGGAACCATAATTCGACTACTTGCTAAATCTTCGCTTTTAAATATAGAAATTGACCATAACCTTGTCAGAGATGTAATAAAAGAGAGAACAGGAGGGAGGTTAAAAACTTCCGTCACAATTGAGGATGTTGTTAAAAAGGTTTCTGAGGCATCTCAAATTTCCGAATCTGATATTGTCGGGAAAAGTAGGAAAATGAAAATAGCAGAGGCAAGACAGCTTTCCATGTTCCTTTGTCGTGATTTAATCAGAACTTCATTAAGTAACATAGGTGTATATTTTGGTGGAAGAGACCACACAACGGTAATGCACGCGGTAAAAACCATAAGCAATAAATGTGAAAATGACACTAACTTAAAAAACTCAGTTTGGTCAATTAAACAAAAGCTCGGGCAAGATTTGCAATAATTAAAAAGAATGTCTACTAATAGCTTTCATTTATAAAACCAAAAAGAGGGGTAGGGTACTAAAAGCGAAGATTTTTATAAGAAGTGGAGTAAACATGCAAAAAAACAGTGTTAATAAAGTGATTTTGGTTGGAAACCTGGGGCAGGACCCAGAGTTAAGATACACACCGCAAAGCACAGCGGTTACAACTATTAGCGTAGCAACAAACGAATCTTGGAAGAGCCAAGATGGAGAGGTCAAGGAACATACCGAGTGGCACAGAGTGGAGATTTTCGGAAAAAGGGCAGAAACAGCTGGTGAATATTTAAAGAAAGGACAAACTGTATATATAGAAGGACGCCTAAAAACTGATGAGTGGGAGGACAAGGAAACGGGTCAAAAAAGAAGAGCAACAAAAATTCAATGTGATAATTTTACAATGTTGGGTAGAAGGGCAGATAATCAGCAATTTGGAAACCAACCAAAAAACAACACATCTGAAGATGTAGATGATGATCTTCCATTTTAATAAGAAACATCTATAATATTGAAAACTTTCGGTCCTGAATTTCTAGGTTCCTTAAACCCCCGCCCATATTTTTGGAGGTATTTATTAACCTATGTGGCGCTATTTATGGGATCAATACTGGCTCGCATAAAGATACGCGGTCGTCACAATCTTCCAAAAACCGGACCCTTTGTTGTTGCCTGTAATCACTTTAGTGACTACGACCCAGTGTTTTTTAGTTATGCGATTCGAAAACCAATTAGTTATATAGCTGCTAGTGATCAAGAAATAGAATGGGTGTTTGCTTGGGCTCCATATATTTATGGATGGATACCTGTTGATAGAAGAAACATATCTCCTTCAACAATTAAGAGCGCATTATCTGTGTTAAAGAAAAAACAAATATTAGGAATTTTTCCTGATGGAGGTGTTAGTTATAATTTATTAAACGAACCTAAAAATGGTGCGGTTTTCTTATCTACACTAGGAAACGCGCCTATTGTTCCAATGTCAATATATGGAGCGGAGCGAGCATGGGAAGGGGTTTTTAAAGGAATTAGATCTAGGGTATGCATAAATATTGGAAAACCCTTTGGTCCATATCAGCTTAGCAAAGATAGAAAAAAAAAGAAAGATCAATTAAAAGTTATTGGAAATGAAATGATGTGCAAGATAGCATCCCTACTACCAGAAAACCGCCAGGGTCCATACAAAGGAAATCCATCCATTAAAACTAATCAAAAAAGAAATAAAATCATTCCAGACCACCACCTTTACTTTAAACCTCAAGAAGAATGACCTACTCGCTTTTTGAGTTTTTTATAATCAAAAAGATTCCCATAAAAACAAAAGGCGCCCCAAGCAAAGACCCTATTGGAATATGTTCTGAAAATAAAAACATACACAATAGAGATGCAATAACTGGTTCGCCTAATGGTACTGATGCAATTGCAGTTGGTGTCAAATATTTAATTGAATAATTTAACATATTGTGACCGAATATTGATGGAACCAGTCCAAGAAAAAAAAACCAAGGTATGTGTCGCGTTTCGAATTCAAAAAGAGATTGGTTAAAAAGAAATGATATGGGAGCTATTGTAAAAGCTGCAACTAAAAAAACCCATCTCCCATAAATTACATTTTTGGTGTTTTCTCTTATTTTTGAAGCAAAAAGATATGTAATTGCAATACAAAACCCACTCAAAAGAGATATGAGATTTGCCAATGAGTTATTGTTACCAAATTCAACTCCTTGTATGATTACAATTCCCAACACAGAAAAAAATAGACCCCCATAAACCCAAGCTGGAGGTCTTTGGTTTGTATACCATGAAAACAAGGCGGTAAATATTGGGCCTGTATTAGCAAGGAGAGTTGCATTTGCAACAGAAGTGTTTCTGACCCCAATGAAGAAAAACGCAAAATGCAGCCCCAAGAAAAACCCGGCAAAAAGGATACGTTTTTGGTTTTTAACACTCATTGTTGGTTTTGAACTTTTATGATTATAGATCCATAAAAACATACTCGCAAAAAACATTCTCCAAAACGCTAAAGTTAGAGGAGGAACCGAATCAACATAACGAATGACTACAGATGTGGTGCTAACAGAAAACAATGCGATAAAAAGAAACAGGTAGACCCTGGTTAGCATTTTATTTTTGAAAACAGCTTAATATATGTGCAATGCAAGCGGTTATTTTTTTTGCATAAGGAATATGTAAAAATTCATTTGGCCCATGTGCATTTGACCCAGGCCCTAAAACCCCTGTAATAACAAACTGAGCATTGGGGAACTTTTCTCCAAGCATTGCCATAAATGGTATTGTGCCCCCCTCACTAAGTGAGCAAGCCTCTTCATTAAAATATGCTTTTGATGCTTCATTGGTGGCATTCAACAACCAAGCGTCCGTCTTTGGTGCGTTCCATCCAGATGCAGGCTCTTCAAAATCAATGGATATTTTAGAATTATAAGGGGGTGAAGATGAAAGCGCTTTTTGTATTGCCCTCTGGGCTGTTATATGGTTTACTAATGGCGGTATCCTTATGGAAAGTTGTAGCTGTGTGTATGGCCTCAATACATTCCCAGCATTTCCAGACTTAGGAATACCTCTTGCACCAATAGTTGATAAAGCAGGGCGCCAAGACCTTCTCAAAACTCCTTCAACTAGGTTTTCGGTAGACGGATTGGTTTTTTTGCTCCAAGGAAATTCTTTTACAAGCTCGTTTCCAAGTATTCTGACAAGCTTTTCCGTTTCAACAATTCTGTGTTTTGGTATTTTTGTATGAAGCTCTTGTAATTGAATTTCTCCAGTCTCTTCACTTTCTATTCTAGAAAGTAACTGTCTTATGATTCTAAATGACGATGGTACATAACCACTGGCTCCGCCTGAATGGACCCCTTCATCAAGAACATCAACTCTGAGAGAACATCCTATTAATCCCCTAAGTGAAGTAGTTGTCCAAAATCTTTTATAATCTCCAGCGCCTGAGTCCAAGCAAATCACTAGGTCTGGGTTTCCGATTAAAGATTCATAAAGGTCCATATAGTGAGGAAGGTCTGGTGAACCGCTTTCTTCGCTAAACTCTATTAACACAAGGATTCTTGGTAGGTCTATTTTTTGGTTTTTGAGGGCCTTAAGTATTGCAACACATGAAAACAACGCATACCCATCATCGGCCCCCCCACGACCATATAATTTATTATTTTCTAAAACCGGCACCCAGGGTCCAAGGTCTTCCCTCCAACCATCCATCTCTGGTTGTTTGTCAAGGTGGCCATACATAAGCACATTTCCTTCTTTTTCCCCAGGAATATCTATGAGTAAAAGAGGGGTTCTTCCAGGAGACTCTTTCGTAGTAACAATTGCATTATTAGGGGCATTCTTTTCTGTCCATGAGGTTGCCAGGTCTAAAACTTGATTCATATGACCGTTTAATTTCCAGTTTTTATCAAAAGAAGGAGACTTGTTTGGTATTTTTATATATTCCACAAGAGCAGGAAGAATCTCTTTATCCCAAAATGAATTTATATCTGAAAACAAGAGGTCTTTACTAAGGCTTTTTAAACTATTTTTTTTATTTTTCATACGAAATCTCTAAATAAACACTGATGGAAATTACTAGATTATTTTCTTTAGGGTTGCGCATTTATAAACCAGAAGACCAGAATCAAAAGCTTCATACATTCCACCACCTTTAATACCGGCATACGACTTAAACAACTTGCGGAATGGGAGAGGCACCTGTTTATTTATATGGCGCTCTCTTTCAGGGGATAGTCGTTCAAGAGATAATAAGATGTTTCTGGTTATGTCTTCTTCTTTGACTATTTTGAACCCAACACTTAAAAACAAATCAAAAAGGTCTTTCATTTCTTGATGTGACCTAAAGTCAGACCATAAAAAAAAACCATCTTCTTTTAATAATCGAAGAACCTGACTTAAAAAACATTCTATGTTTCCGTAACAATGAGATGATTCTATGTTTAATACCACATCAAAAACTTTTTCAGTAAACGGAGGGTTCTCGGAGTCACCCACAACAAAAGAAAGACCGGGCTCACCATAGCGTTCATTGCACAACTCAACTGCCCTTGCAGATATGTCAAGCCCAACAAGAGACTTCGTTTTAAAATACCGGTGAACATAAGAAGCACCGCCACCACGCCCAGACCCAATTTCCAATACATCTAGGTTGGTTACTTCTATTTGATTTGTTATATGGTGGTATAATTGAATAGGGTATCTTTCTTTTTCGTCTTCATCTAAAAGCTGTATCTTAAAACCTTTCTTTGCATAGCCGTAGTTCATGAGCTTAAAATTAAGTTTTTTGGATTTTTTTGAAAATAAATTATACCAAGTTCTCCAAAACCACCTCTTTGTAATAGGGGAAAGTTGGATGAACCATAAAAAAAGTTTCTGCACTTTATTTATCCATTAATGTAGGGAAAGGTTATTCACCTCGATGGTTTTTTTCGACCGCCTTGTGCGCCTTTTGTTCTAGATACCAGGTTGAAAAGAATTTTAGAAAGGGTATTAAGGATAACTTTCTTGGTATGTAGACGGTTCTTTTGTTCTTTTCTATTCCACGGATAATTCTATAAACACAGTCTGGAAGCTCTACAGATTCCTTGGTGTGTTTTTTAGGAGGCCCTTTTCTTTTATTACCATCTTTTCCAAACGCATTACCTCGTAGGTTTGTACCACTTATCCATCCTAAAACCGCTTCTAATATTGTTATCTCGTTTTTATGTTCAATTGCAAGGGTTGATAAAAAGCCATTAAGGGCGTGTTTTGAGGCTGCGTAACCAGAATGCCTTGGAAACCCTATGTGAGCCTGTGCGGTAGAACAACTAACAATTTTCCCTTTTGATTCTTTTAAATGAGGAAGCGAAGCTTTTACACAATTTACAGCGCCTAAATAATTTACATTTATAAGATCTTTAAAAAACCCAATGTCTGATATGTCTTCAAATCTTGCCCACATGCTTATTCCTGCGTTTAGTACCAAACCATCAATTTTTCCGAAATGTTTAATGGTTTGTTCTATTAGCAGTTGACAATCTTTTTCTTTGGTAATGTCTGTAGGAACGGCGATTGAGGAACCGCCATTTTCCATAATAGAGCTAGCAACGCGTTTTAGCTCGTTTTCTCTTCTAGCAGCACAAACAACAAAAGAACCTTTTTTTGTAAGCTGCATACAAAGTTCTTCGCCAATGCCTGATGAGGCACCGGTAACAACAAAAACTTTTTCTTTAAGCAACATTTTAAAAATTTAAACCTAGACCTAGTCTAATACGATACTATTACCCACTCCAAAAACATTTCCTGGGTCTTGGGATTTTTTTATTCCCTTGACCAAATCAATACTTCCTTCTGACAGTGTGTCTTCCATAAAGTCTTTTCTTAGTTTTCCCACGCCGTGATGATGAGATATTGAACCACCGTTTTCAATAAAACTCTTTCTCATTTTATGTTCAATTTCGGTGAAAATATCTTCGGGGTTTTTTACACCCTCAAAGCTCATCCCAATTGTATTGTACATACAAACACCGGTGTGGTATATCTTTGAAATTCTTGAACAAAAAAATGGTTTTCCAGGAAGGTCATAGTTTTTGTGTAGCTTTTCTAATAGCTTTGATGCTTCTTCTTTCACTTGGTTAATTTTAGACCAAGGAACTGCGGTTTCCATTGTTTCACCTAGACAATTTTGGGTTACTACAAGCTCTCTTATGTAGGCAATAACCATCGTAACATTATAACCGCTCTCTCCCGTACTTCCCCCTGCTAATATTCCCTTATGTTTTTTGGCAAGCGCCATTAAATTCTTTCGTTGGTTTTCTAATTCAGAAGAAGAACCCTCTATTTTAAAAACCGCAGCGCTAAACTCATTCGGGTCTAACCCCTTTACTTTAAAAACTAAATGTTTCTTTAGTTTTTCCATAAAACCATCAAAACCATCCTTTTCTTCTTTTAAAGCGTTACCAAGTCTTATTTGAAGATTATCCATTAGCCTAGCACTTGCTGGTACCATGTTTGAATAAAACAGGTCCTGCATAAAAGAAACACCGGTCTTCCAGTCTTTAAATAGAATAGATTCATAGGTCGACTTCTCTGGGAGTTCGTGAATTTTCAATGTTGCTTTTGTTATGATTCCAATATTTCCTTCAGACCCAAACAATACGTTCTGTGTTTTTATTCCAATAGAAGAACGAGTTAACGGCTGTTTTTGGCTTATCGTTCCGGTTGGGGTTATCATTGTTATGTTTTGCACAATGTCCTCAATGTTTCCGTAGCGATGTTTTTTCATGCCAGCTGCGTTAGTTGAAATCCAACCGCCAACAGTTGAAAACTCATAACTATCTGGTTCGTGTCCAACAGTATATCCTTCTTTATTCAGCGCTTCTTCTAGGCTTTTACCCGTGATCCCGGCTTCAACGGTCACCATTAGATTTTCTTTATCTATTTCGCAAACATTATTCATCCTTCTTGTGTCAACAGAAACGACCATCCTTTTTTCATTATGTGGGGGTCTTAATGCGTTTGTAACGTTTGTGCCCCCACCATATGGTATTAAACAAACATTATGCTTTTTTGCCAGCTTTATCAACTCGAGCGTCTCGCTTTCATTTTCGATATAAAAAACGAGGTCTACAAATTTTTCTAAGTTATTATATAGTACTTTATAAACCTCATCTGTTGAGTGCTGTCCGTGGCTGTGCAACAATCTTTCATTATCTTCCTGGGTGAACCTGTCTTTATCAAAAACAGATTCCATTTCCATTATAAAACCCATATTTAAATTATTTGGCTTAATGTGCTTTTCTTTTAATTCTTTAATTTTTGGTTCAACTGTGAATTGAATTCCTAAAATCTCTTCAATGAATGGAATGAAATTAGGTAGTTTTTTCCCGCATATAGGATAACGGTTTCCTGTGAACGTGACAGATTTATCTTTGTTGATAATAAATCCAGAGTCCTTAAAACCCCATTTGTGACCCCAGTTAGCTTCATTAACACCAAAAAATTTTTTCTTGTTATTCATAGAGAACCTTTGCCTTTTCTTTTATCTTTTTCTCCATTTCATTAGAAATGTTTATGATTGCTTCTTCAACCTCATTTTCAGATGGGTTGCTACTTTTTAAAAAGGAATCGGGGTATATTGGGTCAAGAATGTATACACAAACCCTTGTTGGCCAACCAAAAAAAACTTTACCTCTCGGCCAAATTTTATGGGACCCATAGATAACCGCAGGTACAATAGGCTTTTTAAGGTTGATTGAAAAAGATGCAGCGCCCTTTTTAAATGGTAAAATTTTCCCAGGGTCACCCCTTGTTCCTTCGGGGAAAATGATAAGGCTCCTGTTTTGGTGAAGCATGAATTCTCGGCAAAGCGACTCGGTTTCTTGTATGGATAATTCTTTTTCTTTAGCAGATTTTCTATCGACCGGTATAAGGTTCATTACAAGGTTAACAGATATTCTTTTTATTGAGCTATCAAACCAATAGTCTCTGGCGGCTAACATTCCAAAGTGGTTAAAGTTTTTTTTTGCTGCTGCAGCCAAAACAGCAACATCCATATGGCTATTGTGGTTGCTACAAAAAATAAAAGATGACTTAGGAATTTTACTGTCCCCAAAGACCTTTAAGGGAGCGTATGTATTGAATACAAGTTTTGCATAATAATAGAATAGCACCTTAAGTATTTTATAGTAGAGCGGTTGGCGTCCCTGTAGGTATGAATACTTTGGGTTTTTGAGGACATCCATTTTATCCTTGTTTTTTCTCTCTGCCAAATTTCATATGCGCCTCTGTCCAGGTGTGAGAACCAATAGCACAGACAAGGGAAATTTCAAGTCCTAGCGCAGCCCCCGCAATTATCTCTGCAAGCTTTCTAGATGAATGTTCTCCATCGGCGCAGCCCAAAAGCCTTAGGTTTTTATTCTGCATTTTTAGTCTTGTTCCTCCACCAACAGTTCCAATCGTTAAAGATGGGAGGGTTAATTTAAATTTTAATGCATCATCTTTTTTTTCTATGCCAAAATGTGCGAGACTGTTTTCAGCGGCACAAGCAGCATCTTGACCGGTGGCGAGGTATATTGCTGTTAGCGCATTCGATACATGAATACCATTTCCAAGGGTTCCTGCCATACTAGAAACAATTGGGAAAAACCCTTGATTGTCAAACAAAACGTCAGGTTCGATTTTTAAAATCCTTTTCATCACACCAGAGCTTATTGTTGTTTCGGCAACGACACCATGTCCTCGGCCCAACAACATATTTCTTATTGAGGCCTTTTTATCGCTATTTAGATTTGATTCAAGAAAGTAATTATGTTTTGTTTCTTTTTGTATATATTCACAGGCCACTTTTGCGGCCAAGGTAACCATGTTTTGACCAGCTGCGTTACCAGTATCCATTACCATGTCCAAAATAACATAGTTTTGAACCACATATTGGTCAATTCTTAAAACCTTACCATAGTTTGTTGTTGATTCAGCAACCGCTATGATTTTTTTTTCATTATTTTTTACCCAGTTCTGAAATACCACACTATCCTCTAAGCTGTCAAAAATAAAAATAGGAGCACGTGATAGTTCTTGCCTGTAGTGTCTTACTGTCGTTCCTCCACAAAGGGAAGATGCATAAATACCACGGTTCATAGACATCGCAAGGGTGCCTTCTAGCGTGCAAAGAGGAATACAAAACTTTCCCCTTGCATATACTCCGTTAAGGTGTAAAGGGCCAGCTATTGCCATGGGTATTTTCATAAAACCAATATGGTTTTCGATTATGCCTTGCAAGTCTTCTGGCTTATCTTCTAGTGAGTCATCGATTTCAATATCGTAAAACTCTTTAATCCACTCAAGACGCGACTTTGTATCTTCAACTTCATAACCCCTTGGTATGGATGAGTTTCGACCATTTGTTTTCTCTGTCATATTTTATGCTGTTTTTAAGTTGTCGGTTAAACGATGACCCGGAGACCATTTACATATATGTTACATAGGCACATCGTGTAAATATACAAGTAGGAATAAAAGGTTTCCAGTAAAAACAAAACTCTGAAGTTTTTCAATTATTATAAAAAAACGTAGTTTTTTATAATCTGGCCAAAACTTATTTAAAAAAGGTTTTCTCATGGGTATTTTTTTTAAAGGCTTTTTTGATACAAAGCAAAAAGTTAATAGTTTTTACAAATGAAAAAAGCACAAAAAAAACTACAAACAGTAATGGTCTTTGTATTGTTGACTTCTTTTTTTTCCTGTGCTACATCAAAACAAAAAAAAGAAACAGAGTCGTTAGTTTTAGACAAAGAAGAGCACTTTCTATCCTTAAGACAACTTACCTTTAAGGGGGAAAACGCAGAGGCTTACTTTTCTCTAGATGGAAAAAGCTTAATTTATCAATCACACGATGGTGATTCACTTTGTGACCAAATATATATTATGAACATAGCTACGGGAGAGACAAAAATGGTTTCAACGGGAAACGGGGTGACAACGTGTGCGTATTTTGATTTTCCAGAATGTAAAAACATCATATATGCATCCACACATCATGAGAACACACAGTGTCCAGAAAAACCAGACTACTCTAAAGGGTATGTTTGGAAGCTTTATCCAGACTATGATATTTTTTATGCAGAAAAAACCGGAACAATCATTAACCAGCTAACAAATCAAAACGGATATGATGCAGAGGCAACCGTTGCCTTTGATGGTAGTAAGATTATTTACACCTCAATCACGAGCGGAGATCTCGATTTGTGGACGATGAATGTGGATGGAACAGCTAAAAAACAACTAACCAAGCGCTTGGGTTATGATGGAGGTGCCTTCTTTAACCAAGCTGTAACAAAAATAGTTTGGAGGGCATATTATCCAGAAACACCTAAAGAGATTAGTGACTACAAAGCGTTGCTTGCTGATAATTCCATACGGCCTATGTCCTTGCAAATATGGACCATGAACACCGATGGTTCTGAAAAAAAACAAATAACAAAAAATAGCGCAGCTAATTTTGGACCTTACTTTTTTCCAGATGGGGAAAGGATTATTTTTTCATCCAACATGCATGATGAAAACGGTAGAAATTTTGACTTGTATGCGATTAACAGCGATGGCTCAGGTTTAAAACGAATCACATATTTTAATGGTTTTGATGGGTTTCCAATGTTTAGTCCGGATGGTAATCATCTTGTTTTTGCATCAAATCGTAACCAAAAAAAGAAAGGCGAAACTAATTTGTTTATAGCAACGTGGAGGAACCAATGAAGCTTGTTAAGGTTACGATGTTTTTCATTTCTGTGATACTAGCTCAGTCAATTGATGAAGATGTGGCGTTCCAAAAGGTGTCAAAAAAACTTGCCGGGTCTATTCCAGAAGATTTTATACGAAAAGCCTTTACTCATGAGAAAATACAAATACACAAAGAAATTGCAGAGAGATTTGCAAAACCATATGAAAAAAAACCTTGGTCAGACTATAGAAAAATATTTGTCAAGGAATCAAGAATAGCTGCAGGTAAAAATTTTTATGAAGCCAACAAGGAGCTTATTCATTCTGTTGCAAAATCATATGATGTTGACCCATTTATAATTGTTACCATTGCAGGAGTAGAAAGTAACTATGGTATCCACCACTCACAGTTTTCTGTTTTTAACTCTCTTTATTCTCAAATCCACGACATGCCAAGAAGGTCTAAGTGGGCAACTAGAGAACTAGCTGAGTTTTTGAAATACTGTTTTGATGATGGTTTAGACCCACAAGAAATCGGTGGATCATACGCTGGTGCATTTGGGTATGGACAATTCATACCTTCTAGTTTTACACGATATTCTGTAGACTTTGATAAAAATGGTCGCCGCGACCCATACGGCTGGCCAGACGGTTTGGGGAGCATTGCTAATTATTTGCGTATGAATGGATACTCAGCAAACAGTAGTGATTATAGTAAAAGTGGTGATATCTATAAGGCTGTATATGCCTATAACCACGCAGATAATTACGTTATGGCTGTTTTAGAGTTAACTGAAAAAATTAGGGATAGGGTTAACAAAATCAAGAAATAAAATCAAAATGTAACATCAAAAGAGAGTTCTTTTTCTTTGCGGACGACTAAAACAGGAACGGTATCCCCAGGCTTTAGATTGCCCAGCCTTTCCATATATTCATATATGTTGTTTATGGTTTTGTTATTGATGGATTTTATGATGTCGCCCCTTTGAAGTCCAGCTTTCGCAGCTGGACCATCAGATTTTGATATGGCATCAATCTCTAAACCAATTTCCGTGCTTGTATAAGAAGGCATAATACCAAGCGTAACTCTAAGTTTTGGGACTGACATTTGAGGTTCTTTGGGTCCAGATTCAGAAAAAAGAGGAGGGGTTCTCGTTCTACCCAGGTGATATGTTACATCATAAATTAGACTAACAAGGTCTTTTTGTCCTTTTATGTTAATGTGTTTCCATACATCATTTGGTGTGTGATAATCATCATCGAAACCAGAAAAGAAAAACAGAACAGGAATATTCTCAGAATAAAAGGCGGCATGGTCACTTGGTCCAAATCCAGGTTTTGACATTGAAAGCGAAAAACTACGGTTTTTTGAAAGACTATCTAGTAGGGGTTTAAAAACTGGTGATGTCCCAATGCCGCCAACCATTGCTGTTGAATCCTTTATCCTACCAATCATATCCATGTTTATCATTGTGATTATGTTCTCTAAATCAACCGGTGAGTTTTTTACAAAATGTTTTGCACCCAACAAACCTTTTTCCTCAGCATCAAAACCAACAAACAAAACACTTCTTTTTATTCGGCTTCTGTTTGATGCAAGTTTCTGGGCAAGCTCTAGTAATCCTGCTGTTCCGGATGCATTGTCATTCGCGCCCGGATGAATTGCAAGTTTTTCTGGTTTTCTAGACCCCGACCCATGACCCCCCATTCCAATGTGGTCAAAATGCGCACCAACAAGAACATACTCATCCCTGTGTTTTCTGTTTCCACTTCTCAGCTCTGCAACCACATTTGCTGCCCTGGTTTTTGTTTCTTTAAGGTCAATGTTTGCCGAAATGGTTACACCTGTCATTTTAAAACCCGCAGGCGCTCGAGACCTATCCATGGTTTTTTGAATTGATTCTCTTGACCAACCATATTTTTTTAGTAGTTTTTCAGACACAATGTTTGAAAGATGGATGACAGGAATTCCAGAGTTTTTTTGTCCCTGTTTAAATCGTTTGGGTTGCAACTCCTCATCTCCGATTTGAGAAATGAAAATAACACCAATTGCTCCATTATCTCGTGCAACAAGGACTTTCTTTTGAAGAGATGAATGTGGTGCGAATTCCGAGTGTACATTATCTTTTTCTGGGCCATGTCTCATAACGACCACCCAGTTTTCTTTCACATTTAGGTTTTGATAATCATTCCATTGTAGGTTGCCATTATCGATATTAAATCCATACCCTGCGAAAACCGCATTTCCGACAGCAGATGTGTTAGCAGAAAATCCTAGAGGAATATAATCCGTTTCTAGAATCAACGAATCACCGTTTATGGTTAAGGTGTTTTCCGTTCCCAGGTCTATGCCAGTAGTAATGTCAAAAGACTGAATATATGAGTTTTTCAAACCTGGCTTGAGACCATATGATTTAAACTCTCCCACCAAATAGGCAATTACATCTTTTGAACCTACGGATCCAGGGTATCTGCCCGCTCTCTTATCATGAGATAAAAAACGAATGTGCTTCATAATTTCATCTTCGGTTATGTCTGCAGAGGCCATGTTTTTTTTGCTCTGTACCAAGAACGTGCTGACCACAACCATAAAAGCGAAAAGGTATAGTACTAGATTATCCTGTTTCATTCTGATTTAAAATTTATGCGGAATTAATCGTACGCAAAAGATAAAGGAATTAAATTATTTTATAATGAACCAAGTTAAAATTAAAGTTTCGTCAAAATTTTTACCTGAAAGATCAAACCCGCTTAAATCTAAGTTTTTCTTTTCATATGCCGTAAACATTCACAATAAAGCAAATAAGACCGTTCAACTGTTGAGCAGATATTGGCGCATTACAGATGGCAATGGAAACTCTGAAGAAATATACGGCCCTGGTGTAGTCGGGCAAACCCCAGTTTTAAAACCGATGGAATCATTCAAGTATTCGAGTTTTTGCAGTATTGTAACGCCGGTTGGGTTTATGGAAGGGCGTTATAGAATGAATGATGGAAGGAAGGAGGTGGATGTTTTTATAGAGGCTTTCCAACTTACGGCAAGTGAGTATTTAAACTAGAAAAAAAGATACTAATATGTAGTACCATGCTCCGAAAAAGTTTCTCTGCCGGGGGAAAACCGCCAACTAAGTGATTTAAAGCTCTTTTGATTCAATGAGCTTTCCCAGACTACTGCAAACATACGCGACTCCTCTTTTAGCCGGAGGATGTTCATCTTTACACTGGTCTGTGCAAACAAAATACACCTCTTCTAAGTTCTTTTTTCCTTTTTCATTATAATACGTCCAATTTCCAGTCTGATAGCCGATTTCATAATTTCCTTCATATTTTTTTTGTCCATTTGGGTGGAAGCCAGTCCATTTTCCGTGCGCCTTTCCCCTTTCATATTCTCCAACAAACTTTTTCTTCCCATTTTTATCCCAGCCAGTCCATACTCCAGACATAAATCCATTTTTTAATACACCTTCCTCTCTTTTTTCCCCGCTTCTATATTTGTTAAAAGCTGGTCCATTATATACTTTTTGATTGAAATAAAAAAAGCTACTGTAATCATCACCCGTTATGTATTGCCCGCTCCTATCATATAAAACCTCATCCATGTCAACTGGTGTTTTTGAAGAACAGGACACTAAAAAAAAGAATGAAATGAAAAATAATTTTATCATATGTGACTCAAAACATTTAGTAAAATCTAACAATCATTAATCAGATATACAAAAGACCAACTACCGGGTTTAATGTATGAATAAGGAGCAGCAATGGTTTCTGGGATGGTCGTTGGGTCAACAGGTCTAGTTGGAAAACATCTAGTGAAAGAAATGAGTGCCTCAGGTCGTTTTAATTCCATCATAGCTCTCGTAAGAAAAAAACAATTTGGTCATATTGCTGGCGTGGAGGAAAAGATCACAATCTTTTCTGATAATGAATCATTAGAAAAACTAAAAACAGTAGATCACGTTTTTTGCTGCTTGGGAACAACCATAAAAAAAGCCGGTTCGAAAAAAACTTTCAAAGTTGTAGATCTCGAGATTCCTTTTCAGCTCGCTAAATGGGCTGAAAAAAGAAAAGTGAAATCGTTCTCAATTATAACCTCAATGGGTGCAAACCCTAAGTCAAAAATATTTTATAATAGAATAAAAGGTAGGGTTGAGAAAGACATCTCTAAACTGTCAATACCAAAGATACATATTTTTAGACCTTCTCTTATTCTAGGAAAAAGGGATGAGTTTAGACTTGGTGAGCTTTGTGGGAAATCAATTTTTAAAATACTTTCGCCATTGTTAATTGGCTCGTTAGCAAGGTTTAAAGCAATTCATGCAAGAGACATTGCAAGGGGGATGTTGTTGCACCTAAGTGACCCAAGAGAGGGTGTTAAGATAATCGAGTCTAATTCAATATTGTTAAAAAACGGGGCTAACCCTAAGCATGATTAATGATTTATTTTTTATTCTATGATTATTTCATCCGCAAAAACCCATGTTCTGCCCCCTGAGCCAGGATGCCAATCTGGGCATAGTTTTCTATTAATGGCTCTTATTCTAATGAATCGTGCAAAAACCTGTAAACTTGTTCTTTTTGCTTCAACCCTATTTGCAGAGCCGTTTTGAACACCATCTTTAAGATTGATTTTCTCAACCCTATTGAAATTGACACCATCATCTGAAAAAGAGAGAATAGCCTCTAAAGGTAAGAAAATCCAAGACCCGTGTGATTCAAGAAACCCAAGCGTGATTGTTTGTATGTTCTGGTTTTCTTCAAGGTCAATAACGACATCCATGTTTTCCTCCTGCCAGCCTTGCCAGTAGTTATCGTTGTGTGCAGTTGAGCCCGTTAACCCATCTACCAAAGTCAAAGCACCAACACCTGGGTATCTATCGCTGTGATTTGTGTTGTATGTTACTTTTTTTCCAATGGCCTTGCTAAAATAAACTATTTTCTCTGATATCCTTCCTTTTTGTTTTTCATCAATAAAAAGGGAGGCTTTTATCTTTGTCTTTTTATCAATAACAATTGGTTTGCCATATACCATTGAGTTCTTATTCGGATCTGAACCATCTAATGTATATCGAATCACCTCACCGGGTTTTTCAGACACCAAAGATATTTGATGCCTGTTTTTTGTTTTGTTTGGGTCTACCTGTATTGAAACATGATAGCTCCCCGGGGCATATTTCCACCCTAATTCATCAAACCTTTCTTGCAAAACTAACACCCTGGTGTAAAAATCTTCGTAAGAGGTTTTTTCTGGACCGGTCCACAACACTTCTGAAAGTGCTGACATTCTTGGTAGAACGCGGTATTGTGCTCTTTCCGGGGTTTGTACATACTCTGTCCAAAGATTTCCCTGGGCACCAAGTATGTGTTTTCTGTAAGGCTCTTTTAACTCATCAGGTATTGGGTTAAAAGAGTATACTTTTTTCAGGGTTGTGTATCCACCAAATGCTGCAGGCGAACTTTCTGGATCAGCCTGATAATAATCAAAATAGCAGTGGGATGTAGGACACATAATCACATCATGTCCTGACATTGCAGACTGTATACCTGCATCCATTCCTCTCCAGCTCATAACTGTTGCAGTTTTCGCAAGACCCCCTTCCAATATTTCATCCCACCCAAGCATCTTCTTCTTTTTTGAGATCAAGTATTTCTCAATCTTTTTTATGAACCAGCTTTGAAGCTCATGTTCATCTTTTAGGTTTTCATCCACTATTCTCTTTTGGCAATGCTCACATGTTTTCCAGTAGAGCTTGTCTGCTTCGTCTCCACCAATGTGAATATAGGGCCCCGGGAATAGCTCAACTACTTCTTCAAGGACATTTTCTAAAAACTCAAAAACCTCATCTTTCCCAGCGCAAAAAATATCTACATTTGGCCAGTAAGAACCTGATTGCACTGGAATATAATTACCATTACAAGAGAGTTCTGGGTATGCTGCAAAAACTTCAGAGGTGTGTCCAGGCATTTCAATCTCAGGTATTACCATAACACCTCTTGATTCTGCATGGGTCAAAATATCGCGTATTTCCCTTTTTGTATAATAGCCGCCATAGGTGGCAAGCTCATCATTGAATGCTGGTGATTGTTCTTTCCAGGGTTCGCTAGTTCTATCAACCCTCCATGCTGATTTTTCCATAAGCAGGGGGTATTTATCAATTTCAATTCTCCATCCATTATCATCTGTCAAGTGCCAGTGAAAAACATTCATTTTATGTAAGGCTATCATATCGATATATGTTTTTATAAACTGAACATCAAAGAAGTGGCGTGATACGTCAAGATGCATTCCTCTATAGGCAAACACGGGTTTGTCTTCAATTTCGACCTTGGGTATGAACGTGTTCTTCGGTTTAAGTTTTGATTCAAGACTAGCACCACATAATTGTCTAAGGGACTGGTATCCATAGAAAAGACCTTTGTATGAGGTCGCCCTAATCTCTATTACAAGATTCCCCTTGGATGATAAATAATACCCCTCAATTGGAATCGGATAATCTTCATCAATTGTTAAGTGTATTGTGTGAGGCCTCAAACTAGATGATTTGATTATTGGAAGCTCAATTATCGGGCTAAGTAATTCTTTTATTAGTTTTGCAACCGCAATTTCACTACTGTCTCCGTTCTCTGTTGCGATGTTTTTAATTTCCGAAAGGTCTACAAATCCATCAAAGACATTTAAAATGGCGGGGTTTGGTATGATATTGATTTTGCCCATATCTGAATTTATGTTTTTATTATTGACGCCACAGTTAAAAGATAGAAAAAAACAAAAGATGAAGAAGACTAAAATTTCGCGATAAGAAAACAAAACTTTCATTTTAAAGGCCTATTTTAAGTAAACAACCTTAACAGAATAATTAATCAAGTCAGAATAAATTGAAAAAAAATATATACCTGATGGCTGGGCTAATCCATCACCGTCTTCACCGTTCCAAAAAAAATAATGGTTTTTTTGCCCTTCGTATTCCTGCCTTTTTTCTAGAATTGTTTTTCCAAAAAGATCAATGATTTTTAGCGTCACGTTATCGTCTGAATTAATTCTAAACTTTATCTTAACCCTTGAGTTGAATGGGTTTGGATAAACACTTTCTATGCCAAGGGATTCAGGTTTTTCTTGAATAACACCAGATGTCACCGGTGTTATTTTTATTGCATCAAAAATCACGCTTGAGCCGACAGACTGTTCTGAAACTACGTCTCTTAATACAACCGCAAGTCGAGTGTCCAATGAAAGAAAGACTCTCTCCAATACGGAAAAACTACCGCTGTTTAATTGTTGGTTGAATTCTTGACTTGTTTTTGTGCTTGTCCCATTATCCTCCTTAATATATAATTCATAAATGGCTCCCGTACTCCCTTCTGAGTTTCCAGGCATGAAAACTTGAATGTCATGTTCACCTGCACTTTCTGCTTGAAATACCCACATTGCATAATGCGCGCTTTCATCGGTGTTCGTAGTTGGGGGTGCTGTCCAGTGGTCATTGTTATACCCAAAATTTGCATAAGACCAGTTTGGGCCATCAAATCTTAAAAAGCCATTTTCTCCATCATCAACAAACGAGTTTGTAATCCATAGCCAATCACTTCGATTAGACCGTACGTCTTCGTTTGGGTCTTCTTCCTCAGCCCACCATCCAACCGGATTTACAACATAGGGAAGCTCAGAGTCAAAAAACCAACTTCCTTTACGAACTTCAAAATGTAGATGGGCATCAACCGTGCAGCCTGTGTCGCCATTAAATCCTAGTGTGTCACCTGTTTCTACATTTTCACCTACTTGAACATTTAAAGGGTCAAGCATGTGAAGATAAACTGTGAAGTAATCGTTTCCATGTGCAATTATGATCGTGCCTTGGTTTCCATTGGGTGTAATCCCGCCAGGACACGGGTCTGCTGGTTCAGAAAACGATGCCCATATTACATATCCATCTGCAGGGGCAGTGATTGGATATCCGTACGGGATTTTAAAATCTATTCCTCCGTGTCCATCGTAGCAAGAGGTCCCCAACATGCAACTTGGGTACATTATGTTTTCATCAAACCCGTAGCCATCGAACCTCAAAAAAAAACCATCTTCTGCGTAGGGTAGGTCGTGGTCTAAATTCTGAATGATTGGGTATTGTTCATTGCTTGGAGGGGGGTACGGGTGTGTTTCCAAAAAGGGTGTTTGAGACCTTAACAATGTAAACAAAAAAAAACTTTGAAATCTTTTACATGATCTGATGGATAAATTTTTCATATCGATATAACTTCTGTTCGAAATTACAATAACCATCTTCAGTAATTGAAACTTAATTAAGGATAAAAATGTTTAAAAAGCACATGATTTGGATATTTGTTTGTTTAATGGTGGGGGTCGCGAAAGGTGTAGACCTAGACACTACGTTTTCAGTTAAATGGAATAATGAACCGTGGGGTTCGGGTGGGTTGATACCTGCAGGACCACCATGGAATATGGTAGGGCCATTCGATTTTGACAATGATGGCTTTGGTGACTTTATTGTTTCTAGTTCTTATGCAGGTGAATATTGTAACGGTGTTTATCATTATGAGGCGGCAGCCAATGATTCAATAGAGTTACGATGGGTTTATACTTTTTATGATCTTAGCTGTACTTATGATGCATATTCGAGCGTTGCTGTTGGGGACATAGATGGAGATAACAAAAAAGAAATACTTTCACTTGTTGATACTAGTCCCGGTGTTTCAGGTCAAAAAGGGTTGCAAATATTTGAGTGGGACAGCGACTCAATGTCCTTTTTATCTCAACCAACAATAACTTACGACATGGGCATTGACAGTGTTTGGGAGGCATGCCAGATATATGCTGAAGACTTGGATGCAGACTCAAAAGAAGAAATAATAGTGTCAATAATGGATGGTCCTTGGTCTGAGCTTGGGACTGGAGGAAGCAGTAGAATGATGATATTTGAACTTGACACACTAGATGGAGATTCGGCTGTGTTTAATCTAGAATATCAAGATGAGGTTTGGACAAACTGGAGCGGATGGAATATCTCCGTTGGAGACCTAGACAATGATGGTTTTAAGGAGATATACACTGTTGGATATGAATATTTCCACATCATCATACATGAAAACACGGGTGAGAACCAGTATGAATACCAAACAGATTTTTATGTTGCCTCAGAATTTTACCAAAGGTCAAACCAGGGTATTTTAATAACAGATATTGACAACAACGGAGAAAATGAAATGTATTGCTTGACCTCTGGGGTTAATTCTTTATCAGGTGAGCTCATCAACCCTGGAAACTTTTTTGTTGTAGAGGGTGTAACCGATGTTAGCAACCTGTCTTACGCAAATTTCAATCTCTTTTCCAGCTACACCGGGGGGTTAAGAGGTATATACTTAGGGAATGCAGATGGAGATGACAAACCAAATATTTATTTGGCAGGGCACTATAATGAAGCAGTATATGATTGGGAGTATAATAACGGAGACCCAACCAGTCCAGATAGCTATGAAGAGAAAATGGTGTTCTTAGACGATACAACCGATAACTACACACCTGGAAATGACCAGGGAAAATTACGAATAGCAAAAGTCTTTTCTGGCGATATTGATAATGACGGTTTAGGAGACATAGTGTTTTCATCTGCAAGCTTTGCAACCGACAAACCACAGCTTTATATGATAGAACACAATGGTGTGGAAGAGTTACATAGCGATCAAGAGATTTATGTTCCGAAGCCCCTTTCGATTGAACAAAATTATCCCAATCCATTTAATCCTGAAACACACTTTAGGTATGAACTTTCTGAACCTGGTTATGTTTCCCTAAAAGTTTTTGATATTCTTGGAAACCATGTAGTAACCATATATGAAGGTTTTAAAACTATTGGTGTGCATAAAACAAGGTGGGGAGGGGGGGACAAACAGGGCCAGGTTGTTTCTAGTGGAATATACTTTTACCAACTGAAGACAGATGGTTATTCAATTACAAAAAAGCTTGTCTTTGGAAAATAGTTAAACTGATTTGAAGTTAGCTGAGAAGAGTTTTTGTTAAAGACAAAAAAAGAAACAAAACTTCTTTTGTTTTTCTTGCTTTTCTTGGTGGTCGGGTTGTCCTGTTCAAAAGAAGAAAGAGCCGATAATTCTTTCATCATTGCAACCTATGACGATGTTAAAGACTGGGACCCAGCAACTGCATTTTCACTAGAAGTGTTGCCAATGTCAAACATCTATGAACCCTTGTTGTGGTATGATGCTGGAGTAGACCCCCCACGGTTCTTACCTGGTCTTGCAACTTCTTATGAGGCGTCCTCTGATGGCTTAACCTGGGAGTTTAGTTTAAGAGAGGGGGTGTCGTTTCATGATGGAACACCTTTTGATTCTAAAGCCGTGAAGTTTGTGGTTGATAGAAACAAGAGTTTGTATGGAGGTGCGAGCTATATTTGGTCTAGCGTTGATGAGGTCTTAATGAAAGGGTCGAACAAAGTGATTTTTAAATTAAACTCTCCAGCGCCACTAGATAAAATTGTTAGTTCTCAATATGGAGCGTGGATGTATTCACCGAAGATTTCTTTAATTTCAAAGGATTCTATGCAAAATGGTTATGCATCGGGAACAGGGCCATACAAATATAAAAGCTGGGATAAAAACAGAGCCATCGTTCTCGAAAAATTCGATAATTATTGGAGAGGATGGCACAGATCTGACCACTATGAATCAATTATAATAAAGGTTGTCTCTGAATCTTCAACCCGTTTACAGATGATTGAAAGTGGAATGGCAGACTATGCTCTCTTGATTCCCATTCAACTGCTAAACAGGCTTAAGGATAACGATTTGGTTAGTGTATCTTATCGCCAATCTTGGATTAACCACTTTTATTTACTCAACACTAAAAAATATCCCACCAACAATGTTTGGGTTCGTCGTGCAATAGCCTCTGCAATGGATATCAAGACCGTTTCCGATTATGTTTATCGCCATTCTGGAACGGAGGCGGCTGGAATTATCCCAAAGAACATACCTTTGTTTATGGCTCCTGATAGTCTTATTTCTTTTAATTTAGAAAACGCAAAAAAATATCTTCAGAGATCTAAAATAAAACCTGAAGACATTTCCATCAACCTGTCCTATGTTTCTACATCTGAAGAATATAGGCTCACGTCTTATATGCTAATGGACAACCTTAAAAAGATTGGAATAAACCTCACTTTAAACCCCGGACTTTGGTCAAAGAACTGGGATAAGGCAAGAAGATTAGAATCCGCGCCAAACATAATATCAATGGCTTGGTGGCCCACTTTGTCATCTCCTTCAGACTGGTTCTTTGGTTTATATAGAACTGAAGAGAATCCTATTTTTAATCTTTCATACTATAGTAATGAAATGGTTGACTCGCTCATGGATGTTGCGCTGAAGAAGGAGTCAACTGAACCAGTTTATTCAAGCGGTATGTATAAACAGATTCAAGAAGAGTTGATAGATGATTGCGTTGTCATTCCCGTTGTGGACCTCAGGGTTCAATCAGTCCACAAAAAAAACATCAAAGGATTACGCTCAAACCCAGCATATTCCACACTACTTGTTTACCACCTAGGGAAAAAATAGTGGTAAAGTTTTTAATAATGAGGCTTGTCTCTTCAATATTCGTTTTATTCATTGTGATCACAATAACCTTTTTTATATCCCACCTACTCCCGGGTGACCCAACATACCTATGGGTTGGCGACCACCCAACTGAGGAACAAATGGTGCGTGCTAAAAAAGAACTTGGTTTGGATCGTTCTGTGATTGAACAATATGTTTCCTTTTGCAGCAACATAGTCACTTTAGATTTTGGAATCTCCATTCGAACTCGGCAGCCAGTACTGTTTGAGCTTAAAAACAGGTTGGCGGCTACATTTGAATTGGTAACGGTTTCATTGTCAACTGCGATGTTTTTGGGGTGCCTGTTAGGGTTTGTGGCTGCCATTAAACAAAACACAAGGCGTGACCATTTCATTAGAGCATTTGGATATGCCGGACTGTCTTTTCCTGTTTTCTGGCTTGGCATGGTTTTACAGTTATTCTTTTTTGGTGTTCTAGATTGGTTTCCATTGCAAGGTAGACACTCGGGTTTAGTTGATACTGAAGGCGCAAACCAGAGTAGGTTTCTATTATTAGACTCCTTGCTATCTGGAAACCTGGCTTTGTTTTATGATGCCTTGAGGCATGTTTTTTTGCCAGCATTTACAATGACCCTTGGAGCCCTAGGGGTCATAATAAAGACAGCGCGTTCATCAATGATTGAAGCTATTTCAGAGCCCTTTTTTAAAACTTATTCATCATATGGTTTTAGCCCCTTAGAGACGGTAATGCATTCTGCATATAAAAACACTCTTATGCCAATTTTTACAATAGCAGGGCTAAGTTTTGGCACTATGCTAGGAGGAACTTTTCTTGTGGAATCCATATTTGACTGGCCTGGCCTAGGCCATTTTAGCGTTCTATCTGTTCTAACAAACGATTTTCCATCAATTATGGGTGTTACCATATTATACACTTTAACATACATTATTATAAACCTATTTATTGATTTAGCATATTTTATGATAGATCCTCGTATCCAAAACTAATCTAATGGAACATTTCAGAAATCTCATAAAAAACAAATCCTCTTTGGTTTCCATGCTTTTTATTTTTTTCTTGCTTTCTTCCTCTATTCTTATTCCATTTATTTCCCCTTATGTAGATGATATTAATGGTGCCGTTAATTTCAAAAAAGCTGGACAACCCCCGTCGTTTGAACATTGGTTTGGAACAGATGTGGCGGGTAGAGACATGTTTACCTTAACAATCAGATCAGGTCTTTCTTCATTTAAAATTGCTGCTGGGGTTGTTATTGTTTCTATTTTGATTGGGGTTCCAATAGGGCTGTTCTCTGGTATTTCAAGTAGGCGCGTTGATGGTTTTATTATGAGAATTAATGATGCTCTACTATCATTTCCGCCATTGATACTTCCCTTTCTCATAACTACTGCACTTGGGCCATCAACAAACCATGTCATATTTGGGATAGCAATATCTTGGTTTCCATGGTATGTTCGTATTGCTAGAGCGCGAGCTATGGTAATTAACTCTTTGGGTTTTGTTTTGATGTCAAAAAGCATGGGGGCGGGAAAGTTGTTTGTTTTAATGAAACATATTCTTCCCAACAGCATTTCTCCGGTTTTAGTTCAGGGAACCATGGATGCTGGATATGCGATATTGACAGCAGCGGGGCTATCATTTATAGGGCTGGGTGCACAACACCCAGAAACTGAATGGGGCTTATTGCTAACCCAATCCAGAGCCCAGTTTATGAACAACTGGTGGGAGGCTGTTTTCCCAGGTTTGTTTATTGTTTTTACGGTTGTTTCCTTTAATGTTATTGGTGATCAACTTAGATATTCTTTGAATCCTAAAGAGGAAATAAGTGATGGGTGATCTTCTCGTTAGCGTTAGTGGTTTAAGCATAAAAACTAATGATGAAAGCTCCCCATCCACCATTTTAAATAATGCTAGTCTAAACATTCGCAAGGGCGAAACGATTGGGTTGATTGGAGAAACAGGTAGTGGAAAAAGTGTTTTTGGATGTGCTCTTGTTGGCCTCCTGCCTGATGGATGCTACATTTCTAGAGGAAAAATAATTTACGAACCAAACCCAGGGCTTGACCTCACGACAATAAGGGGCCGTAAGGTTGCAATTATTTTTCAGGACCCCATGCATTCACTTAATCCGTTACAAACAATAGGCAAGCAGATAAAAACCATTCTATGTAAAAGATTTGACAAAAACAAAGAAAGCATTGATGAATTAACAAGAAAATGGTTGAGGCGAGTCAAACTAGATAAAACAACAAGCGTTATGGAGCGTTACCCGCATCAGTTGTCAGGAGGACAGATGCAAAGAGTTATGATTGCGCTCTCATTATCCATAAACCCAGAACTTATTATTGCAGATGAAATAACAACCGGATTAGATGCAAAAACCAAGTTCGAAACATTGAAATTATTGTTTTCATTGCAAAAAAAGTATGACGTTGCAATCTTATTTATTTCACACGACATGAACGCTATCCAAAACTATTGTCATCGCGTTGTTATGATGAAGTCAGGAAAAATTTCCAAAAGGATTAATAACAAAAACAAACAAGCAACCCACAAAGAATTAGTTGGTGGTATAAGTGTAGTTTTGGAAGACAAAAACCCGAAGATGGTTCTTTCGGCTTTGAAATTAAACAAAACATTTATTAATAATGGAGCTGAGCAAAAAGCTCTTAGAGATGTGTCGATAAATGTTTATTCTGGTAAGACACTAGGTGTGATCGGAGAATCTGGAAGTGGTAAAACAACCCTTGTAAAAACTATGCTAAACCTGCTTGATAGAGACTCTGGAGACATAAAAATCCATGAGGGTAACAGCATAGAATTGCTTAACAAACCTAATAATAAGATAGGGGCTGTTTTACAAGATAACATAGGTTCAATAAACCCAAAAATGAAAATAAGGCAGGTCCTTTATGAGCCTTTGGATTTAATTGGAATTGCAGATAAAGAGATAAGAGAAAGAAAAGTATCTGAAAAAATGAAGGATGTCAGGTTAAGCAAAGAGCTTTTAGATCGCTATCCTCACACCTTATCTGGAGGACAAAGACAGCGAATTTCGCTAGCCAGAGCTTTATTGAGTAATCCTAAGGTAATAATATTTGATGAACCCACATCTGCACTAGACAGTGGTATCCAGAAAAAAATAATTAAATTATTGAAATCACTACAAAAGGAGAAAAAATTATCATATCTTTTCATATCTCATGATTTGCATGTGGTATCAGAAGTAGCAGACACCATTGCAGTTTTATATAATGGTGAGATAGTAGATTTTGGGGCAGCATCAAAGATATTAAAAAACCCAGAGCACGAATACACAAAAAAACTAATAGACTCTTTTCATATGGGAAAAAAACAAAGACACAAATGAAAAATCAAATCACTATCGCTTCAATACAGATGTATTGCTTCAGGGAGAAAAAGAAAAATCTTGAAGCGATGGAAGAATGTTTGCAGAACATCAAAAATTCATTTTCTGATGTTAAGCTTGTGGTTTTTCCAGAGCTTGCATTGCAGGGGGCTCAATCTGATTTAAACAATCTATCAGTAAAGATACCAGGTCAAGCAACAGATGTTTTCTCGCTTTTAGCAAAGAAACACCAAATTTGGATAATCCCGGGAAGCATTTACGAACGATCTGGGAACGAGGTGTTCAACACGACACCCATCTTCTCACCCAATGGAGATTACGTTGGGAAATATCGAAAAAGATATCCGTGGCGCCCCAATGAAAAAACAACGCCTGGCAATAAACCATTTGTTTTTTCGCTTGATGGCCTTGGTAAGGTTGGAATTATGATATGTTATGACCTGTGGTTTCCTGAGGTGGCCAGAGACCTTGTTAATCAAGGCGCAGAACTCATCATTGTTCCAACAATGACAACAACTGGTGATAGGCCTCAAGAAAAAATCATTGCTAGGGCAACTGCAATAACCCAGCAGTGTTATTTGGTGTCTTGTAATGGTGTTGGTTATGGTGGTGTTGGTGGTTCGCTGATAGTCGACCCAGAGGGTGGCGTGTTGCAGGAAAGCGGGGAAGGACCATCCATCCAAACGGCTATAGTTGATTTTGAAAGAGTGCGCGCGGTTAGAGCCAAGGGAATTGCAGGGGTCACCAACCCCATAAGAGATTTCAAAGAGAATACACAGATTTTCTCTGTTTACAAGCCAAAAACTGAAAAAGAATAGGATTGTTGACATGTATGATTTAAACGAATACTATGAGATTGTTTATTCAAACACGGTATTAAGAAGTCTGGTCATAATCATTGCATCTGTGGTGGTTGCAAAAGCAACAGATTTCGTTTTTACCATTATGTTTAACAAGTTAGTCCAAAAGTCTAAAACAACATTAGATGACAGAATTCTTCAATTGCTTCACAAACCTATATTTTATTCAATTCTATCGATAGGACTTATTCTTTCAATTAGAACTGCTTTGTTACCAGAATACATTGAATTTTCCATTGTTGGGTGTTTAAAGACCGTTACTATTATTATATGGTTATATGTTGTCTCAAAGATTTTAACAATGTCTACTGATTGGGCATCAAAACAAACTGAAAAAAACAAAGTATTACAAAAAAACACACTGCCCCTTTTCAACAATTTAGGAAAAATAGGAATTGGTATTTTTGGAATATATTTTATCTTTCTTAGTTGGGACATTAACATAAATGGTATTTTGGCATCTGCTGGAGTATTGGGGGTTGTGTTGGGTCTCGCTGCTAAGGACACCGTATCTAACTTTTTTGCAGGAATATTTCTTTTGGCTGATGCACCATACAAAGAAGGAGATTATATTCTTCTTGATACTGGGGAAAGGGGCTATGTTAAAAAAATGGGACTAAGGTCTACGCGCTTTATGACTAGAGATGATATTGAAATTACAATTCCGAACTCTGTGATTGCATCATCAAAAATAGTAAACGAAAGTGGGGGGCCAAATGAAATAGAAAGGGTGCGCATTACGCTTTTGGTGTCTTACGGTTCGGATTTAGACAAGGTTAGAACACTCCTAATTGCAATAGCGGAAGGCGAAAACAATGTAATGGAAAACCCTAAGCCAAGAGTTCGTTTTAGAGAGTTTTCAGACCATGGACTAAAGCTCCAGCTACTCTTTTGGATTCACAACCCTGAAATCCGTGGTGTGACGGTAGATGCCGTGAACACTCAGATATACAAACAACTATCTAAAAATGATATATCAATACCCTTTCCAACAATGAATGTTAATTTGTCAAACAGTTTAGACTAGCGGCGTTTTTGGCTAAGCCTTAATTGAGTTAACAGAGTTCCTCGTTGCGGCGTAATTCCACCCTCTTAGGGTAAGTTGAATGTTAGTATGCGTAGACTCCTTTGGCTTATCTTTTCCTGAGTATAGTTGAATCAGAATCGATTTCCGTTCATGCTTTGATAAGTTTGGTTTGGAACCATGTAGTGTGCAGCAATGAAAAAAAAGAACATCTCCTTTATGTGCGCTTATTGGGGTTGCCGTCTCTAAGCTGTGTTTACCATGAATTTCTGTTATTTTTGAATGTCCGTCGGACCCGTTGACATTTCCCATCATATGCGACCCTTTAACAATTCGGATTCTTCCCATTCCTTTTTTGCAGTCTGAAACAAACACCACTGCTGCTATCATTGAGTTTTTTTCGGTTGGGAAATATGACCAATCTTGATGTAGTGGAAACGCCGCTCCATGCATCGGTGGCTTTGAGAACAGTTTTGTATGGTGTAGGATAATATCCTTTCCAATAAGCAACTCTGCAATATCTAGCAATTTTTCATTTTGAATCATTTTTAACATTTTAGAAGAATAGCTCTGTACATTGTGCGTGTGAAGAACAGAAGTGTCAGAGGTTTCATATTTTTTTATAAGTTTGCTATTCCATCGGGCATTGATGTTTTCGCTGCTAACTTTGATTTGACCTATGATTTTATCAAAATCCTTTTCATAGGTTAATATTTTATTTTTGTTAAAAATGTTTTTTGCAAGAAAATATCCATTTTTGGAAAATTGTGAATACAAATCTTCACCCACAACTAGGCCTTGTAAATAATTGGTGAGACATTATCATCATTAAGGCTGTTTAAATATGAGGAGTTTTCACCTTTTAGTTTTATTTGTTTTGCGCTTTCTGTACAAAAATGAACGACCATGCCAACACGCGGGGCATCTTCCTTATTCCCTTCTGATGAATGATATGTTAGAGATGAGTGGATACTGACCTCGCCCTTATCAAGAGTGCTACGTACAATATCCACTTTTTTGTTTTTTTGTTTTAGTATTTTATCTTGTGCTAAAAGATTTTTATCAAAAAAATCTAAACCACTTAAGTCTTTCCAGTGGTTTGACCCTGGTATGAACCTAACGGGTCCAGAGTTCGAACATACATCCGAAAGCGCTATCCAAGCGGTATACAGACCTTTTTTGCTCCAAAAAGGCCAATACTGCGAATCTCTATGCCAGCCGGCATTACCACTATCTTCTTTACTTTTTGGTTTCCAAACTACTTGGGAATGCCAGATTTGTATTCGTTTCGCGTTAGTCACGGTTGCAAGGCATCTTCCAAATTGTTTATCTGTTACCAGGTTCCAAACGGCCCTGTTACATAGATGAGGTTTGTCAATTTTTATGATGCTATTGATATCATCGCCAAGATTCCAAAATCTTGTTTCTGGACAAATCCCGGTCTCATATTTGCCATTAATCACGCTCCAAAGACCATTTCGAGCTGATAAAACCGCACTATTTGAAAAAGTCTTAGGCAAAAAACAAAACCCGTGTTCTTCTAAGTTGTATGTTGTGCCTACGCTCATATATTGCTCTTTTTCATTGTACGATTAACCTTCATTTCTGTACAATGACTTTACCCATTCGCTATCTTGGTCGGTCATCAGCTCTCCCAGTGTAGATGCGATTTCAACTTGTTTTTTATTTCTCTGTCCTAATAAAACGCATCCCGTTGGACAGTCATTAAAAAGAGAGTCAACAACACCACGCATTTCTGGATATGGATGTCTATCAAACCTTTCTTTTAACATCCCTTTATTGTGTTTCATTTTATCAATTATTTCCTTGTCTGCAAATTCTTGTATTCCCGACCTGTGGTCACCTCGCTCAAAAGATGTGGGCACATTATATTTTCCGGTTAAAAGCCCGTGTTTTATTGGAGAAAAAAAACAGACTCCAATATCGTTTTTATCTACATAGGATTTGAGACCTGATGTCAAATAATCATCATCCATTACATTTCTGTAGGGTTGTATCACCGCAGGGTCACATCTTTCTATGTATTTTAGTATTCTGGAACTTGACCAGTCTGAAAGGCCAATAAATCTTGTTTTCCCTTTGTTCTGGAAGTCTTTTATCGTTTCTAATGCCCCTTCAAAATGTTCGTCATCTTTTCCAAAGTTACAATGATGGAGGTAAACCAGGTCTATGCAATCCGTCTTTAAATTGTTTAAAGACCTCTCTAGGTTATTTAGCATGTGTTTTGGTTCATACCAATAAGAGTAGGGCCCCCTATCCCAACCAACCTTTGTAGCTAAAAAAATTTCTTTTCTTGGAACCCTGTCCCACATTTTTCCTATTATGGTTTCTGACTTACCTTCTCCATATACATCTGCTGTGTCCCAGTGATTGATACCATTTCCCCATGCGTTTATAAGAACCTCTTCAGAATCAACATCTTTTTGTCCTGCCCAGCCTACAGGGTGTTTTCCAACCATGTTTGCACCACCAAAAGACCATGTTCCAAGGCTAATAGCAGAAACTGGGGTTTTTGTTTTTCCTAAAATAAGTTTTCTCATAAAGACCTTAATTATTACTTTTCGAAATTAAAAAAAAGGCAGGTAACTTTCTTTAGAATTATGAATGATAAATTAAAAACAATTGACATAGGTCATTCTAACTTTAATCTTGAAAAAGCGCAGACGATACTCGAAACAACGGTCAGTCAAGCTTTATATGAAGGAAGTTTTCGAGCAATTAAAATAATTACTGGGCATGGAACTGGTCGATTAAGAGACTCAGTAAGAGAGTGGTGCTCTGAGCAGGATGGGCGATTTCAAGCTGTTATTTTTGGTGAAGAATACGACATGTTTAACAGCGTGGCTGTAGACATGAGAGAAGACTGCAACCTTAAAAACGATTCAGAATTTGGAAGAAAAAACAGTGCGGTAACCTATGTTTGGTTATGGTGAAAATGGAAAAAAAAGCCATACAATTATTGTTTTCTAATTAGAATAATGATCAAAAATTCAACAAAATACGATTATCTATTTAACAACGTAATCCCCAACTCCATCGATGGGATAAGGATATTTGGAACAAAAGACAGCTATATAAAGCCACAAGACTATGCTAGTGTAACAGATGAGGAAAACAGAATTTGGTCCGAACTCTTTCAAAACCTTGAGCCCCTTTTAAACCAATATGCATCTAAAGAATATTTGGTCGGAATAAAATCACTCCCCATACCAAATAATAAATTTCCAAATGTTGAATCTGTTTCTAAGTTGATTAAAAAGTCGACAGGATGGAGCCTTTTGCCTGTGGCGGGGTTTTTAGATGAAGAGCTTTTTTTTGAGGTCAACCATAAGCGGCAATTTCCCGTAACAGACATAATAAGAAAATCACAAAGGTTTAATGAAAAATATTTTAATCATGAAATAAAAAACAATAAAGGATATACTCCTGAACCAGACATATTCCATGACATTCAAGCTCACGTTCCATTCTTGATGGATTATGACTATGCTAGATTCATGTGGGAAGTTGGGATGGTTGGTTATGATATAATAAAGGATAAAAAAGGACTTGGAGAAGACCTTGTGGCACATAACCTTAAGAGGCTGCAAAACTTTGCCTGGTGGACATATGAATTTGGTTTAATAAAGAAACAGAAAGACTCCAATTTGCTTCGAAACATAAATAATGATATTGACTATGAGATATATGGGGCGGGAATAATATCTTCTTTCGATGAAGTTAACAATGTCATACGGTGCGCTAAGGGACATTCCTCAAAGTCTAAGTTTTTGCCTTATGATATAGAAGAGCTGATATTAACATGCTTTGATTATAGTCATATTCAAGACCGATATTATGTAATTGAATCAATGGATTGTCTATATAGCTCGTTTAAGAAGAACAAGGAATTGTTTTACTTTGAGGGTTAGGCCTTTAAATCTCCAAATTATTTATTGTTTTTTAGTCTTAATATTTTGTTGTGGCGACAAGACCTATCAAAAAATGGCCATGCTAGAACCAGAATCATTTCTGTTGCTGGAGGATTCATTGCGAGAAAACGGGTTGTCAAGGTCAATGACAAAATTATTAATAGACACCCATGTGGAACTTGGTATGAAGGATTTTGAATCAAAAAAGTATTTGGAGGCAAGGCAGCACTACTCAAAAGCAATGGAATATTCTAAAGGTGACACGTTGCTTATGTATTACCACCTGCTTTCTGATGGAAATATTTTATATCAAACCGGCAACAAAGACAAACTTTGGGATGCTATCAAGGTTTTTTATAAGGCGGCAAGGCTTAAACCAAGGCTTGGTACTCCTTATTATTATATAGGACTATCATATCACAGAATTGGAGATAAGGAATTTGATCTTATAATTGAATCTTTTGATAATGCACTAGACCGTGAACTTTCAAATGAGTTAAGAATAAAAGTAGAAAAAAGTCGTGGTCTTGCAATAGAAAGAGAAAGGCGGTTGAAAGAGTTTTGGAAATGAAGAAGAGCACCAAAAGATGGAAAACCACCTATGTCTTTAAATTCTTGACACATTGGTGATTTTGCATTAAAATCTTGTATCTTTAGCGCATTTTGTTGCTAAAAGTGTTCATAATCCGAGGTAAAACAATGACACTATTAATAAGTAAACAAAGGCGATTTATTATCGCTACAGTCACCCTTATGTTTTTGGGAACAACAGTGCTTGACGCAAAGGGGAAGCTATCTTTATCTGGCAGAGTTGTTGATACAGATGGGAACAAGGTCAAGGACGCACTGGTCACCCTTTTGCTTGATGGCGAGGTTGTTTCAGAAGAAGAAACGGGTGGTAATGGAAAGTTCAAGATCAAGAAACTAGCTGAAAGTGAATATGTTCTTCAGGTAACCCATGATGAACTAGGAAGTACGGAAAAGATAATTGCACTTACCGATAAGAAAGAACTGGGAGACGTCTTTCTTTCCATTGAAAAACCAAGAGCCCTCATAGCAGAACAACAAGAACAGCAGGAGCAAACATCAGCAGACGCAAAAAGCGAACAACCAGATGCTAGAAGAAGCGCAATGCAGCCAGACAGAATATCTGTGACCGTTCCGCAAACAATGGAGGCTATGGGAAGCCCAAGCAAAGATTTTATTATAAATGAGTTAAATTTTGAAATAAAAAAGCTTTCTGCGGAATTCAAGCACCTTACACAAGAAATTGATGACTTAAAGGCTCTGAGTAAAATGTGGGTCAATCCGTTGACAATTTATTCTAAAGAGATTATTCTCAAGAACGGAAGCACTGTTTTTGGTAAAATTATTTATCAAGACGATAAATCATTAAAGGTTGAAACACTCGTTGGATACTTAATTGTTGATAGGGCGCAGGTGGTAAGGATTGTAGATAATGTTATTACCGAGGATACGCAAGAATATGTTCCCGAGCAAATTCGTGATAGTTATGCACCACCACCCATGCCAAAACTAGCACAACCCCGCTACACTTCTGCAAATAATTCAGCGAGAAATGCAAGCGCAAAATTTTCAGCCAACTGTGTTCTTGTTGGTAACATATCAGAAAAAAAAGATGGTCAGGGGAATATTATCTTTGATGGTGAAATAAAGAACATTGGAGGACGCCGTGCTGATTTTGTAAAGGTAGACTTTGTTTTTAGAAAAAATTGGAGCGGAGAAACCAAAACTCTTACTACGTTTGTAAAGGGTTCATATAATACCTTTGATACTGGCATAGTGTCGGACGCAAGCCTCCTCCCTGGAGCAGTTGGTAAGTTTGACTTGTATGTGCCGCAGGATTTCGGTGCATTCATTGGGTATTCTTATGTTATTGATTGGGAGGAGTATCAGTAAGCAATTTGCTTTTTAGCAGTTTAACCATGAAAAACAAAAAACATAGAATCATAATTATATCTGCACTAATAACCAGTTCTTTTGTATTGGCTGGAGCTAGGGTTGCCAATACTCGGCCTGGCTTAATGATGCGCATACCCACCTCTAGCAATGTGAAGACACCTTATTTGTTTCGTACTGGAGTTTCAACTGAGTTTCACAACTTCAATCCCTTTAACACCGCAAAAGGTGCATTTTTTGAAATTGAAATGGGCAAAGGTTTCAGTGGTGGGTTTTCGGCCGTAATACCGGGCGACACAACTAGGTTAAGCAAATTAAAAGAGTCACAATACAATCCCCCAGCAGAATTTGGGTTTCATTTTCAGCAAAGATTATATGTATATAATGACATTTCTGTTTCTGTTGGGCTACAAGATATTGTTTTTAGAAGTGACCAAACAAAAGAGGAAATGCTAAGTCTTAATACAAGCTTATTATCTGCTTTTGTTGTATTATCAAGTCAAAAAGATTTGGGAGAATATAAGTTTAATACATATTTTGGTTTTGGAACAGGTGGTCTGGCACCTGTGATGGCTGACACTCTTGATGCTGAGTATCAAGATGGAAAGCTTGTTCAAGATACGTCTGGAACAACCGCAGGCGTGTTTGTAGGTTTTTTGATGAAAACCCCGTATTTTTCTAGGCGGGGTGGAATGGATATTGTGGGTGAATTCGATGGGACAGGTGTCAATGTGGGACTCCGCATCCCCCTTACCTCGGATTACCGCCTGAACTTAGGGTTC
>MDSZ01233510.1_pt1 | contig 62868 bp, 55 predicted proteins | sample 811201 | NCBI WGS metagenome assembly MDSZ01 (sample SAMN05326647, study PRJNA326480) | marine metagenome | isolation source: seawater | place: Indian Ocean: North | collected 2010
ATGGCCGCGGTGGGTATCGCCGGAGCGCACGCCGTCGCGGTGCTGCGGCCTGGGCTTCTTCGGCCGGCGACGACGGGCCGGCTTGTTCTCCAGACTGGATTCCGGCAGCGCATGGCTGGGGTCGAACCCGGTCACGGTGCGGCGCTCCAGCACCTTGTTGGTCAGGCGCTCAATGGCGCGCAGCTGATCGATCTCATCGGCACAAACCAGCGATACCGCCTGTCCGGTCGCACCGGCACGACCGGTGCGACCGATACGGTGAACATAGTCTTCCGGCACATTGGGAAGGTCGTAATTGACCACCTGCGGCAGCTGATCGATATCCAGTCCGCGGGCGGCGATGTCGGTTGCCACCAGCGCCTGCAGGCGATTTTCCTTGAACTCGGCCAGGGCCTTGGTGCGCGCGTTCTGGCTCTTGTTGCCATGAATCGCCGCGGCCTTGATGCCGGACTTTTCCAGCTGGGTGGTGAGCTTGTTGGCACCGTGTTTGGTGCGCGTGAACACCAGCACCTGATGCCAGGCGTGATCGTTGATCAGCTTGATCAGCAACGGTGCCTTCTGCTTCTTGTCGACCGGCGCGATCCACTGCTTCACGGTATCGGCGGTGGCGTTGCGCGGCGTCACCGACACCTCGACCGGATCCTGTACCAGCCCCTTGGCCAGCGCCCGGATCTCGTCGGAGAAGGTGGCCGAGAACAGCAGGTTCTGCCGCTGCGCCGGCAGAATCGCCAGAATGCGCTTGATGTCGTGGATGAAGCCCATATCGAGCATGCGGTCGGCTTCGTCCAGTACCAGCACTTCAAGCTGATCGAAGCGCACCGCGTTCTGCTTGTAGAGATCGAGCAGACGGCCCGGCGTGGCGATCAGCACATCGGCGCCCTTGCGCAGCGCCATCATTTGCGGGTTGATCTTGACGCCGCCAAAGACCACGGTGGAACGCAGCGGCAGGTACTGGCCGTAGGTCGCAACGCTCTGGCCCACCTGTGCAGCCAGCTCGCGGGTCGGGGTCAGGATCAGCACACGCGCCTGATTGGCGCCGGCACGCTGCCCCTTGCTCAGACGCTCCAGTATCGGCAGCGTGAAGCCGGCGGTCTTGCCGGTGCCGGTCTGGGCCGCGGCCATGACGTCGCGGCCGTCCAGCACGGCGGGAATCGCCTGCTGTTGAATGGGGGAAGGGGTGTCGTAACCCTGCTCGGCAATCGCTTTGAGAATAGGGTCGGACAGGCCAAGACTGGCAAAACTCATGAATGACTCTCTGGTAAAAATGGTGGTCGCCGGAGGCGGCGGAACCGGAACTTCAGTGCTTTCAGAACGCGGGCGGGATAAACCGGTGCGGGAAAGTGCTTGGGAAAGACGTGCAGCTTACCCTAACGCGGCGGTGCTGGCTATTCATTTCGTTTTCGGCCCGGCGCGCATATCGAGCCGGTCGCGCCGGGTCAGCGCCGGGAACCACCAGGCCCAGAGCGCGGTGATCGCCAGTGTGCCCAGGCCACCGATGACGATGGCGGGGGCGGCGCCGATCAGCGAGGCGACCAGCCCGGCGCGAAACTCACCGAGCTGATTCGAGGTGCTGATAAAGATCGAGTTGACGGCGCTGACGCGACCGCGCATCTCGTCCGGCGTCTCGAGTTGCACCAGCGTCTGGCGAATCACGACGCTGATCATGTCGGCCGCGCCCATCACCGCCAGCGCGATGACCGACAACCAGAGGCTGTGCGACAGCCCGAACAGCACGATCATCGCCCCGAACACGGCCACGGCGGCAAACACCTTGACCCCGACCCGGCTATCAATTGGGCGCCAGGCCAGGTACAGCGACATCAGCACCGCGCCGACGGCCGGGGCACTGCGCAGCAGGCCCAGCCCCCAGGGGCCGGTCTGCAGGATATCGCGGGCGACGATCGGCAGCAGCGCGGTGACGCTGCCCACCAGCACGGCGAACATATCCAGCGAGATCGAGCCGAACACCACCGGGTTATGCCAGGTAAAGCGGAAGCCGCCCAGCAGCGAGTCCAGTGTCATCGGCTGGCGCGGGCGCTGCTCGTGGCGGTAGTCCAGGCCCAGCAGAATAACGGCCGACAGCAGGGCGCAGGCGGCGCTGGTGCCGTACAGCGCGCCGGCGCCGAAGAGATAGATGACGCCACCGAGTGCCGGGCCGATGATCGTGGTCGCCTCGCGGCCTGATGCGGTCCAGGTCAGGGCCGGCGCCAGCAGGTCCGGACCGACCAGTTTCGGCACCATCGCCTGCGTGGCCGGCATCTCGAACGCACGCGCGGCGCCCATGGTGATGCAGCAGCCGTAGATGATCGCCGGGGTGATGATCTCCAATACGCTGGTGATGGCCAGCACGGCGATGGTCAGTGTCATGACACCGCGACTGATCAGCATGATGGTACGCCGGTTCAGGTTGTCGGCGACATGACCGCCATACAGGGTCAGGGCCAGCTGTGGCAGGTAGCGCGCCAGCCCGACCAGGCCGAGGCTCAGGGCGCTGTCGGTCAGGTTGTAGATCTGCCAGCCCAGCCCCACCAGCAGCATCTGCTGCGCGAAGGAGGCGGCCATCTGGCCAACCCAGAAGCGCATGAAGGTCGTGTCTCTGAGCAGGGAGGAGGCGGTCATCAGTTATCCATTTCCGGTCCGAAGGGCGCGCTATTCTAGGGAAGCCCGCCGGTGTGCGCCAATTGCTTCTGCGGTCAACGGGATTCAATGTAGGTAACGCCGACCCAAAAGCGGACGACCGGCACTCAGCGAGCGCGGCGCGCCGCTGCAGATCGATGAGAACACGCCCCCGATCGGGCGTGAGTTTGGCGAGTTGTACTCCCGCCCGCGCGGTTACCACCCCAACGCCATTACCCAGTTCACACAGACGTCGGCGCCCGCGTTCATGAACTTCCCGCTGCTCGACAAGCTGGAGTGGATTTCGCCGCGTCCGATTCTGCTGATCATCGGTGAGCACGCACACTCGCGCTACTTCAGTGAAGATATCTACGCGGCAGCGGCCGAACCGAAGGAGCTCTATGTGGTGCCGGGCTCCAATCACGTCGATCTGTACGATCGCACCGACGTGATCCCCTTCGACAAGCTGGAGCAGTTCTTCGCCACCGCGCTGACAGCGGAGCGCGCGTCCTGATCGCGCCAACGGTTTCCATTTCCAACACCACTTTGGAGGTTTCCATGACACAGAAACGCAAAGGTCTGCGCAGCATGCTGCTGGCGCTGGTCGGCTGTACCTGCAGCGGCACTGCCGCAGCCGACAGCCATCCCTCATCCCAGACCCTGTATCCGCTGGGGACGCAGGGGTCGTTCGCCGGGCCTGACAATCTGTTTACCGGCGATGTGAAGGTCGACATCCTGTTTCCGGAAAACGAGAAAGCGCACTTCTCCGGTGCCTATGTCCATTTCGCGCCGGGTGCACGCACCGCGTGGCATACGCATCCGGCCGGGCAGCACATGATCGTCACTGACGGTATCGCGCTGACCGGCACCCGTGCCGGTGACGTATTCGCGTTTTCTGCAGGTGAAACGGCCTGGTGTCCGCCCGATATCGATCATTGGCACGGGGCAGAAGCGGGCCGGCCGCCGCCGCGCCATGATATGGCAGGAAACGAAAAAGGCACTCCGGGGAGGCTGTGTGAAAACAGCCTCCCCGGAGCTGGCAAAATAACCGCGACAGGGCTCGCGGTTATTTTTTACCTCCACCCAGCCGTGTCACCGTAACGTTCGTGTCAAATCTTGAGCTTGAACCCCATGGCCCGGAAGGTATCCTGCAGCGACCGGCTGCTTCCCTTGAGCTGAATCTTGAGGCTGGAACACTCCCGGCGCACCGGATAATCCCGCCGCAGGCGGTCGAACGCGGCGGCACGGGCCTCGGCGTCGCCGGCCATGGCCAGGCGCAGCCGGGCGTCGTCCTGGCGGGGATCATAGCAGGCCCGCAGCGCCAGGCTCAGGGCCCGCCCCTCGTCGGCAGCACCGGTAAAGGACATCTTGCTCAGAGCCGGCTCGGGCAGGAACTGGCCCGCCTTCTTGCGAACCGGAAGCCCGAGAAAGCGACTCACCGCCTGGTAGATCATTTCGGTGCCCTGCACCTTGCCCTCCAGGCTGTAACCGGCGATGTGGGGCGTCGCCAGCCAGACCCGCTCAACCAGTTCCGGATCGATACGCGGTTCCCGCTCCCAGACATCCAACACCACCGTCGGCGCTTGCGGTGCCTGCAGGCGCGCTTTCAGCGCCGCCGAGTCCACCACTTCGCCCCGGCCGGAATTGATCAGCAGCTGGCCGGCGCCCAGGCGTGACAATTCCCGCTCGCCGATCAGGTGATGGGTGGCGTGAGGCCCTTCCCGGGTCAGCGGCGTGTGCAGGGTCACCACGTCGCACGCCAGCGCTTCGTCAAGACTGACGAACTCCGGCCCCGACTCGCCTTCCCGCTCCGCCCGTGGCGGATCGCACAGGCGCACGGTAAACCCCAGACGATCCAACCTAGCAGCCAGCCCGCCACCGACGTTGCCCACGCCGATGATGCCGACACTCAGATCACTCCAGTCCGCCAGGCCGCGACGTTCAGCGTACAGGGACAGCACCGACAGCACGTATTCGACCACGCTGTTGGCGTTGCACCCGGGGGCTGCGGAAAAACGGATGCCGTTGGCTTCCAGCCAAGCCAGGTCCACATGGTCGGTGCCGATGGTGGTCGTGCCGACAAAGCGGACCCGGCTTCCCTCCAGCAGTCGCTGGTCGACCCGGGTGACCGAGCGAACCAGCAGAATGTCGGCATCCCGGACCTCCCCGGGCGACAAGTCCCGGCCGTTGACGCGGCGGATCTCCCCCATGTCGCCAAAGAAGGAATCCAGTAACGGAATGTTCTCGTCTGCCACGATCAGCATGGTCATCCCCGTATCCTTCAATGCCTGCGCGGCCGTCCGCGACCACCCTGCGGGCGCCCGCCACCACCTCGCCGGCCGCCCCTCTTGCGGGCAATCGGAGGTTGATTGAGAGCAGCCATCAGGCCGTCGTCCGGCACCTCGGTCTTCAGTTTCTGCTGAATGTAGGACTCAATCGCCGGCAACGCAAAGGCGTCGTCCTCGCCGGCCAGGCTCACCGACACCCCATGACTGCCCGCGCGCCCGGTACGGCCGATGCGGTGGACATAGTCCTCGGCGTTTTCCGGCAAATTATAGTTGAAGACGTGCGTCACGCCGCTGACGTGAATGCCCCGGCCCGCCACGTCCGTGGCCACCAGCACCTGGATATTGCCCTTCTTGAACTGGTCCAGGGTCCGCAGGCGCTTGTTCTGGGCAATTTCCCCCGACATGAGCGCGACCTTGATGCCCTGATTGCGCAGATCCTGTTCCAGATCCCGGCACTGGTCCCGGCGGTTGGCGAACACGATGGCCTTCTCCACTTCCGGGCGTTTCAGGTAATTGACCAGCACCTGCAGTTTGTCATCCTCGGACACCAAGTAGACCGTCTGGGCCACCCGCTCCGCGGTTTTTTGCTCCGGCTCGATTTCCACGAACTCGGCGTTCCGGGTCCACATGGAGGCCAGGTTCAACACGTCCTGGTTGAAGGTGGCACTGAACAACAGGGTCTGACGCTCCTCCTTGGGCGTGCAGCGCCGGATGATACGCTTGACGTCGGGGATGAAGCCCATGTCGAGCATCCGGTCCGCTTCGTCCAGGATCAGGATGTCGATCTGGTCGAGGAACACATCCTGAGAACCGAGAAAGTCGATCAGTCGGCCCGGCGTCGCCACCAGAATGTCGACGATTTCGTTCTGCAGCTGGTCCCGTTGCTTATCGTAGTTCATACCGCCCACCACCGTGGCGACGGTGTGGCCGGTATACTGGCACAGCGGCTCCGCGTCCTTGGCGATCTGCAGCGCCAGTTCCCGGGTGGGTGCCAGTACCAGCACCCGGGGTTCGGAGGCAAACCGCTCGGACTCCGGCACCGGGGTTTCCAGCAGCGCCTGGATGGCCGTGATCAGAAACGCCGCGGTCTTGCCGGTGCCGGTCTGGGCCTGGCCAATCAGATCCTGGCAGGCAAGTGTCCAAGGCAGGGTTTCCGCCTGGATCGGCGTGCAATATTCATAGCCAATGGCCTCGATCGCCGCCAGCAGACGCGGATCCAGATTGAGATCGCTGAACTTGAAGTCGCTGGTGTGTTTGGGGTTGGATGTCATACAGATTCGGTATTCCTTGGTCAGTCGTAAAACAGGTCGGGCGGTATCAGACGCTGGACGTCTTGCCGCCAGGACTCGTGGAAGGTCTCCGCGGTGCCGTAAAATACCGTGAGCGTATCGAAGAACGCCTGGCCTCGCGGCGGCAGCCCCCGCGCCAGGTACTGTTCAGCCTGGGCCAGCACCTTGAGCCGGAACCCCCGCTCGTCACAGGCACCGCCTCCGGACAGGTTGTCCAGACTGACGTGGAACCGGAAGCCCGCAGCCACCGAAAACAGCCACTCCTGAGCCTGGGGCTTGACCTCCACCGTCTCGAACGCGCGCTGCTGCTCCCGGGTACGGCCATCCGGACAGTACCAGTAACCATAGTCATGAAGTGTGCGCCGGTACTCACCGGCGATGCACCAGTGGCTGATTTCATGCAAGGCGCTGGCATAATAGCCATGGGCAAACACGACCTGGGCCAGGCCATCCGGCCCGTCCGCAGGCAGGTATTCGGGTTCGTCGCCGCCCCTGACCAAAATCGTCCGGTAGTCGTCCCGGAACAGGTCATTGAACAGCATGATAAGATCGCTTGGACTGTGCTTCATCGGACGGCTATTGTGCGACTTTACACGACGCAATACCAGACTGGAGGGAACTTTCCCCCGCCCCCTGTGTCCACAGCGGGCGAGCCAGACCCTTCGACCCACGCGCAACCGGATAGCATGACATCAATGGTTTTTCCAACCCTTCTTGCACGTATTTGTCCGGGGCCCATACGTCGGGCCCTGTTCGTGGTGGCCAGCGGCCTGACGCTCCTGGTCCCAACCGCCCACGGGAACGGGCTGTTCGGGGATTCCCCGGACTTCCTGCCGGTGGACCAGGCCCTGCCGTTCAGCTTCTCGTCGGAGCCCGGCACCCTGCTGCTGGACTGGAACATCGCGCCCGGCCACTACCTGTACCGACACCGGATCTCGGTCACCCCGGTTACACCCGGGGTCGAGGTGGGAACACCGTCGTTCTCCCTACCCGGGGACACCACCGAGGACGAGTTCTTTGGCGAGGTCACCGTGTTCCATGACCCGGTCCAGGCCCGGGTACCGGTGTCGCTGCCCGACGGCGCCCGGGAAGCCACACTCAAGGTGTCCTACCAGGGCTGCGCCAAGGCAGGTCTGTGCTACCCGCCTCAGACCCGGGAAGTTCTGTATTACCCCGGCACCGCCGCCGGTACCCCGGCCGCGGGCCCGACCACGCCGTCACCCGACACCGGGCCAGACATGGAGCCGGACACCGAGACCGCGACCGGCCTGGCCGGCTTCCTTTCCAGCCGCTCCGGTGCCACCGTGGCGGGCCTGTTCTTCCTGCTGGGGCTGGGCCTGACCTTCACTCCCTGTGTACTGCCGATGGTGCCGATCATTTCCTCGCTGGTCTCGGGCCACAATACCCGCACGACCGGTCATGCCCTGTTGCTGTCGTTCAGCTATGTGCTCGGCATGTCCATCACCTACGCCGCGGCCGGGGTGTTGACGGGCCTGCTGGGCGCCAGCTTCAACCTGCAGGCGCAGCTGCAGTCACCCTGGGTCCTGGGACTGTTCGCGGCACTGTTCGTGATCTTCGCGCTGTCCATGTTCGATCTGTTTGAACTCCAGCTGCCCCGCTTCATCCGGGATCCCCTGAACGAAGCCAGCCACCGCCTCAGCGGCACCCGCGTCGCCAGCATCTTTGGTATCGGAGCCCTGTCGGCGCTGGTGGTGTCACCGTGCGTGTCGGCGCCGTTGGCGGGCAGTCTGCTCTATATTTCCACCACCCAGGACGCCGTCATGGGTGGCCTCGCCCTGTTTGCGCTCGGCCTTGGCATGGGCATGCCGCTGATCCTGGTGGCGATCGGTGGCCGCAAGCTGCTGCCCAGTACCGGCCATTGGATGGCGGCCGTCAAACACGTCTATGGCGTGATGCTGCTGGCCGTTGCCATCTGGCTGGTGGAGCGGCTGATTCCGGCCTGGGCGGCGCTGACGCTGTGGGGGCTGCTGGTGACCATCACCGGCGTGCAACTGGGCGCGTTGGATCCGGCACGGGCGGGTTGGGAACGGACCCGCAAGGGGCTGGGACTGGTGCTGTTCGCGTATGGCCTGGCGCTGCTGGCCGGTGCGGTGAGCGGCGCCCGGGACCCGCTCAACCCGCTGGCGCCGTTTACCGTCGCCTCAGCCTCGTCCGTCCGGGACGAGGCGCCGGCTCATGCCCTGTTTCGCCGCACGCCGGACCCGGAACAGGTGAAGGCGCAACTCGACGCCGCACGCCGGCAGGGACGACCGGCGATCCTGGACTTTTACGCAGACTGGTGTATCTCCTGCAAAGTCATGGAACGCACCGTGTTCAGCGATCCAGACGTGGTCCGGGCCCTGTCGGATTTCGCCCGGGTGCAGATCGACATGACCGACAACACTCCGGCGCAGCAGGCCCTGCTGGACGAACTGGGGCTGTTCGGCCCCCCCGCTCTTCTGTTCTACACCCGCGACGGGCAGGAACTGACGGATCGGCGCGTCCTGGGCGAGATGGACCGGGAGGCCTTCCTCCGACACCTGGAACGACTGCCCTCGGGCTCGTCCTGACCCGGCTCAGGCGCCGCGGCGGATCAGATACACGAACTCGTCCCCCTGCGCCGCCTGACTCACCAGCTCATGCCCCAGAAACTGGCAAAAGCGGGGGATGTCGCGGGTGGTCGAGGGGTCCGTGGCCCGTACTTTCAACACCTCCCCGGGCGCCACGTCGCGGATGCGATTGTGCAACAGCATGACCGGTTCGGGGCAGTACAGCCCCCGGGCATCCAATTCGGCCTGGAATTCAGCAGCCGTCACCAAAATTCACTCCTTGCCTGCAATGAACCTGATTTTCCGGAAATTCCTGCTAATTTCTTGCTTATAGGGGCAAAAAACAAGAGGGAACATAGCCATGATACGGGTTCTGATTGAACGCCACATCGCCGAATCCCTGGAGGACGCCTACGAACAGCGGGCCCGGCGAGTCCTGCAGCAGGCGGTGGCCGCGCCGGGCTTCGTGTCCGGGGAAACCCTGCTCGACGCCCACGACCCGAACCACCGGATCACACTGGCGAACTGGCGCTCGGAAGCGGACTGGAACCGTTGGTACCACTCCGACGAACGCAAGGAGCTGATGGCCGAACTGATCCCGATGATGGACCGGGAGGAGACCATCACCGTGCTGGAGCAGAGCGCCGTCTGAGCCTAGTCCAGGCGTTCGATGAAGCAGGTGATTTCCTCGCGATCGTGATACAGATGACGGGCCCGCATGCGGTAGCCAATGTCCGCCTCCGCCAGCCCTTGCTCAATGCGCTCCCGGCACAACAGCCATTCCTCGTACCGCTGCTTCATGGGCAGCTTGAGGTTGAACACGGTGTAGCGACACAGCCGTTCCGCCAGCCAGGTTACCGCCAAGGCCGCAGTCTTGCGAGGCTGGTCGACGATGTCGCAGACCATCCAGTCGACACCACGGCGTGGCCGCCACCGGTAACCATCCGCGCGGACGTGCTCCACCAGCCCCGAAGCCATCAACCCCGGATCCATCGGGCCATTGTCCACCGCAACGACCCGCATACCCTGGCGAACCAGCTGCCAAGTCCAGCCGCCCGGCGCGGCGCCCAGATCAACCGCCTTCTTGCCGCCGCCAAGATAATCCAGCTCGCGTCCCGCGGGCAAAAACACCTTCCAGGCCTCCTCCAGCTTCAGTGCCGACCGGCTTGGCGCGGCGGCCGGCAGGCGCAGGCGGGGCGCACCGCCCAGCCATCGAGCCCGGTTGCCCGCGAGGCTGAGGCCAACGATGGCGGTCGAGAAATTGGGCAACAGAATGTCCAGACGCGCCTCGGCCCCGGCGTCCGGGTCGGCCTTCAGCAGCCCGGCCCCGCGCAGCGCCCGGGACAGAGGCGCCACCCATTTCCTGGCGAAGTTACCCAGGTCCCGGTCGGTGTTGTTCTCCAGAACCCTGACCTCGACGCGGCAGGCTTCCGGCAGCGCCAGACCCTCTCCGCGCAATGCCTCGATCACGGCGCCCACCCGGTCCCGGATGGGCAGATCGAGGGTTGCCAGAACCACGAACCAGTCGCGGACAAAGACCAGATCGTCCAGACGGACCCGGGCGAGCAAGTCCGGGGCGGACTCGTGGCCCGTCAAGATAAATCGGACCAGCCCCTGATCCTTGCCCGGTTCAAAATAGCCGAAGATCCCCTCGGCCATCGCCGCGTCCACCAGTTCCCGGCCGGCTTCCGTCTCGAAGCCTGGCCGACAGAATGCCATCAGCTGATCCATGAAGTTTCCTTGTCAACCGGGTTCCCCCGGAGTGATAAACTTGAACCTGTTTAACAGCGGCCACAGTATCCGTTGGCTACACTTCCGGCTCATCCCCAGCGTCGGAAGAAGCAGATGTCCCTCCTGACACGGATCGTGCCCGCCCTCCTGGCCTGTTGCCTGTCGCTGTCGGGCCACGCCGACAGCCCCGGCCGCCACGGCGACTGCCCCGTCCTCGACCTGTCCGACGACACTGCCCGCCAGCACCTGATGGACCATGTCTGCTATCACACCGCCAGTCCGGGCGATCCCGGCCACGAAGCCCGCTCGCCGGACCAGCTTCCGGAGAATTTCGCCTGGACCCCGGCCAACGGCCACGACCTGGTGTTCAGCCACACCGAGTCGGTTTACTGGATTCACCTGCATGTCTGGAACGGCGGTGACCCGCACCGGCTCTGGTACCTGAAGCTCGATTACCCGCTGCTCGACGAGGTCAGTTTCTGGCAAACCGGCCCGGACGGCTACCGGAGCTCAATGATCACCGGCGACCAGTATCCGTTTGCATCCCGGCAAGTCAATTACCGGTATTTTCTCCTGCCCCTTGCCCTGGCCAGCCAGGAACAGCGCCAGGTGACCATCCGGGTCCACAGCAGCGGCGCTCTGAACGTGCCGCTGGCTCTGGAAACCCCCGAGGAGGTGATTGCCAGCAGCAACCACCTGACCCTGACCCATGGCCTGTTCTATGGTGCCCTCGTCATCTTCGCTGCATTCAACCTGCTGCTGTTTTTCAGCTCAGGCACCCCCTACTACTTCCACAATGCGTTCTACATGGCCGCCATGGGGCTGTTCCTGTTTGCCATGGGCGGTTTCGCGAACCAGTATTTCTGGCCGGAAAGCGCGCACTTCGCGAACCTCGCCATCCCCATTTCCCTGACCCTGTGCGCGCTGGCCATGATCCTGTTCGGCCGCTCCTTCCTGGAGGTACAAGCCGATTCCCTGCCGGCCACCACCCTCACCACCCTGGCCTGGTTCTGTCTGGGATTTCTGGCGTTGACGTTCATTCTCCCCTACAGCAAAAGCATTCTGCTGAACACCGTACTGGCCCTGACCGTGATCGCCAGCCTGCTCGTGGTTGCCGCGATACGGTGGCGCCAGGGCTACCCGCCGGCGGTCTGGTACCTGTTATCCTGGATCGTGATGCTGGCCGGAGCCCTGGTCTACGCCCTGGCCGCCTTTGGCTACCTGGCCGATTTCCTGGCCCGGGAGTCCCTGATGCAGGCCACCATCGGTGGCCAGGTGGTGTTGCTGAACTACGCCCTGGTGCAGCGCTGGCGCCTGCTCAACGAGAAACTCCTGCAAATGGAACATCAGGCCCGCACCGAACTGGAGTTCAAGGTACACGAACGAACCGCCCAGCTTCGTTCCACCATGCACGAACTGGAGCGGGCCAACCGGAAGCTGGCCGCCCTCAGTCTGAACGATGCTCTCACCGGCCTGCACAACCGGCGCCACATGGACGCGGCGCTGCCGGAGCTCTGCGCCGAATCGCGGCGAACCGGGCAGCCACTGTCCCTGGCCCTGATCGATGCAGACCGCTTCAAGGCCATCAACGACACCTGGGGCCATGCCTTCGGCGATGTCTGTCTGCAACGCATTGCCGAGGTGCTCCAGCGCCACGCCAAGCGCCCCCGCGATGTGGCGATCCGCTTCGGCGGCGAGGAATTCGCCCTGCTGTTGCCCGGTACTGACGCCCAGGGCGCGCGGCAACTGTGCGAACACATCCTGGCCGACCTCCGACACTTGGTTGTGGCCACTCCGGACCGGGCCGGTCTGACCCTGACCATGAGCGCGGGCGTTGCGCAGCTGGTGCCTGGCGAGGCCCCCGAGTCCCTGTTTCAGCGCGCCGACGAGGCGCTGTACCAGGCCAAGAGCAGCGGCCGCGACCGAGTCTGCGTCGCGGCCCTGGCGCTCAGCGACTGATCAGACCATGCCGTTCCAGAAAGTCGCGGGTATGACGCGCGGCATCGGCGATCAGGTCAGCCTGAGTCGCCCCCTGCCGCGCTGGCGGCCGGAAATCGTGGTTACCGCCCGCCAGCCAGACCAGCTCGCAAGCCCCCAGTTCGACGTTGTGGGGTGTCAGCTCCTCCGGCTTGCCAAACGGGTCCCGGGTACCCTGGAGCACCAGCATTGGGCAGGATACCTCGGGCAGATGTGCGGTTCGCCATCGGTCCAGCCGGCCGGGCGGATGAAACGGATACCCGAAGCAGACCACACCGTCCATCTGCGCGGACTCCGCCGCCAGCAGGCTCGCCATACGGCCACCCATGGACTTACCCCCGATCAGCACCGGTCGATGGCCGCCGGTTTCCTGGCGGACCTGGGCCAGCACGTCCCGGAACCGCGCCAGCAAGCGGGGCGCCCGGTCCGGCGGTCGTTTGCGACCATCGAGGCGTCGTTGCTCCATGTAGGGGAACTCAAACCGAACCGACGCCACCCCCACGCCGTCCAGCGCCCGCGCCAGCGCTTCCATGAATTCGGAGTCCGCGCCGGCCCCGGCACCATGGGCGAGCACCAGCACCGGTCCGGCATGATCGCCATACCGACCGCTTTTGATCAGTTTCAAACCATTCACCTCAGGAATACGTGCGCTATCATATTGAGTGCGATGCACCCTTGTAACGGCGGGCGAAAGCCAATACCCGGAATGCCTCTCATGCGCGCCATGCGGGCGTTTCCGGCGGATTTGGCAGGGTTTTGGAGTTGACCTGAGTCATTGCAAAGCGCTAATGCTTTCTCCATACTTGCGCCCGCACAATCCCCCATTTTAAACCCATTGGTAAGGCTATGAGCACAGTAAATGCAAACCTGACATACAACTACAAGGTGGTGAGACAATTCGCCATCATGACAGTGGTATGGGGTATTGTAGGTATGGCCCTGGGTGTGCTGATCGCAGCGCAGCTGGTCTGGCCGTCCCTCAACCTCGACCTGCCCTTTACCCATTTCGGCCGTCTCCGGCCGCTGCATACCAACGCCGTTATCTTCGGCTTTGGTGGAAGCGCTCTGTTTGCAACTTCCTACTACGTGGTTCAGCGCACCTGTCAGGCCCGTCTGATTTCAGATGGACTGGCGGCGTTCACGTTCTGGGGCTGGCAAGCCATTATCGTGGCTGCGGCCATCACTCTGCCAATGGGTCTGACCAGCTCCAAAGAGTACGCCGAACTGGAGTGGCCGATCGACATCGCGATCGCGGTCGTCTGGGTGGTTTATGCACTGGTCTTCTTCGGCACTGTCATGAAGCGCAGCACGCCACACATTTACGTGGCGAACTGGTTCTACGGTGCGTTCATCATTACCGTTGCGGTACTGCACATCGGTAACAACATGGCGCTGCCGGCAACGGCGTTCAAGTCCTACTCTGCCTACGCCGGTGTGACCGATGCGATGATGCAGTGGTGGTACGGTCACAATGCGGTGGGCTTCTTCCTGACCGCCGGCTTCCTGGGCATGATGTACTACTTCGTTCCCAAGCAGGCGAACCGTCCGGTTTATTCCTACCGTCTGTCCATCGTTCACTTCTGGGCACTGATCGCCACCTACGTCTGGGCCGGCGGCCACCACCTGCATTACTCCGCTCTGCCTGACTGGGCCCAAACCGCGGGCATGATTATGTCCCTGATCCTGCTGGCACCGTCCTGGGGCGGTATGATCAACGGCATGATGACCCTGTCCGGCGCCTGGCACAAACTGCGCACCGACCCGATTCTCCGCTTCCTGGTGGTGTCCCTGTCGTTCTACGGCATGTCCACCTTCGAAGGTCCGATGATGTCCATCAAGACCGTGAACGCCCTGTCCCACAACACCGACTGGACCATCGGCCACGTGCATTCCGGTGCCCTGGGCTGGGTCGCCATGATCAGCATCGGTGCCATGTACCACCTGATCCCCAAACTCTGGGGCCTGAAGGAAATGTACAGCACCGCCCTGATCAACACTCACTTCTGGCTGGCGACCGTGGGTACCGTTCTGTACATCGTCGCCATGTGGGTCAACGGCATCATGCAGGGCCTGATGTGGCGTGCGGTCAACGAAGACGGCACCCTCACCTACAGCTTCGTGGAAGCCCTCGAGGCCTCCTACCCGGGCTATTTCGTCCGCTTCCTCGGCGGCGCCATCTTCCTGTCTGGCATGCTTGTCATGGCATATAACGTATACATGACCGTGCGTCAGAAGCACGCCGTTGCCCAAGACAACGTGGCTGCGCAGACGGCGTAACGGGAGAGAGACCAGATGAAACACGAAACTATTGAAAAGAACCTTGGTCTGATGATCGTTCTGATCATCTTTACCATCAGCGGTGGCTTTCTGACGGAAGTCGTGCCCCTGTTCTTCCTCAAGCAGACCAACGAGCCGGTCGAGGGGCTGGAGCCCCTGTCCGCGCTCGAACTGGAAGGCCGGGACATCTACATCCGCGAGGGCTGCCACGTGTGCCATACCCAGCAGATCCGTCCGTTCCGGGCGGAAACCGAGCGCTATGGCCACTACTCCGTCGCGGGTGAGTTTGTCTACGACCGCCCGTTCCTGTGGGGCTCCAAGCGGACCGGTCCGGATCTGGCCCGGGTTGGCCAGCGCTACTCCGACGCCTGGCACCGCCAGCACCTGTTCGACCCCCGCAGCGTGGTTCCGGAATCCAACATGCCAGCATTTCCGTGGCTGTTCGAGAACCGTGTCGACCACGAATCCATTGCTGCCCGCATGAAGACGCTTCAAACCCTGGGCGTGCCCTATACCGACGAGCAGATCGCCAATGCCGAATCGGAAATCAAGGGCAAATTCGAGATCGAAGCACTGGTCGCGTACCTGCAGCAGCTGGGTACCGTGATTTCAGAGAAACGGTGATCCAATGGATATCAACGAGTTGCGCGGTATTCACACCCTTATCGTAATGGCGATCTTCCTCGGCATCGTGTGGTGGGCCTACAGCGCCCACCGCAAGAAGGCCAACGACGAAGCAGCCCACCTGCCCTTCGATGACGACGAAGTGGATAAGCGGACTCTCGAACAGGATAAAACGGAGAAGAAACAATGAGTACCTTCTGGAGCATCTGGATCAGTGTGATCGTGCTCGGTACCGTCTTTGGCTGCTGGTGGCTGCTGTGGGCTACCCGCAAGAACCAGACAACCGATGTCGAAACCGACCGCACCATGGGCCACTCCTTCGATGGCATCGAAGAGTATGACAACCCCCTGCCCAAATGGTGGTTCTATCTGTTCATGGCGACCTGCATCTTCGCCCTGATCTACCTCGCCCTGTATCCGGGCCTGGGTAACTGGAAGGGCCTGCTGGGCTGGACCTCCTACAACCAGTGGGAAGCGGAAGTTCAGGAAGCCGAGGAGAAGTATGGTGAGATCTACGCCAAGTTCGGTCAGACCCCGATCCCCGAGCTGGCGAAGAATGAAGACGCCCTGAAAATCGGCCAGCGCCTGTTCGCCAACAACTGCGCTGTCTGTCACGGCTCCGCCGCGCGCGGCCAAGTGGGCTTCCCGAACCTGACCGACAACGACTGGCTGTACGGTGGCACGCCCGAGGCGATCCTGCAGAGCATCGCCCATGGCCGCATGGGCAACATGCCGGCCAAGGGGGTCATGCCGAACATGACCAGCGAGCAGGTGGACCAGGTTGTCAACTACGTGCTGAGCTTCAGCGGTCGCGAGAAGGATCCCGCCGCGGCGGAAGCCGGCAAGCAGGTCTTCGCCCAGGCATGTGCCGCCTGTCACGGCCCGGATGCCAAGGGCAACCAAGCCATCGGCGCGCCCAACCTGACCGACAACATCTGGCTGTACGGCTCCACCTACGAGTGGATCCGGGAAACCGTCGAGCACGGCCGTCAGAACCAGATGCCCGCACAGTCCGGTCGTCTCTCCGATGACCAGATCCACATCTTGGCAGCCTACGTCTACAGTCTGTCCAACAACTGAAACGACCCAGTCAGGGACCCTCCCTGGCTGGTCTTTTCAACCCTGTGTCTGCCCCCGCGGGCACAGGCTTGAAAAGATCAGCAGCCCGCCAAGGCCCGCGCCCCGCATTATCACTTCATCGGGAGGTTACGATGAGCAGCGAGATTCCCGTCAAACAGGTCGACCCGTCACCAGGCTCCGCCAAGAACAACCGGAAGGGGGAAGCCGTCGACCTCTACGCCAGCCGCAAGAAAATCTACGTCAAGGAAGTCAAGGGATTCTTCCAACGCATCCGCAATGTCAGCCTGACGCTGCTGATGGGCATGTATTTCCTGTTCGTCTGGCTCACCTTGGACGGCCAACCGCTGATCCACTTTGACCTTCCGGCCCGGGAATTCCACCTCTACGGCACCACCTTCTACCCCCGGGACTTCTTCCTGCTGGCCGGCATGCTGATCGTCTGCGCCTACGGCCTGTTTTTCATCACCACCCTGTTCGGGCGGGTCTGGTGCGGGTACACCTGTCCGCAGACGGTGTGGACCTTCATCTTCATGTGGGTGGAAGAACGCATCGAGGGTAGCCGGAACAAGCGCATGAAGCTGGACCGGGCACCCTACACCACCGAGAAGATCCTCAAGAAGTCCGCCAAGCATGCCATCTGGCTGTTCATCGCCTTCGCGACCGGACTCACCTTTGTCGGCTACTTCTACCCGATCCGGGAACTCATCGCCGACCTGTTCACACTGCACGCCAACGGCTGGGCCTATTTCTGGGTGGCTTTCTTCACCGTCGCCACCTACCTCAACGCCGGCTGGATGCGGGAACAGGTCTGCCTCTACATGTGCCCATACGCCCGTTTTCAGTCCGTCATGTTCGACCCCAACACCCGCGTGGTGTCCTACGACCCCAACCGGGGCGAGCCTCGCGGCAGCCGAAAGAAAGGCGTAGACCCGAAGGAACTCGGGCTGGGCGACTGCATCGATTGCGGTCAGTGTGTCCAGGTCTGCCCCACCGGCATCGACATTCGCGACGGTCTCCAGTACGAGTGCATCGGCTGCGCCCTGTGCATCGATGCCTGTGACGAGGTCATGGAGAAAATGAACTATCCGAAGGGGCTGATCCGCTACACCACGGAAAACGAGCTGGAAGGCAAGCCCTCCCGGCTGCTGCGGCCACGGACCTTCGGCTATGGCGCCATGCTGGCACTGATGATCTCGGCGATCATCTACGTCCTCGCCACGCGGGTACCGGCGGAGCTGGATGTCATCCGCGACCGCGGCGCCCTGTTCAGCTTCAACGGCGAAGGGCGCATCGAGAACTCCTACACCCTGAAAATCGCCAACATGACCGAAGTGCCCCAGACCTTCGAACTGTCGGTCAGCGGCCTCGACGGCATCCGCATCCTGACCCATACCACCGTCAAAGTCGACAGCGGTGAGAACCGGCCAGTGCCGACGGTCGTGGACGTGGCACCGGAGTCGATCGAACAGACCAACAGCGAAATCCGGTTCACGGCCCGTTCGGTGACCGATCCGTCGCTGGTTCTGGAAACTGAAAGCCGGTTTGTCGGTCCAACGCGCTGACGAGTACAATACACCCGCATCGCAGGTTCCAACGAGAATGAACAGTATGACCGAAAACGCCCCGGTAGCTCCCTGGTACCGACAGCCCTGGTTCTGGTTCCTGACCATTTTCCCGCTGTCGGCCATCATCCTTTGCAGCGTCATGATCGTGGTGGCCGCCAACATGAAGGACACCATGGTGACCGACGATTATTCCAAGGAAGGGCGTGGCATCAACCTGGAAATCGCCCGTGATCGCCAGGCCTATGACATGGGCTTGGTCGGAGACCTGGCGTTCCATCACCGCGACATCACCCTGCACCTGGAAACCAGCGACGGACCGGCCGACTACCCCTACCTGGTGCTGAACCTGTACCACCCCACCCTCGCCGACCGGGACCGCACCATCCAGTTCCGCAACGAAGGCGGCGGCGACTACAAGGGCACCATGCTTCAGGACATTGACGGCCGCTGGTACTACGACCTGCGGGGTCCGGACAATACCTGGCGCCTGAAGGGCGAGGCCTGGCTGCCCGCCGAAAACGGCCTGACCATCCGGGCGGAGAAACCCGTCAAGGGGTGAGCGCTCTGGACTGCTTTCACTGTGGTGAACCGGCCGATGGGGATCCGCCCATCACCCTTGAGCTGAAGGGCGAGACACGCCACTTCTGCTGCGAAGGCTGCAAGGCCGTATGCCAGACCATTCACAGCGAGGGGCTGACCGGGTTCTACGACTTTCGCACCGAACCTGCGGTGACGCCCCGGGAGCTGTCCGCCAGCGAGCTGAACCGGCTGCGCGAGCTGGACCACCCCCTGGTCCAGAACAGCTTCGTGTCCCCGGTCAAGGGGGGGCTTGAAGCCCAGCTGCTGATTGGCGGCATCCCCTGCGCCGCCTGTATCTGGCTGCTCGAAAACCACATGAAACGGCAACCGGGGGTCCAGGCGTTCTCCGTCAACCACACCACCCAGAGAGCCCGGCTGGTCTGGTCCCCCGACCAGGCCAAGCTCAGTGATCTGCTGATTGCGATCCACCGGCTGGGCTACACCGCGCGCCCGTATCAGGCGGATGACGTGGAGCGGCAGCTGAAGGCGGAGCACCGGTCCATGCTGATCCGGCTGGCCATCGCCGGTATCGGTTCCTTCCAGAGCATGATGCTCGCCTTTCCCCTGTATTTTGAGCTGGTCAACGGCCTGTCTCCGGAGTTCGTGACCTTCTTCCGCTGGTTCAGCCTGTTGGTTGCCACGCCGGTGGTGTTCTACAGCGCCCGTCCCTTTTTCCGCAACGCCCGGCGCGACCTCCAGAGCCGGCACCTGACCATGGACGTTCCGGTCGCCATCGCCATCGGCCTGGCCTACACCGCCAGCGCCTGGGTCACGGTGTTCGGAGGCGAGGAAGTCTATTTCGAATCCGTATGCATGTTCACCTTCTTCCTGCTGCTGGGCCGCTACGTCGAGGTCCAGGCCCGGTATCGCGCCGGCCTGACCGGCAACGCCTTGGCGGGTTTCCAGCCGGCGGTCGCGGCCCGGGTCCGGGATGGTGACGTGGACATCGTTCCCGCCCACGACATCCGGCCGGGCGACATCGTGCGGGTCCGCCCCGGCGAGACCCTACCCGTGGACGGCGTCATTGTCAGTGGCAGCTCCACCCTCAACGAGGCAGCACTGACCGGGGAGTACCTGCCCGAACTGCGCCACCCCGGCGACCCAGTGCATGCCGGCAGCGTCAACGGCGAGCATGCCCTGGACGTGCGGGTGGAGAAAGCCGGCTCGCAGACCCGCCTGTCCGGCATCCTGCGGGTACTCGACCGGGTGCAGGCAGAGAAGCCACCGGTGGCACGCATGGCGGACCGCATCGCCGGCAAGTTCGTCGGCCGGGTCCTGATCCTCGCGCCCCTGGTCTGGATCGGCTGGTGGCTGGCCGGCGCCGACAACGCCTTCGATATCACCCTGTCGGTACTGGTGGTCACCTGCCCCTGCGCGCTCTCCCTGGCCACCCCGACCGCCATCACCGCCGCCACGGTCCGGCTGCGCCGGCTGGGCTTCCTGCCGACCCGAGGCCATACCCTGGAATCCATGAACACCATTGACACCGTGGTGTTCGACAAGACCGGTACGCTGACTCGGGGCGAACTCAGTCTGGTTGGCCATCAAGTCGTGGGTAGCCTGGACGCCGAAACCTGCATGAAACTGGCGGCCGGACTGGAAAAGCACTCCGAGCACCCGATTGCACGGGTGTTCCAGGACCAGGCCGCGGCGCCGGTGGCGGACGTTCGCAATCACCTGGGCGGTGGTCTGACCGGCCGGTACGAAGGGCTGTCACTGGCCATCGGCCATTTCGATTTCGTCGCCGGCCACACCACCGCTGCCGCCCCGAAACGCGGCCACGGCGAGGGGATGGAGATCTGGCTGGTTTCCGACCGGGAATGGCTGGCCCGATTCCAGCTCGACGACCAAGTCCGGGAAGACGCCGCCGACGCCATCGCGGCACTGAAACGTTTGGGCATTCGGACCCTGCTGCTCAGCGGCGACCGCTCCCGTCATGTCACCCGGGTTGCGGCGGCCCTGGGCATCGAGGAGGCGATCGGCCAGGCCTCACCGGAGCAGAAGCTGGCGGTGCTGGAACAGCTGCGCGGGGACGGTCATCAGGTCATGATGGTCGGCGACGGCCTCAATGACCTGCCCTCCATGGCCGGCGCGGGCCTGTCCGTAGCCATGGGTAGTGCCGCCGATCTGACCCAGCTCCAGGCCGATGCCGTGCTCCTGAACGGGCAACTGATGCAGCTGGTGGAAGCGCTCGAAACCGGCCGTCGGACCCGGCGGGTGATTCGCCAGAACATGGTCTGGGCCCTGGTGTACAACGTCTGCGCCCTGCCGCTGGCGGCCGCCGGTCTGGTTTCCCCCTGGCTCGCGGCCATCGGCATGTCGGCCAGTTCGCTGATCGTGGTACTCAATGCCCTGAGATTGAGCGGCAGACCGGGGCGGGGGCACACGCCACGCTCAGCCCCGCCGGTTGGCGCCCCGGTAGTGCCCTGATAAGGTACTCCCCTCTGTTCCAAGCGAGGTATTGGCAATGCAGATTGTAATGGTGCTGGTTCCGTTGATGCTGCTGCTGGTGGCCGTCGGCATTGTCCTGTTCGCCTGGGCCGTCAAGAGCGGGCAGTATGACGATGTGGAAGGCCCCGCGCACCGCATCCTCTACGATGACGACGAGGCGATGATTCCCAAGGAAGCCCGGGTATCCAACCCGGACCAGGCAACCGACGAAAACGCCGACGACGACCGCCAAGACGGCGACCCGCGCACCTGATGCAACCGGAACTCTACCTCAGCTATCCCAGCGCCTTCCTGATCGGACTGCTCGGCAGCACACACTGCCTGGGCATGTGCGGCGGCATCAGCGCGTCCCTGTCGATGGCGCTGCCGGTCGGCAAAGGATTCCGCGCCCGCCAGTCGCTGATGCTGCTGTCCTTCAACCTTGGCCGGATCGCCAGCTATACCGGTATCGCCACCCTGATCGCCCTACTCAGCACCCATGCGGCGGCAAGCTGGGCCTCTGTGGGCTTGGTGCTGCGAAGCTTGGCAGGGCTTCTGCTGGTGTTCATGGGGCTGTCCATGGCGCAGTGGTGGCAGGGCATTCGCTATGTCGAACGGTTAGGGGCGCCGGTCTGGCGCCGGCTGGCGCCAGCCGCCCGGGCCCTGATGCCGGTCCGCCGCCCCTGGCAAGCGCTGGCCCTGGGTGCGGTCTGGGGCTGGCTGCCCTGCGGTCTGGTCTACAGCACCCTCGGCTGGGCGGCGCTCCAGCCAACCACCGCCTCGGCGGCGCTGACCATGTTCTTCTTTGGCCTGGGTACCCTGCCTTCCATGTTCGCAACCGGCTACGCGGCCCAGTGGATCCAGGGTCTGCAGAAACAGCAAGGCTTCCGCCGGGCCAGCGGCGTGCTGCTGATCCTGTTCGGTCTCTGGACGCTGCCCCTGCCCTGGCCGGGGAGCTAGAGATTCAGGACATCCAGCCGGCCGAAGTGCTCGTCGCCGTTGGCACTGGCATTCTGGAACATGGCCTGGCGCTTGCCTCCCAGGCGCCGGCCCTCGCGGAAGTCGTACAGGTTCGGGTCCGCCAGGTGCGAGGGCTCAACGTTGCACAGGGCCCGGAACATCGTCTCCAGCCGGCCCGGATGCTGTTTGTCCCAGGCCTGCAGCATCTCCTTGATGACCTGCCGCTGCAGGTTCTCCTGGGAACCGCAGAGATTGCAGGGAATGATGGGGAAACGACGCAGGGCGGCGTAGCGGGCGATGTCCTTCTCCCGGGCGTACACCAGCGGACGAATGACCGTGTTGCGGCCGTCGTCACTGTGCAGCACCGGCGGCATGGACTTCAGCTTGCCGCCGTAGAACATATTCAGGAACAGGGTTTCGAGCAGGTCGTCCCGGTGATGTCCCAGAGCGATCTTGGTCACGCCATGCTCGGCGGCGAAGTTGTACAGGATGCCCCGGCGCAACCGCGAGCACAGGCCACAGGTGGTCTTTCCCTCGGGGACTTTTTCCTTGACAATACTGTAGGTGTCCTTCTCGATGATGTGGTATTCGATGCCCAGGGACGCCAGGTAATTCGGCAGGACATCCTCGGGGAATCCCGGCTGCTTCTGGTCCAGGTTGACGGCGATCAGCTCAAAGGAGACCGGCGCGCTCTTCTGGAGGTTCATCAGGATATCGAGCATGGCGTAGGAGTCCTTGCCGCCGGACAGGCAGCACATGACCTTGTCGCCGGCCTCGATCATCGAGAAGTCCGCGATCGCCTGCCCCACCTCCCGGCGCAGGCGCTTCTGCAATTTGTTCAGTTCCAGCTTCTGGCGGCGTTCCTGCTCGGAAGCCGGCACAGGGGCGTCCAGGTTGGCGGTCATAGCTTCAGACATAGCAACCACATTCATCAGATCAGTGAGCGTGCGATTATACGCATCACGGAGATCAAGGGACAGGCACTCGACACATGGACAGCCGCAACTTACTCTCGCGGACAGACATGCCCTCCCGGGGCCAGGACGCCCGGCAGGCCCAACTGGAGCAACAGGTTCAGCACCTGCTGGTGGCCATTGAACACACCCTTCGCGCCCACCCCGCTGGGGTCAGTGAACTGGCCCTGATCAAGGCACTGCAGGCGGCGCCCTGGCAGCTGGTCGGCGACGTGGATTTCCACGACCCGGCCAGGCTGTACCCGGTTCATTTCCTGATATTTCATACCCTCTACCGGCTGCGTGACCAACTGGCGGAGGCTGGAGAATCCCTGACCATCAGCCCCCTAAGGATCCGTCTGCAGGCCACGGCCGAGCCCCGTACCGATACCATGCCCGGCGCGCCGGACCCACTTCGCCTGTTCTACCTGGACCTGAACCAGTACCGGCTGTCCGAGGACAGCATCCGCCAGATGATGGATGATTTCTGGGCCGGCGCTCCGCGCACGCCGCCGGCCCGGGAGGAAACCCGGGCCGCCGCCCGGCAGCTGGGCCTGGACGCCCTGCCCGAGGACTTCGCCCTGGTCAAGCAGGCCTTCCGCCGGGCCGTGATGCGGGCCCACCCGGACCGGGGGGGCGACACCGAGACCGTGCAACGTCTGAACCAGGCGTTTTCGGTCCTAAAGGCCCATTTCCAATACTCGATTTGACCCGTTCGTTCCCGCCAACCCATGTTTCGTCGGAAACCGTTTGTCATGAGAAACGCATGTCACCTGCTCGCCATCCTGCTCGCGACCCTGCTGACCGGTGCCGCAAAGGCTGACCTGGCCGTGCTCCAGTACCATCACGTCAGCGACGCCACACCGCCGTCCACCAGTACCTCCGTGTCCCTGTTCGAAGCCCAACTGGACATGATCGCCGAACTGGGTTTGGAGGTCGTGCCCCTGCAGAGGGGAACCGAGGCCGCGCTCACGCGGACGGACGATCACAACCAAGTCGCCATCAGTTTCGATGACGCCTACGCCTCCGTCTACACCAACGCGGCACCCCGACTTCAGGCGCGGGGCTGGCCCTACACCATTTTCGTCAATACCGACGCGGTCGGGCGGCCCGGCTACATGACCTGGGCTCAGCTGGCCGAACTGGCGGCCCGAGACGGGGTAACCATCGCCAACCACAGCGCCGACCATGGCCATCTGGCCCGGGCCCCCGGAGAATCTGAGTCGGCCTGGCAGACGCGGGTCGCCGACAGTCTGGACCGGGCCCAGCGGACGCTGAACGAGAAACTGGGAGCCGAGGTGCCGATGCTGGCCTACCCCTATGGCGAATTCGATGCCGGACTGGCTTCGGAAGTGGCCCGCCGGGGCTGGCTCGGGTTCGGTCAGCATTCGGGACCGATCGGACCGCAGTCGGACCGCCGTCGTCTGCCCCGTTTTCCCATGGCCAATGCCTTTGGCCAGTTGGGCAGTCTCAGGGACAAGCTGCTCAGCCGGGCCTTGCCGGTCGATGCCGCCGCCCTTCCGGACGGTATCGTTGACAGCCAGCCGCCCACGTTGGTGTTGACGCTGCCGGACGGGTTCGACCCCAAGCGTCTGACCTGTTTCGCCTCCGGTCAGGGCCGGATTCCAGTACAGGCGGACAATGACTACAGGGTCCGGGTCACCGCACCGCGGCCAATCGACAGCCGGCGGTTCCGTTACAACTGCACCTATCCCGCCGGAAACGGGCGCTATTACTGGCTGTCCCAGCCCTGGCTGGATCTGCGCCAGCCGGAGGACTGAGCAACGCCTCAGTCCTCCGTGATCAGCCGCAGCCCCAGCTCTCCGGTTCGGCCATGGGGGATGGCCCGGACGCCGCCCGGGCCCTCGTGCACGGTCTGCCCATCGAGGTCCCGATCGCGGGTGAACAGCAGCAGCCAGCGCTCCCCCCGGGCAGGAAACACCGGCACCCGGGCTTCCAGATAGGCCCGGGTGTGCCAGCTTTCCGGCGTGAACGTGGTGGCCAGGTCGGTGATCACCCGAACCGGTTTCAGGTTACGGTCCAGGAAAGCCAGCGAGGGTACAAACAGCCCATCATCGGCGTAGGACCTCAGCTGCATCAGGAAGTCCGGGTATTCCCTGGGCAGGGGCAGCGCCACCAGGGCAAAGGGGCTGTCGCCGGTGCTGAACCGGTGGGTCGGCGTCTCCGGAGTGAGGTCCACCTCGAATTCCCGACCGGTCACCCAACGGGTGTGGTCCGCCGGGTTGAGGGAGGTACAGCAATCCCGGGTGAAGCGGCTGAAGAAGTCGTCCGGCTCGACGCCAAGGATGGTGAGGGCGTCAGGATCGTAACCCGCCACCGGCCGCTCCGGCGAAGCCGGAACCGGCCCCTGATATACGGTGGCTTCGGTGATGTCGACCGGTCCCCGGTGCTCAGGCCGGTCCGGATCCGAGCGCAGATCCCGGGTGTAGTAGCTGACACGGATATTGCCGTCGGCGTCACGCCAAGTGAAATAGGGCTTGGGCTGGCCCGGGCGCACGAACCCGTGTGCCGCAAGCTCGTCACCGTCGGGGTAATTTTCCAAGGTATAGTCGTCCACCGGTTCCGCCGCCAGCGGGGGTTCGGGCCGGTTTCCGGGCACCGGGGTCCCGGCGGGCGCCTCGGTATCGGGTGCCGGCGTGGCGGCGGGAATCGGCGATGATCTGACCCGGCCCTGCTCGTCGACCCAGGTGAAGTAACCGTCCCGTTCAGCCTGTGGTGGCGCCGCGCCCTGACAGGCCGTCAGCAAGGTGACCGTCAGAATGGCCAGGGCCCGGTACCCGCCCTGCGAAATCCATGCTTTCATGACGCCTCCCCGGCCCGGCTCAGAACTTGGTGCGGAAACTGAGCCCGGCCATGACGACCCGCAAGGAGGTCTTGATGTTCAGGCCCGCATAGGGGTTGTAGATGATGTTGGTGATGTTATCGCAGTTGACGTTGCAACTGGTATCCGCCGGAATGGTCTCGATCGACTGCAGGTAACTGAGGTTCATGTCGATCTCCGTGTCCTTGTCCCAGCGATAGCCCAGGCCGATGCTGTACAGGTTGGCGCCGCCGAACGGCGCCATGATCTGGCGCTGATCGTCCGGAATCACCGAATCCCGGATCTCCACCCCGGCCCTCAGATCCAGCCGGGACGAGGCATGAAACTCGGCGCCAAAGGCCCAGTTCCACTGGCTTTTGAAGCCCAGCGGCAGACGCAGGGTGTTGGGGGTGGCGTTGTCGGGGGACAGGATGCGCGCGGCGTTCAGGAATTCCAGGTTGCGGTCGAAACGGAAGACGAAGGCGTCCCACTGGGCGAAGTCGGTCCAACCGATGTCGGCGTTCAGGGTGAGCTTGGGGTGCACGTCGACACTGATACCGGTCTGAAAATGCTGGGGATACACCAGGTCCAGGGTCACATTTCCCGCCTCCCGGGGCGCTCCGGACGGCAGGCTGAGGATTGCCGAGGTAATGGCGCCCAGCACCGAGCCGTTCACGCTCTGCCAGAAGCCGGACCAGTCGTCGGTGTACTGGATCTCGAAGGTGCCCTTCATGTTCATATCGGCTTCGGAGGTGTAGCTGGCCCCCCAGCGGAACCAGTCCTTCGGTTCCCAGATGACGCCCAGGGCATAGGTGGGCGACAGGCTCTCCTGCACGTTCAGGTTGAGCGCGCCGATATCGTCCCAGGGGCCCACGTTGCCGCCGCACAGCGCCAGCCAGGGCTGCAGCGGCTCGTCTCCGCTTTCACAGTTGAAGGCGTCCTGCAGGATCTCGGCGACCCCCAGCAGCATGTTGGGTGCCCGCATGTACTGGTCCACCGCCAGCCCCATGTGGGACAGGTGGATACCCGCTCCCACCGACCACTCGTCGTTGATTTCATACCCCACCGTCGGCGACAGGTAGGTGATGCGCTGTAGGGCCTGAGCCTGGGGCTGGTAACGCCCCGGGTCATCCTTGTCCCGGTAGTAGCCGGCGGCCATGGGCAGGTAGAACGCGTTGCCGAAGGTCAGCTTGGAACCCGGCGGGTTGATGCTGATGCCGGCGGACGGCGCCACCGCCGGGCCCGGAGGCGCGCGCAGGATGCCATAGCCCGGCAGGTAGAGCGCCACGTTGTTGGTGTGGCTGTGGCTGTTGGCAACCGGGTCCCGCTGGCGGCCGGTATTGGGGTCGATTTCCAGCCCGTCGATGCCGAAGATCTCATAGCCGTCGGGTGCCATGAAATCGGCGTCGGCATCCAGGTAGATACTGAGCAGGTTGACTTCAAGCTGGCGGCCATCCAGCTTGGTCAGCCCCGCAGGGTTGTAGTGAATGGCCATGATGCCCGGCGGGTCGGCGGTGACCGCGTTGCCCAGCGCCAGCGCCTTCGGGTGAATGGTGAGGTTCTGTACCAGCTGGGCCTGAACGCCGCCGGACATCAGGCTGGCGACCAAGGCCGCGAGTAGGTACCGCTTGTGGCTGATGTGTGCCATGAGATCCTTCCCCTGCCGTTACGGATTGGCCGCGACCGTCACTCTTTCAGGCCTGAGAAGTTGATGGGCAGGGACACGCCCAGGGAGAAATCCGGCGCATCCTCGGTCAGCCCGATACCGAGGCTGGTGTTGACGATGGTGGTGTCGCTGACTCGGGTACCGAGGGACATGCTGAGGAAGCCCGTCATCTGGTCCTGGGCCATGGCCCGCTCGCCGTTGGAGAACGTCAGCACGGTCTCGTCGCTGTAGCTGAGCTGAACCGACACGCTCAGGGAAATGTCATAGGACAGGGAATAGGCAAAGCCCGCTGAGCCGGACAGGCCGAAGCCCGGTTCCACCTTCACCAGCAGGCGCGCGCCGCGAACCTGCTCCAGGTCCTCCGCCGGAAAGTTGTAGGTGGCGCTGGCGGAACCGAACACCACCACCGGGTCCAGTACCTTGGAGAGGCTGACACCGCCGCCCAGGGAGTAGTAGCCGCTGCCGGTGGACAGCTGCTCCTTGATGTCGATTTCGTAGGGGCTGACGCCGGTCTTCGTCGTGAAAGTGCCAAACAGGGTGGTCGAGATCTTGCCCGGCACGTACGCGAACGGCTGCCAGCGACCGGTGAACGACACGTCGCCAAGGTCATAGATGCTGAGTTCGTCCTCAGTGTCGTACTTCACCACCAGGGGGATGCGGGTGCCCAGGGTCAGGTTGTCGAGCAGGCCATAGTCGTAGGAAAAGGCATTGGTGAAGTTGTGGGTGGCCGAGGGCACCACGTCGAGGTTGCGAACCGATCCGTTGGTGATGGCCAGATCCAGCCTCTGGTCCGCGGTGTAGGAATAATCGAACGAGTAGTTCAGAGCGTGCGTGCCCTTTTTCTGCAGGGAATAGTTTTTTTCCGCCGCCTGGAACACCTCTTCCAGCTGCTTGGACGCGTCCTCGTCGCCCTCCTGCCTTGCCAACGCTTCCCGCGCCTGGTCCACGCTGTCGTCCTGAGCCAGCGCCACGCCCGGCCAGACAGCCGCCGTGGTCGCCAGGATTACGCCTCGCACAAGCCAACGATTCATCCGATTTCCTTTTTGTTATGTTCCCGCACCGGGCGTCGGGCCCGGCCATCAGTTGCGACGGTAGTGCAGTTGTTTTCGGGTGTTTTCGACACTGCCGTCCGGGTTGTTTTTCTGCCGCTCAAGCAGGTTGTTGATGCGCCGCGCCGTGGCCTCGTGGAACTCGGGAATCCGCTGCAGGGCCAACATCGTCAGGGTCTGGTCGTCCACGAAGCGCAGGTCTTCCTCCTTCAGCTCCAGGTTGTCCAGCGGCTTTTCGCCGCCCGGAAAGACGATGAACAGGACGTTGTCGTCCCATTTCTCCTCGAACTGGGCCAGCGTGAACGAGATGTTGCCCACGGAAGGGTCCGCCAGGTAGGCACGCCCATCGCGGATGGTGCGCAGCACCACAAAATGCTTGAAGCCCGCGTGGTGGATGGGAACGATGGCGGGGTGATCCAGGTCCTTGAGGTCGTCAATGCTGGCCCGGAAGCCGCCCGAGGGGTAACCCAGCGCCGTAACCAGCCGCTTCATGTCGAGCATGGAAAAGGCACGGCGCTGGACGATCCGCTCGCTTTCCCCGTAGTGCAGCAACCCTTCCATCACCTGCCGCTCGGACAGGGTCCGGCCCAGGTAGAAATTGAGAATGGTGGTCAAGGCGGCGCTGCCGCAGCTGTAGTCATAGGCCTGGCGGACGATGTTCCGGTACTTCTGCTCCACCAGCGGCTCGACCTTCACATCCATCCGCAGCTCCACCGGGCTGGCATCGACATCCTGCTCGATGACCACGGTCCCTTTCGTCACGGGCTCCACCACCGTGGCTTCCTGCACGATGGCGAAGGTAAGGAGTGATCCGGCCAGCACCAGCAGCATCTTGGGTGATGTTCCTGTTGTTATTGGGTCCGACAGCGAGCGGTTACATGTTGTTACGGTAAGATACCGAAATCGCGACACGCTGAAAGATAACTGTGCCTCAAATCTGTCGCTGCAATGGGGGGTGTTCTGAGAACTGGTTCATGCCGGCGACGGCGCCGGCCTGGGGATCACCGGCGCGCCCGCCGTCAGAGGGAGAAAACCAAGGCAATCAGGCCGTAGCACAGCAGGGTCACCACGGCGATGCCCATCAGGTTCAGCGCCAGCCCGGCACGGATCATGTCGGCGATCCGCATGTGGCCACTGGAGAACACGATGGCGTTGGGGGGTGTGGCGACCGGCATCATGAAAGCGCAGCTGGCGGCGATGGCCGCGGGCACCGTCAGCAGTACCGGCGAGACCCCCTGGGATTCCGCCAGGGCGCCAAGCAAAGGCAGGAAGGCCGCGGCCGTGGCGGTATTGCTGGTGACTTCGGTCAGGAAGACGATGACGCCGGCGACCAGAACGATCAGCAGCAGAGTCGGCAGGGTGCCCGCCACGCTCAGGGTGCCGGCAATCCATTCCGCCAAGCCGGAGCTGCTGATCACCCCGGCCATGGCAAGCCCGCCCCCGAACAGCAGCAGCACCCCCCAGGGCAAGCCCTTGGCGGTGTCCCAGTCCAGCAGGAATTGCCGTTTCCGTACGTCCACCGGAATCAGGAACATGGCGATGGCAGCGGCGATGGCGATTCCGGTGTCCGACAGCCACGGCGCCAGGTGTGCGGACAGGAACGGCCTCAGGATCCAGGCCATGGCCGTGACCAGAAACACCCCGGCGACCCAGGCTTCGGCCTTGCTGAACGGACCGAGTTCCGCCAGCTCGCGCCGGATCAGGTCGCCACTGTCCGTGTGGCCGGCCAGCCCGAAGTCCTTCCGGGTCAGCCACCACCAGGCCAAGGCCAGCATGATCCCCGCCACGGGAACCCCCAGCAGCATCCACTGGGCGAATCCGACCGCCACGCCCTGCTCCTCGCTCAGGTACGCCGCCAGCAAGGCATTCGGCGGCGTGCCGATCAGTGTCGCGATGCCGCCGATACTGGCGGCGTAGGCGATGGCCAGCAGCAGCGCGGTGGCATAGCGGCGCACCCCGTCGCGGTTGTCGTCCCGGGTCATGCCGATCACGGATAGGCCGATCGGAAGCATCATGATCGCGGTCGCGGTATTGCTGACCCACATGCTCAGAAACGCGGTCGCGATCATGAATCCGGCAATCTGCCGCCGCGGCCGGCTCCCCATCGCCCGCAGGGTTGCCAGCGCGATGCGCCGGTGCAGATTCCAGCGCTGCATCGCCAGCCCCAGGGTGAAGCCGCCGAGAAACAGGAAAATGATCGGATTGGCATAGGGGGTCGTGGCTTGGCTGATCGAGCCCAGCCCCAGCGCCGGCACCAGCACGATCGGCAACAGCGCCGTCGCCGGGATGGGAATGGCCTCGGTGCTCCACCAGGTCGCCATCAGCAGCATCAGCCCCAGCGCCGACCAAGCCTCCGGAGCCATCCCCTGCGGCGGTGACAGCACCAGGGTGGCCAGCAGGAAGGCGGCGCCGAGCAACAGGCCGATGACCTGGCTGCGGGGCAACCCCGTCGGTGCCCGGTCCTGTTCCCGCTCAGCCATGGCTCCCCCCCAGCGCCCGCAACTGTCGGTCGTGCACCGGCCGCAGCAGCACCAGCGCCGCGAGGGCCCCGACCAGGGCCCAGGCCATGTCGGACTGGGTATCCCAGACGTATCCCTGGGTTCCCAGGAAGGCGTCCGCCGCCTGCGCGCTGAGCAACGCCACCCACCACTCGATCAGTTCATAGAACGCGCTCAGCGCCAGGCAGAAGCACACCACGAAAAAGGCCAGCCAGCGGGGCCGGGCGAAAACCGCACGCCGGATCAGCACTTCCCGGGCGATGATGGCCGGGATGAAGCCCTGGGCCAGGTGGCCCAGCTTGTCGTAGTTGTTGCGTTGCCACCCGAACCTGTCTCCCAGGGTGTCGAACAGCGGCACCTCGGCATAGGTGTAGTGGCCGCCCACCATCAGGATGATGGCGTGGACCAGGATCAACCCGTACACCAGTGGGGTCAGGGGAAAACGCAGATAGCACCAGATCACGGCGCCGAATCCGATCACTGCGGGCAGCACCTCCAGGACCCAGGTCAGCCGGTCCTTGGGATGGATCGCGGACCAGAGAAACACCGCCAAGAATATTGCCAGCCACGCCAGCGCGGCTACGGAATGCTGCGTCTTGGACGACACGGTTCAATCTCCCTTTCCATTGGACGAATCAGGGTGGCACCGAGCCCGGCGCTTTGCAATCCCGGTCACCGTCGTCAGCGACTCCGCACCCGGGTGCCATCCTCGAGCTGCCGGTCGGGGTGGCGAACCACCCGCGCGCCCGCCGCCAGACCGGCCGGACTGGTGATGTCCACCACCACCTGGACGCGCCGCTCCTCGACGCCAAGCGCGGAAATGTCCTCGAACCCCACGGGCTCCACCCGGCGTACCACACCGACAAGCGGCGCCCCGCCCCAACCGCGCAGGCGAACCTCGCCGCCGGACAGCTGGGCCGGAAAATGGTCCATGCGGGACTCCAGCCCCACCAGAGCCCGCCCAGGATATTCAGCAGGGTCGATTTTCCCGACCCCGACGCCCCGAGCATGACCACCAGCTCGCCCGCGAACAGATCCAAGTCGATGCCCCGAAGCGCCTGTACCTGGACCTCGCCCTGATCATAGACCTTGGTGATCCCCCGGGTACGGAAGACCACATCCGGAGTCGCCACCGCACCTGCCCGCCCGGCCGTCAGGGCTCAATCCTCCGCGCATTCCACGCACACGGTGGTGTAGGGCAGCACCTGCAACCGGCAGGGGTCGATCGCCCGGCCACACCGCTCGCACTCGTCCCCCACGCCCTGCTCGATCCGCGCCAGGGCGTGCTCAATCTGCGCCAGCTTGGCCCGGGTCTCGGCCTCCAGGGAGTCCACCACTTCATCGTTCTGGGTTTCCGTGGCCTGCTCCTCGAAATCCTTGGCCACCGGCCCCGCTTCGCGATTCTGGTGCGCCTGGTAGCGCGCCAGGCGCGCGCTCAGGTCCGCCTTCAGATTTTCCAGCTCCGATTGTCGGCTGCTCATCACGGTCACCACTCCTTGCGGTTTTGAGGAAACGGGATACCTACACTAAAGCATAAGCTGAACCGGGGATTGATGCCTGTCAAAATCGTGCGTTTCCCGGCAGGGCACAATACGCCAACACAGTCCCAGGACACGCCCCGCTTTTCGAAATAGGACGAACACGCAGACAGGAGCCACCATGGGGCCGTCATTTCCCCTCGCCCGCATCATGCACACCGGCCAATTGCTGGAGTGCAGCCCCGACACCCCGATTGCCGAGGCCGCCGCCCGCATGAGCCAGAACGGCGTCAGCTCGATCCTGGTCCGCGACCGGAACGGCATCGTCGGTATCTGGACCGAGCACGACGCCCTGTCCGTAGACTTCGACACCCCGGACCAGTTCCAACAGCCCATCCACACCGCCATGAGCACGCCGGTACTGTCCCTGCCCGCCACCCTGGTGGCGGGAGAGGCGGCAATCCGCCTGCGCGACAGCGGCAAACGCCACGCTCTGGTGGTTGACGAAGACGGTGAACCGGCGGGCATCGTGTCCCAGACGGACCTGGCCCTGAACCAGGGCCTGGAGCCCTATCTCAGACTGCGGGAAGTGGGCGCGGTGATTCCCCGCCCGCCTCTGGTGGTCGGGGCCGCCACCGCGCTTGCCGAGGTGGCGGCACGGATGCGTGCGCAGAACGCCGATGCGGTGGTGGTGGACTGCACGCCGGACGGCCTAGGCATTCTGACGGAGCGGGATCTGGTGGCGCTGATCGCCCGTCACACCACCAACACCCTGGCCGGCGACGTGGCCAGCCGTCCCCTGCTGACGGTGCGTGAGGACGATCCCCTGATCCGTGCCCGGGACCTGTTGCTGGAACACCGTATCCGGCACCTGGCGGTGGTCAGCGGCCGGGGCGAAGTCACCGGGCTGATCGGCTACCGCGACATGCTGTGCGGGACCGAACAGATGTACCTGGACGACCTGCGCCAGGCCCTCGAACAACGGGACCGGGCGCTGGCGCAATCCCGCAGCTCCCTGCAGCTGGCGGAGCGGGTGATCGAATCCTCGTTCGAAGGCATCATGATCACCGACCGGCACGCCCGCATCGAATTCGTCAACCCCGCCTTCACCTGCCTGACCGGCTATGAGCGGGAAGAGGTTCTGGGCAGAACCCCTCGCCTCCTCTCCTCCGGTCGCCACGATGCCGAATTCTATGACCGGATGTGGCAGTCCCTCGCCCATCACGGCTACTGGCGGGGCGAAATCTGGAACCGCCGGAAAAGCGGTGAGCTGTACCTGGAGCGGCTGACCATCACCGCGATCACCGACGAGCAGGGGCAACTGACCCACTACGCCGGCCTGTTCACCGACATCACCCAGAGCCGGCGCCAGGAGGAGCAGATCCGCCAGCTGGCCTACTACGACGCCCTGACCGGGGTGCCGAACCGCCGGCTGCTGGAAGACCGGCTGGCCCATGCCATACGCCACGCCCACCGCAAGGAGGTGATGCTGGCGGTTCTTTTTCTGGACCTGGATCACTTCAAGCAGGTGAACGATACCCTCGGGCACGCCGTCGGCGACGCGCTGCTGGTGCAGTTCACGCAACGGGTTCGGGACTGTCTGCGGGAGGATGACACTCTGGCCCGACTGGGTGGCGATGAATTCGTCGTGCTGCTGCCGGAGATGGACACACTGGATGATGTGATCCGGGTGGCGACGCGCCTGGTGAGCCAGAACGCCACGCCCTACCGCATCGACGGTCAGGAAATCCGACTGGGGACCAGCATCGGCATCAGCGTCTACCCGAACGACGGCACCACGGTGGAAGAACTGCTCAACGGCGCCGATGTGGCCATGTACCGGTCCAAACGCGACGGCCGGAACCTGTACCGCCTGTTCAACCCCACGCCGGCGCCGGCCGGCTGACCGGTCCCGCCCGGGGCGCTAGCCGGGCAACAACTCGATCGGATAGCGGATGGTGGTGCGATCCACTCCCGGCTTGGCACCGAAATCGACCAGCCGCAGCCGGTTGCAGATCTTCCGCTCCAGAGCCGGTTCGTTGAGGGTCGATTCCACCACCGAGCACTCAGACACAGCGCCGCTCGGCTCGATCACCAGCTCCGGCGTGATGCGTCCCCGCAACGACGGCTTTTCCGAAGTTCCCGGTTGTAGATGCTGTAGTGACCGAGGGACCCGTCAGGGGGCTTCCGGAGCGCCCAGCCCGGAGGTGAAGTGCATCCGGCGCTGGTCGTCGATGACGATCGCATCGAATCCGTCCAGGGCCTCAATCATGGCCAGGCCCTGTTCCCAGCCCAGTACGAACACCGCGGTGGACAGGCCGTCCGTGCTGAGGGTATCCGGCCCCAGCACGGTCACGCTCTGCACCCCATGCACCGGTTTGCCGGTGCGCGGGGACAGAATGTGGTGAATGCGTTCGCCGGATTCGTCGATGAAGAAACGTTCGTAGTCGCCGGACGTGGAACTGGACACCTCCGACAGGGGCAGCAGCACCCATAACAGCCAGACGCCATCCGCCAATCGGGGCGTCCGGTCAGTCGATGGTCGCCGACACCTGGAACTGGTCGGTCAACCTCTGCAGCTTGTTGGCGGCCGCCTGGGTGCGGCCGGCGCTGGAGGTGAGCTGATCCACCACCCGGTTCATCACCGAGGCGGTGTCGGCCACGCCGGAGGTGTGGGTGCTCTGCCGGCGGTTGGTGTCCTCGATACTGTCGATGGCACGGAACAGTTTCTCGACCATGTGGTGCAGTTCCGAGTTGTCGTCCGCGGCCGCTTCCGCCAGTTGCAGGCGTTCCTGCATTTCCGCCATGCCCTCCTCCATGGTGGTGACGGCTCGGCGGGTCTCCTCGCGAACCCGGTCCAGGCGCTCGCCGATTTCGTGGGTGGCGCGCGCGGTGCGGCTGGCCAGTTCCCGGACCTCATCCGCCACCACCGCGAACCCCCGCCCGGACTCCCCGGCCCGGGCGGCTTCGATGGCGGCGTTCAGGGCCAGCAAGTTGGTCTGCGCGGCGATGTCGTTGATGACCAAGGCGGTCTTGCCGATTTCCTCGGTACGGTCGTTGGCAGCGCGAATGCCTTCGGCCGACCGGCTGATCACTTCCCGGATGCTCTGGGTTTCATGACTGACCCGGGCGAACTGCTCCCGGGCCCGGCGCACCACCTCCTCCATGCTGGCGCGCATTTCCTGGGCGGTGGTGGAGGCGTTGCGGATCTCGTTCTCCTGAGCCTCGGCTCCCTGCAGCATTTCATCGATGTGCGCCAGCACCTGCCGGACCCGTTCGTCGGCCAGGCGATTCTGAGCCATCAGTTCATCGCTGGCCTTGCGGGATTCGTGGGCCAGTCGCAACACCTGCCCCACCATGCCGTCGAGGCTGTCGATGAAACTGTTCATCCAGCGTGCCAGGTCACCGGTTTCGTCCCGGCGGGTCTTGGCCAGGTCGATGCGCTGGCGCAGGTTGCCACCGCCCTCGGCGATGTTACGGATGACGTCCGCCATGTCCGCCAGTTTCTCGGACACCGGCTTCACCGCCGTCGCCCGGAACAGCAACACCAGGGCGATGACCGCCACCCCGTTGATCCCCGCCTCCATCCACAGCGGCACCCCACTCCACGCCAGGGCCAGGTTGATCAGCCAGAGCAGGCCCGCCAGCACCGCCAAGCGGCTCGACAGTCGCCAGGAAATGGAGCGGCGACGGTAAACCTCCTCCAGGTCGGCCTCGCACATCATGCCCCAGCGGTCCGGTGAACCCGGCAGCTGGAAGGTCACCCCCTTGCCAATGACCGGGATATGCCGGTAGTCGGAGTATCCGGGGTATTTGACGTACAGGTTTTCGCCCTTGGCAATGGTCTCCCGGACCCCCGGGTGCAGCTCGCCGGTGGCGGGATCGGTGAAGCGAATCTCGAATTCGGTGTGCTCTCGCACGCCCACGGTCCCGAAGGCGGTGCGGATGCCCTGCTTGAGGTTGTCCCCGTGGCTGAAGGTGGCGTCCTCGAACCGGGACCGGGACAGCGCGGTTCCGGGCAGGATGCTGGGGTCGAACCGACTGTCAATCATGAACAGGTAGTTGTCGCCGGACTCCTCGAAAATGTGGCCAGCCTCGCGCTGGATCAGATCGCTCATGACGTCGTTCGGCACCCGGGCGCCCAAGACTCCCTTTCGGCCATCGGCCAGTTCGACCGGCTGATAGAACATCAGCGTGACGGCGTCGTGGAAACGGCTGGTGGTGGGCCCCAACCGCAGGGTCACCGGGTCCCGGTAGGGGCCGTGCAGGAAACGCTCCGCCAGTCCCCTCTGGATCGCCTCCCGGGGCAGATCCTGCTGCCCTTCCCGCTGGCGGCTGGTGGAACAGAGTACTCGGCCCTCGGCATCGGCCAGAAACAGCTCGGAGATTTCCCGGAGCCGGCCGGACGAGGCCCGGATCAGTTCGCGCACCGTGTCCTCTTCCTGCCCCTGAAGACGCGCCGCCAGCGTTTCCAGGAAGGACCACTTGTCGTCGGCCCAGGCGATCAGCGCATCCCGCCGCGTCCGTGCGATACCTTCGAAAACCTGTTCGTTGGTGGCGTACATGCTCCGGTTCAGGAAACACGACCACCCCATCGCCAGCTTGCCGGTGGCGCCCCAGAAGGGCAGCCAGCGCCGCTCCTGGCTGGTCAGGTTCATGGCATCACTTTTCAGGCTCATTCCACACTCTCCCCAGGTACTGTCTGACCGCACCACAAGGGGGCAGTCATCCCGATACTGGGAAAATATGTGCAAGCTTCGGGCCGGAATGCGTTTTTTGCGGGGGGAATGCCCCAAAAACACGACAGGTAGGCGCAACATTCGTGTCGACAGGTTCACAAATGACGGGCCAGCACGCCCCATAAAAGGGCGTACCGGCCCGACACATCAACAATGCGCACCGAAGTTGGGCAATCAGGCCGGGGCAGCCTCCCGGCCACCCCGCGCGGTTCTGGGATCAGTCGCCCCGATCGGCCATGTAATCCGTGATCGCCGCGTAGAACTCCATCTCGTCAAACGTGTCCGGCCCCACGCCGATTACATCCATGTGGTCCTGGTTGATCACATAGGCCAGGGAGGTCATCTGGGTGCGGTTGGGGTGGTTGATGTCGCTGACATAGCCCAGCGACCGCTGCTCCCACACCGAATCGAGGCAACCCCAGCACTCGCTGTACTCCAGCCGGTACCCCTGCTGCTGGCTGTTGATGCCCACCAGGCCGTCGTCGTCCCGTTCATAGGCATTGCCATCCCCCTGGCCGGCGGCGCCGTCGTTGTTACAGTCATCGTAGCAATAGCCGTCGCCGTCGATGTTGTAGACCAGCTCGGAGACCAGCCACAGCGCCGGGTTGACGCTGCTGCCGTTCTGCGCCGTCATCAGCGACACGGAATTGGCGACATAGTCGGTGCTGGAGGGATACTTCTGGTTGAACGCCTTCATGCCGGTGACGACACCATCGTAGGGATCGTAGTCGTTGTACACCAGCTGCTTGGCCCCGGCGATGGCATCGTTGCCGCTGCCGTACACCACGCTACCGTAGTAGTTGGCCAGCACCTCGGTGACGCGATTGGCGTAGTGGTCCAGAATGAACTTGGCCACCGGCGAGCCGCGGTGGGGCGACGACACGCTGACGTGGGTCTGCACGACTCGGTAACCCTTACGCTCGCGCAGCAGCCGCGCCGCCTTGCGGGCATCAATGCCGCCCTGGGAGTGGGACACGATATTGACGTGCGTGGCGCCGGAGGTGGCCATATAACTCTCGATGTTGTTGGCCAGTTCATACCCCCGGACCTCGGAGCTCTGGAACGGCGTCACCGCCGATACATAGCTGCGCTGGTTGTCGTTGATGTCACCGTTGCAGGCAACCTCAAGGAACTTGTCGCAGGGATCCAGCACGAACGTGCCGTAGTCATCGCCCCAGTAGTCGTAACCGAGGATGTCGTCGAAACCGGCCATGCCGTGGGCGAACACGACCGGGTATCGGGTCTTGTCGGCGTCACGGGCCTGGGACACGGGAGAAGCCAGCACACCTGCCATCAGCAACAGTGCCGCCCCCTTGCCAAGGAGGGTGGGTTCTTTCTTCATGGTTTTCAGCCTCTTGTTTTTGTTGTTCGCCCAACCACGGTACCGCTGACCTGGATCAGTGCCGATCCAGGCAACCGGGCGCCCGAAGGCATCGGCCCCTCCTTTCTATCCGAAAGTACCTTGGGGGAAATATGAAAACGGTCACACTTGCACCAATTTCCCGACCGCATGCGATTTTTGTTATCGGTGCACGCGTGATCGGCGCCAACTCCTGATAGCGTCTTGGTTGACCTCGATAACAACAAACAAGCAGGTGACCGGATTGAAAGCGAAACCCGTGCTGATTCTTGCCCTCCTGGTTCTCCTGGCCGTCGTCGCAACCTACTGGCGAGCAGGCGGCTCCCTGGCCATCGCACCCGGGCCGGAAACACCGGCGGCCCCCGAAACACCGGCCCATCCGACCGCCACCTTCGCCGGAGCCCCCTCGGCCGACACCCCGCAGCCGGGCGAGTTGGAGGCGTTGCGGGAACGGATGCAGGCTCGTTATGGCGCGCACCTTGACCATCCCAAGGTTCAGATACAGCTGCTCGAAGAACTCATGCGCTACCTGGCGGAGCTGGACCCGGACCACTGGCGCGAGAATCTGGATGCGCTGATCCAGGACTGGTTTCCGGAGCTGGCGGACGAACTCAGACAACGGGCCCGGGCGTTGCTGGCTTACCAGGACTTCATGGATCAGGAACGCTATACCCTGCGTGGCATGGGACCGGAGGAGCGACGCGATTTCATCTGGGCGAAACGCCGGGAGCTGTTCGGCGAGGATGCCGACCGGATCTGGCAATCGGAACTGCGCAACCAGGCCCTGAGCCACTCGCTTCAGGTGCTGGACCAGCAACCCCTGTCACCGCTGGCCAAGGCCGAGGCCTACAGCCAGGCCATTGCCTCGACCTACGGCGAGCAGGCCGATCAGGTTCTGGACAACCGGCGGCAGGAACTGACCGACCGCTTCCTCACCCTGCCCTCAATTCAACAGTCGCTGCAGGGACAGGCCCCGCAGCAACGCTATGAAACCCTGCGCGGTATCCGGCAGGCGCTGGGCATGGACGAACCGGCCCTGGAACGCTGGGATCAGCTGGACCGGTTGCGGGACCAGCGCTGGTCCGAGGGCCAGTCCTACGAAACCCAGCGCCAAGCCATCGTCGAGCGCTACCCCGAAGGCCCAGAGCGGGAACGGGCGTTGGACGCCCTGAGCCAAGATACCTTTGGCGAGGACATGGCCGCCATCATCCGCAGCGAGGAAGCCGCCGGTTACTACCGTTACCAGCAACCCCGGGTCTACGGTCAGAACTGACCGGAACGAGCCGGGCCATGGGCCATTGCCACCAACGTCCCATTGCCCGGCTGCGAAAAACTGTCAACACTGGCCCCCGACACAACCAACAACAATAAGGTGAACGGTGAGCCACGTCCGCCGACGTCTCACCCTCCCCCGGAGAGCCATGCAATGTCCATGAAGTCCGCCATCCTGTCGGCATTTCTGCTGCTGATCGCGTCTGCAACGGCGCACGCCGAAGCCCTCAAAATCGGTCTGAACTACCCGCAAACCGGCCGCTACAAGGACCAGGGCCTGCAACAGCGCCTGGGCGCGTTCCTGGCCGTGGACGAGATCAACGCCGCCGGCGGCGTACTGGGGCGGCCGTTGGAACTGGTCATCCGCAACAGCCGGAGCGACCCGGAACGGGGTGCCCGGAATACCGCCGAGATGATTGACCGAGATGGTGTGAGGATGGTGTTCGGCGGCGTGTCCAGTGCCGTCGCCATCGCCTCAGGCAAGGCGGCCCGGGATCGCGGCATCCTTTACTTCGGCACTCTGACCTACGCCAACGCCACCACCGGCGCCGAGGGGCACCGCTACATGTTCCGGGAACCCTACAATGCCTGGATGACCGCCAAGGTGCTGAGCCAGTACCTGACCCGCCACCACGCCGACGACACCTACTTCTACATTACCGCCGACTACACCTGGGGCTGGTCCGTGGAGGACTCGGTGCGCCGGTTTTCCGGAACCGAGGACAGCCAGCGCCATCCGGGCGTGCGCACGCCGTTTCCACGGGCGCTGGTGTCCGATTTCCGGCACGCGCTGGAACAGGCCCAGGCCAGCGGCGCCAAGGTCCTGATGCTGGTACTGTTCGGTGACGACATGGTGCGGGCGCTGACGGTCGCCCACGACATGGGGTTGACCGAGACCATGCAGATCGTGGTGCCCAACCTGACTCTCGGCATGGCACGGCAGGTCGGCCCCACCATCATGTCCGGCGTGGTGGGGGCCGCCCCCTGGTTCTGGAACCTGCCATACGAAAAGGGCTACCCCCGCGGCAAAGCCTTCGTCGAAGCCTTTTCGCAACGCTACGACATGCGGCCGTCATCGTCCGCCGCGTCGGCCTACAGCATCGTCTACCAGTACAAAGACGCGGTGGAACGGGCCGGTACCACCAACAGCGAAGCGGTAATCCGGGCCCTGGAGGGGCATCATTACCGCCTACTCAAGGATGAGCAGTACTGGCGGGCCTTCGACCACCAGAACGTGCAGACGGTTTACGTGGTCCGGGTCAAGGACCGGGACGCGGTGGTGGCCGATCCCTACGGCTCCGACTATTTCGAGATCATCGACGCCATGGCCGGCGACCAGGCCGCCCAAACGCGGGAGGAGTGGGAAACCCGGCGGCAGCAATCCGGCAAGCCTCCCCAGCTGTAACCGCACCCTTCTCCGGTCAACGGCCAGCTGCGAATCGCCGGCAAAGGCTCTACACTCGGCGTTCGTGCAAGACAGAAATTTTCGAAAACGAACATCGAGGGAGAGCAGGCATGAGCCAGCAGCGCCGCCAGGACCAGATTCTCGAGCTGATCCGGGAACAGGGCTTCGTCACCACCGAACAGCTGGTGGAACGGTTCCAGGTTACCCCCCAGACCATCCGCCGGGACCTGAACCAACTGGCCCGGCAAAACCGGATCCGGCGTCACCATGGCGGCGCCGGCATTGATTCCAGTACCGTCAACACCGCCTACCAGACCCGCAAGATCATGGACCTGGAAGCCAAGGAGCGCATGGCCGCCGCCCTGGTGTCGATGGTGCCGGACAATGCCTCCATGTTCATCAACATCGGCACCACCACGGAAACCATTGCCCGGGCCCTGCTCAAACGCCGGAACCTGCAAGTGGTGACCAATAACCTGCACGTGGCGTCCATTCTCTCCGCGAAGGAGGATTTCCGCATCATCATCGCCGGTGGCGAAGTCCGCAACCGGGACGGCGGCATCGTGGGCGAGGCCACCTGCGACTTCATCAACCAGTTCAAGATGGATTTCGGCATCATTGGCATCAGCGGCATCCACGAGGACGGCTCCCTGCTGGATTTCGACTACCGCGAGGTGCGCGTGGCTCAGGCCATCATCGCCAACTCCGACCAGGTCCTGCTGGCGGCCGATCACTCCAAATTCGGACGCCGGGCCATGGTGCGCCTCGGCTCCATCACTCAGGCTGACCACGTCTTCACCGACCAGCCACCGCCGCGCCCGATCCGCCAACTGTTGCAGGCACACCAAGTGGCCCTGCACGTGGTGTGAGCCCCGTCGTTATCCGGTTCGCATATTTTCGTATTCGATCTTCAATTTCCTTTTCGAACACTCTATGCTGTCTTCAGATCGACCGGGGGGAGGCGAGCAAACCGGATGGAGACTCAACGGGAACACTACGATGTGATCGTGGTTGGCGGTGGCGTCAACGGCACGGGCATTGCCATGGACGCTGCCGGGCGCGGGCTGAAGGTACTCCTGTGTGAGATGGGCGACCTGGCCTCGGCGACATCGTCGGCCAGCAGCAAGCTCATCCATGGCGGCCTGCGCTATCTGGAGCACTACGAGTTTCGGCTGGTGCGGGAGGCACTGGCGGAACGGGAGGCGCTGTTGCGCAACAGCCCCCATATTATGCGCCCCATGCGTTTCCGGCTGCCCCACCGCCCCCACCTGCGGCCCGCCTGGATGATCCGTACCGGCCTGTTCCTATACGATCACTTGGCCAAACGGGAACTGCTGCCCGGCTCCCGGGCCATCACCTTTGATCCCGGCGGCCCCCTGAAACCGGACATCACCCGGGGCTTCGAATACTCCGACGGCTGGGTGGACGATGCCCGCTTGGTGGTGCTGACCGCGCGCAAGGCCCGGGACCTGGGGGCCACCGTCCTCACCCGCACCCGCTGCGTCCGCGCGCAGCGAGGCCCAACGGACTGGCGTGTCACCCTGCGCGACCAGCGGACCGGGCATGAACGCGTGGTCACCGGACAGGCCCTGGTCAATGCCACCGGCCCCTGGGTCAGCCGACTGTTCGCCGAGCATCTGGACCTGAAACCACCGAAAACCATCCGCATGGTCAAGGGCAGCCACATCGTGGTGCCCCGGCTGAACCGGGGTTCCGAGGCCTACATTCTCCAGAACGAGGACGGCCGCATCGTCTTCGTCATCCCCTACGAAGACAGCTTCTCCCTGGTTGGCACCACCGATGTCGACTACCACGGCGACCCTGGCCAGGCCCGGATTTCCAAGGAGGAAATCCGCTACCTGCTGGCGGTCGTCAATGCCCACTTTCGCCACCCACTCACCGACGCAGACATTGTCTGGTCTTATTCCGGCGTCCGGCCGCTGCTGGACGACGAACGGGAGGCGGCCCAAAAGGCTTCCCGGGACTACCGCTTTGAACTGGACCGGGGCGAGGGGCAGGCGCCCCTGCTCTCGGTCTTCGGTGGCAAAATCACCACCTACCGCAAGCTGGCAGAGGCGGCCACCGACAAACTCTGCCGCCTGTTCCCGCACGCCGGACCGCGCTGGACCCGAAGCGCCCCCCTGCCCGGGGGCGACTTCTCCGACCAGCCGACCCTGACCCGGACCTTGCAGTCCCGCTATCCGTGGTTGCCGGAGTCGCTCCTGCGCCGGTATGTCCGCAGCTACGGCACCCTGACCCGGGATCTCCTGCGGGGCTGCCACGACCTCCGTGATCTCGGGCAGAGGTTTACCGGCAACCTATACCAGGCCGAAGTGGACTACCTGGTGCGCGAGGAGTGGGCCCTCACCGCCGAGGACATCCTGTGGCGGCGCACCAAGCAGGGCCTCTACGCCAGCGAATCGGAGACGGAAGCCCTGGCGCGCTATCTGGCACGGCCGGAAGCCGCGCCGGCGCCGCCACGGCCGGCGCCCGAGGCCCAGCTATCCCGGCCTCACTGAGCCTCATCCCGGTGCAGCAGGTCGGCGATCCGGCGCCGCAACGCCGGCACCACCTCCTGCTCGAACCAGGCATTCCTGCGTAACCAGAGGTTGTTGCGCGGACTGGGATGGGGCATGGGTATCAGGTGTGGCCAGTACTGGCGCCAGGCTCGCACGTTTTCCGTCACCGAGCGACGGGCATCCGGCAGATGCCAGGCGTGGGCATATTGGCCAATCGCCAGGGTCAGCCGGATGTTGGGCAGCCGCGCCAGCAGCGCCTCCCGCCAGGTTGGCGCGCATTCCGGCCGCGGCGGCAGGTCGCCGGACCGGCCAGTACCCGGATAACAGAACCCCATGGGCAGGATGGCCATCAGCCGCTCGTCGTAAAACTGGTCCCGGGTCACCCCCATCCAGCCCCTCAGCCGGTCGCCACTGGGATCGTTGAAGGGCAGGCCGGTCTCATGCACCCGCCGCCCAGGGGCCTGCCCCACCACCAGAATGCGGGACGATTCACTCAGCTGAATCACCGGTCGGGGCTCATGGGGCAGCACCCCGGCACACAGGCGACAGGCCCGGACGGCCCGGGCCAGCTCCGCCAGGGACACCTCGTTCAGAACTCGGTCCGTCGTCACCGTGATGCGTCGGCCTCGCCGGCCGCTCCCCAGAACACACTGGCCCCCTCCTCCGCCGACCCCACCGAGCCGCGCATCCAGGCAAACAGTTCCCGGCCGAATCCGGCGTGGTGCCCGGACACATCGGTCCGGGCCGGTGTCCGGGCCGCGAAGGCGGCCTCGGGTACCTCGACCGACAGTGCGCCCTGCACCGCATCCAGGCAAATCATGTCACCATCCCGGACTCGCGCCAGGGGCCCGCCGTCCAGGGCTTCCGGGTACACATGAATGGCGGCCGGCACCTTGCCGGAGGCACCGGACATACGGCCGTCAGTGACCAGACCGACCCGGAAACCGCGATCCTGCAACACCCCCAGGTAGGGGGTGAGTTTATGCAACTCGGGCATGCCGTTGGCCTTGGGCCCCTGGAACCGGACCACGACGATGCAGTCGCGGTCCAGCGCTCCCGCCTCGAAGGCCGCCTTAAGCTGGTCCTGATCGTTCAGCACCACCGCCGGCGCCCGGACCCGGTGGTGCTCCGGTGCCACAGCGGACACCTTGATCACCCCCCGCCCCAGGTTGCCTGACAGTACCCGGAGCCCACCGTCCGGAGCGAAAGGTTCGGCCACGCTGGCCAGGACCTCCGGGCGCCGGCTCACCCCTGGCGCGGGACGCCAGGCCAGATGTCCGTCCCGCCATTCCGGTGCCTCCGTATAGCGCCGCAGCCCTGGCCCCATCACCGTGTCCACGTCCTCGTGCAGGAAGCCGGCGTCCAACAACTCCCGGATCAGCAGGGGCGTACCGCCTGCTTCGTGGAAAGCGTTGATGTCTTCCTGGCCATTGGGGTAAATGCGGGTCAGGGAGGGGACCACGGCGGAAAGGTCGGCGTAGTCGTTCCAGTCGATGAGGATACCCGCGGCCCGGGCAATGGCGATCCAGTGCAGGGTATGATTGGTGGAACCCCCCGTCGCCAGCAGGGCCACCAGGGCATTGACCAGGGATTTCTCGTTGACCAGATCGGCCAGCCCCTGGTGACCGCCGTTGGGCCGCGACATCTGGATCACGCGTTCGGTGGCGGCCCGGGTCAGGGCGTCGCGCAAGGGGGTACCCGGATGAACGAAGGCCGCGCCCGGCAGGTGCAGTCCCATCACTTCCACCAGCAGCTGGTTGCTGTTGGCGGTGCCGTAGAACGTGCAGGTACCCGGACTGTGGTAGGAGCGACTTTCCGCCTCCAGCAGCGCGTCCCGGCCGATCTTGCCTTCGGCGTACAGCTGGCGAATGCGCTGCTTTTCCTTGTTCGGAAGGCCCGAAGGCATCGGGCCGGCCGGCACCAGAATCGTGGGCAGATAGCCAAAACTCAGGGCTCCGATCAGCAGACCGGGCACGATTTTGTCACAGATTCCCAGCAACAGCACCGCGTCGAACATGTTGTGGCTCAGGGCAATGGCGGTGCTCATGGCGATCACATCCCGTGAGAACAGACTCAGCTCCATCCCCGGCTGCCCCTGGGTGACGCCGTCGCACATCGCCGGCGTGCCGCCGGCGAACTGAGCGACGCCGCCCATGGCGTGGGCAGCGTCGCGGATGATATCGGGGAAACGCTCGTAGGGCTTGTGCGCCGACAACATGTCATTGTAGGCGGAGACAATGGCGACATCGGCCCGGTTCATAAACCTGAGCGCCTCTTTGTCGGCCGGGCTGCAACCGGCAAAACCATGGGCCAGATTGCCACAGGACAGAGTCGCCCGGTGAGGCGCGTGGGCACCCAACGACCTCATGCGCTCCAGGTAAGCACTCCGCGTGGCGGCACTGCGGGCAGCGATCCGTTCGGTAACCGTATCGACGATGGGGTGCATGACGCCTCCGTTGCTCTGGGGAAGGGTTCTAAGAAGGATACAGCTTAGACGTAAATTTACTTACCTAAGACCAATCCACTACCAATTCATCATTCATGTGGCGGCTTCATATTGCTATATTTACTACATTATCACCATCAGCCACGGGAAACAGGTGTCCGCCGACAACCAGGGAGGTCCCATGACCATCCGAGTCGCCATCAATGGCTTTGGCCGCATCGGCCGCAACATCCTCCGAGCACTCTATGAAAACGACTACCGCCAGGCAATCCAAGTCGTCGCCATCAATGACCTGGGGGATGCCGCAAGCAACGCCCACCTGCTACGGCATGACAGCGTCCACGGCCGCTTCAGTGCTACCGTCAGCCATGACGAGCATTCCCTGCGGGTTAACGGCGACACCCTTGCCATGCACTCCGGCCGCACGCCCGCCGAGCTGCCCTGGCGGGAGCACGGCGTGGACCTGGTGCTGGAATGCACCGGCCGTTTCACCCGCCGGGAGCAGGCCGCCGGACACCTGGAGGCTGGCGCCGGCAAGGTACTGATTTCCGCGCCCTCCCCCGATGCCGATGCCACCGTGGTGTATGGCGTCAACGAACGGGTGCTGGAAGCCGGCCATCGGGTGGTTTCCAACGCCTCCTGCACCACCAACTGCCTGGCCCCCGTGGCCAAGGCCCTGCATGAAGCCATCGGTATCGACAGCGGACTGATGACCACCATCCACGCCTACACCAACGACCAAGTACTGATCGACACCTACCACAAGGATCTCTACCGGGCCCGCTCGGCCACCCAGTCCATGATTCCCACCAAAACCGGCGCCGCCGCGGCCATCGGCCGCGTCATCCCGGCCCTGGCGGGACGGCTGGATGGGCTTGCAGTGCGGGTTCCGACCGTCAATGTGTCGCTGGTCGACTTCAGCTTCATCGCCAGTCGGGAGACTTCCGTCGACGAGGTCAACGAAGCGGTCCGGGCCGCTGCCGCGACCAGTGCCGTGCTGGCGGTCAATCAGGAACCGCTGGTCAGCATCGACTTCAACCACAACCCCATGTCCAGTGTGTTCGACAGCAACCATACCCGGGTCATGGGACGTCACGTAAAGGTCATGGCCTGGTATGACAATGAATGGGGATTTTCCAATCGCATGCTCGACAGCGCCATGGCCCTGATCAACGCCGGCCGCTGACCCCGGCCGGTGCCGCATCGCTGGAATACCCGGCTGAGAACGCTGATCAATATCCACGTCAAAACTCACGTTAAACCCCAAGACAGGAACACGCATACATGCTCAGGCGTACCAAAATTGTTGCAACCCTCGGTCCCGCCACGGACGCCCCCGAAGCCCTTGCCGCCATCATCCGGGCCGGAGTCGACGTGGTGCGGCTCAACTTTTCCCACGGCAGCGCGGAAGAACATATCGAACGCGCGCGCCGAGTCCGCGAGGCCGCCGCCGCCCAGGGCCGCTTCGTGGCGCTGCTCGCGGACCTCCAGGGGCCCAAGCTGAGAATTGCCCGGTTCGCCAACAACAAGGTCACACTCACCGCCGGCCAGCGCTTCGTGCTGGACGCGGCCATGGACAAAGAAGCCGGCACCGAGGAGCGGGTTGGCATCGACTACGAGCAGCTGATCAACGATGTCCGCCCCGGCGACATCCTGGTGCTGGACGATGGCCGCATCGAGATGCGGGTGGACAGTGTGGATGACCACAGCATCACCTCCACCGTGCTTATCGGTGGCCCTCTGTCCAATAACAAGGGACTGAACAAGCGTGGCGGCGGCCTTTCCGCCGAGGCGCTGACCGACAAGGACCGCCAGGACATCGTGACTGCCGCCCGCCTGGGGGCCGACTATGTGGCGGTGTCTTTCGTGCGCACCGCCGACGACCTCCATACCGCCCGCCGGCTGCTGGGCGAGGCCGGGTCTGAGGCGGGACTGGTGGCGAAGATCGAGCGTGCGGAACTGGCCCATGACGATGACGCTCTGGATGCGGTCATCCTGGCCTCGGACGCGGTCATGGTCGCCCGGGGTGATTTGGCGGTGGAGATTGGCGACGCCGAGCTGGTTGGGGTGCAGAAACACATCATCAGCCGCGCCCGGAGTCTGAACCGTGGTGTGATCACCGCCACTCAGATGATGGAATCGATGATTACCAACCCCATGCCGACCCGTGCCGAAGTGTCCGATGTGGCCAATGCCGTCATGGACTATACCGACGCGGTGATGCTGTCCGCTGAAACGGCCGTGGGCGATTACCCGAGGGAAGCCGTGGAGGCGATGGTACGCATCTGCCTCGGTGCCGAGAAACACCCGTCCATGCACCAGTCCAAGCACCGGATCCACGAAAGCATGGGCCGGGTGGACGAGGCCATTGCGCTGTCGGCGATGTACGCGGCCAACCACCTCCAGGGCGTGGCCGCGATCATCTGCATGACCGAGACGGGCGCCACGCCCCGGCTGATGTCTCGCATCAAGTCCAGCCTGCCGATCTTCGCCTTTTCGCGCCACCACTCGACGCAACACCGCATGGCGCTGTTCCGAGGCGTGCAGACGGTGCCCTTCGACACCGTGCAGATCCCCAACGAACAGACCAACGCCCGGGCCGTTCAGGAACTGGTGCACCGGGGTGTGGTCAAGGCGGGGGATCTGGTGGTGATCACCAAGGGCGACTACGTCAATGCCCAGGGCGGCACCAACACCATGAAAATCGTCCAGGTCGGCTCGGATATCCGCTGACCGGTTCCAGGAGGCGCGGGTTCCACCGCGCTCCGGAACAGCACCGGCTAAGGGCTCCAGTACACCGCCAGACCGGGCTTGAGGAAGGCCCGGATCGGCATCTCGGCCACCTCGCCCGGGTGGGCCAGGGCCCTGGCCAGGGTCTCCAGCTTGTCGTGCCCTTTCAGATGCAGCAGGGTATGGCGAGCCTCCCCCAGAATCGGATAGGTCAGCGTCACCCGCCGCTGCGGCTGTGACGCCGGTGTCATGACCGCCACTGGCGCCGGAGTCCCGGCCGCCAGCGCCTCGAGTAGCTCCGGCGCATCCGGGAACAACGACGCGGTGTGGCCATCGTTCCCCATCCCCAACACCAGCACCTCGATCGGCCGGGTCAGTTCCGACAGGACCTCCCGCACCGCGGCCAGCCCCTGCTCCGGAGTCTCGCCCGGCTGCTTCAGTGGCAGGTAACGGGCCGAGGCGGCACGGTTACGCAGTAGATGCCGCCGGACCAGGGTGGTATTGCTGGCCGGATCCCCCTCGGGAACCCAGCGCTCGTCCGCCAGTGTCACGTCCACCCTTGACCAATCCAGCTCCGCCAGCGACAGCGCCTGGAAAAAGGGAACCGGGGTCGAGCCCCCGGATACCACCAGACTGGCCCGCTCAGCCCGTGCCAGACGGTCGGCCAGGAGCGCCGCCACGTCCCGGGCCAGATCCTGGGCCAGTTGCCCTGCGGATTTGGCCTCATGGATGCGTACGCCTTCTGGCAGCTTGAGTTCAGACATCTTCATACCAACTCCGTCCATCCCGGGTAATCATGGCAATGGACGCCACCGGCCCCCAGGTACCGGCGGCGTATCGTTTCGGGGGTTCGCCACTGTCCTTCCAGTTCCGGATCACCTGGTCCACCCAGCGCCAGGCGTATTCCACCTCGTCCCGGCGCACGAACAGGTACTGGTTGCCCTTCATGATTTCCCACAGCAACCGCTCGTAGGCGTCCGGAATCCGTTCAGTCTCGAACGTTTCGCTGAACGTCAGCTCCAGGGGGCCCTGGCGTAGACGCATGCCCTTGTCCAGGCCCTGATCCTTGGTAAGGATTTTCAGGGACATGCCCTCATCCGGCTGCAACCGGATGATCAGCTTGTTGTTGGCCAGATGTTTCTGATCCGGGTCGAAGATGTAGTGGGGGGCGGGCTTGAAGTGGATGATGATCTGGGACAGCTTCTCGGGCAGGCGCTTGCCGGTACGAATGTAGAAGGGCACCCCGGACCAGCGCCAGTTTTCGATTTCCGCCTTCAGGGCTACGAAGGTTTCAGTATCGCTGTTGCGGTTGGCCCCCTCTTCGTCCAGATAACCGGGCACTGGTTTGCCGCCGCTGGTACCGGCCGTGTACTGCCCCCGTACCACGTAGCGTTCCATCATGTCCGGCGTGATGGTTCTGAGTGCCTTGAGCACCTTGACCTTCTCATCCCGGATGCTGTCGGCGGACAGGTCCGCGGGCGGATCCATGGCGATCAGGCACAACAACTGCAGCAGGTGATTCTGCACCATGTCCCGGATCTGTCCGGCCTTGTCGAAATAGCCCCAGCGGCCTTCAATGCCGACGCTCTCGGCGACGGTGATCTCAACATGGGAGATATGGTTCTGATCCCACTGGGAGGCGAACAGGTTGTTGGCGAAACGCAGGGCGATCAGGTTCTGTACCGTCTCCTTGCCCAGGTAGTGGTCGATTCGGAAAATCTGGTTCTCGTTGTACACCTCCCCCAGCTCGTCGTTGATCACCCGGGACGACTCCAGATCATGACCGATCGGCTTTTCCACCACCACTCGGGTCCGCTCGTTGCAGCAGCTGGCCGCCCTCAGGTTCCGGGCAATCACCCCATACAGGGAGGGCGGTGTCGCCATGTAGACGATCAGTTCGTTGTCGGTGGGATGGCGCCACCGGCCCAGCGCATAAAAGCCCTCCGGGTCATTAAAATCAAGGCGCAGGTATGCCACCCGCGCCAGGAAACGATGAGCCATCTCCGGATCGAATTCCACCGGCTTCACGTGCTGCTGCAAACGGTCATACAACTGCCGACGCACGGAGTCCGTGTCACCCTCGGCACGGGCAATCGCCAGCACCCGGCTCCCCTCCGCCAGCAGTCCGGCCCGTTCCAGCTGGTAGAGCGCCGGAAACAGCTTTCGTTGCGCCAGGTCGCCGAGCGCACCGAACAGCATGAGGTCGCAACGGGTGTCGATCCTTTGGACCATGAAGTCTCTCCTTGGCGGGAATTGGGGACGGGATCCACACGACGGGAACGCCGTGTAGTAAATCTACAAAAATAATGGCACCAAAGTGGCGACAATCCAAGGATGGATGCGCTGCGTGATACCTTTACTACCCCTCAGCCGGACAAAAAACAGTATAATCCCGGGCCAACACCTACAAATGTTCGCACCGGATGCAGGGAGTACCGCACATGGCCAGCCACCAGGCACAACGCGATGACAACCTATTGGAAGACATCCAGGCCCGACTGGAGAGCCTGAACAAGTCGGAACGCAAAGTCGCCGAGGCCATACTGCGCGACCCGAGCGCCGCCACCCGATACAGTATCGCCGCCCTGGCGCGGGCAGCGAATGTCAGCGAACCGACCGTTAACCGGTTTTGCCGCGGCTTTTCCGCCACCGGGTTCCCGGACTTCAAGATCCGCCTGGCCCAGAGCATCGCCACCGGCACGCCCTACGTTGGCCAGAACATCGAGCCCGACGACAGCGTCGAGGAATTTGCCGACAAGGTCATCCTGCGTACCATCGCCAGCCTGGACAAGGCTCGGCAGTCCCTGGACCACAAAGCCCTGGCCACCGCCATCGACTACCTGATCCAGGCCAAGCAGATCGCATTTTTCGGCATGGGCGGCTCTGCCTCGGTGGCCATGGACGCGCAACACAAGTTCTTCCGCTTCAACATTCCCGTGATGTTTTACGACGATGCCCTGATGCAACGCATGGTGGCAGCCGGAGCCCAGGTGGGCGATGTCATCGTGGTGATTTCCTACACCGGACGCACCAAGGAATCGGTGGACATCGCCCAGGTCGCCCGGGCCAACGGTGCCACGGTCATCGGCATCACCAACCCCGACTCACCGCTGGCGGAGTGCTGTACCGTCGTGCTGGGGGTCACCGCCCCGGAGGACACCGAAGTCTATATGCCCATGTCGTCCCGCATCATCCCCCTCAGTGTCATTGATGTTCTGGCCACCGGCGTCACCCTCAAGCGCGGCCATGATTTCCTCGGCCACCTGAAAAAGATCAAGGAAAGCCTTAAGGCCACCCGGTTCCCCCCGAACTGACCGGCGGAACCGGAAATAAAAAAGGCGCCCTGCCCGGGCGCCTTTTTTATCGGTGCAATGCCTCAGGGCCGCTCAATTTCGGCGCCGGCACGCAGGTATTGCTGGTACGCGGTATACTCTCGCTGACCTTCCAGCGAGGCCAGGAATTGCCGGACCTGACGGAACTCGGTACCGTCTTCGTCCACCTCGCCGTCGTGGACAGCGTCCAGGGCCACCACGAACGCGCCGTCGGCCGTCACCACCTGGCCATATGTCGCTGACTCACCCTCGGCCGGACGCGGCAGGGAAAATGCCGTACGCACCACCGCCGGCGACACCTCCGGCGCGTTGCGGGAGAGCCCCTGATACACCTGCCACGACCCCGCATCGGCCGTCTCCGGCGCCTGCCCTTGCTCCAGCTGCGCCAGCATCGCCTCCGCCCGCTGTTTCAGGGCATCCCGGGTAGCCTCCGCTTCCAGGTGGGCACGGATGTCCCCACGAACGGCCTCCAGCGCCAGCTGCTGGGCATCTCGGTGGTCGAGCACCCGCGCAACGATGGCCTGGTCGTCTCCCACGTCGATCAGTTCGGTGTTATAGCCACCGTTCAGAACGTCGTCCGAAAACAGCTGGCGCACCAGTCCCGGGTGATCGAAGGGCGCAGGCCCCCCGTCCCGGGTGATTCCCTCGACTTCCCGCACTTCCAGCCCCAGCTCTTCGGCAGGGCCGGCTAGATCGTCCGCAGCGTAGGCCGCGTCCGCCAGCTGAGCCCGTACCTTGGCAAAGGCCTCCTTGGCTTTATCACGGGCCAGCTCCTGTTTCAGCTGATCCCGAATCTCGTCCAGCGGCGGAACCTCCGAGCGGCGGATATCCTCCAGTTTGATGAGGTGGATGCCGTAGCTGGTTTTCACCGGCTTGGACACTTCGCCTTGCTTGAGCGCGAACAAGGCCTCTTCAAACGCCGGGTCGTACACGCCGCGGCCGGCGTAGCCCAGATCGCCCCCGTCGCGGGCCGAGGCAGTGTCGATGGAGTATTCCCGGGCCAGATCGGCGAAGGACTCACCCGCGTCCAGGCGGGAGCGAATGGTTGCCAGGGTCTGTTCCGCCTCGTCGTTATCCTCGATCAGAATATGGGCCGCGCGCCGCTCCTCGCGGGCCAGGGCCTCGGAGCGCTGCTGATAATAGGCCTCCAGTTCCTCGTCAGTCACCGTCATACGCTCGGCCAGCGTGCCCACGGACAGGGTGATATAGGCAGCGTCCACCTGCTCCGGCTGCTGGAAGCTGGCCGCATTTTGCTGGTAGTACGCCTCGATGTCCTCGTCGGTCACGGCCACCTGATCGGCTACCGCGTCGGCGGGGATCGCCAGGACACGGAAATCCCGGGTCTGATTCTGAATCCGCAGCAACTGCCGGGCATTCTCGGCGGTCGCCAGGCCACTCTGGGCAATGGCTGCCCGGATCTGGTTGATCACATACTGGCGACGCATGGCCTCGCGGAACTCGGCGACGCCCATGCCCATGTTGCGTACCGTGGCCACAAAGCGGTCGCGGTTGAACACGCCGTCAACCTGGAACTGCGGCATCTGCACGATCAGCGCGTCGATATCGGCATCGGACAGGGCCAGCCCCTGGGCGGCGGCGTCCTGGCTCAGGATCGCCTCCTGAATCAGGGAGTCCAGGACATCCTTGCGGATCTGATCTTCATTCAACATGGAGGGGTCCGGGCTTTCCATGCGGGACAGGCGGCGCTGGCTTTCGATCTGGACCAGGCGCAGGAATTCCCGCTCGGTGATGTCCTGGCCATTGACGGTGGCCACTTCCGGCTCGCTGGAAAAGCCCCCGATGATGGCGTCCATTCCCCAGATGGAAAGGGATACGATCAGCACCCCGATGATGATCTTCGCGATGGTCCCCTGGGCGTTTTCCCGAATATCTTGAAGCATGTTTGTTCCGAATCCCTGTCGAGGTCGTACGGTTTCGTGTTTGAGCTGCAATTCGCAGTGGCTGGTCGCCTAACGCAAAAAGGCGCACCCTGATCGGAATGCGCCTTCAATTCTTCTGGGCAGCAATCAACGACCGCCGCCGGAGAAAGAACCGTTACTTAACGGCGTCTTTCAGGGCCTTGCCTGCCTTGAAGCCAGGCACCTTGGAGGCCGGAATCTTGATCTCAGCACCCGTCTGGGGGTTGCGACCGGTACGCGCTGCACGCTCCTTAACAGAGAAAGTACCAAAGCCGATCAGGGTTACCTGATCACCTTTTTGCAGAGCACCGGTAATGGCGTCGGTCATGGCATCCAGAGCACGGCCAGCAGCGGCTTTGGAAATGTCTGCGGACTCTGCAATTGCATCGATAAGTTCGGACTTGTTCACACTAAACCCCTTCGATTTCAGGTTGAAGATGTTATAGGTCGGTTTATTTTTTCGCGGACGTTCCCGACTATCGCATAAGCGGTCGGAGAATTCCATTCTTCAATTTTTTTATTCCTTTTCGGCGATGAACCGGTGTTCGGAATAGGCACTTACTGCGCGGGAGCCCTTGGTATTGGCTGCTTCACGGCGAAACAGTTATACCAACGGGCTCTCCGGCGTGTCAACAACTGGCCGCCGCTTTAATGCGTATTTATGCGCTCTGCGGCGTCCCCTTCATCGTCCCTGGGTTTCGCCGCGCCCGCCTCCCCGGCATGGCGCTCCGGCGGGTATGCCAGGGCGATATCGAGCACCTCATCGATCCAGGTGACCGGACGGATATTCAGAGATTCCTTGATATTCTCAGGTATTTCCTTGAGATCCCTGACGTTTTCCTCGGGGATCAGTACCGTCTTGATACCACCACGATGGGCCGCCAGCAGCTTCTCCTTGAGCCCGCCGATGGCCAGGACACGCCCACGCAGGGTGATCTCGCCGGTCATCGCCACATCCGCGCGGACCGGAATCCGCGTCAGCGCCGACACCAGCGCGGTGCACATGCCAATACCCGCACTGGGGCCATCCTTCGGCGTCGCGCCCTCGGGCACGTGGATGTGCAGGTCCTGCTTCTCATGAAAGTCGCTGGCAATTCCCAGCCCCGCCGCGCGGCTCCGGACCACCGTCAGCGCGGTCTGGATCGACTCCTGCATGACATCCCCCAGAGAGCCGGTCTTGACCACTCGGCCTTTGCCCGGAGTCAGCGCGCATTCAATGGTCAGCAGCTCACCGCCAACCTGGGTCCAAGCCAGCCCGGTCACCTGACCGATCTGGTCGCTTTCTTCCGCCAGGCCGTACTTGAACTTCTTAACACCGGAATAGTCCTCCAGCATGTCGGGCGTGATGGTCACGGTGGCCTGGTTGCCGGCCTCGACGTGCTCCCGCACCACCTTACGGCAGATCTTGGCGATCTCACGCTCCAGCCCCCGCACCCCCGCTTCCCGGGTGTAGTAGCGGATGAGATCCCGGATGGTCTCCTCTGGCAGCTGCAGTTCGTCCTTACGCAGGCCGTTGGCCTTGATCTGCTTGGGCAGCAGGTAACGCAGAGCGATGTTGACCTTTTCGTCCTCGGTATACCCCGGAATACGGATGATCTCCATGCGATCCATCAGTGCCGGGGGAATGTTCATGGAGTTGGAAGTGCACACGAACATCACGTCGGACAGGTCGTAATCCACTTCCAGGTAGTGGTCATTGAAGGTATGGTTCTGTTCGGGATCCAGCACTTCCAGCAGGGCCGATGCCGGGTCGCCCCGATGATCCATGCCCATCTTGTCGATTTCATCGAGCAGAAACAGCGGATTCTTCACACCCACCTTGGCCAGCTTCTGCAGCAGCTTGCCCGGCAGCGCACCGATGTATGTTTTCCGGTGGCCGCGGATCTCCGCCTCGTCACGCACCCCGCCCAGGGCCATCCGGGTGTACTTGCGATTGGTGGCCTTGGCGATGGACTGCCCCAGCGAGGTCTTGCCAACCCCGGGAGGACCGACCAAGCACAGCACGGGCCCCTTCACTTTTTTCACCCGGCTCTGCACCGCCAGATATTCCAGGATGCGCGACTTCACCTCTTCCAGGCCGTAGTGGTCCTGGTCCAGAATTTCGCGGGCTTTTTCGATGTCATGACGGACCCGGCTGCGTTTCTTCCAGGGGACCGCCAGCATCCAGTCGATGTAACCACGGACCACCGTGGCCTCGGCGGACATCGGCGACATCATTTTCAGCTTGTTGAGCTCGGCCTCGGTTTTCTTGCGGGCCTCTTCCGGCAGGCCGGCCTCTTCCAGCTTCTGTTCCAACTCCTCGAAGTCGGTCCCGCCTTCGCCCAGCTGCCCCATCTCCTTCTGGATGGCCTTCATCTGCTCGTTCAGGTAATACTCGCGCTGGCTGCGCTCCATCTGTTTCTTGACGCGGCCGCGAATACGCTTCTCTACCTCGATCAGGTCGATTTCACTGTCCAGCTTGGCCAGCAGCAGGTCCACCCGGGTACGAACGTCCAGCGCCTCAAGCAGCTCCTGCTTTTCCGGAACCCGCATGTCAAGGTGCGCCGCCATGGTGTCGGCCAGTCGTTCCAGCTCGTTGATTCCGGTCAGGGCGTTGGAAACCTCGGACGGCACCTTCTTGGAAAGCTTGACGAATTTTTCAAACTCGTCCATCAGGGTCTTGCCGAGGACTTCCTCTTCCCGCTCCGGCAGGGATTCCTCCTCCATCAGCACGGCCTGGGCGGTCAGGTAGTCGCCCTCGGCAATCTGCCTGAGGGATGCACGGGCGTTGCCCTCCACCAGAACCTTGACGGTACCGTCCGGCAACCGCAGCATCTGCAGTACCGTCGCCAGCGTCCCCATCTCGAACACGTCCTTCGGGCCGGGTTCATCCGTCGCGGCGTCCCGTTGTGCCACCAGCAGGATTTCCTTGCTGCCCTCCATCGCCGCTTCAAGCGCCTGGATGGATTTTTCCCGGCCAACGAACAGGGGAACCACCATGTGCGGGAACACCACCACGTCTCGCAGGGGAAGCAACGGGTACTCGTGCACGGTATCTTCGGGTATCAGGGTCATAGGAATTCCTCTGACGGTATTTTCTTCAGCATACCACCCTTCATTGGGGCGCTGACTGGAATTGCAATCTTTTTACCAATCGGTGGGAGGACGGCGGACGCTCATGAAAAAGGGGCGTTGCCGCCCCTCCCTGATCCGGCTCAGGCCGGTACGCCATCCTGGAATGCGGCCCCGGAATCAGTCCTCGGGCACCGCCTTGGCATGGTCGTTGTTCGCGTAGATCTTGAAAGGCTCGGAATCGCCGTTGATCACGCTCTCGTCGATCACTACCTTGACGACATCGCGATCGGACGGGATCTGGTACATGATATCCAGCAATGTCGCCTCCATGATCGAACGCAGGCCCCGGGCACCGGTTTTCCGTTCCATGGCCTTGCGAGCCACCGCCCGCAACGCGTCTTCCCGGAAATCCAGCTCCACGCCTTCCATTTCAAACAGTTTCTGATACTGCTTGGTGAGGGCGTTCTTCGGCTCCGTCAGGATCTGGACCAGCGCGTCCTCGTCCAGCTCGGTGAGCGTTGCCACCACCGGCAGACGGCCGACGAACTCGGGAATCAGGCCGAACTTGACCAGATCCTCGGTCTCCACCTCACGGATGATGTCACCCGTGCTCTTGGCATCGTCCTGACTTTTCACGTTGGCGGAGAAACCGATGGAAGAACGCTCGGAACGTTCCTGAATCACTTTCTCCAGCCCCGCGAAGGCACCACCGCAAATGAACAGCATGTTGGTGGTGTCCACCTGCAGGAATTCCTGCTGGGGATGCTTGCGACCGCCCTGGGGCGGGACTGAGGCGACGGTGCCTTCGATCAGCTTCAGCAGCGCCTGCTGCACACCTTCACCGGACACGTCCCGGGTGATCGACGGGTTGTCGGACTTACGGGAGATCTTGTCGATCTCATCAATGTAGACAATGCCCCGCTGGGCCTTTTCCACGTCGTAGTCGCACTTCTGCAACAGCTTCTGGATGATGTTCTCGACATCCTCGCCGACATAGCCGGCTTCGGTGAGCGTGGTGGCGTCCGCGATGGTAAACGGTACATTGAGCATACGCGCCAGGGTTTCCGCGAGCAGGGTCTTGCCGCTGCCGGTGGGCCCGATCAACAGAATATTGCTCTTGCCCAGCTCCACGTCGCTCTTGCCTTCGCCGTAACGCAACCGCTTGTAGTGGTTGTAGACGGCAACCGAGAGCACCACCTTGGCACGTTCCTGGCCGATCACATATTCGTCGAGGGTCGCGCGGATCTCCGCGGGAGTCGGGAGACGATCGCTGGCCTCTTCCTGAGCGTTCTCCTGGATCTCCTCCCGAATAATGTCATTGCACAGGTCAACGCACTCGTCGCAGATGAACACCGAGGGCCCTGCAATGAGCTTCCGGACTTCATGCTGGCTCTTTCCACAAAACGAGCAGTACAGCAACTTGCTGTTATCGTCGCTCCTGCCGTTTCTTTCATCTGCCATTGAATTACCTCTGTTCTTCTACGACCGGCGCCGCTGGCATGCGGCGTCGGTCAGGGGGTGATGCGATGCTTTCAGTATTATTTATTCGGCACGCGCTTATCAAGTATAGAATCGATCAGCCCATACTCTTTGGCTTGCTCGGGGTCCATGAAGTTGTCGCGATCGGTGTCGCGCGCGATGGTCTCGATATCCTGGCCGGTATGCTTGGCCAGCAGCGAGTTCAGGGTGTGCCGGATCTTGAGAATCTCACGGGTGTGGATCTCGATGTCCGTGGCCTGCCCCTGGTAGCCACCCAGCGGCTGATGAATCATGACCCGGGAATGCGGCAGGCAGGCCCGCTTGCCGGGCGCACCGCCCGCCAGCAGGAAGGCCCCCATGCTGGCGGCCTGGCCGATGCACAGGGTTGCCACGTCGGGCTTGATAAATTGCATGGTGTCGTAGATCGCCATGCCGGCAGTCACCGCGCCACCTGGGCTGTTGATGTACAGGTGGATGTCCTTGTCCGGGTTCTCCGACTCCAGGAACAGGAGCTGCGCCACGATCAGGTTCGCCATGTGATCTTCCACCGGCCCCACCAGGAAAATGACCCGCTCTTTCAGCAGCCTGGAGTAGATATCGAAGGAACGCTCGCCCCGGGCGGTTTGTTCGATGACGATGGGCACCAGGCCGGCATTGGTAACCATTGCGGGACCATCAATTGGTTTCTGCATCATGTGCGCCTGAACTCCTTATGGACAATGGGTCGTGGCTGTACCACGAATGTTGGCTCGTTTCAGCACCTCATACTGTGCCACCAGTCGGCCCAGATGAAAACAGCCGGACAAGCCGGCTGTTTTCAGGTTCGGTCCGCGCCGCCCGGCCGGTTCACCGGGCCGGCGTCCCTCAGCGCTGAGGCTGTCCGGCCTTGACCGCGTCTTCGTACTTCATTTTCTTCTCTTTCACCTTGGCCTGGGCCAGCACGCACTCAACCACCGCGTCTTCCAGCACCGCGGCCTCAATCTGAGACTTCTGGTCGGGGTTGTTGTTGAAGTACGCCACGACTTCCTCCGGCTGCTCGTAGGTGGAGGCGATCTCCTGAATTTTCTCTTCCACCTTGGCCGGGTCGGCTTTCAGGTCGTATTTCTTGACCACTTCCTGGAACAGCAGACCGGTCTTGACGCGACGTTTGGCCTGCTCTTCAAAAATTTCCTTCGGCAGCTGCTGGAAATCCACCTGGCCACCGAAGCGCTGAGCGGCATCCTGGCGCAGACGGTCGATCTCCTGATCCACCAACGCGGCCGGAACCTCCAGCTCGGTGACGTCCAACAGGCCATTGATGACATCGTTCTTAACCTTGTTGGAAACCGCCTGCTTGAGCTCCCGTTCCATGTTCTTTTTCACTTCCTCGCGGAAGGCCGCTTCGTCCTCGGCGTCGATCCCGAAGCGCTGGAAGAAGTCGGCATCCAGTTCCGGCAGCTGGGGCTCTTCCACCTTATGCACGGTGATCTGGAACTTGGCGGGTTTTCCGGCCAGCTCCTCGTTGTGGTAATCCTCCGGGAAGGTCACCTCGATCTCGATTTCCTCACCGGCCTTGGCACCGACGATCCCCTTCTCGAACCCCGGAATCATCTGACCGGAACCCAGGGTCAGGCGATGCCCTTCTGCAGAGCCGCCCTCGAACGCCTCGCCGTCGATGAAGCCCTTGAAGTCGATGGTGACCACGTCCTTGTTCTTGCACTTGCGCTTGACTTCTTTCATGGTGGCCTGCTGACGACGCAGGTTGTCGATCATGGCGTCGATGTCCTTGTCGGTCACTTCGGACACCGGCTTCTCGATCGAGATCGCGCTCAGGTCGCCCAGCTCGATTTCCGGCAGCACCTCGAAGGTGGCGATGAATTCGAGGTCCTTACCCTCTTCCATCACTTTCGGTTCGAATTTCGGCCAACCCGCCGGGTTGATGTCCTGCTCCTGCAGTGCCTTGATGTAGCTGTCGCGCATCACCTCACCCACCACTTCCTGGCGGATGCTGTCACCGAAACGACGCTTGACCACGCTCACGGGTACCTTGCCGGGACGGAAACCGTTCAGGCGCACGGTACGCGCAGTCTCCTGCAGGCGTTTCTGGACCGCCTGGTCGATTTCCTGGGCGGGCACACCAATCGTCATGCGACGCTCGATGTTGGAGGTCGTTTCAACAGACACTTGCATGGAAGATCCTCAAATTACAGGTTCGGTATGTGAATGAATTTTCTAATAAAAACCCCTGTCCGGCCAGCTGCGCGCGGGAGGGCGGAAAATCAAAAGCCGGTAGTTTACCATGCTTTGCCCCAAGGAGAGAATCTCCCGGGATGTCGGGAACAGTATCAGAAAGCGCCACCAAAGGACGGGCCCTCAGGCAACGGGAAAGGTGGTGCGAGAGGAGAGACTCGAACTCTCACGGGTTACCCCACTGGAACCTAAATCCAGCGCGTCTACCAGTTCCGCCACTCTCGCTTGGTCGGCACAAGGATCGCGCCTACAGCACCCAAGTTACGCCTGTCGGGGGAAACAAGACAAGAAGGAAAAGTGGGGTGGACGAAGGGGCTCGAACCCTCGACCGCAGGAGTCACAATCCTGAGCTCTACCAACTGAGCTACGTCCACCACATTGAGAATTGCCTTGCGGCATTTTCGACATTTTCGAAAATATTGCAAGCTTTGCTGAATCGGTGGTCCAGGAACCGCCCTGACCGACGGCTGCATGGCACGCCCGGCAGGATTCGAACCTGCGACCCACGGCTTAGAAGGCCGTTGCTCTATCCAGCTGAGCTACGGGCGCTCGACCGTTCGCCCACCTGAACATTCAGAGGGATGGTCGGGGTAGAGAGATTCGAACTCCCGACATCCTGCTCCCAAAGCAGGCGCGCTACCAGACTGCGCTATACCCCGTTTCCTGACTGAACACCAAGTGCCTCAGCAAAGTTGGCGCGCATATTACCGGCGCATGGCGCCGCCGTCAACTCGGTTTTGCCAAACCAGTGCCGAGGTCACCGAATGAAGACCCTGACGGCCACCAAAAGTTCCCTCGCTGTTCGCGAATTGGCGTCACGGCGGAAGCATGAGACAATTGCCAGCCTTCAAATTCAGATGCCCAACCGACAAGACGGAAACATGAGCGCCCAACTGATTAACGGAAAAGAGATCGCCGCCCAGGTCCGGCAACAGGTTGCCACCGGCGTGCAGTCCCGCCTCGCCCAAGGCCTTCGGGCCCCCGGCCTGGCCGTCGTCCTGGTCGGCAACGACCCGGCCTCCAAAGTCTATGTAGGCAACAAACGCAAGGCCTGCGAAGAGGCCGGCATCGTATCCCTGTCCTACGACCTGCCGGAGGATACCTCCCAACAGGCCCTGGAAGCCCTGATCGACGAGCTGAACGACAACCCGACCGTGGATGGCATTCTGGTGCAACTGCCGCTGCCGGCGCATCTGGATGCCGACCCGATTCTGGTCAAGATCCGCCCGGACAAAGACGTGGACGGATTTCACCCATACAACATCGGCCGGCTGATGCAGCGCAAGCCGGCCCTCCGCCCCTGCACGCCGGCGGGGATCATCACCCTGCTTGACAGCATTGGCACCCCGTACAAGGGACAGCACGCGGTGATCGTGGGCGCCTCCAATATTGTCGGCCGCCCCATGAGCATGGAACTGCTGCTCAAGGGTGCCACCACCACGGTGTGCCATCGGTTCACCCGGGATCTGCCCCGGTTCGTTTCGGAAGCGGACATCCTGGTTGCCGCCGTCGGCAAACCCGGGCTGATCCGTGGAGAGTGGGTGAAGCCCGGCGCCACCGTCATCGATGTGGGCATCAACCGGATGCCGGACGGCACCCTCAAGGGAGACGTGGAATTCGAAACCGCCGCCAAGCGTGCCGCTTTCATCACCCCGGTTCCCGGCGGTGTCGGCCCGATGACCATTGCCACCTTGCTGCAGAACACCCTGTACGCGGCGGACGTCCTCCACGTCGATCAGGACTAGACTACGACTGTCGCAGACAGGCCATAAAAAACCCGCGGATCTCCGCGGGTTTTTTATGTCTGGCCAGCAGGTTACAGGCCGTACTTGGCTTTCGCCTTCTGCCGGTAAGCGTGCAGCAGCGGCTCGGTGTAGCCATTCGGCTGCTCGCGCCCTTTCAGAACCAGATCCACGGCCGCCTGGAACGCCACGCTGTCGTCGAAGTCGGGCGC
>MDSZ01021698.1_pt1 | contig 62444 bp, 52 predicted proteins | sample 811201 | NCBI WGS metagenome assembly MDSZ01 (sample SAMN05326647, study PRJNA326480) | marine metagenome | isolation source: seawater | place: Indian Ocean: North | collected 2010
GGATATGGCTCGGTACCGAGAAACAGCATGTGCTCAAGAAAATGAGCCAGACCTTCGCGGCCTTCAGGGTCATCACCGCTGCCTACGTCGACGGTGACGGCGGCGGCGGCTTTTTCGGAATCCGGTGTGTTAACCAGCGTAACCCGCAGGCCATTATCCAGGGTAATGGCGCGGTAGCTGAACGTGTCTGCAGGGCTGACGGTGAGTTCCTGCGGGTCCTGTTGGGATGATCGGATCATAGAATATGAGATAGCGGCCAGAACAATGATGAAAAAAGTCCAGTAACGGGGCGAGAACATGCCTTCTCCTGCGGCTGGTAAAAATTAATGTGCGGTACCTTTGGCGGTGGCGATCACCTGGGCGTCGGCCAGCGAGTTGCGTTTCGGGTCCAGCTGATCGATGGCGTTCAGACGCTGTTTGCAGTCATCCAGTTCCGCCAGTAACAGCGCAAACTGCTGCTCAAAGGCCTGGTCGATAACGCTGTAGAGGTTTTTTACCGGATCTTCAGCACTGGCGGCTTTCGGATCTTTCAGTGCTTTCAGGCAGGCGAGGGCGATCTGATGGTAGGCTTGGTCTTTATTCACTTTCAGGCTCCTGTTTGAACGGGCCCATGATACAGGATTCCGCGCAGGATGCCGCAGCCTTTGCGGATGACTGAGCCATCCGCAACGGAACAGCGGCAAAATCAGCCGATTTCGCCGGCGGACGAGAACCAGGCCAGCTGATCGCTGCTGACGGTCGCGGACAGCAGACTGCCGGACAGCCAGTCGACATTGGATTGATGGGCGGAGGCCAGCGACTCGGTGTTATCCATGTTCGGTGCGTAAATCACCAGTTTATGGTCGTGCATACGCTGTAGCAGACGGCGGCTCTGGGGCAGTGATTTGCTGTTGCGCATGTGCGTCAGGAATTCCGGTGCCAGACAAACCCCCTGTACCGGCAGACTGAGCAGCTGGCGGGAGTTAACGAAACTGCGGCCGAAGTTAGCGATAAACAGGCGGCATCCCAGATTGCGCAGCTCATCACGCCAGCTCAGATCGGCCTCTTCCTGACTGAGGACGCAGTCTTCGCCAAGAATAATGGTCAGGCTGGCGCGAATGGCAGAGGAGCGCAGCAGCGTGGCAAAGGCCCGGATATTGTCGTCGCTGTGCTCTGCAGCCGTCATAATAAACTGCAGGTCACGGTTGAAATCCTGATGCCAGGCACGGGCAATTTCATCCAGCCAGGCGGACCAGTCGGTGGCCTCACGGGGGGGGCTGGCCGGAACCTGCAGCGCGACAAGTTCGCCCTGCTGATTAAACACCGGCAGCGCCGTGAACGCGTTTGCAACCGTTTGCCCGCTGGGTTGCGCTGACGGTGTTTCTGCTGCGGCCTGTGGTTGTGGTTGTGTTTTCAGCCCCAGGCGCTGGCGCAGCCATTCACTCCAGTCGGCAATATCCGCAGGTTTTTGTTCGATGCTTATTTCCGGTGTCAGAAGCAGGTTCTGGCCCTGAAAACTCATGGTCTGAGTGAAATCCTGCAGAATATTGTCCTGCAGCATCTGCATCTGCTGCGGGCTTACCGCAGCTGGCAGCAGAATAAGGAAGGTATGTGGTTCAGGGGAATAGATCTCATACAGATCATCGGTGGCTGCCTGCAGGCGCTCGTAGCACATGGCCGACAGGTCCATGCTGACATCCTGAGCGGTCAACGACACAACCATCAATTGCGGCTGGCGGCTGGCCTGATCCGCGGCCTGCTGCAGGCGTTGCCGATGGTGCTCGCCGGAGTAGCGTTTCAGTTCGTCACTGATGTCCCGGGCCGGATTCAGGTCTTCTGATACCCAGTTACAGGAGCACAGCCGGTATTGTTCGCCTAACGGGGCGATCGCCATCCACGCCTGATGTTTCTGCTGACTTGGGCCGGTCAGATTGAAATGGCCAAGCCAGGTATTGCCGTCTTCAACCTGTCGGGTGACTTCAGTTTCCAGCGCCACCGGCATGGCGGACAGTGCCTGAGCAAACAGATTCACACCGAGCAGGTCCTGCTCTTCGCATTGCAGTGCACGGCACATCGGCGCGTTCGCCAGACGGACGATCCAGTTGCTGTCGGTCAGCAATGTTGGCTGTTCGGTCTGTAGCTGCTGACCGAGGATGTGCATACGTTCCAGCAGCGCGTGTTGTTTCAGGCCTTCTTTGATATCCATGGTCAGCAGTAGGTTATCCCACGGCTTTGCCACAAAGCGGTGAACATCGCCATCGGCCCAGGCACGACGCAGTTCGCCGTAATCCACCTGACCGGATAACAGCAGGCGATAGGTGGTCGGGGATTGCTTGCGGACCTTACGACACAGCTCCAGTCCGGTCATGCCGGGCATTTTGAAGTCAGTGACCATCAGATCTATATCGTGGCGGGCGATGACCGCCAGCGCCTCATCAGCGTTGCCGGCCTCATAAATGGTAAAGGGTTCCGAACGCAGCATACGGCGAATGGCGTGAATGATTCCGGCTTCATCGTCTACCAATAGGATGTTGTGCTGCATTCATTGTCTCCGTGAAAATCTTCTGCCTGTATTATCAACCATAGCAGGCGCTGAGCCACTAGCCTGATGCCGGGTTTAGGATTTTTTCCGATTTCTCCTTGCAAAGGCGAAAGGCTATCTATACTGGATTCAGTGTAGTAGCCAATTTGAGATCATGCTGTGAGGGATAAACAAGCTTTAACCACGGGTGAGGTCGCCAAATACTGCGGCGTGAATTTTCGCACAGTGATCCGCTGGATCGAGCGCGGCCACCTGGATGCCTACAAGCTGCCCGGGCGCGGTGATAACCGTATTCCGGTGAACAGTTTTATTAACTTCCTGCAGGATAACAACATGCCTGTTCCGGAAGATCTGGCGCTGGGTGGACGAACGCTGGTACTGCTGGCGCAGGATGGTGATCCGACTGCTGAAATCGCGTCGTTTGTGCGCCGTGTCGGCTGGGAACCGCTGATTACCACAGATCCGATTCAGTTCGGTTTCCTGTTGGCTCAGCATCAGCCCGGTGCGGTTGCGGTATCCTCCGCGGCTCAGGCAGTATCGGTTTCCCGTCTGATACGCGACGCCGACCGCGAAGTTCTGACGGTAATGCTGTCGGGCAGTGGCCAGAATGCCGGAGCTCCGGAGGGATGGTATGCCTATCAGTGGCCAGCCGATCAGGCGGCTCTGTCTGATGCGCTCAGTGGCGATGCTGCGGCCTGATATGGCTTTGAGTATCGCCCCTGTTTTTATTCGCAAAGCGTGTCAGAGTACGCTGCCGTAAGGAATAAAACGGTTGTCCGTCAGCTTCTTCAGACTGCGGATTTCTTCTTTAGCCGGCGACAGGTTGTTGGCTTTCATATAGCGGAATAACCAGATCGCAGGGTTTGACGCTCCACATTGCCAGCCTGGCAGCTTCATTTCGCCGAGTGTAAAGAACACTGCCAGTGGGAAAAGGTCCTTTTCCTCCAGCTTGCTGATGGCGGTTTGCCAGCTCGCTTCCGGCATTTTCAGCCAGCTTTGTGCCCGGTTCAGTTCAGACTCCTCTACACTGCTGATCACAGCAGCAGGGTCCGCTTTCAGCGTTTCTGCCAGACCGGCGAAGCGTTGTAACAGGGATTGGTCGATGGCGTCGGCGCCGGTGCCAGCCGGCACCCATTCGGTAATCATTAATTGGACCTCTGTATATTATTCTGCGGCAGTGCCTAGGATATACTATGGCGCGCTTACAGATAAGGAATGCTGTAGTGAACAGTCAGTGCAGTATTGCCACAGCCACAGAGAGACCCCATGCTGGACCCCTACGCCGATATACGCCCCTACAATGATCAGGAAGTTAAACCCGTTCTCCAGCGGTTGTCCGGATCACCTCAGTTAATCAATGCCCTGATCCGCTATCGTTATCCCGCCATGCCGGGCTGGCTGCTCGCTTTATTGCGTCCGTTCATCAGCCGTAAACTGCGCCAGCACATTGCCCGTGTTGAACATGTGAAAGATTTTCAGGACATGGTGGCTGACTGGGTTCAGCAGCTGGTGGCCAACTCCACCGATGAGGTGGTGGTGCAGGGGCTGGATAAACTGGATCACGGCACGTCATATCTGTTGATTTCCAATCACCGTGATATCGCCATGGACCCGACGCTGATCAACTACAGTCTGCATCAGCAGGGCTGGCCGACCAGCCGTATCGCCATCGGTGATAACCTGCTGCGCAATCCGGACATCGCCGACATCATGCGCCTCAACAAAAGCTTTATCGTAAAGCGCTCGCTGACCAATAAACGTGAGAAGTTAAAGGAACTGCAACGTTTATCTGCTTACATAAGGGAGTCGCTGGAAGCCGACCAGTCGATCTGGATTGCTCAGCGTGAAGGCCGGGCCAAAGACGGTATTGATAAGACAGATACCGCTGTTCTGAAAATGCTGGCGCTGAATGGCCGGGCCCGTGATGAAAGCTTTGCGCAAACCATGGCGGCTATGCGTCCTGTACCTGTATCCATTCAGTATGAATGGGACCCCTGCGATGCCGAGAAGGCCCGTGAGCTGGTGATCCGTAAAGAATCCGGCACCTACGAGAAAAGTAGTGACGAAGATACCCGCAGTATTCTGCGCGGTCTGACCGGATACAAAGGCCGGGTGTTTGTCGATTTCGGTAAACCACTGACTGGTGAAGATATCGAATCGGCTGAAGCCATGGCTGCGGCTATCGACCGTCAGATGAATGAATTAACAGAGCTTTTGCCGGTCCATAAGGCGGCGGCCAACCTGCTGCAGAACCGTCCCTGTGAAGGGGATGAAATGAAAGCGGCGGAAGAACTGAAACGCAGAACAGCGGCCTTGACGGAAGAGCAGGGTAAACGTCTGCTGACCACTTATGCCGTACCAGCCAAAGGCATCACCGGGCTGTAACGTATCACTGCAATAAAAGGTATTGGCGCATGATGAAGTACGCTGTGTTTATCGTTTTTTCGTCACTGTTTCTGACCGGTTGTCCGGAGCTCGGCAGTCATTACGGCGATGAGTCGGAAACTCTGCTGGTGGACCATTACAAAGTTCAGTGCGACAAAGATGAAAGCCGACTGTGCTTCCGTGTGCGCGAAGAAACTACCGATGACTGGGAAGTGTTTGAAGAAGACTTTATTGGCTTCTCTGAATTTGAATGGGGTTATCGCTACGAATTGACGGTGAATACTTCGTTTGACCGTGATGGTCATCCTGAGTCTTATGAGCTGGAATCAGTTAATCAGAAAGATCCGGTCACAGCAGAAAATGAAACCTTCAGTCTGACGCTGTACAGCGATACCGGTATTCTGCAATCCCTTGATGATGACACCTGGTCACTTAACGGTGACGTGTCGTTTGCCTGTGCGCCATTCTGTACTGACATTCAGACGTCGGTAAGTAATGGCTATGTTCTGCAGCTGGAATTCACCGCCCGCGAAGGTGCTCTGACCCTGGATTCTTTTATCTGCAGTTCCGATGAAGATGGCTTCAGTTCTGAGTGTGCCGGTGAAAGCGAAGAGCGCTGGTACATCGCGCACTTCCTGTCCGATTGTGGCGCCAGTGAGCCCACTCTGTGTTATCTCTATAAAGTGAATGACTCTGACGAGTACGAATTGCTGCCACTGGAAGACGGTATCGAAGGCTTCACTTATGGCTGGGGTTCACGTTACGACATCCGCGTAACCAAGACGGTCAGTGCTGCCGGAAATATCACTGCGGCCGATCTGCTGGAGGATGATTCTGCACCGGAATCCCGTATTGGCAGTAATTATACTTTCCTGTTTGTGGTTAATGGTGAAGCCGTCGATGACAGCAGTGGTGGCAGTTTTACCATGTATGACAGCGCTGAATCATTCGACTGCGCGAGTTATTCCCAGTGCTCGCAAATTGATGAATACATCCTTGATGACGAAGACAATCACCAGCCGGAGTGGCTGTTGCTGAAAGGTTATGTTGATACTGCCGACGTTGTTATCGTGGATATTATCTGTCACGAGGAAGATCTGGACGATTTCCGGGACTGCGTGGCTGATGAAGATGAAGAAGAAGATATTTACTGGGGCATCTGAGCCGGTACCTTCCGGCTCATGTTAATTCTTTTACCTGCCTGATATTTTTCTGACACCGGCATTATTGCCGGTTCAGTAATTCGACGATGCGCTGACTGCTTTTTTCTGCTGCTTCCGTTTGCGGAAATTCAGCGGTAATTTTACGGAAGTAGGCCAGCGCTTTCTGGTTATCCCCGGCCTGATTATACGGGCTCATATAAATCAAACCGAGCTGATACAGCGAGCGCGCACGCATCATATCGGAAGATGCTTTGTTGTCGTATAACACCAGATAGACGGATTCTGCCTCTGCAACACGGCCCTGGGTAATGGCGCGTTCACTCATCGCGGTCAGCTCGGCATCGTAAGGAATATTATCCTGTTGCAGTAATTTATTGCGGTCGACCTGACGCAGTAATTGCTCAGGTGATAACTGCACGCCATCTTCTGCGCGCTGATCCAGAATGGCCAGGCGTTTTTCAATTTTTGCCTTAAGCCTTGAATCGGGAAATTGCTGGCGGTGTAACAGCAGGTATTCCCGCGCTTTGGCGTCATCGCGTTCACTGTTAAAGCGGTTCATATACAGCAGCGCAAGCTGATACAGGGCAAGGGATTTCATATTGCGCGAATAGTCTTCTGCCTGATATCCCAGCAGATAGGTATTGGCGGCCTGTTGCGTTCGGTCGCGGCTGATGGCCTGAACGGAATAAGTCAGCAGATCCGGTTCTTCATCCAATGCGGCGGCGGCGCGGACTTTAATATCTTCATCGTGGCGGGCCAGCTGGTGACCACCGGCTTCAGCCACCAGTAATGGTGTTGCTGCGGCACAGCCAGTGAGAATAATAACTGCGGCTGCAGTCATCATAAGTCTGATCATTATCCTTTCCCTGATGGTAATTATTATTGGGTGAGCAGGGTATTTTAAGTAGTGCAAGCGTACAAAAAAAGGTGCAGCTGAGCCAGCCTGTCGTGAAAACTGCCGTGGCAGACCCGGCGAATGGCAGAGGCTGTGTGCAGCGTCTGCAGGGATAAAACCTGAGCGCTGCACAGAGATTTAAAACGTGATTAAAAGGGCGTGACGGATTTCCGTTAAAGGAGGAAGGTGGCGGCAGCGCCGATAATGCCACCGAGCAGCGCGCCACCGATTAATCCGGTGAGAGCCGCACTGCGTGCCGATTTTTTCTGTGAAAGCAGCATTTCTTCACGCAGAATCGCCAGTTCATCTTCCATGGCGATACGGTCATTGGCCATCATATTGATGATGTCATCGACGTTTTTCTTCACCAGTTTATCGGCCACGGCGACGGCCAGGCGCTGGGTCTGTGTGCGTGTTTTACTGAACAGTGCGCTTTCGCTGAGCGAATCGTCGAGTTCCTTCTGCAGACGGGCGGTATGCTGCAGTGTGCGCGCCTGCATTAAATCCAGTTGCGTACTCTGCGATGCTTTCAGCCCGCTGGCATGTTCATCAATCATGGCGGTCAGTTCATCTTTGATGCCTGACATCGCCAGTGCGATATTTTTCTGTACCAGCTTATCGACTTCAATTAGCGGAATACCACTGTGCGCCGGAGCTGCCGGTTCATCGTTTGCTGCCGGTTCATCCAGCGACTGAATCACGGCCATCACAGCTTCGTGACTGGCTGGCTTGGCGAGAACGCCGCGGGCACCATGGGACAGCGCAATATCCTGATATTCCTTGTCCTCTTTCGAGGTGTACATAATGGTCGGAATTGCTGCGGTGCGAGGGTTGGATTTGATCAGCTGTGTTGCTTCCAAACCATCCATCCCCGGCATCATATGATCCATAAAGATCACATCAGGCTGTTCTTTTTCGAGAAATTTCAGTGCCTCTTCGGCGCTTTCCACTGCGGCTGCACTGACGTTGATTTTGCTCAGCAGACGCTGCAGCATCATGCGTGCGGATTTGGAGTCGTCGACCACCAGTGCTTGTCGGATTGTCATAAGGCTGCTTCCTGAACCGAATCTGCGCCAATAAGAGCAACTTGCCGGGGATACGTCAATAGTCTGGCACTTTTTGCTGCGCGTAATTGAGCATTTGATCTACATTTCGGGGAAAGACCTGAACAGCGGGCTGTTATCTGACATAATCCGCCACGGAAAAAGATTTTATGATGCCGGATTGCCCACACTGGTCAGTGTATCTGTGTTGCATCTTGTTTCCTGAAGTAAGAGGTGTGACATTGCTTCAGGAGAAGGGAATCCGCCGCAGGCAAACGATAACAGGTGTCCGCCACAGACGCCGCGGGAGAAGATGTTTTAACACATGACTGCAGCCAATCATGCCGTACTGATTAAACGGGCAGCCACTGCTTCAATTTTTACTGCTGTGACACTGCTTCTGGCCAAAGTGTTTGCCTGGAGCGTCAGTGACTCAGCCAGTGTGCTGTCGTCGTTGCTCGACTCCCTGATGGATATTGCCGCCTCTCTGGTGAATTACTTCGCCGTGCGCTATGCGCTGATGCCGGCAGACGATGATCACCCGTTCGGTCATACCAAAGCGGAAGGGCTGGCTGCTCTGGTGCAATCGGCGTTTATTCTTGGCTCCGCGACCTTCCTGCTGTTGCACGTACTGGATCGCCTGGTGCGTCCACGTGAACTGGTGGCACTGGAAGAAAGTATTGCGGTGATGATTTTCTCTGTGTTTGCCACCATGGCGCTGGTGGCTTATCAGCGCTGGGTTTATCGTCAGACGCAGTCGCTGGCCATTAAGGCCGATTCAGCACACTACTATGGTGATATTCTGACCAGTGCTGCAGTTGTGGTAGCCTTGCTGGCCGCTCAGTGGGATATCTACTGGCTTGACCCGGTTGTGGCCCTCGGGATTGCAGCCGTTCTGTTGTACAGTGTGTACGGCATTGTCACTGACGCACTTGAAGTGCTGATGGATAAAGCAATGCCGGAAGAGGATGAGGAAGAGTTGAAAGGGATTATTTCGTCCTGCGCCGGTGTGCGCGGTTTTCATGATCTGAAAACCCGTCAGGCTGGTGCCATTCAGTTTATTCAGCTGCATCTTGATCTCGATGGAAAGCAGACTCTGGAGTCTGCGCACACCATCGGCGACAAGGTGGAAAAAGCTGTCCTTGCCCGTTTCCCCAGAGCCGAAATTCTCGTTCATCACGATCCGGTCTGATATGCGTAGATTTCTCTGTCTGATTTCTGTGCTTCCCGGCTGTTGTCTCGCCTTTGGCGCTGCGCCGCAATTACAGGGCGACAGCATTGCGCCTTTGCCGGCGGCAGAGGAACTTACGGATGCGGCTGCCGCCGACAGCAAAGAAATAAAACGTGAAGCCATAGCAGACCGCTCGCGCGACTGGCTGGCCGGTTATCTCAACGATCTTTCTGGTGGTATCGACAGCTTCTTCGTCGATACCTTTTTCAGTGAAGACGTGGCCAACGATGACGTGCGTGGCAGTCGCGCACAGATCTCTCTGTATACCCGCCGTGAAATTGGCGAGCCGGTGGATTACCGCTTTGGCCTCAGTGTTAAGGTGGTTCTGCCCAACACCAATGAGCGCTTCAATCTGCTGTTCGAATCTCAGGATGACGAGGACGCCAGGGAAGCGGACCCGCTTGAGAGTGTGGAAAATACCGAGTACACCACCGCGCTGCGTTATATTCTCAATGAAACCGATAAATGGAAAACCAACCTGGACGCTGGTGTGCGCTGGGGCGTTCCGCCGGATCCGTTTGTCCGTTTCCGCGCACGGCGTTATGCCTATCTGTCGGAGTGGGAGCTGAGGGCTACTCAGTCCGTGTTCTATTACACTCAGGACGGTGCCGGCGAAAGTTCACAACTGCGTGCCGATTACCCGATTAATGTCGAGAAGCTGTTCCGCATCAATATGGATGCTGAGTATATGGAGCAGGACGATTTCTTTTCTCTGGGCTACAGTGCCGCGCTGTACCACGAACTCAGTCCGACCCGGGGTATGGCTTACGTTGCCGGTGCTACCGGCTCTACAGAATTCGGCGCCACCTTTGATTCCTATTTTGCCGGGCTGCGTTACCGGCAGCTGGTGTACAGCGACTGGGTCTTTGCGGAAGTGAACCCGGAATTTATCTGGACCAGTGATGGTGAATACGAAACCACCCCGGTGATCATGCTGCGCCTGGAAGGCGTTATTTCCCAATAACAGCCGGCGTGCTTTTTGTCAGCGCGCAAGTGGCTGGATTATTTCGCGGAAGGTCAGGTTAATACGTGCTGAGCGGATGCCGGCGCGACGGGGGACGGCATGTTGCCAAAGGCTTTGCATGCCCGCTTTCATATACAGCAGACTGCCATCTTCCAGCGCTATCTTTGCACTCTGACGAGTGCTGCCTGTTGGCCTTAGCGCAAAATCCCGCTGGGCGCCAAGCGTGACAGACAGAATCGCCGGATCGCTGCCCAGTTCCGGTTCGTTATCACTGTGCCAGCCCATGGCATCCTGCCCATCGCGATACAGATTGCACAATACCGAGTTGAGCCTGAGATCAAATGCCTGATTCAGTTCCAGCCGCAGTTGCTGCAGTAATGGCGGCCAGGGCGTCAGTGGCAGCTGTTCGCCGGAATAGGTGTAGTTCAGTCCGGGATCGGCGATCCAGCATTGCAGGCGCGGGATTTTATGGCGCTTGCCATAGATAAGAATGCTGCCCTGCTGCCAGGGGAGATTTTCAGCAAGGTCGTTATAAAGGGTGTCGGGGGAATGAATGGCCTGCGGGTAATATGCCAGCAGGCCATTCAGCAACTGCCCTGATGCGCAGATCAGGGGCTGTGCCAGCAGGCTGTTATTCAAAGAAGCCTTCGAACAGGGGGGAGGTCAGATAACGCTCACCGGAGTCCGGCAGAATAACGACGATTTTCTTGTCGGCATATTCCGGTTCTCCAGCCAGACGCAGCGCCGCAGTCATCGCTGCACCACAGGAAATACCGGCCAAAATGCCTTCCTCGGACATCAGGCGGTGAGCCATGGCCATGGCGTCTTCATTGGCGACCTGTTCAACGCGGTCGAGCAACTCCAGATCCAGGTTGCCGGGAATAAAGTTGGCGCCGATACCCTGAATTTTATGCGGTCCCGGGGTCAGCTCTTCGCCTGCCAGCGCCTGAGTGATGATAGGTGAGGCGGATGGCTCAACAGCAACGGCAGTAACAGCTTTCTGCTGCTTGAGGTAACGCGCGACACCGGAAATGGTGCCGCCGGTACCGACACCGGCAACGATAACGTCTACCTGGCCATCCGTGTCGTTCCAGATTTCCGGACCCGTGGTTTTTTCATGGATCGCCGGGTTGGCCGGGTTATTGAACTGTTGCAGCATGATGCGTTTTTCCGGTGCTTCAGCGATCAGCGCTTCGGCCGCGTCTACCGCACCTTTCATGCCTTTCGCACCTTCGGTCAGAACCAGGTTGGCTCCCAGTGCTTTCATGACTTTACGACGTTCAACACTCATGGTTTCCGGCATGGTCAGAGTGACCTTGTAGCCGCGCGCGGCGCCGACAAAAGACAGCGCGATCCCGGTGTTACCACTGGTTGGTTCAATAATTTCCATGCCTGGTTTCAGCAGACCGTCCTGCTCCGCCTGCCAGATCATATTGGCACCAATGCGACATTTTACCGATTGGGCCGGGTTACGGCTTTCCAGCTTGGCATAAATCGCCGGGTGATCAGTGATGTGACGGATGCGGACCAGCGGCGTATTGCCAATGGATTGACTGATATCTTCGTAGACTTTCATAAAAAACCTCTCTGTAAACGGCGCCCTGGGATATTGTCTGAATCCATAAGACGGTGTTACATGGACAGTAAAAGATAGGTTGGGTGCGGTTGTCTCAGGATGGGAGCCGCTAATAAGAAGCGGGAGACGCCGTGCAAAATACCCTGTATCAGAACCAGCAATACACCTTAAAGGGTGTCGAAGATCAGATCAATATTCTTACCGGAATTCTTGATCAGCGACAGTGGAAACTCAGATTTCCGGCGGCGCTGGAAAAAAGTTATCTGGATCTCCGCAACCGGCGTTTTCTGGAAATTGAGCGCAACATCCTGATCGCAGGTCTGTTGTTTTATCTGGCTTTTTCCTGGCCGGATTTTTATCTCGGTGGTGAACAGGGGTTATTGATATTTATATTACGGCTGCTTATCACTGCAGGCGGTCTGCTCGCCATTGCCTGGGTTCCGAAGTCTGCTTTTTATGACTATATGGTTATATTGGCTGCGGTCGGGGTATTTGTTGCCGGGCTGTCAGTACTGGTTTTTATTGCCCTGATTCCTGATGAACTGAAATATGCATACCATCTCGGCCTGATACCTATTCAGGTATTTATTATGGTGGCCCTGCGTCTCAGTTATCGCTCTGTATTAAGTGTTTCTTTAGCACTGTTTCTGCTTTATCTGTTGGCGCATCCATTGATGACGCACGAAGTTAATGATCCGTCACTGAGCCGTTTGATCGACATATTTATTCCGTTATTTACCCTGTTCTGGTTCCTGATGATTCTGATGGGCGGTTACATTGCTTTTATGACTGAGACTGCCGCCCGCAATGATTTTTTAAAAAATAAATTGCTGGCGCTGGAAGCTCAGCGGCTCCAGTTTCTGACTGATCGTCTGCATCATATGTCGACCACGGATGGTCTGACCGGAATTGCCAACCGGCGCTGTTTTGAGCGTCAGCTTGATACGGAGTGGCGGCGTTGTTTACGTAATAAAATGCCGCTGGCTCTGGTTATGATTGATATCGATCGCTTTAAGGATTTCAACGACCATTATGGTCATCTCAGTGGTGATGATTGTCTGATCCGGCTGGCGCAGCTGATGGCGTCTTTCTGCAAGCGCCCGGGGGATCTCTGCGCCCGCTATGGTGGGGAGGAGTTCGTGATTCTGTTGGCTGAAACGGATGAGAATGACGCCGTCACCTTACTGGAGCAGATCCGCAACAGCGTGGCGGAACTGAATATTCCCCATGAAAAATCCCCTTACGGCAGGGTGACCATCAGTGCCGGAATAGCCGCATCCGTGCCTGATGATGGCCGTACTGCAGAATCTCTGCTGGGGGATGCTGACCGTCGTCTTTACCGCGCCAAGGCAGCAGGCCGGAATCAGATCTGCTGCGTATAGCACGGGTATTTACTGTCGTCGCTCAGTCGTTTGAGCCGGCGTGAAAGGCTGCCAGCTGTTGGTCTTTTTCCAGCCAGAGCTCATGCGTCCATTGCTGAAACGATTCACGGTAATGATCGTCGGTTGCGTAAGAACCCTGTTGCAGTTTTTCAGGGATGTCGCGCTGCTGAATATCGATACGGCAGCGGCGCATTTTTCCCTGCAGAAAATCCCAGAAACTGGGAATGCCATCAGGGTAATCAATGGTGACATCGAGGATAGAATGAAACTGGCCGTTCATGGCATTCAGCGCAAACGCCATACCGCCGGCTTTGGGTTTAAGCAGGTACTTATACGGCGATTGTTGCTGATCGTGTTTATGCTGTGAAAAGCGCGTGCCTTCGAGAAAATTCATCACACTGGTTGGCATGGTGCGGAATTTTTCGCAGGCTTTTTGTGTGGTTTCCAGATCTTTCCCCTGTTTTTCCGGGTATTTTTCCAGATAACTTTTGGAATACCGTTTCATAAACGGAAAATCCAGTGCCCACCAGGCTGCTCCCATAACCGGTACTTTAATCAGTTCCTGTTTGAGGAAAAATTTAAGCAATGGAATTTTACGGTTCAGCACATGTTGCAGAATCAGAATGTCGACCCAGCTCTGGTGATTACTGACAACAAAGTACCAGCCTTTGCGTTTAAGGTTCGCCGGCATATTAATCTGCCAATCCATTTTCTGGGTCAGCATCATCCAGCCGGAATTACAGGAAATCCAGTTTTCAGCGATACGGTTCAGCAGGGCCGTTACCAGCTGGCGAAATGGTCGGAAAGGAATAATCAGTTTAAAAAATGTAAAAATAAACAGCAGTGAGCACCAGAACAGAATATTCAGTGTCAGCAGTGTACTGGCGATAATGCCTGTTAACAGCGGCGGCATTTTAAGCTTCCCGTTTTATTGTTTGTTTTGTTGTTCGGTCTATTAGTCGGTTTTTTGTTCGGTTTTCTGTGTTTGTACAGTCTGTGCCTGAATAGCAGTCAGGGCAATAGTGTACACGATGTCTTCCACCAGTGCGCCGCGCGACAGGTCGTTAACCGGCTTGGCCAGCCCCTGCAGCATAGGACCGATGCTGATGACATTGGCGCTGCGCTGTACGGCTTTGTATGTGGTGTTGCCGGTGTTCAGATCCGGAAATATCACCACGGTTGCCTGCCCGGCTACCGGACTATCCGGTGCCTTGCTTCTGGCGACGCTGGCGGTGGTGGCCGCATCGTATTGCAGCGGACCGTCAATCAGCAGATCCGGACGCTGTGCTTTCACCAGTGCGGTTGCGCTGCGGACTTTTTCCACATCAGCACCACTGCCGGATGAGCCTGTGCTGTAACTGATCATAGCGATTCTTGCCGGAATCCCCATGGCTTCTGCCGATACCGCACTCTGAATGGCAATGTCTGCCAGTTCTTCTGCGTCCGGGTCCGGATTGACCGCACAGTCACCGTAAACCAGCACCTGATCCGGCAGGCCCATAAAAAACACAGACGACACCAGTCGCGCCCCGGGTGCGGTTTTAATCAGCTGCAGGGCCGGGCGAATGGTGTTGGCGGTGGTGTGGATGGCGCCGGATACCAGGCCATCGACATGATTCTCTGCCAGCATCATGGTACCGAGCACAACATTATCCTCTAATTGTGACAATGCCATGGGTGCGGTGAGTTGTTTATGTTTGCGCAGTTCCACCATCCCGGCGACGTATTGTTCACGGACCTGAGCGGGTTCAATGATCTGCAGATCATCCGGTAAGTCCACTTCGTTGGCTTCAGCGACCTGCAGAATACGCTCACGCTCACCCAGCAGAACGCAGTTGGCTATGCCGCGGCGCTGGCAGATGGCAGCGGCCTGAATGGTGCGGGGTTCTTCTCCTTCGGGCAGGACGATGCGCTTGTGTGCTGCGCGGGCACGGGTCACCAGCTGATGGCGGAAAGCGGCCGGACTCAGACGGCTGGCGTGGGGTTCCCCTAATTGCTGCATCAGGGTTTTGATATCCAGATGTTCGGCAATGGTGGTCATCAGATTATGCACGCGGTCGGCATCGTCCACCGGCACCTGAGTTTCCATGTCCGTCAGCATCTGTGCGGTGGTAAAGGTATCGTAATCGGTCTGCAATACCGGCACGCCGGTCTGCAGGGCAGCACGACAGAGGTTGATGACTTTTTCGCCGGGTTGCAGGCCGCTGGTCAGTAACAGGCCGGCCAGCGGTGTGCCATTGGTGGCGGCCATAGCGGCGGCGACGATAATGTCATCGCGGTCGCCGGGAGTAACCAGTAAGGTGCCGGGACGCAGAACTTCAATCATGTTACCCAGCGAGCGGGCGCACAGGGCAATACGCAACACCCGGCGGCTGTCGAGCTCACCTTCATGCAGGATTTGAGCGTCCAGTGCGCGGGCGACATCGAGCATACGCGGACTGACCAGCTGTGGCTTCCATGGAATAACGCCCAGCACAGGGCACTGACGGGTACTGATCTGCCAGTAGGGGGTGCAGACTTCATCGTCGTTCTGCTCAATCAGGTCGCTGACTTCACCGGAAGGCACACCTTCATGTCTGGGGGCCATGCCGGCTTTATTAATGATGGTACCCAGCAGGCGCGTGCTGCCGTAAATAGCCGACTGAATTTTGATTTCAGTCTTCAGTTGCTTCGGTGAGTGATTAAGACCACTGGCCACCATAACAACGTCGGCGTTCAGTGCTTTTGCGATTTCCGCATTCAGTTTGGCCGTATAAGGCTCGCTGCGGTCCGGGACCAGACCTTCAATCAGTACCACATCGCAATCACGGGCGACCTGATCGTGCAGGCCAACCACATCCTCCAGCACGCGGTCGAGCTGTCCGTCACTGACCCGCTGCTGAATCTGATGCAGCTGCATCGGGTCCGGGGTGTCCAGTGCCAGTACGCTGCGCACCAGATGCGACGAGCGCTCACTGTCGGCGTAATCCGGAGCGATCGGTTTGATAAAACCAACTTTCAGACCCTGGGCATCGAGAGCACGGATCAGGCCGAGGCTGATGGTAGTCAGACCTGAGTCCAGGCCAATCGGAGCTATCAGGATATTGATCATAATCTTTCCGCTTGCAGAGGTTGGTTCAGGGGATAAGCGCCAGAGTATCTGTGGCGATCATGCTTTCTTCATCTGTGGGGATCACCATCACCAGAGGTGATTGCACTTCACTGATGCGGCCCTGGGTATTTTTACCGTTCTTACGGTTGGGGTAGTCTTCCAGCCGGAAGTTCATTGCCGGCCAGTTGGCGAGGATTTTTTCGCGGATCTCACCGGCGTGTTCGCCAATGCCGCCGGTAAAAACAACGGCATCAATGCCCGGCAGAGACACGGACAGCGCAGCCAGTTGTCGTGCGGTGCGGAAACAAAAGACCCTAATGGCCCGTTCAGCGTGCTGGTCTCCGGCTTTGGCCGCCAGCAGCAGGGTGCGCATATCATTGCTCTTCCCCGATAACCCTTTAAGACCACTGTTGCGGTTGAGCTGCTTCATGATGTCTTCGACGCTGCCGTCGTGGCTGCGCATCATATGGGCGATCAGTCCGGGATCGATATCGCCACAGCGAGTACCCATAACCAGACCTTCCATCGGGGTCAGCCCCATGGTGGTGTCCACGGATAATCCGTTACGCACAGCACAGGCACTGCAGCCATTGCCCAGATGGGCGATGAGCAGATTGAGTTCCTTAGCGGGCTTGTTTAACAGAACGGCAGCCTGTTGGGTGATGTAGCGGTAACTGGTGCCGTGAAAACCGTAACGTCTTACCCCGTCTTCTTCGTACCAGGCGTAGGGCACGCCATACAGATACACCGATTCGTCCATGGTCTGGTGGAACGAGGTATCAAATACCGCTGTTTGAGCGACGCCGGGAAACAGCTCAGCACATAATTCAATGCCGAGTAAATTGATGGGATTATGCAGAGGTGCCAGCGGACTGATGTCTTTTAATGCGGCAATGGTTTCGCTGTTGAGCAGCACGCTGTCGTGAAAACGTTCTCCGCCATGCACGACCCGGTGACCGATACCTGCAAGTTGCGATAATTCTTCGCTGGCCTGATCGATAAAGGTCTGCATTGCTTCCCGGTGACCGGAGTGCGCGGGCAACATTTCCTGACCATTGATTGAGCCTTGGTAAATAATATCGGGTTGCTCTTCACCCAGTTTTTCTGCCACTGCACTTAACGTTGGCTGTTTGAGATCGGACTTGTGATAAAGCGCGAATTTAATCGAAGAACTGCCGCAGTTAATAACCAGTATCGAGGTTGTCACAATCATTCCCTGAGTTGCGAAGCATCATTCCCTGAGTTTTGAGCGATCAGGCGATTGATGGTTCTTTCAGTGTGTTTTCCAGTCGTTGCAGTATGGTGTATACCCCACGGCTGGCAGATTCAGGTAATTCACCGATGGCAAATTTTAATGCGCACAGATAATCGCCCTGAATCGCTTCGGTGCGGACCACGGTGGCTGGCACTGCCTGCAGTCTGTGATCCTTATTTTCCAGTGTCAATAAAAGCCGCTTACCCGGTTTGAGTTTAAGTGGGGTAATAATGGCGATACCGCCAAGGGCAAAGTCACGACCGATGGCGTGGTGGGCTTTTTTCGGGCGGCCAAACCAGCCAAGCTGACGGATTTCCAGCTTCAGTGGTGACGCATCATAACGCTGACGAAAACGTCTTTCATTGCTCTGCATCGGATTCACCTGTTGCCGGTGCTGCAGCATCCGGCTGATCATATTGTTGCAGGCCGTTGTATTCGATCATATGGCGGATTTCATCAACATAGGCCTGACCGCGTTCAGAGTAGCCAATTAAACCGGCGGCCAGTGCAGGGCCGGAAATAATCTGATTTTCTTCCTGCAGACGGTGGCGGATTAAACGCAGCTGACGGTATTTGGCATGGCGGTTAAGGTTCTGAATATAACTCTCCACCGACTCCATCGGCGAGCGGAATTTACGCACTTCATGAACTGCGCCATCGTTGCGGGAAGACGGCACCAGACCGCAGCCTTTGCTGAAGCACCATTGGCCAAACAGGTTGTTGCCTTCGGTTGCAAAGCGCGAAGTGCCCCAGGCGGATTCGTTAGCAGCCTGAGCTAATACCAGAGAGGGTGGAATAATATTCACCCGGTTCAGCAGGATTTCTTTCTGGCCGGCTTTGTCATCCGCCTTTACCCGGTAGTTTTCCATCATACGGGTGAGCCTTTGCAGCTCTTTTTCTGTCAGCTCTTCATCACGGGCCCACTTTTCGGCCAGAGCCCGTTGCTCCAGCACACGTTGGTTTGCTTCTGTGATCAACGGTAGCAGGTAATCAAAAAACGCCTGTTTCTTTTCCTGCACATCTTTATACGTGGTGAAGTCTGGCAGCGGCGGTGCCTTAAATGCAGGTCTGTCTGAATCGGCCTGTTTTTCACCACATGCGGTGAGGGCGAGCATCAATGTGACTGTCAGTAATCTTCGCATATAACCATCTGATGTAAGTCGCTGTGTTGGTGGTAGTTTAGCGAATAACAGCGATTTGCCCCAGTCTATCTGATTTCAGCCTGCCTTCAGCATAATTATTGACGCTTTCAGTGCAAAGGTTTGTAGGATTACTGGCGTTTTATTTCATACTACCTGCTTTTCGTTATTTTTTATTACCGGGGATGCACTATCGTGTATTCTTGCCGATAAGAGGTTAAATCCGGCACGATTCCTCTCTTAAAGGAAAGAATATGGCAGACAAATCACAGGTTATAGTCGCTGACGCAACGCTGGCCGTTCAGGCTCAGCTGGTAGACGTATTGTCCGGCGCAGTGAATGTCACCAGTGTTATTAATGCTGAGCAGCTCTGGCACCGTCTGGAGCAGGGGCATGGTGACACCGATCTGCTGATACTTGATGCCGCACTGGTCGCACCGGGCCTGGATGTATTTTGCCGCAAGTGGCTGGCCGCGCCGGAAACCCGCGCAGCGGATATTATCGTGATGGGACCGGACAACAGCGATTATGAAGTGATGGCACTGACGGCCGGCGCCGTGGATTATCTGCGCAAACCGCTCAATCTGCCGGTGTGTCTGGCCCGGGTAAAAAACGCTTTACGCCAGCGCGAACGTCGACAACAGCTGGAATCCATGTCGTTAACTGACAGCCTTACCGGGCTGGCTAACCGCCGCTATCTGGACGATTTTCTGCAGTCTGAATGGCGTCAGGCGCAGCGTACTCAGGGAGCCCTGGGCTTGCTGATGGTGGATATCGACCACTTTAAGGCCTACAACGACCACTACGGGCATCCGCAGGGCGACCGCTGTCTGGCGCAGGTGGCGCACTGCCTGAAATCTGCGGTACAGCGCCCACGCGATCTGGTAGCACGTTATGGCGGAGAAGAGTTTGCGGTGATTCTGCCAGCGGTGCACAAGGAAGGGGTTGCTGTGGTTGCTGAGCGTATCCGCGAAGCGGTGCACAATATGGCAATTCCTCATGCAGCTTCGCTGGTAGAGGAATACGTTACTCTGAGTTTCGGACTGGCCTGGTGTGAGCCTTTGCAGGGTGAGGAGCCCGGCCTTCTGGTCGAGGCTGCGGATGAAGCTCTGTATTCGGCCAAGGCGGCGGGGCGAGATTGCATGAGCGAAACCGTCGATCTGGCAAGTATCCGTCATCTGCTGCCTCACTGAGCAGCAGACTTTTCTGTTTCAGGGGGCGGTCATATGAGCTGTCAGGCGGTTCAGCAATGATGCCAGCCTGACCGATGTACGTTGCCGGCGGGGAATGCTCATCTGGGCGTGTTGCAGATCTTTCATTACCTGCAGCAGCACTTCCTGGCTGGTACTGATCACTTCATAGTCGTAGTGATGGTCCTGAACGCTGACTTTCAGCAGTTCCATATATTCTCCCATCATCAATTGAATCAGGTTAAATATGCGGTCTTTTTCTTCCATGGAGGAGGCTTCCCAGTAAGCGTCTTCCAGCGTCTGGTTGAGTTCCCAGATCAGCTCACTGGCCTGAGAGATGGATAGAGCAGCCATGATCAATACACTCTGTTTAGTCCGGTATTGCTTTCAGCCTAGCAGAGCCTGGCTATTTTTCCGCCGCTCAGGCCGGGTAAAACAGGCGCTTACCGCTGTGGCCATTGGCGGTAACAGGCAGAGGCGGTCGCTCAGATAAAAAAGTTCAGAAAGGAAAGATGCAGGAAAGAGAGTGCAGCAACAATAACAGCAATGACAGCAGCCTGACGCTGCTGTCGCGAATGCTGGAGTTCGTTATCAGCCTTCGGTTTTGGCGAAGTGGCGCAGGTAGCGCTGGTTGATATCGTCACGGGCCAGCAGAATCAGTGCATCGGCGACATTAAAGTCCTTGTCCAGACAAGGTTCACCACACACTTTCACACCAATACGCAGATACGCTTTCAGTAGCGGCGGAACCAGAGATTTGCCATCCAGATCTACATCAATGCGTGGCATATGATGCTTAGGCGTTGCGCGGGTGTTTTCATCGGTGAAATGTTTGTCACGCAGATGATTCACAATGGCAACCGCACGGGCGTAACCGTCGTTTAACGAAATACTGGCACAGCCCATCAGAAAGTCGATGTTATTGGCTGACATAAACTGAGCGATACCAGACCACAGCATGCCGATTACGGCGCCGCTGCGGAAATCCGGATCAACGCAGGTGCGGCCAATTTCCATGTAGCGTTTGCCTGGTTGCACGATCTGGCTCAGATCAAATTCGGTTTCTGAATAAAATCCGCCGGTGTTCTGTGCCAGTTCGTTGGTCAGAATACGGCTGTAACCAACCACTGAGTCGTTAATCACGTCTTTAACGATCAGGTGCAGACAGTGATCATCAAAGTGGTCCTGATCGATACCTTCATCCGCGGTTGGCAGACTGGCACCCATGCCTTCTGCAAAAACGCGATAGCGCAGTTGTAAAGCCTGACGGATCTCGACCGGATCGTCCGTAATACGGGCAATCAGAGGTGCTTCCTGAGTTTCGGCCTGTTGGCGGGCAGTGGCTTGCAGCATCATCATATCCAGTGTTCTGTTTCTTGATCGACGGGCTGACTTTAAGTCAGCCCTGTGACATTTCCGTTACAGACAGGCGCTTGTTTGCAGGCCAGCTATTCTTAACCGCAGGAGGTCACTTTATGCGTGTTGTTTTATTCCTTTGTTTAATGATCAGCGGAATGGCGCTGCAGGCTGAGCCCGTTCTTGGCCCGAATACAGCGGAGCAATTAATTGATCAGGGTCTGCAGAGTGAAAAGCTGCTCTGGCTGCCGTTTCCTTTGCCTTATGAAGTTGAGCGCCGCAGTAACAGCAAAGATGCGCAGTTACTGGCCGCTCTGATGAAATACAAACTGGTGGAGCGGGAAAAATCCATGGTCATGGAAGATATCCGCGAACAGGGTGAAGCCCGCAAACGGTTGAAACTGTTATGGGTATACCGTTATCCGGATAACAAACCCATGCTTGATCAGGAAGGGTTTTATTACGGTCGCGCTAAGCTGAAAAAAATCATGGAGTTGTCCGATCCCTACCCTAAGGGGGATGCATTTTATGTGCGCGCCTTTGTGCAGTGGTATGTGGATGATATGCAGCGCTGGATAAAAGACCCGGCCTTTCGTGTGGCGCGTACGCTGCGCCGTTCGGCTGAGTCTTTTGACAAGCCGTTTGAGAAGAGTGTGTATCTGGAATACCACGATGGTCAGTGGCGTTACTGGCAGCCGCAGGCAGAGGACGGCAAGCTGGCCTGGTGAGCAGCAAGAATGCCAGTTACAGTTGCGTACGCAGCCATAAGCCCGGCGGTGTACTGATACCACGGTCGGAGTGCACAATCAGGCCTTCCTTATCGACAACGTAATAGCTCGGATAGCCGCTGATCTGCCAGGCCTGGGCAGTATCGGCGTCGCCCAGAAATACTTCCCCGTTAAATCCTGTGTCGGCAATAAACTGCTGCACTTCGCTTCTGCTTTGCCAATCAAGTGCAATGGCGATCACACGCAGGCTGTGATCGTCGGTGGGCAATGTGTTCAGGCCGGGCATGCTGATGCGGCAGACCGAACACCAAGGGGCAAAAAAATACACCAGCGTACGTTCATATTGCGCAGGCCAGTGCAGGCTGGCCGGTAACGGGTTGCTGTCACCGGTTGGCAGTGTCGTCAGCTGACTGGTGGGTGCCGGGGTCTCGCTGTCGAGCATATGGCGCCCGAGCCACATGCTGATGAGGCTGAACAGGAGAATAAATACAGAGAGTTCGATAAGCCGTCGCAGCCACTGACTGCGACGGCGTTGTGAGGTATCAGATGGCGCGGGAGAAGCGTTGCTGTTCATGTTTCTGCAGGTAGGTGTCAAACGCCATACAGGCATTGCGCACCAGTAACCGTCCCTTTTCAGTGATACGGACCGACTGATCGTCGATGATGACCAGTCCATCTTTCACCATAGGCTCCAGTTCTGCAAGATCAGGCTGCAGCAGCTCACGGCTGTTGAATGGATGCGCGGCATCGAGATCGTCGAAGTTCACCTGCAGGTGGCACAGCAGGCTGGTGATCACCTGACGACGCAGCTTATCTTCAGGCGTGGCCTGCAGACTCTTCATGGTCGGCATCATCTGCTGATCGAGAGCGGCTTTCCAGGTGTCTTCGGTGACGTGATTCTGCAGGTAGTAATCGCCGATCTGGCTGATGGAGGAGACACCAAAACCAATCAGATCGCAGTCGCCGTGGGTGGTATAACCCTGGAAATTACGGTGCAGTTCACCGGCTGCCTGAGCCCGGGCCAGTTCGTCATCCGGACGGGCGAAGTGATCCATGCCGACGTAGTGATAATCAGCCGCAGACAGCTTGCTGATGCAGTGACCGAGAATGGCCAGTTTTTCATCGGCGGACGGCAGATCGTCACCGGAAATACGGCGCTGCGGCTTAAAACGTTCCGGCAGATGGGCGTAGTTGAACACAGACAGACGGTCCGGCTGCATATCGATAATGGTATCCAGCGTGCGGTCGAAACTTTCCAGCGTCTGGTGCGGCAGACCGTAAATCAGATCCATGTTGATGGAGCGGAAACCGAGCTCACGGGCTTCGCTCATCACGTTGCGGATCATCTCTTCCGACTGCACCCGGTTGACGGCAACCTGTACTTTTTCTTCCAGATCCTGCACACCATAACTCAGGCGGTTAAAGCCCAGTTCGCGCAGCAGTTTCAGGGTATTCGGGCGCAGTTCACGTGGGTCAATTTCGATGGAGTAGTCGGCGCTGTCTTTGTCGCTGAAGCGGAACTGACTGCGCAGAAAGGTCATCAGGTCGGTGAGCTGCTCATCACTGAGAAAGGTCGGCGTGCCGCCGCCAAGGTGCAGCTGCTCGACGATGGCATCATCGTTCAGCAGGGCACGCTTCATGGCGATTTCGCGTTTCAGCTCAACCAGATACGGCGCCGCACGGTCGGTATTCTTGGTCACGATTTTATTACAGCCACAGTAGTAGCAGACGTGACGGCAGAACGGGATATGGAAATAGAGTGACAGTGGCGTCGCCGGATTACGTTGCGCAAACGCCTCGCGTTCGGCCGCGTCATTTGTGACTGGCTGAAATTCCACCGCCGTCGGGTAAGAGGTGTAGCGTGGTCCCGGGCGGTTGTAACGCTGGATCAGCAGCGGATCCCAAAGAAGGTTCTCGGTCATAGTCAGTATCACTCTCAGTTGAGGGCGCTATTGTAAGGGCATGGGCCGTCTGCGGCCCTTGCGCCACATCAATTGAACAGCAGGTCCGGCAACGCCGGATGGTGCTTTAACCTCAGTATTTATCAGGGTTTAGCATTGATTTACGTGAGTTTAATTATCATTCGTTGACTTAACCCGGGCCAGATGGGGTATCAGCGCACGAATTATTTAAGTTTTTCCTGGAAGAGCCGCTAACAGGCTTGATTTTGACCGAAATCAGACGTTTGATAGATCTTAGTTGCTAATAAACGGAAGAATGCTTCAATTGCTGCCACTGGCGATACTTGCAAGCTTGTCAGAAAAAAGAACCAGTAGCGACGCAGAAATCAGGAATAAAGACGCCGGGTTAACACTGCAGTCCTGATCCGTCAGGTACGGGGAAGAACTCAGGGGAAGGTGCAGGGGGAACTATGCCAAAGAAACCGTTTACCGCAGAAGAAATCTCGGCGCAGCGCGAGCGCATCATGGACAGTGCATCCAGTGTGATGGCAGACGTTGGTTTTCACCATCTTTCTATGCGCAAACTGGCGTCACAGCTGGGGATGACCGCCAGTAACATTTACAACTATTTCCCGGATAAAGAGACACTCTTTATTCATACCCGTCGCCGTGGCTTTGATCTGGTGTTTGCCGATATCAACAAGCAGATGACTCAGGCCAGCAATCCGGCGGAGGCGCTGTTCACCTTTGCCCGCCAGCTGATTCACTTTGCCCAGCGTTTTCCCGGTTACTACCAGCTGATGTTTCAGCCGCCGTTACTGCGTCTGGATGAGGCCGAGACCGTTGATCAGGAAGTGCAGCTGCAGGTTGAGCGTCTGGTGGAAGAATGGCAGCAGCATCTGTTATCTCTGCTTACCGATGCCGCGCCGTCACTGGCCGAACGTCCGGAAGCCGCACAGAAGCAGCAGGCGCTGTTTTTTGTAGCGTCTATTCACGGTCTTATCGATTGCTATCATTATCAGGCGCTGCCGCTGTTGCTGTCAGGGGTTGATCTGATTCCGGACGATGTGGTGCAACAGCATATTGGTTGGTTGCTCAGTTCGCTGGAAAGCGAGACTGCAGCCGTCTGAGGCAGGCAAATATCTTCAATAAAAAACGCCACATGTCCGTGGCGTTTTTTATGTCTGCGGTTTATGCAAAATATTGTCTTCAGCGTGAATCACAGCTGATCTGCGGACGCTGGCGTTTTACCTTCCAGCATGTAAACGAAGGCAAGAATTTCAGCGATGACCTGATACAGATCCTGGGGGATTTCATCGCCCACGCTGAGTTGTGACAGCCAGCGTGTCAGGGATGCGTTTTCATACACGGGCACATCGTGCTGGATGGCCAGCTGAATAATGGCCTGCGCCAGTTCGTCTTCACCGCGGGCGCTGACGGTCGGAGCCTTCAGGCCATCGTAACTCAGCGCCACCGCTTCGGTAGCCTGCAGCAGGGAATCAGCAATGCCAGTCGTGCGCTGTGCCTCTGGCGACAGGGGCTTTTGTCCGGACTTATTCTGCGACTGATCAGCCATGGGTATCCACCAGATATTGCTGCACCTGATTACGGCTCAATGGCGGCAACTGGCCATAGCGGGCCTGCAGCTCAGAGACTTCAGCCCCCAGCGACTGCAGTTTTTTGCGTAATGGCAGCAGCTGATGATTGAGTAATTGCAGGGTGTCGCTGTTCTCTGACCAGAAGGTGGCTTTCACCGCTGGCATAGCCAGATTCAGTTCGACATCCAGATTGCCAAGCTTCTCCAGTTCAAAATGCAGGCGTAAATGCCAGCGCACGGATTTCTTTTGCTGCTCGTCAGCGCTGTTTTCTTCTTCGCGGCGGATCTGCAGCTGAATTTCCCGCAACTGGTCGCCCTGGCGGAAGAAGATGGGAATATTCAGCAGGTTGTCATTACCGGCCTGCAGGCGCGAGACCTGTTCGTGCTCGGTCTGTGCCAGAGCGGTTTGCAGCAGGCGGAAGGTTTCCGGCGTATCCTGCAGGCTGGCCGTATTCATATGGCTGACCGGAAGTTCACGCAGTGGCTGTGTTCCCTCCGGTCGCAGCTGATTGAGCCAGTTCATCAGAGCTTTGCCAAGCACAGCCTTGTGATCACTGCTGAGCAGTTTGTGCACCAGGCTGTCGCCCGCCACTGAACCTGCTGTTTCGAGGTTGGTCCGGGTGCGCTGCAGAGCTGCCTGCAGATCGCCGGGCGTCAGTTTCAGACTCTGCATCTGCAGTTGCGTCTGCAGAACCTTGTTGGTGCCTGTAGTAGTTGGGGTTGGGCTTGAAATTGCGGCCGCGGCCACAGTGTTGGTGGCGGCGGAACTCAGTGAGGAACTTCCCGCTAATGCTGTTCTGCCGGCGGCAGACAGTCCGGCCGCTGCGGTGCCCTGAGCAGTCGCCGTGTTTGCTGCTGGCGACGATGATTGTGAACCGCCCGCCTGCCCCGGGCTGCCTTTTGCCATGCTTCCGGCTTTCAGCCACAGATTGCGGAACATATCGGCCAGCTCTGAACGGGATGTTGCGGGCTGGCGGTTCGCATTGGTCGGATTTTCCGCTGATGAAAGATTGCCGCGCTCACCGGACTTGCCCTGGGCGGTAGCCTCTGTGACGGATGTTGCCCTCCCGGAGGAGGACAGGGAGTAGCCCGAACGTAGCTGTTCAGCCAGCCTGAAAAGCTGGTTTTCATAGCTCAGACCATTCTGTTTAATCTGTTGCTGTAACACCGCAGGTTCCGCCAGTTGTGGACTTTCTGGCAGCTGGCTGACCCACTCACTGAGCATCTGGCGCACACTGGCCGGCATAATGGTGTTGGTATTCTGCGGGCTGGTGTTCTGCGGGCTGGTCTGTACGGCAGGCGACGCTGACGACTGTGGCCCCATCACCGCCAGCAATCGATGCAGGGCAGACGCCTGAGACAGGTTTGCCAGCAGATTTGCCTGAGATTGGGTGTTGGCCTGGGAGACAGTTGTTCCCTGAGCGGAATACAGACCATTGCTGGTGGCACTCTGAGCCTGCGGCTGTGTTGGCAGCAACGGCAGACGACTGGCGAGAAACTGTTGTACGACAACCGGTTGCGCTGGCTGTAATAGTGGCGTTTGTGGCAGCGTCCCCGGGGCAGGCTTCTGAGCAGCAGTGGCCGCTGCCGTCTGGTTTGCGTCGGGAAGCGTCACGCTGCGGACCTGAACCTGTGGGCGTGGCTGTTGGTCGCTGACCGCCAGTTCCAGCCGGGTTCCGGGAGGAAGTGGGTATTCACTTTTAAGGGGAATGCTGCGGCCTTCGGCTTTCACTGTCAGCATAAACTGGTCGTCTGCGGCCTTAACAGACACCACTTCAGCACGGATCAGCGTGCCGGAGGACGACGCAGAACGCCCCTGAACCGGCACCGAAGCGCTGGCTTTCAGAAGGTTGGCAGAGACGAGTGGGATGGAATCGGGCAGCATAATTTTGATATCGGCCAAGGTTTACGTACCTTTACTCAGCTTAGAGGCTAACAGGCCGCCGCGACAGCCTGTTTTTGTATATAATGCCGCCGTTTTTTGTGTCAGGATTGCGACTTTCTGTTGAGTCCGGCCTGGCAAAATCGATTTGTGATGGTCCGGTGTTTACGGACCCTGAGGTTTAGCAATGCCCGCCAGCCGTGGCCATACAATCATTGATCTTGAAGCGCGTCAGCTGTTCTGCGAACGCGATGACCGTGTACTGTTTGATGAGCTGGACCTCAGAGTAAAAAACGGTGATCTGCTGCAATTGGCAGGTCCCAATGGCGCCGGGAAAACCACCCTGTTGCGCCTGCTGTCCGGCCTCAACCGCGATTACGAAGGCGAACTGTTATGGAACGGGCAGCCTTTGTACGATGATTATTCCTCCTACGCTGCCCAGCGTCTGTATCAGGGCCACCTCGCTGCGGTGAAAAAACCACTGACACCACTGGAAAACCTGCGCTGGCTGGTCAGTCAGTGGCAGGTTGCTGAAGATGACCTCTGGCAGGCTCTCGATGATGTTGAACTCGGCGGCTTTGAAGAAACGCCCTGCCAGCAATTGTCCGCCGGGCAGCAGCGTCGTGTGGCGCTGGCGCGTCTGTGTGTCGCACCGGCACCACTGTGGATTCTTGATGAGCCTTTTACCGCGCTGGACAAATATGGCGTTGCCTGGCTGGAGCAGCAGTTGCAGAAAAAAGTCGAAGATGGCGGGGCGGTAATCATTACCAGCCATCATGCGCTGGAAAATACTGCCAGTCTGCAACAGCTTGAACTCGGGAGTGTGCGCGCATGAGCCAGAGTTCAGGCCAGAGTTCAGGAGTGAAGGGTTTCGGCCTGGTCGGGGCGACTGTGCGCCGCGATCTGACGCTGGCTGCGCGTAATCCGGACGAGTGGCTGAATCCGCTGATGTTCTTTCTGATGGTCGCGGCACTGTTTCCGCTGGCGGTGGACCCGGATCCGAAATTCTTAAGCAAAATCGCCGGTGGTGTGATCTGGGTGGCAGCGTTGCTCGCGACCCTGTTGTCACTGGATGCGTTATACAAAGCCGATGTCGAAGATGGCTCGCTGGAGCAATGGCTGGCGTCCGGGGAATCCCTGTACGCTATGTCGCTCGGCAAAGCACTGGTGCACTGGTGCATTTCCGGCCTGCCGCTGACCATCATGGCGCCGTTACTCGGATTGATGCTGTCGTTGCCTGCGGATGCTTATTGGGCACTTATTCTCAGCCTGCTGGTTGGAACCCCGGTGTTAAGCCTGTTGGGTGCTGTCGGTGCGGCACTGACCGCCGGCGTGCGCAGCGGCGGCCTGTTACTCAGCCTGCTGATTCTGCCGCTGTATATTCCCGTTCTGATTTTTGCTGCCAGCGCCGTGTATCACGCTGGCATTGGCATGGAGTATAACGGCCAGATCGGATTTTTGGGGGCATTGCTGGCACTGGCCATCTGCCTCACACCGTTTGCGTCAGCGGCGGCTTTAAAACTTAACTTATCGCGTTGATTGGAAATATCTATGTGGCAGTGGCTTAAACGACTTTATCATCGCCTTGGCTCGCCGAAATGGTTTTACGAAATTACGGCAAAGTGGATTCCATGGCTGGCAGTGCTGTCTGTGGTGGGAACTGTGGTGGGGCTGGTGTTGGGTCTGCTGTACGCGCCGGCGGATTATCTGCAGGGCAACAGTTTCCGCATTATTTACATCCATGTGCCGGCGGCGATTCTGGCTCAGAGCGCCTTTATGATGATGGCCGTGGCCGGTGCCGTGTTCCTTATCTGGAAAATGAAAATGGCTGCCTGGGTGGCCAAAGTGATTGCACCGGTTGGTGCTGCGTTTTGTCTTATCGCACTGTTTACCGGAGCGATCTGGGGTAAACCGACCTGGGGCACCTGGTGGGTGTGGGATGCGCGTCTGACCTCCATGCTGTTACTGCTGTTTCTGTATTTTGGTGTGATGGCTCTGCAGCAGGCAATGGATTCTGAAGAAAGCGGTTACAAAGCGGCAGCGATTCTGTCGCTGGTTGGTCTGGTCAATATTCCGATCATTAAATACTCAGTGGAGTGGTGGAACACCCTGCATCAGCCGGCCACGCTGAAGCTGACAGAAAAGCCCAGCATGCATCCGGATATGCTGATTCCTTTGCTGGTAATGATTGTCACGACGTATGTGTTTTTTGCTCTGCTGGTCATTCTGCGTACACGCAATGAAATCCTCTGGCACGAGCGTAAGCGCAGCTGGGTTAAAGAGATTCTGGAGCACTGATGGAATTTAACAGCTTCGCCGATTTTATCGCCATGGGCGGTCATGGTTTTTACGTCTGGTTGTCTTACGGCCTGACCGCTGTGGTGATTGCCTGGAACGTAGCGCAGCCTGTGATGCGCCGCCGCCGTTTATTAAAAGAGCAGGCTCAGCGTCTGCGTCGGGAGAAAAAGCATGACTCCAAAGCGTAAAAAACGCCTGATTCTGATTCTGTTTCTGGTCGCCGGTGTCGGTACCGCAGTCGGCTTGCTGATGTACTCTCTGAGTCAGAACATCAACCTGTTTATGACGCCGACTCAGATTGCTGACGGTGAAGTGCCGGTAGGGCGTACCATCCGTGCCGGTGGTCTGGTGGTGGTTGGCAGTCTGCAGCGCAGTCAGGATTCGCTGGTATCTGAATTTAAAGTGACCGACGGTAATGCTGAAGTCACTATCACGTACGATGGCATTCTGCCGGACCTGTTCCGTGAAGGGCAGGGCATTGTGGCCATGGGACAGTTAGGTACTGACGGGGTGTTTGTGGCGTCAGAAGTACTGGCAAAACACGATGAAAACTATATGCCGCCGGAAGTGAAAGACGCGCTGGAAAAAGCGCACAACGATGGCAAAGAAGCGCTGGAATCGGCGAGGTATTAACATGACAGAGTGGTATGGCATGGTGCCGGAGTTTGGACAGCTGGCGTTGATTTTTGCGCTGCTGGTGGCGGCCCTGCAGGTTGTTATTCCTCTGCTTGGTTTAAAAATGCAACAGGACTGGCTGATGGCATACGCCCGTCCGCTGGCCAATGCTCAGGCGATCTTTCTGCTGATCAGTCTGGTCATTCTGGCTTACTGTTTTGTGGTAGATGACTTTTCCGTTGCTTATGTGGCAACCAATTCAAATACCGCCTTACCAACACCCTATAAGATCAGTGCAGTGTGGGGCGCCCACGAAGGTTCCTTACTGTTATGGGTAACCATGCTGGGCTGCTGGGGCATGGCGGTGGCCATGTTCAGCCGCAGTCTGCCGGCGGATATGGTGGCTCGTGTACTGGCCATCATGGGGCTGGTATCGCTGGGTTTTATTCTGTTTACCCTGGAAACGTCTAATCCGTTCGCCCGCAACCTGCCATCCATTCCATCAGAGGGCGCTGACCTGAACCCGCTGCTGCAGGATTTCGGTCTGATCGTTCACCCGCCAACTCTGTACATGGGCTACGTGGGTCTGTCGGTGGCTTTTGCCTTTGCCCTGGCGGCACTGATGGGCGGTCGTCTGGATGCAGCCTGGGCACGCTGGTCGCGTCCGTGGACTACAGCAGCGTGGATCTTTCTGACCGTTGGTATCGCACTGGGCAGCTGGTGGGCTTACTACGAACTGGGCTGGGGCGGCTGGTGGTTCTGGGATCCGGTAGAAAATGCGTCATTAATGCCATGGCTGGTGGCCACTGCACTGCTGCACTCATTGGCGGTGACAGAGAAACGCGGCCTGTTTAAAAGCTGGACGGTATTGCTTGCTATTTTTGCTTTCTCGCTGAGTTTGCTGGGTACCTTCCTGGTGCGTTCCGGCGTACTGACGTCCGTGCATGCATTTGCTTCAGACCCTGAGCGCGGTGTTTTTGTGCTGGCATTATTGGGTATCTGTGTTGGTGGCTCGTTGTTGCTGTACGCGTTAAAAGCCCCGACGGTTGCCTCCGTTGGCCGTTATGAATGGGTTTCCCGGGAAAGCTTCCTGCTGCTGAATAACCTGCTGCTGGTGGTTGCCGCCTTTGCCATTCTGCTCGGTACTCTGTATCCGCTGATCATTGATTTCCTTGGACTTGGTAAAATCTCTGTCGGTGCCTCCTGGTTTAACACCATGTTCGTGCCGTTAGGTGTGTTACTTGCCATTGTTGTTGGCCCTGGTTCTGTGTCGCGCTGGAAAGCGGACGAAATTAAACGTCTGGGCAGCAAAATGATTGCTGCTCTGGCGGCAGCAGTGATTTTTGGTTTGGCGATTCCGCTTATCCACGGCGGTGACATGAACTGGAAAGTACTGCTCGGTATGGCCGTTGCTGTGTGGCTGACCGGCGTGACACTGCAGGACATGTGGTACAAATCCCGTGGTCAGCTGGCACGTATTCCGAAGCTGGGTCTGAGCTATCACGGTATGGTGATTGCGCATCTGGGTATCGCGGTAACCATCGTTGGTATCACCATGGTGGCGAATTACAGTGAAGAGACTTCAGCGCGTATGGCACCAGGTGACGTTGCCGAACTGGAAGGTTACCGCTTTGAGTTTGTCGACGCCGGTCACGTGGAAGGCCCGAACTACACCTCGGATGCAGCCCGCTTCCGTGTTTTTGATGGTGATAAACAAATCGCTGTACTGATGCCGGAAAAACGTCGCTACACCGCCCGTGGTCAGGTGATGACGGAAGCGGCAATCGATGTATCTCTGTGGCGCGACGTATATGTCTCTATGGGGGAACCGCTGGAAGGTGGTGCCTGGGGCATGCGCCTGCAGGTGAAACCTTTTATGCGCTGGGTATGGCTTGGCGCCATTTTTATGGCTGTTGGTGGCTTACTGGCGATGCTGGATAAACGTTACCGCACTCGTCGTGATTCGAAAAACAGTTCTGCACAGAATGGACAGGAGGCTGCTGCATGAGCCGTCTGAAGTTATTTATTCCGTTAATTATTTTTATGGCGCTGGCCGTCGTTTTTCTGATTCAGCTGAATTCCGATGAAGACAAAACGGCATTGCCATCGCCCTTAATCGGCAAGCCGTTCCCGCAGTTTATTCTGAAAACCGTTGAATCCGGTGAAGAAACCAATCACCTGCCGGAAGAACCGGTACTGGTGAATGTGTGGGCTACCTGGTGCCCGACCTGTAAGGCAGAGCATGCGTTTCTGAATAAACTGGCCGCTGAACAGGGCATTAAAATCGTCGGTATTAATTACAAAGACGATGATTTTAAAGCGAAGCAGTGGCTGAAAGCCTACGGCAATCCTTACATGTTTAATATTTCCGATCCCGACGGTCAGCTGGGTCTTGAGCTGGGTGTGTATGGCGCACCGGAAACCTTCCTGGTCGACAGCAAAGGCATTATCCGTGCGAAACATATTGGTGATCTGAACACTAAAGTATGGAGCACCTTAGGGCCACAATTTGAGGCGCTGAAATGAAAAAATGGATGCTGATGTTGTTGGTCTGTTTTTCTCTGCCGGCGTTTGCGGTGGTGGAAGGCTACAAATATCAATTTGATTCGCAGCAGGATACTGACCGCTTTAACAAGCTGGCGGAAGATCTGCGTTGCCCGAAATGTCAGAACCAGAACCTGGCGGATTCCAATGCGCCAGTGGCCAGTGACATGCGTGAAAAAGTTTATGAAATGATGCAGTCCGGCAGCAGCGATGAGCAAATCGTTGATTATATGGTCGACCGTTATGGCGATTTCGTGCACTACACGCCGCCGGTAAAGAGTAAAACCATTTTTCTCTGGGCCGCACCTGCCGTGGTTTTCGTGATTGGTTTACTGGTGCTGGTGATGATTCGTCGTGGTCAGAAACAGGCTCCGCAACCGCTGACGGAAGAAGAAAAAGCACGCCTGAATGCACTGAAAAATAAGGCTGATAAGCAATGATCTGGGTTTTGCTGTTACTGAGTTTATTACTTCTGCTGATATTGATGATGCCAGCGCGCAGGCACGACAACATCGTTATGCAGAATCATTCTGAGGAAAACCTGCGTCTTTATCAGGAGCGTTCTGACGAAGTTAAAAACAGCGATCTGGATGATGCACAGAAAGCAGCCCTGCAGTTAGAATTGGACCGTGAATTTCTGGCCAATGCCGGAGATGAACACCAGCCAGGTTCCGCACAGCGCGAACCCAAACGCTGGCCTCTGGCACTGGCTATGGTGGCTGTGGTACTGGCCGGTACGCTGTTGTTTTATCAGTTCTGGGGTGCATCGGTTGAACTGAAGGCATCGGCACTGCTTGATAAAGCCGCGCAGGTTGAACTGACTGAGCCTGAGCGTAAAGAGCTGATCGGTTATCTGAAGCAGGCGTCAGACAAGGATCCGCAGAACGGTGAATGGTTTTATCTGTATGGCCGTATGCTGACCATTGATAACCAGTTTGATGAAGCCGCAAAAGTGTTTGCTGATATTCTGGTGACCTTGCCGGAAGAAGCCACAGAAGACCGTGCTGTCACACTCACCTTGCTGGCTCAGGCCAAGTTTTTTGCTGCGGATCAGAAAGCAGATCAGGAAACGTATAATCTGCTGAAAGAATCTCTCGATCTGCAACCGGCCAACCGTCAGACCCAGGGGCTGGCCGGCATGCTGGCGTTTGAGCTGCAGAATTACCGTGGCGCCATAGATCACTGGAAAGTGGTCTGGCAATCGTTACCGGATTCACCGGAAGCTCAGATGCTGGCTCAGGGCATTCAGCGCGCAGCTGACCGCCTGCAGGAGCAGGGTGAAGACGTGGATCTGAGCTGGCTGGAACGGGTACAGCTGAAAGTCCTGGTGGACCTGTCGGATGAAGCCCGCGCCGCCGCTGCGCCGGACGACACTGTGTTTGTTCTGGCCCGCGCAGCATCCGGTCCGCCGATGCCATTAGCGGTACAGCGCATGACCGTGGCTGATCTTCCTCAGGTTGTGACCTTAAGCGATGCTCAGGCCATGGCACCGGGCATGAATATCAGCAGTTTTGATGAACTGACACTGATTGCCCGTATCTCCAAAAGCGGCCAGCCGCAGGCGCAGCCAGGAGACTGGCAGATGTTGAAAACGCCGGTCAGTAACCGTGAGAAAGAACGGATTGATCTGGTGATCAGTGAGTTGGTTGAGTAATCACGGCGCAGCGACAGACATAAAAAAACCGGGCGCTTCCCGGTTTTTTTATGTCTGAATGATGCTGGTCAGAAATTCCAGTACACCGTGGCGTTCATGGCCATGGAATAGAACTCGTTATCCGGCAGTTCGATGGTCTGGCTGGAACCTAAGCGTTCACGGATACCGTCACGCCAGCTGGCGTTGGTTTCAACAACCAGCATAGCGCCGACTTCCGGACGGAACTGATAGCCCACGCCAGCGGTTAAGCGTACATCGACACCACCACCAAAGTTGCGCGTCAGAGCGCGGTTATTACCGCTGTTGAGGACGTTTTCATACAGGTTGATACCCACATGGCCACCGAGCAGGTAACGCAGCCCCACGGACTGGTCTTTAAAGTAGCTGTCGTATTCAAACCCTGCGGTCAGACTGAATGAGCTGGCGTCTTCGAATACCACGTCCATGGTGTCTTCCGGGTCGAAGCGGGTGGCGGCGAAGTATTCATCTTCAGTGGTAATCACATTGCCGGCGGCATCGGTGAAGGTGCCGTTGTTAATGCCCTGCACAATCGGGTCATACAGCTCAGGGGTATTACGGATATAGTCTTCGATGGAATCAGCAAACGCTTCGGTCTGATCCGTGCTGCGCCAGTCAAAGCGTGAGAAAGATACTTTCTGATAATGCAGTCCCAGCAACCAGTAGCCGCCGTTGCCGAGATGATAGGCACCACTGATATCCAGCATCTGGAAGTTCATGGCGGCAGTATCGTTCTGAATATGGCCATCAAAACCACTGGCTTTCCAGTCTTCTGTATCCTCTTCTGCGATCAGCGTGGAGGCTGTGCGGATAAAGAAACCAAATTTATCGTCGATGGCGGTGTAGCCACCGGAACGCTGACTGATGTTGGTGGCCGAGAAGTTGGATTTCACCTTCATGCCAGCGTAGTCGTCGATGGTTTCCTGATAATTCACCACCTCAGCGCCGGCGCCAAAATAGCTGTATGAAGTATTGGCAAATTCTGCCTGAGACGTCAGAGATGCGAGGGTCAGCGGCAGCGCCGCAAGATATCGGATTTTCATAGCCTTTCCCTGGGTTCTTTTGAGTTTATTTAATATACAAAAATATGCTGCGCAGGATTACAGTGCAAAGTCGCCATAGCAGGCTTTATCAGCGTGTTATCTGCGCAAAATAAAAACACTCGTGCAGTTATTACCAGCGTGCATAGTGGTCTTCGGCCAGTCCCCATACGCCTGACAGGCGTATGGTTTCACCGGGCAGGTGGATTTCTCCATGATAAAGACCGAAGTACTGCTTAAAGTTTGAGGCAATCAGCACGGCGTTAATTTTTTCCTGGCGTTTACCTTTGGGCTCAAAGTGCAGATCAATCATGCCGTCTGCTGAGCGCATTGCCCAGGAGTGAGTCGGATGATGGCGATCGAACAGGAAATCCGTCATATCCACTTTAATAAGACGTCCGTCCAGCCAAAGCGCATTTTCGGTGAAACCGGTTTCATTGACACCAGCGGCCAGGTTCATGCCCAGACGTCGTCCATCTTCCAGCGTGCACGACAGGCTGCCCCAATTCCAGAAGGTTTCACGGCGCATAAAGCCTGCGCTCCAGTCCACTGCCGCCAGCGTATTTAAATTTTTCAGATCATAAACACTGTCACGCCAACGGACCTCGCCGTTGCAGACACGGGCGGCACTTTTCTGAGTATAGGTCCAGCCCTGATAGCCAGCCCGCGTGCACAATGCCAGCGGTTGATAACCCGTTGTTTCGTCGATGGTGGCGTCAATCTGAGTGCCGTTTTTCAGGCTGACCTGCAAGCGGCGTACACCAGGTACACTGGTGGCCTGAATGCTGAAGTGGTTATGTCCTTTTCTGAAGCCTGTGCTGCCATTGAGTGGGCTGCTGTCGGCAAACGTATGGCGGGAAAATGGCTGCAGAAAGCTGAATTCTTCGTAGGTGTCTGTCGCCGGATGATAAAGGTACAGAAACGCATTACTCACCAGCTTGAGATCGACGATGGCGGCGCCAATGATTAATTCCGGACTGATCAGGCTGATGAACTGGAACTGATTAAATGCCAGACGCTTACGCCATCCGGATATTTTGCGGTCCATCACTGTGCGCAGATCAAAGTCCTGATAATTGATGTCTTCGACACCATCAGGAAACAGACCATAGGTTGGCTGCCGCTGTGAATTGATCAGTTTTTCGCGTGCAGGCATTACATCTTCCTTATGCCGCTGTATCAGCCGCTGTTGTTATTGCTGTCTGGCATGCTCTGATTGCATTCAGTATAGCCTATGGGACCTTAACAGAGGGGAACAGGGCCGCCTGCGCCTTTTGCGTGGGAAACGGCGAGCGCGATGCTTCAGGACTGCGAAGCAAAGGGAAGAAAAGGGAAGAAAAGGGAAGAAAAGGGAAGAAAAGGGAAGAAAAGGGAAGAAAAGGGAAGAAAAGGGAAGGGAGTGCGGAAACTACAGAACAGGTATTGATTAAGCAGCAAGGGAATGAGGATTTTCAGCCCGTCTGGTCAGCGGGCTGAACGTTTCTTTCTGACAGGAAGGCTGAGTACTTACTGAAGGCAGAGCGCTTACTGGAAGGCAGAGCGCAAAGTGGCCAGCGTTTCCTGGTCAGCTTTGAAGCGCATTTTCAGGTATACGCCTTTGGCGGTGAAGTTGGCGGCAGAGAAGTCTGTGTCAACGAAACCGGTGAAGTTGTAACCCAGACCCAGCCACACGTTAGTCTTCGGAATCCAGCCCACGGAAACACCAGCACCGTGCAGACTCTGACCCGATTCGTAGCTGTGCAGACGGCGGCCATGAGCACCTACGTCCCAGCGCGCATTCAGATGGTGACGCCATTCTGCGGCCATAAAGTCGGTAGTGGAGGCGTAGTCTTCACTGTCGTACTGATCCAGAACACGCTTGATACCATATTGGCCCGCCAGCTGATCGGATGGGGTGATCAGCCAGTTAGCATGCACGTTGTTGATCAGCTTACGGCTGCGTTCTGCGGCTGAGTCAGCGCTGGACTGATTGGCCTGTTCCCAGCGGGTCTGCCACAGCATGGCTACCGGCAGTTTACGTGGACGCAGGGCCAGATCGAAAGTCAGATCCAGCTGGTTGCTGTCGCTGTCGTCGGATTCTTCAGTGAAGTATTCCGCGCTGCCTCCGGTTGCCAGTGCATCACTTAATGGGTGATACAGGCTGGTGCGGGCAACCCATTTGTCGGTGGTGTCACCGTCACGGCGTTCTAAGCGGGAGTTCCACTGCCAGGCTTCGGTACGGTAGGCAGCACCAGCATACATGGCGTAATAATCTTCTGTGGTATCTGAGCTTTCACCCGGTACGTTGGCTTCCAGGTTCTGCGCCTGATCGAAACCAACGCTCATGCTCCACTGGTCGTTCAGCGGGATTTCCTGATTCAGGCCGGATACCGCAAACAGACGGTATGCGTCGTCTTCTTCAACCTGTTCGAAGCTCTGGTCAACACTGGCACCGGACCATGGCGTGGCACGAACCCCCAGTGTGGTACGTTGGGTAGCGTCAGAGCTCAGACCCATTTCCTGGTTACCGTACAGGCTGATCTTATCGGTCAGGCGGTAATCAGCACCCAGGGTCAGGGCATCGTCGTCATCGCTGCGTTCAGAAACGTTGGCCATCACGCCAGCGCTCAGTGCCAGACGGCTGTTGAATACGCGGGTGGTGTAACCGGCGGTCATCTGGTCGCTGTACAGTGTTTCGGTTTCCGTTTCGTCCTGAGAGGTCAGCATGCCCACAGAGAACTGGTTATCGCGGTCGAGGTTACGGGTCCATTCTGCTTCCATCTGATAGGTGTCGTAACCTGTGCTCAGCTGGTAGTGGTGGAAACCTTCGAGGTCGATACGGTCTTTGTCGGTGACATAAACCGAACCTTCGACACCTTCTTTGCGGTAGTCATTCTCACCCTGCGTGCTTTGAGTGAAACCAAAGTCTTCGTCCTGGCTGCGTACGTAAGCGGTGGCTTCTACTTTCTCAGTACGGTGCGTCACTTCCAGCAGGTGGGCGTTAGCGCCGTTGCTGTTGCCGCTGACCACTTCTTCGCTCTGGGCAACTTCGGCTTTGATTTCAGTGTCGCCAAGTTTCACCTGTACATCAGCACCACGCAGGCTGATGTCTTCGCCGCGCTGGTTCTGAGTGATGGCAGTAACGCCGGCTTTCACTTTATCGTCCATCAGTTTCACGCCGGCACGACCACCGCTGACGTAACCGGTTTCACCACTTTCAACATCGTATTCTGCAACGATGTAGCGCGGGTTGAAGTTTTCGTCGTTGGCGCGGATCGGCTGTTTGAAGTAGATGGTGCCGTCGTTGTAATCCAGTACGTAGTCGATATCGCGGGTCAGGGTCTGACTGTCGACGATGACTTCGCTGCGGTAACGGTCACGTACTTCCAGCGTAATGGTTTCGCTGTTGAGGACGATGTTTTTGCTGCTCAGACGATACAGACCTGAGGTGCCATCGCCCTGAATTTCATCACGCATGGTGCCGTTATCAGACTGGCTGATAAAACCGGACAGCTCGAATACGTCATCCTGATACTCAGCCTGAGCACCGGTCATAGCACGGGTGTAGCTGCTCAGGGTGGTGCTGTTCAGGTTGGTATTGATGTCACCGAACATGGCGTAGAAACGCTCACGTTCAACCCGGACGTACAGTTTACGTGCGGAGCTGGCATCCAGCTGCTGCTGGCTGGCATCACCGTACAGGGTGTAGTAACGGTCAGGTTCAATCATGCTGGCGAAGGCTTCGGCTTCCGGTTTGCCGGAATCGTAGGCAGCAGTGATCAACCACTCACCGGACACCTGACCCTGAGTAAAGAACGCCAGACGGCCATCGTGATAGATGTTCTGATCAACGTCGGCAGACGACATGCTGCTGCGGTCGCCGGACGCTGAGTTATAACCGACGGACATGTCACCCATACCCACCAGAATCCAGTCACGCTGCTGCGGTTTCAGCCAGACTTTAACGTCATCTTCCTGACCGTTGCTGTGTTCAAAGCTGAGGTGAACTTCACCGGCTTTGGTGGTTGGCTCCAGACGAATCAGTGCAATACCATCATTCCCCACGTGGTACTGAACTTTCTGAGTGTCGCCCAGTGGGTTGGCTTCGATCTGCTTGTTAATGTCGTACAGGCGGTACGGTTCCTGAACATTCAGGTCGCCGGCCACACCGTAACGGATCGGGAAGCCTTCTTTGTCGGTCATGCGTACAGCGATTACCGGCGGGTTAATACCGTCAGCAATGGCCTGAGTTTTTTCCGGTACCAGAACAGCTTTGGCAGGAACCTGAGCGAACTGTACGGTGCGTTTGAACTCATCAACGATGTCGCCGTCTTTGTTGATCACATAGACGGTGAAGTGGTTCGGACCCGGTTCCAGGTCGACACCACGCCAGGTCGAAACCGCGAGATCACGTTTATTGCTTTTCTCCGTGCCGTCGAAGTTCAGAACGCTCACTGGCTTGTCGTCCAGCAAGAGTTTGATGCGCTCGTCTTTGGCGTGAGAAATGGCAATCTTGGTGCTGGCGATGGCCGGGCTGCGGTCAACCGGTGGCCACAGCCACTGAGCGTAATCCGATGCGGTGTTAAACCACTTCTCGTTAAATTCCGGCATTTCCGGTGCGTTGTATTCTTCCAGACCGCCATCGGCTGCAGTGGCATCCATGTTCTTGACCAGGAAGTTTTCCAGCGATGCTTCGATGTGCGTGGATTTTACGTCACTGCCAATAGATGCCAGCTGAATATCCGGATCACCGTTCAGTACATTCACATCCACACGGCGGTTTTTCGCACGGCCAAGGGCAGTACCATTGCTGGCAACCGGATCAGCAGAGCCTTTACCGTCAGAAATAATCTGTGACGGATCAATCTGCAGCTGCTCGGCGATGTATTTGGCAACCGATGCTGCACGGGCTTCAGACAGCGCCTGGTTATCCGCATAGATATGACGGTTACGCGCTGCGATTGGTGTGCTGTCGGTGTGACCAACCACTTCCACTTTCAGATTACGCAGACCGCGCAGTCGATCAACCACATGCTTGAGGTTGAATTTATCTTCTTCGGTCAGCTCATCAGAGAAGTTGGAGAACTTCGGTGGTGAAATCTGTTTAACCGTACCGTCTTCCGGCGGCAGTTGCAGAATCGCCGTGGTATCGACCGGTTTGATCTGATAGCTCTTATTGCCGGCATTGTCTTTGAAGCGGGTAACGGCGCGGGCTTTTAACTCGCCACTTTTCGCTTTATCGGACACGACCGCGGTGAAGGTCAGTTCGTGCTGCCATTTGGCTGGACGGTCACCCAGCTGATAAATCAGGGTGCCATAAGAAACACGCGGATCGTTCCAGGCTTCACCGTCGAGCAGAGTACTGCCTGGCTCATAAACCACACCTTCCGGCAGAGAAATCATTTCCATCAGGTTGGTGATTTCGACGCCCTGACCCTGCATAAAGACTTTATAACGCAGTTTTTCCGGCACCGGAGAATTGTATGGCAGTGAGCCGTCGGCCTGCGCCTGCAGTGGGATCAGTTCATGGGTCATACGCTGGCTGACGTCACCGGTTTCCGGCTTTTTCATTTTCAGGGCGAAGTCGACGCGCCAGAAGCTGCCGCCCTGAACATCAACAAACTGGCTGAAGGAACGGCCGGCGTGGAAGCCGCGCTGATCACAGGTCATCACTTCCATATAAGGCGGAACGGAAGCGGTATCCAGTTGCACAACGTGGGTGCCCGGACGCACGTTCTCGATATGCCACTCACCGTTTTCGTCGGTAACCACATAAGTACCGTCTTCCATGTACAGACGGATATTCGGTACCGCTTCTGCATCCAGATTGCCGTCACAGTCGTCGAGGTAAACACGACCGAACAGACGCGCGGTATCTTTAAAGAATTCATCGGTTACAACAACGCTGGCAGAGGCGCGGTTACTGCTGGCGATATCGTCTTCCAGCCAGGCATAGTTAACCAGATCGTCTTTGGCCAGTGCCGTTACCTGAGTAACGTAGGTCAGTTTAAAGGTGCTGTCTTCGGCCAGGTCGGGCAGGGCGAAGCGCATAGTACGGCCGTTACCGGAAATCGCAGGATCGGCTACTTTTTCACCTTCGTAACGGGCAGAGCCGCTGCGGTAACGCAGCCCCGGAGGTAACTGGTCAACCAGGGTACCGTCGGTAACTTCCAGATCTTCATTGCTGACGGTAATGGTGTACTGAATAAAATCACCGATACCGACTTCGGTTTTGTTGGCGGTTTTACTCACCAGCAGGCCGGTATCCAGATTATCTGCCGGAATATCGGTCAGCAGCACGTGATCGTTCAGGTTGAACGCTTCACCACGGGAAATTGCATTAATGCTGAAGCTGCCCAGTGCTTCCAGATCTTCATCTGATGCACTGGAAGGCACGCGGTAATTATCCGGCGCGTTAAATTCCAGACGGTATTCGCCCGCCGGGATATATGGGAAGCGGAAGCTGCCATCAGGGAAGCTGCCATCGTCATCCGCCTGGGTATCAATGCCATTACTGCTGGACGGGCCAGTGGTTACTGTAGAAGGATATTCGGTAACGCCGTCATCATCATAAACCGTGGCTGGTTCACCGGTGGCGACATCAATCAGAGTGACTTCAATGCCGTTGATTGGCTGGCCGGTTTCCGCATCAAAAATACGGCTGTATGGGTCGAAATCCGCGTCGGCAAATGTTGTATCCGTTGGATCGTAACTGTCGGTGTAGCTTGCGGTTACGGTTTCGGAGCGGGTTAAGTTCAGCGCACAGTTATTCAGATTGTCGCTGCCGGTATAAGGGGCGGTATTAATCACGCCGGCAAATACACCGGTATTTACGCCGGTTTCGGTCAGGCGTAATTGTTCAGTGTCGGAACCGTTGCTGGTTGTCAGCGTGACAACAATGGTTTCGGCAATGGTGTTGTAGAGGTTTTTATCGCCGTCCGCCAGGGTAATAAGCAGCGGTTCGCCGATTTTAAATCCGTATTCTGCTGCCGTGGTGGCAAACGTGCCTGGCAGAGAGTAACTGGTGCCGCCAATATCGCTCACAGAGGAAATAACGGAATAATTTCCGCTGCCGTCGGAGCATTCGGTTGGCGGGGTTGCAATGCCCGCGGCGTCATTGCCGGTCAGACGTTGCAGGGTAATTTCAGCTGCGGTTGGCGCCACAGAAGCAGGGTTAATTTCCTGCGTGGTAAAGGCCGCAGAATTGCGCACCACCTGCTCAGTACCGTCTTCGCTGTAAGTCACGACAACCGTATTAACAATGGTGGTGTTGGCAGGCGTAATCGCCTGCGCAACAGAAGACACCAGCGCCAGCAACAGGTACGCCACAGCCCGGGCGTTAAGCCCGTGCCGTGTAACCTGAATCAGCTGGCGGATGGTGTGCTTCATGGTCAGTCAATCAGCACGTAGAAAACGATATTAGCAACGCCATCCTGCGCAAAACTGGTGTAAACAGCTTTTACAGTGCCGTCGGTACCATCGTATACCAAGGTGCCGGCGTCAGCAGTCACAGTATCTCCGGATATACCCGCTGGGGCATCAGTACATAACGCATAATCCGAGCTGGTACAGTAGGTAGTAGCTGTCGGTAACGGATCACTGATTGTGACATCTTCTGCCGCCATACTACCGATGTTTTCCAGACGCAGGGTATAACGAACTACCGCACCAGGGATGGCTTTTGGACTATTGCCATCGGCCCGAGCTCCGGAGATTGGGTCGTAAACCACAACCGCTTCTTTGATGAAGCCCTGACGTGTTGGGTCATTAGGATCTGTACCAAAGGATGGGAAGCCAAGTTGTAATGCATCTTCTGCATCTTCGATGTTATCGCCATCTGCATCAGCGTAAACAAACTGAATACCAGTGTTGGTATTTGACGCTGTTGCTTCTACAGGAATCGTAACGTCTGCTGCATATGATTCAGGCGTGGTGTCAGTAGGGGCTGTCCAGGCACCTTTGGTGACAACACTGGCAGCTGATGCCTGCAGGTTTACACCAAGTACATCAGCATTTTCACCAATAACCGCATCCTGTCGAGCAACGACGTAAATAACCGTACCAACCGGATTGGTTTCGCCTTCTGCATTAACCAAAATAGTATCGGTTGTGATTTCGATATCGTCAGCAGACAGACCTGCAGTGGTACCGGATTCACGGAACAGACGGTAGGTGCCGCTATTAGACAGATCAATACTGTCAATAGCCGTTGCCGTAATACCTTCAACCTGAACGCCATTCAAATCGGTCAACGTCAGATCGAAAGTTGTATTAGTGTTACCGGTGTTAGCCAGGTTGAACTCACCCACTTTGTAGTATTGGGCAGTAGCTACGCCATCCAGGTTATACAAATTGGTTGTGTCATTAACCAGTGCATCGGTGGCATCCAGGGTAAACATCACTTTAACGTCGACAATAACATCTGCGTTGTCTGTTACCGGAGTCTGTGTTGTACCGTTTACGTCGTAGGATAATGATGCGCTATTGCGCAGCATAGTACCTGCCTGTGTCCCTGCAGCCTGAGCCTCAACGGAGGCTAAGCCAGCCAGAGCAACAACAGCAGGCAAAATCGCTTTTTGTATGAGTTTCATACGATCTCTCCTGATTATTTAATACGAACTTTAAATTCGACTTGTCCACTGGCCCCGGCCGCAACCGGTTGGGTCAGCTGCCAGCGGATATTGGTGTAATCGCTGGCTTTCGCCTCACGGGTTGCACCGTTTTCCTCTACTGTGAGCTGGCTGGCCGCAGCAAAGGAGTTTCCGCCATCGACGGAATATGTGACATCGCTGCCAGCGCCAATGGCGCTGTTAGCGATGAATTCGGACTGAGCGGGTACCGGGTTATTAATCACAACCGCTTCGGCAGCATCGCTGCCGGTGTTGTTGTAACTGATGCGGTAACCCACTTTGTCGCCCGGGACCACCTGGTCGGCTGAGCGCCACTCTTCCATGACGCTGCCATCGGTTTGTGGAACCGCGACAATTTTGAAGGCTTCGGTCTTCAGGCTGACTTCCGCCATTACCAGACCGGGAACCATGAGTAGTGCCAGTAAAAGAGTGCGCATATCAGCTCCTTACTTAATGGTGGTTTCGAATTGCAGGGTGTAAACGCCGGCAGCTGCCTGATCGCCCAGGTTCAGGGAGATACGGCCGTTGGCATCAATGCTGGTGCTGTAAACGGCTGAGTCAGCAGGGTGGGTTGCGCCACCAACGGTGGAAACGTCAGTACCTTCCTGATCAGAAGCGATCCAGTAGGTAGTACCCGCTGTGTAGCTCACTTCATCCGGAATGGTATCGGAGATCACCAGACCATCAACCGGAGTAGTGACAGTAACCACGATCTGGTAAGTCACGGTCGCACCTGGGATTGCACTGTCGTCGTTACCAAAAGAGTCAACGATGGACAGAACGGATTTCTCAACAGTCACTGCGTCAACCGCATCAGGATCCACAACGACGGTATAGGTGTGGGTCAGAGTGTCGGTACCGGAAGCCACCGCAACAACAGCGTCAGTACCGCCATCACCTTCACCTGGCAGAACATCACCAATGGAGGCAGTCGATACACCTGGAGTTGAAGAAGCAACGGTTACGATGCCGGAACCCTGTTCGCCAACGTTGGCAACCGGGATATCGGTGACAACGAAGATAGTTTTGGTTTCATCTTCATTCAGGTTGATTTCGCCATTGGCATTCAGCGCACCCTGAGCGATATCGCTTGGGTCAAGAACACCGTTGCCATCGCGGTCTTCATACAGCTGGAAAGTCGCTGGTGTGAAGTCAGGGCCTGCGCCAGTTACGCTGAATACAAAGCCTTCGGAACCGTTACCTGTGTTGGACACGGTATAAGCCACGACGACGTCCTGTTGTTCAGACGTAACGTTCACGTTTGAAGAGGTTGTGTTGATGGTGAAATCGATAATTTCCTGAACCACAACGGATTCAGTGTTGGACTCAGCCGACAGCTGGCTGGTGGTGTCACCAGCAGCGTAGTAGGTAGCAGTCGCGGTGTTATCGATTGATGTACCAACGGAAGTACCGGCAGCGTAGCTCATTGTTGAGGCCAGCAGACCGGCTGCTGCAAATGCAGCGTGCTTAATCAATTTCATGGATTTCTCCTTGATGGACCATGGAATAACAAAGTGAAAACGTCTGCAGACCCGACAGCTGCAGGGAAGTACTCATTGCAGGTAAGTGCTTCCCTGCAGCTGCAGAGGACTGAACAGACGTGAGGGTTCGAAGCAAACCGGCACACTCAGCCGGAAGGATTCGTTGCACAGCAACTGCACGGGCAGTTTCAGTACGGATTGCGTTTGTGGCAGGCACGGCGAAATGCCCTGCGGAAATGCGGGGGCCACAGTGCTTTGCAGCACGCACCGGTTCAGACGACCGGAAGGGGGCGGGAAGTGTCAGCACCTTCATACAAAAGTGCTTATTTGTTTTGCGCATGGCGCGGATAGTATGAGGGGGGCGGTATCCAGTCAATTTGCCGTCATGGGGCGGTGGTGACAAAAGTTGTCGGGCTAACTTTCTGTTTTTATTGATTTATTTGGGGTGGATAAGAATTCAATGCGATAAGCGGGAGTTTGCTGACCACCAACGGCATTTTTACCGTCTAATGGTACCTTCGTACTTCTGAATGATGGAAGATTGTGACAAAAAATGTCACTTTGTCGTTTTAAAAACTTTTTTGTGTATTTTTGTAAAAACAAGGATATCAACAATAACATATCTGTCCAGACATGTTATCTGACGTAATTCTGACCCTTTTTCAGGGTAATTTTACACCAGAAATCTGACACTTAAGCGTAAATTCTGAGGTGATTTAACGGAAGTCGCTTAGCAGATTCTTCAGAACTGGCAAGCTGGCGAGGAACGCTGCCCATAAAAAAACCGGCCGAAGCCGGTTTTCTGACGCTTTTAATGGATCAGAAAGCGTATTTTGCAGTGAAGTGAACACGGTTCAGATCACCCTCTGCACCACCAACCAGCTCACGGGTAGCTGCGGTGTATTCCACACCGTAGGTAACAGGTTTAACCGGGGAGTACATCAGGTTGACACGAAGGCTGGACGAGGACTTGGTATAAGCCGCCGCTGCCGCTTCATCATCGTAGTCTGCATCAAGCATTGAGTATGTAATGGAGCTGCGCATTTTCGGGCTCCAGTGGTGACGGAAGCTTACGAAACCAGCACTGGTGACAGGGGCATCGAGATCGCCATCGGAGTCGATAACCGCATCTTCAACCATTGCCAGACCGACGTAGCGTCCTACCGAGCCGTAGGTGTAGCTGAACTTCAGATCGTCAGCGCCTACCATGACTTTACCGGAGAAGTTCACACCGTAGCCAGTAGTGCTGTCATCAGTGCCAGCGCCATCGTCATAGCTGATTTCACGGAACAGACCAGCAACGGTCATATCAGCAGAACCGGCTTTCATATTGTAGCGAACCACAACATCCGGGAAGCTGGCGTCATCAGTCAGGCTGTTAGTACCTGCCATGTCGATACGTGATGATGGGTTTTCCAGCGCGAACTGAAAATCACCCATGGTGTAACGGATCTGTGCCTGACGTGAGAACACAGTACTTTCAGAGACACCCAGGAAGTCTACGGACTCCGGCAGAGCACCGGTGTTCATAAATGTGGTCCAGGTCTGACCAACTAACAGGTTGTTATAGCTGAAGAAAGCATGACGGAGGCGAGGGTTGTATGAGTTGGAAACCAGCTCATTACCGCCGCCACCGTTAAAGTCCATCTCGAAGAAGGCTTTGATCTTTTCACCGTTATCCAGAGTGGTTACTGAAGTCAGGTTAAAACGCGAAGTCTGCGCGTTCATATCAAAGTCAGTTGTTTCCTCACCGCCAGCTGATTCCACCGGGATAGTGGACGGGACGTAGAACAACGCACCCTCAACATCACCTTCGGAATAGGTGCTGACCATGGCATCCAGCTTTACGAAACCGCCGAATTTAAAGTCGACGTCTGCAGCCTGGGCTGCAAATGGCATAGCGGCTGCCATAAGGATTAGAGGGGTCTTACGCATGTCACTCTCCTTTTGTTTTTATCGTAGTGCACCCCGCCACTATGGTGAGTCTCTCATTGGTGAGAAATTAGCCAAAGGTCGAACGAATCAGGGGTTAGGTGTAAATACGTAATATTAGTCGTCGGTATTACTACCGGATTATCATTTGGTGCTGACTGCTGGCTTTTGACTTTTAAATAACAGAAACCCTCTATAAGGTTGCGCGCTAAAACAGGATATAGATGTAACCGAGGCTCTTTGGTGGCTGAAAGAGAATAAATATTCCTTTTGATTCAATGGCTTGAATTCGTGTTTAAAATACCGCCAGTAAAACGTCATAAGCCCGTGGAATATCAGTGGCAGCGCGGCTTACGGATGATTCTCCGACGTTTTCTTACCGGACGGTAAAAGCGATAAAAATATATTTATTTTTAAGCCCGATAGACCATTGTCTAATTTTGGCGAAAGCCGCCAGTGACCAATATGAATATCAGTACATATATATCGTGCGCAGAATCTTCGCGATCTAAAAATAATCATTCGGGAGAACGCTATGAGCGAACAGAAGGTGTATCCGGTTAAGCAGGAATTTGCTGATTCAGCCTGGATTAACAATGAAAAATATCTGCAGATGTATCAGCAGTCCGTCATTAACCCTGAGGGTTTCTGGCGTGAACAGGCCGAACAACGTATTGATTGGATCAAACCTTTCACCAAAGTACGCAACGTTTCATTTGATGATCACAACGTAGCGATCAACTGGTTTGAAGACGGCACACTGAACGCATCCGCAAACTGTCTGGACCGTCACCTGGAAACCCGTGGTGATCAGGCGGCTATTATCTGGGAAGGCGATGAGCCGGATCAGGACCGCACCATTACCTATAAAGAACTGCACGAAGAAGTGTCCCGCTTCGCCAACGCGCTGCGTGGCCAGGGTGTGCGTAAAGGTGACGTGGTGTGCATTTACATGCCAATGATCCCGGAAGCAGCCGTTGCTATGCTGGCCTGTACCCGTATTGGCGCGATCCACTCTGTGGTATTCGGTGGTTTCTCTCCGGATGCACTGGCTGGCCGTATTGAAGACAGTAACGCCAAGATCGTTATCACCTCTGATGAAGGTGTTCGTGGTGGCAAGCGTGTACCACTGAAAGCAAACGTGGATGAGGCTCTGACTCACCCAAGCATCCGTTCACTGGAAAAAGTGATCGTGGTGAAACGTACCGGTTCTGATGTCGCCTGGCACGGTGCCCGTGATGTCTGGTACCACGACCTGATTTCTATCTCCTCGCCCCATTGCCCGGCGGAAGAAATGAACGCTGAAGACCCGCTGTTCATTCTTTACACCTCCGGTTCTACCGGTAAGCCAAAAGGCGTGGTGCATACCACCGGTGGCTATATGGTGTGGGCGTCCATTACGCATCAATACGTGTTCGACTACCACGATGGCGATGTCTACTGGTGTACCGCGGATGTGGGCTGGATTACCGGCCACACTTACCTGCTTTACGGCCCGCTGGCCAATGGCGGTATTACTCTGATGAACGAAGGTGTGCCGAATTACCCGGACGTCAACCGTTTCTCGCAGATTGTTGATAAGCACAAGGTCAATATTCTGTACACCGCACCAACGGCAATCCGTTCACTGATGGCGGAAGGCAAAAAGGCTGTTGAAGACACGCATCGTGAGTCCCTGCGTCTGCTGGGTTCTGTGGGCGAGCCAATCAACCCTGAAGCATGGCAGTGGTACTACGATGTGATCGGTGAGCAGAACTGCCCGATCGTGGATACCTGGTGGCAGACTGAAACCGGCGGCATCATGATTACGCCGCTGCCGGGCGCAACCGATATGAAACCGGGTTCAGCGAGCCGTCCGTTCTTTGGTGTGCAGCCAGCTCTGGTGGACAACTCTGGCATGGTGCTGGAAGGTGCAACAGAGGGTAACCTGGTGCTCATCGACAGCTGGCCGGGTCAGTCGCGTTCTGTTTACGGTGACCATGAGCGTTTTGTACAGACTTACTTCTCTACATTCCGCGGCATGTATTTCACCGGTGACGGCGCCCGTCGTGACGAAGATGGTTACTACTGGATCACTGGCCGTGTGGATGACGTTATCAACGTTTCCGGCCACCGTATGGGTACTGCCGAAGTTGAAAGCTCGCTGGTAGCGCATCCGAAGGTTGCTGAAGCCGCTGTGGTGGGTTACCCGCACGATATCAAAGGCCAGGGCATCTATGTGTATGTGACGCTGAACGCCGGCGAAGAAGCCAGTGATGAACTGGTGAAAGAGCTGCGCAACTGGGTTCGTACCGACATCGGCCCTGTGGCAACGCCGGATCTGATTCAGATCACACCGGGGCTGCCAAAAACCCGTTCCGGTAAGATCATGCGCCGTATTCTGCGTAAGATCGCAGCCAACGAACATGATGCTCTGGGTGATATCTCAACACTGGCGGATCCGTCTGTTGTTGACTCTCTGGTAGACGAGCGCCTCAACCGCTGATTGTTGTTGTGATTGGAAAACTGCCCCGGGATGCGTTCCCTGGGCAGTTTTTTGCTTTAAAATGAGCGCAGCCCTGATAAAAAGTAAGTAAGCTACCGACAGAAGTAGCCAGCTCCGCGGAGGAGACTATGCAGTTAGCACAAAAAATCATCATTGCTGATGATCACCCCTTATTCCGGACAGCGATGCAGCAGGCGGTAAAGCAGCTGGTGCCGGATGTCAGTATTGAGCAGGCTGAGTCTCTGCCGGAATTGCAGCAGGTTGTTGAACAGCATAAAGATGCAGATCTGGTATTGCTGGATCTGCAGATGCCGGGGGCTCATGGTTATTCCGGTCTGGTATTTCTGCGTTCCCATTATCCGGAAATTCCGGTGATTGTGGTCTCGGCCTGTGAAGATCCGGCGATCATGTGTCAGGCGGTGGATCACGAAGCCTCTGGCTACATCGCCAAATCGGCGCCGCTGGAAGACATCGCCAAAGCGATCGGTCAGGTTCTGGAAGGCGATATTTATCTGCCGGAAGCTGCCCGCCGTCATCAGCATCAGCCGAATCAGAACGCACTGGATCTGGCCGAGCGTCTGGCCAGTCTGACACCTCAGCAGTTCCGTGTGCTGACCATGATGTCAGAAGGCATGCTGAACAAGCAGATTGCTTATGATCTGGATGTCAGTGAAGCGACCATCAAAGCGCACGTAACCGCTATTTTCCGCAAGCTGGGCGTACGTACCCGTACCCAGGCGGTGATTGCCGTTCAGAGTCTCGATATTGAGAAACCGGACAGCATCATGGCGGGGCAGGCAGGCGTCTGATTCAGACTCTGCGGGAACACAGAAAAGCCGGTCATTGACCGGCTTTTTTTGTTGATAGTGACCCGTGCTCAGCGGATCAGGCGGCGGATCAGAGCGCGCAGGGCGGCAGGTTTTACCGGTTTGCGCAGGAACCAGAAGCCCAGACTGCGGGCCTGTTCTTCCACTTCGGCACGGGGATCAGCGGTAATCAGAACCCCGGGTATATCCTCGCCGAAATGCTTACGCAGGTTGATCATGGCCTGCAGGCCTGTTTCGTCGTTATCCAGCTGATAGTCAGCCAGCATAATGGACGGTTTAAACGGGATTTCAGACGCTTCTTCAAGATTGCTGCAGCTGTAAACATTACATTTCCAGCTGCTCAGCAGGGCGTTCATCCCGGCCAGAACTTCAGGATCGTTGTCGATGCAGAAGGTCGGCAGACCTTCGAAGCTGCCGGTAATACGGCTGCCTGCTTCAGGGGCTGTCGAGGCCGGCGTACTGACGGCTTCTGTCAGCGGCAGGGTGACGCGGAAACGGGTGCCATTGCCAACCCAGGAATCGACACTGACTTCATGATTCATACGTTTGGCCATGCGATCAACAATAGCCAGACCCAGACCGAGGCCTTTGGAATCCTGATTCTCCTGATTAAGGCGTTTAAATTCGCCAAAAATCTCACGCAGCTTGGATTTAGGAATCCCCGGGCCGGTATCCCACACCTCCACCACAAGATGGTCGCCGCGTTTACGGCACCCCAGCAGAATGCCGCCCTGGCGGGTATAGCGCACGGCATTGGACAGCAGATTCTGAATAATGCGCCGCAGCCAGTGGGCATCGCTGATGACCCAGGCATCGCTGCCGCGGAATCGGAGTTGCAGGCCTTTATCTGCTGCCAGTGCGGTGAATTCGTCACGCAGCGGTTTCAGCACCGCGGCCAGACTGATCGGGCGCAGGCTGGGCTCCATGGCGCCGGCATCCAGCTTGGAGATTTCAACCAGTACCGACAGAACATCTTCTGCCGACTGCAATGAGCCTTCCAGATGATTCAGCAGCTCATGCTGTTCCTTGCTCAGATTCTGCTGCGATAGTGTCGAGGCAAAGAGTTTTGCCGCGTTCAGCGGCTGCATCAGGTCATGGCCGGCGGCTGCCAGAAAGCGGGTTTTACTGGTGTTGGCTTCAATCAGCTTGGAGGTCAGGTCATCGACGTCCCGGGTACTTTTTTCCACCCGTTGTTCCAGATTGATGTTGGCTTCTTTCAGAGCCTGTTCGGCTTTTCTGTGCACGGTAATGTCGGTGAAACTGGTTACGAAACCACCGTCGGGCATCGGATGGCCCTGCATGTAAATAACCACGCCATTGGGCAGCAGGCGTTCAAACTGATGCGCTGAACCGGCACTGAGGAAGTTCATGCGCCGGCCAACCTGTTCTTCAATGGAACCGGTGCCGCAGAAACCACGACGGGCATTGAACTCAATGATTTCTGAAATCGGCTTACCCACCTGAATCAGCGACGGTGGGTAATTAAATATTTCCAGGTACCTGTGGTTCCAGGCGACGAGATTGAGGTTGCGGTCGACCACGCTCACCCCTTGCTGCAGATTTTCCAGCGCCGCCTGCAACTGCTCGCGGCTCATGGCAAAGGCCTGGCTCGCCTCACTGGCGAGGAATGCGAGGTCACGGATCTGAATCTGCTCACCACCAAGCAAAGTGGAGAAAATCACCCGGGCAGAGGAGGAGCCCACAACTGAGGCCAGTAATTTTTCTGCTTCGTGCAGTAGGTCGTTGGTGGCGATGGCGTGGTCGTACTGAATGCCATGACGGGCCTGGTAATCAGAGAAAAACATTTCGGTTTTTTTGAAACCAAGAATGCGTTCCAGCACCACGCGCACATCATCGACTTTGCAGGAGAAACTGGGCGGTACATGCTTGCCACTGACCGGCGCTTTGGTACTGGTGAAATCCGACGCCAGCATACGTTCGCGCACGGATGCGTTGGTCACCACAGAAAAGAAAATATAAAAGGAAATATTCACGCTCAGCGACAGAATAACGCCGAAACTGAAATCATCCAGATTCATGCCCAGCATCTGGGTAGCGCTGCTGGCATCGTCAAGACCATGAGCCAGCACTGGCCACAGCAGGGTGTAGAACCAGATACCGGTACCGGATACCAGGCCGGTAATGGCGCCCTGCCGGTTGCCGCCCTGCCAGATCAGACCGCCGATCAGTGGCGGAGCAAACTGGGCGACTGCAGCAAACGACAGCAGGCCGATGGCGGCCAGAGATTCAAACTCTCCGACCAGTCGATAAAACAGATAGGAGCCCAGCAGCATGGCCAGAATGACCATACGGCGTACGGTCAGAACCAGTGTGCGTACCCGGGTTGATTGCTGAATATCGGCCTGCTGCTGCGTATTGCGGAAGAAGGCTGGCAGAATTAATTCGTTGGAAACCATGGTGCTGATCGCAATGGTGGCAACGATGATCATGCCGGTAGCCGCACTGCCACCGCCGATAAAGGCGATGATGGCCAGCATTTCATGGCCGAGGGTCACCGGCAGGCTGAGTACATAAGTGTCCGGGGTAAAGCCCAGTTCACGCATAAACATATGACCGGTGAGCGCGATGGGCACCACAAACATCAGCATCAGAATCAGGTAAATGGGGAAGGTCCAGCGGGCGGCATTAATATGGCGCGGCGATTCATTTTCGATTACGGCTACCTGAAACTGGCGCGGCAGACAGAGAATGGCAAAGCCTGCCAACAGCGTCTGCAGAATAAACGCCAGAGAAATAATATCGCTGTTAAACAGGGCGTGTTCCGGGAAGCTTTCGTACGACAGGCGGAAGACATCCAGTGGTGAATCAAACAGGCTGGTCATCACCCACACACCAATGGTAATCATTGCCAGCAGTTTGATCATGGATTCAAACGCCACCGCCAGAATCATCCCCGGATGCTGCTCACTGGCATCGATATCCCGGGTACCGAACACGATAACAAACAGCGCCATCGCCCAGCTGATATGAAACGCGGTGTCCTGCCAGAAGGGCAGAGGCCCCTGATCCAGCGCACCGAGGGGCATGGTCACCAGTTCAAAGGTGGTGGCAATGGCTTTCAGCTGCAAAGCGATATAAGGCACAACGCCAAGCACGGCGACCAGCGTTACCAGAATCGCCAGGGTGTGATCGCGGCCATAACGGGTGGCAATAAAGTCGGCGATGGAGGTAAGACGTTTTTCTTTGGCGATGCGGATGATTTTTCCGAGCATGCGCCAGAAAAAAAACAGAAACAGAATGGGGCCGATATAAATGGTAAGGAACAGCCAGCCACTGGTGTCGGCCTGACCCACCGCACCATAGAAGGTCCAGGACGTGCAGTACACCGCCAGCGACAGGCTGTAAATCATGCCCGTGTTGTGTACTGGTTTACCGCTTTGCGCACGACGGTCACCGTACCAGGCAATCCAGAACAGAGTGCCGATGTATAACACGGAGATAGAAACAAGCTGCCAGCTGGGGATCATAGGGGTCCTTATCGTTATTGTGCGCTGAACGGTGGGCGAGAGCTTAACACGGAGCAGGCACATTCTCGGTCGCAGGTATCTGCAAACTAAGACTAAAGTCGAAAAGCGGCTCGCTCAATAGTCTTAATGCAAAAGACCTTTTCATTGAGATTTGTGACCTGAGTCTATGGGTTCACCGACTATGGTCTTGCTGAGGCACGCAACGCAAATTTGTACACTGGTCTGTCCCGGAAACTGACTTCCTTCCGGTGTGTATGTGGTCTGATCAGTAAAGCCGTTGCTCTGGCTCGGCTGCGTGTTTTGCGTGGCGAGTGTTGTGCGGCGCGTGTTGTGCGGAGAGTGTTATGCACGAAGATATTTACCGGCGAATTCAGTTTCACCCGGATTTTATTGAGCTGGTAGAAAAGCGACGCCTGTTTACCGTGCGCCTGTCGGCTATCGTGATTATTGTGTACTTCAGTTTTATTTCTCTGGTGGCATTCGCCCCTGAGGTGCTGGCGACGCCTGTGACCGATGACAGTGTGATCAGCTGGGGCATACCGATCAGCATTTTTATCATCATTGCGTCATTTCTGATGACAGGGATTTACGTTAAACGGGCTAACACCGAGTTTGACGAAGAAAACCAGCGCATCATCGAAGAATGTACCCATCAGTGGGTGATGAGTCGTTGAAAGCCCTGTTTTTTATCCTGCTTGTCATGCTATCCGGGCAGGCATCGGCGGCCGGGTCCGTTTCATTGAGTGGTACCATAAGTGGTGCCAGTAGTAGTGCCATAAGTAGTGCCAGAAGTGATACCAGTGGACCGGACTGGGCTGCGGTAACCATGTTTCTGATTTTTGTGGCGCTCACTCTGGGTATCACTGTCTGGTCCAGCCGGCGTACCCGTACAGCCGCTGACTTCTATTCCGCCAGTGGCAGTATTACCGGCTTTCAGAATGGCCTGGCCATCGCCGGTGATTACATGTCAGCGGCCTCGTTTCTGGGGATATCCGGTCTGGTTTATCTGTCCGGATTTGACGGTCTTATCTATTCCATCGGTTTTCTGGTCGGCTGGCCACTGATTCTGTTTGTGATTGCCGAGCGTCTGCGCAATCTCGGCCGTTACACGTTTGCCGATGTTGCCTCCTACCGCCTGGGGAAAACGCAGATCCGTACGTTATCTGCCGCGGGCTCACTGTGTGTTGTATCTCTTTATCTGATCGCTCAGATGGTGGGTTCCGGTAAGCTGATTCAGCTGTTGTTTGGCTTACCCTACAGTTACGCGGTGGTTACGGTCGGTGTGCTGATGGTGCTGTACGTCACGCTGGGCGGAATGCTGGCGACTACCTGGGTGCAGATCATCAAAGCCGTGTTGCTGTTATCCGGTGCCAGCTTTATGGCGTTAATGGTGATGGCCAGCACAGGGTTCGATTTTGGCAGTCTGTTTCAGCGGGCGACGGAAGTTCATAAAGACGGCATCAACATAATGGCACCGGGTGGTCTGGTGTCTGACCCTGTCTCTGCTATCAGCCTTGGTATTGCGCTAATGTTCGGTACCGCAGGCCTGCCACATATCCTGATGCGTTTCTTTACCGTTGCGGATGCGCGCGAGGCGCGTAAATCCGTGTTTTACGCCACGGGTTTTATCGGCTATTTCTACATTCTGACCTTTATTATCGGTTTTGGCGCCATTGTGCTGGTATCCACGAACCCTCAGTTTCTGACGGCGGATGGCTCTCTGATCGGTGGTAATAACATGGCCGCAATTCATCTTGCCGGAGCGGTGGGTGGTCACTGGTTTATGGGATTTATTTCAGCGGTGGCGTTTGCAACCATTCTGGCGGTTGTTGCCGGACTGGCGCTTGCCGGAGCGTCTGCAGTGTCACACGATCTGTATGCCACGTTGTTGCGCCCTGATGCCAGTGAGGCGCAGGAAGTGCGCGTATCAAAAATTACCGTTGTGCTGCTAGGCAGTCTGTCGATTGGGTTGGGATTGCTGTTTGAAGACCAGAATATTGCCTTTATGGTTGGTCTGGCGTTTGCGATTGCAGCCAGCGCCAATTTCCCGGTACTGCTGTTGTCTATGTGCTGGCGTCGCCTGACGACCCGCGGCGCGGTGTTGGGAGGCTGGCTGGGCCTGTTGACCGCCGTGTTGCTGGTGATTCTGGGGCCTGTGGTCTGGGTGGATATCCTGGCCCATGAAGAAGCTGTATTTCCGTATAAATATCCCGCATTGTTCTCAGTCAGCGTTGCCTTTGCCGGGATCTGGTATTTTTCAGTGACGGATAAGTCTGCCAGAGGTAATGCTGAGCGGGATTTATTCGATCAGCAGTTTGTCCGCTCTCAGACCGGCCCCGGAACTTCCGGAGGGCTGAACTACTGAGTGCGCGTTGCAGGCTGCTGTATGTAACAGGGATGACGGGTCTGGAGAATAATAATGACCATACAGATAAACCTGAATCAGCCACCTTTCAGTTTTCTTTCAACTGAGCAGCTCGACTGGCTGACCAGTCGCCTTGATCTGGTTTTCTTTCCGTCCGGTGCGGTTATTCTCGACGAAGGTAATGTCGCGCCCGGTATTTATATTGTTTACAAAGGCGTGGTCGAAGAAACGGACAGTGATGGCACGGTTTTTTCTCAATACGGTAAAGAAGACGTTTTTGATGTTCGTGCGGTACTGGAGAGTGCCTGTAAACACCGCTACACCGCCATGGAAGAAACCCTGTGCTATCTGTTAAAGGCTCAGGATTTTATTCAGCTGCTGGAAGATTCCAGCGATTTCTCGATTTATTTTAAAACCGACCTCGGTACTCAGGAGCAGCTGGTTGAACAGCGCGAAACCGGGGTTTCGGAATTTATTTTATCCCGCATTGACGAAGACACCATCCGCACTCCGGTTTATGTAACAGGTCAGACCAGTCTGGCACGTGTGGCTGTGATCATGAAAGAGCAGAAACACGATGCAATACTGGTGCGCACAGCCAAAAAAGTCGGCATCGTCACCGGCACAGATTTGCTTAATGCCACTCTGTTAGGCGACATGGAGAAGCAGGATAAAGTCGCTGATATCGCCAATTACGATCTGATCGACGTCAACTACGGCGATTTCCTCTTCAGTGCGCTGCTGAAAATGACACAGCACGGTATTGAGCGGGTCGTGGTGCGGCGTGATGGCGACATCATCGGCATGCTGGAGCTGATGGATATGCTCAGCCTGTTCTCGACACACTCGCATGTGATCGCCATGCGTATCGAGCAGGCAAAGAGTATGAAAGAACTGGTTACTGCCGCCAAACGACTGGAAACCCTGATTAACAGCCTGTCTTCTCAGGGCGTTAAAGTCGTTGCCATTATGGAGCTGATTACCACCCTCAACCGTCGTCTGATGCAGCGCGCTTTTGATCTTATCTTTCCGGAAAGATTGCGCAACAGTGTCTGTATTCTGGTATTGGGCAGTGAAGGGCGTGGCGAGCAGATACTGAAAACCGACCAGGACAACGCCATTATTCTGGAAAACGAGCATGACCGCGAGGCAGTGCTGCCGCTGCTGCAACGTCTGCATCAGGCGTTTCTCGACTTTGGCTATCCGCCGTGTCCCGGCGGTGTAATGTTCATCAGCGACAGCTGGATTGAAACCCGTGAGGGTTGGCAGGGCAGAGTAAGTCGCTGGCTGAGTTCAGCTGAACCTGAGCCGATGATGAATATGGCCATTCTTATGGATGCAGAGCCAGTCTGCGGGAATGCTGAGCTGTTTGCGCCGGTGAAAGCCAGCTGGCAGAAAGAGTCCCTGCGTTCCAGCATTACCTCTTCCTGGTTTGCCCGTCCGGCCCTGCAGTTCGAAACGCCCCTGACATTTTTAGGGAAAATTCGCGAAGACCACGGCACGATTGATATCAAAAAAGGCGGTATATTTCCGCTGGTGCATGGTGTACGTGCCCTTGCATTTGAATACGCCATTAATGAGTCGAATACGCTGCACCGGCTCGACGTTCTGCAGGAATGCCGTGTACTGGATGAAGAGACCGCGCAAGGGCTGAAAGACGCATTATTGCTGTTTTTACGTATCCGGCTGCGTCAGCAATTACTGAGCAATTCCATCAACCCGGGAATGAGTCAGCAGCTGAAGCTGGATTCTCTGCGCAGCGTCGACCGCAGTATGCTGCGCCATGCGTTGCACCGGGTGAAAAAGTTTAAACAGTTTCTTATTCATCACTATCATCTGGAGAGTTTCTGATGCTCAGACTGTGGCAAAAGCTGTCCGGCAGAATACCGTCTCAGGGACGCTGGCAACATATGGCGGCCCCTTATGATGGCGATGAAATTGTGGTGCTCGATTGCGAGACCAGTGTATTTGATAAGCGCAAAGGTGAGCTGCTCAGTGTGGCGGCGGTACGGGTTAAAGGCAAAGAGATTATGCTCTCCAGCGCCATCGATATTACCGTGAAATCCGATGCAGTCACCGACCCCAATGCGGTGCGGGTGCATTACCTGCGGCGTGAAGATCGTGAGCAGGGTGTCGCGGTGTCAGAAGCTATTGAAAAACTGCTCGATTTTATTGGTAACCGCCCAATCTGTGGCTTTTACATCGAGTACGACCGGGCGATACTTAACCGCTACATTAAGCGTCTTTATAATTTTCAGCTGCCGAATAAATTCATCGAAGTATCAGAAATTTATGTACGCAGAAAGCGCAGACTGGTGCCTGAGTTGCATCTTGATCTGACGTTTGAAGGTTTGGCGAAGGATCTCAATGTACCTGTGATCGAACGTCACAGTGCGATGGGAGATGTTATTTCTACTGCGCTTATGTACATCAAACTGACGGAATTCTGAGGCGCTTCTCTCTATTTCTCTCGCGTCTGGGTTTTCTTTATTTTTCTCTTATCTTTTTCCTGATTTATTTATCCATCACACTTTTCAACGTTATAACGGCTTTTCAGAGAGATGATTCTGCTCGGACGATGACTATCGACTGTTGTGTTTCTGCTGCGTTTCGTCTCCTGGCTTGCTGCAGGGAAGTCGTATGGAGCCCGATGGGAATGCGACAGGCAATAAAAAACCCGGCCGGAGCCGGGTTCTTTAAGGGTTACTCAGATCAGTGATCCTGAGCTTCACCTGCACCTTTAGGGAAGCGGATGTCTTCCACCATGTGGCGGATATCATCCGGCACAGGTGCGGTCATGTTGGATACTACGAAGGCTACTACGAAGTTCAGCAGAGCACCCATGGCGCCGAATGCTTCCGGTGCGATTCCGAGGAACCAGTTGTCCGGAGTATTTGGCAGCATGTTAGTACCGGTAACGAAGAACCAGCCTTTGTAGGTGAAGATGTACACCAGAGTGGACACCAGACCAACCAGCATACCGGCTACTGCACCTGTGTTGTTCACCTTGGTGCTGAAGATACCCATCATCAGTACCGGGAAGATGGACGATGCAGCCAGACCGAAGGCCAGTGCTACCACCTGAGCCGCAAAGCCCGGCGGATTCAGACCCAGATAACCCGCTACCAGAATGGCACCTGCCATTGCGATACGTGCAGCCATCAGTTCCTGTTTCTCGCCAATATCCGGCATGAAGGTACGCTTCAGCAGGTCATGGGAAATTGCGGTAGAGATCGCCAGCAACAGACCCGCTGCTGTAGACAATGCCGCAGCCAGACCACCGGCAGCCACCAGGGCGATTACCCAGTTTGGCAGGTTAGCGATTTCAGGGTTAGCCAGTACCATGATGTCACGGTCAACTTTCACCATCTCATTGCCTTTCCAGCCGAAAGATTCAGCCTTCGCAGCAAATTCAGGGTTGGTGTCATCGTAGTACTGGATACGGCCATCACCATTCTTATCTTCAAACTGCAGCAGACCTGTGGTTTCCCAGTTCTTGAACCAGTCCGGACGTTCTGCGTAGACCAGGTTGCCTTCAGCAGAGCCAACAGGGCCAGACTGAATGGTATTGGTCAGGTTCAGACGAGCCATGGAACCTACAGCTGGTGCTGTGGTGTACAGGATAGCGATGAACAGCAGTGCCCAGCCAGCAGAAGTACGGGCATCAGATACTTTCGGTACAGTGAAGAAACGGATGATTACGTGTGGCAGACCGGCTGTACCCATCATCAGAGACAGTGTGTACATCAGCATGTTGAACGAACCACCTTTCTGCGCGGTGTACTCAGCAAAGCCCAGATCAACCAGGGTCTGGTCGAGTTTCACCAGCAGTGGCGTACCGTCAGCAGTATCAGACAGGAAGCCCAGTTGTGGAATCGGGTTACCGGTCAGGTTCAGAGAAATAAATACCGCAGGTACGGTGTAGGCAAAGATCAGTACACAGTATTGAGCGATCTGAGTGTAAGTTACACCCTTCATACCACCCAGTACGGCGTAGAAGAATACGATACCCATACCTGTATACAGGCCGGTAGAGTAGTCCACATCCATAAAGCGGGAGAAGGCAACACCGATACCTTTCATCTGACCGATTACGTAAGTCAGAGAGGCAACGATCAGACAGATTACTGCCACAATACGTGCAGTACTTGAGTAGTAACGGTCACCGATGAAGTCAGGCACAGTAAACTTACCGAACTTACGCAGGTAAGGTGCCAGACACAGAGCCAGCAGTACATAACCACCGGTCCAGCCCATCAGGAAGATGGAGGCGTCATAGCCTTTAAAGGCGATCAGACCTGCCATACCGATAAAAGATGCAGCAGACATCCAGTCAGCAGCGGTCGCCATACCGTTGGCAACCGGGTGTACGCCGCGGCCAGCCGCGTAGTACTCACCTGTCGTCCCGGCACGGGCCCAGATAGCAATACCGAAATAGAGGGCAAAGGTAAGGCCCACTACGATATAGGTTAAAGTCTGTAAATCCATCATGTGCTCCTGTTATTTATTATAATTAGTCGTCGTCTACGCCGAACTCACGGTCGAGCGCACGCATTTTCTTTGCGTAGAAAGCAACGATCGCGAGAAACACATAAATAGATCCCTGTTGTGCAAACCAGAAACCCAGACCAACACCGCCAACCGGAATCGCGTCCATTACCGGACGTAACAGAATGCCGAAGCCATAAGACACCAGCGCCCAGATTACGAGCAGAGAGAACATAAGATTCAGGTTTTTGCGCCAATAAGCTTTTTTATCTTCTTCAGATTGGAAAGCCATAACCCCTCCTTTTAATTTTTATTTGAGTGCAACTCAAAGCTAGCAGTAACGCCTTAATTACTCATAGCTAGACCTTGGTAGTAACATCCGGATATGGGTATTTGGCTGTTAAAAATCTTTATAAATAACAATGAATTAGGAATTCAAAATGGCGGATTTTTAAGGGGCATACCAAGGTAGTAAGCACATAAGAATCCTCCGCTGAGGGCTGCGGAAACACAGGCTTTGCGTTATTAAGAAAAGTCTTTATATGCAGGACTAAACGCGTCACACAAGGTATATAAAAATAACGCCTGGGTATTGAATTGATCACATTTGTTCAAAATGTATCAAAGCAGGCCAACCTTATTACGAATAACCTCGTATACGGCGGTTGCTTTCATCTGGCTATCGCTTAAAGTCCCGTATCCAACAATAACAATAAGCAGATACAAACTATTACGGAGTATCCAGTTATGAAAATTAAGCGTTCAGTCGGCGGTCTGGTATTGAGTCTGTTAATAGCAGCACCGGTTATGGCTGATCCAGCGGTAGGTCAGTGGGTTACCGTCGATGATGAAGACGGCACTCAGAAAAGCGTGGTTGATATTCGCGTAAACGATAAAGGTGAACTGCAGGGCACGGTCGTTAAAGTGCTTAAAAAAGATGATCAGGGTAAGGTCTGCTCTGAGTGTCCTGATGATTTTAAAGATCAGCCGATTGAGGGGCTGACCTTTATGTGGGGCCTGGAAAAAGACGGCGAAGGCGAGTGGAAGAGTGGCCATATTCTTGATCCTCAATCCGGCAAAATTTATAAGTCAAAACTGAACGTCGCTGATGACGGTGAGTCGCTGGAAGTTCGTGGCTATATTGGAGTCTCCTGGATTGGCCGCAGTCAGACCTGGCTGAAATATGAGGCACCGGCTGATCAGACTGCAGTAACTGCTGAAGCTCCTGTCGAGGCACCTGCTGAAGCTCCTGTCGAAGCACCTGTCAAAGCGCCTGTCAAAGAAAGCACCGACACCAGCAC
>MDSZ01214953.1_pt1 | contig 62199 bp, 61 predicted proteins | sample 811201 | NCBI WGS metagenome assembly MDSZ01 (sample SAMN05326647, study PRJNA326480) | marine metagenome | isolation source: seawater | place: Indian Ocean: North | collected 2010
CACTTGAAGAAGTGTTCAGTTTTACTGAAAATTTAATTAAAAAGGAATTTATATAAATGTCAGAATCTTTTTCAACTTTACTCGAAGAGAATTTAAGTTCTTTGGATATGCAACCAGGTTCAATAGTTTCTGGAGTGGTATTAGACATTGATAATGATTGGGTAACTGTTCATGTTGGACTCAAATCTGAGGGTGTTATTTCCCTAGATGAATTTAAAGATAATGAGGGCAAGCTAGATATTGAAGTAGGCGATGAAGTTGAGGTTGCTCTTGAAGCAGTTGAAGATGGTTATGGTGAAACACGAATTTCTCGAGAAAAGGCAAGAAAACTTTCAACATGGAGGATGCTTGAGGAAGCTTTAGAGACTGGAGAATTTGTCACTGGAAAAATACATAATAGGGTTAAAGGTGGATTTGCTGTAGAGGTTGACGTTGTAAAAGCTTTTCTTCCAGGATCACTTGTTGACGTTAGACCTGTTAAAGAGGCTCCTGATATAGAACATTCAATTCAAGAATTTAAGGTAATAAAACTTGATTACAAAAGAAATAATGTTGTTTTGTCAAGAAAAGCTGTGCTTGAAAAAAATAATTCAGAAATAAAGGTAGAGTTATTAAAAAACCTTGAAGAGGGCCAAATTGTCAAAGGAATTGTAAAAAATATTACTGACTATGGAGCTTTTATTGATCTTGGAGGTATTGATGGACTTCTACACATAACAGATATTTCATGGTCAAGAGTTACAAATCCTTCTGAGCACATCAATTTAAATGAAGAATTAGAAGTTAAAGTTTTAAGTTTTGATAAAGAAAAATTAAGAGTTTCACTTGGTCTTAAACAAATTCATAATGATCCATGGGAAAATGTTGAATCAAGTTATTCTGTTGGAGGCATTTATGAAGCAGAAGTATCTAATATCACTGACTACGGATGCTTCGCAGAATTAGAGGAGGGAATAGAAGGCCTGATTCATTTGTCTGAATTAGATTGGACTAGCAAAAATATTCATCCTTCAAAAGTTGTTGAAATGAACGAAAAAATTAAAGTAATGATTTTAGAAATAGATCATGATAAAAGAAGGATCTCGCTTGGTTTGAAGCAAACTAAATCTAATCCTTGGACAGAATTTTCCAATAAATATGGCATTGGAGATAAAGTGAAAGGAAGTATTAAATCTATTACTGATTTTGGAATATTTGTTGGCCTAGAAGGTGACATAGATGGATTAATTCATCTTTCAGATATTACAGAAGACGAAGATCCAAAAAAATCTCTTGAAAATTTTAAAAAAGATCAAAAGCTTGAGTGTATTGTCTTTGCTGTTGATGCAGACAGAGAAAGAATTTCGTTAAAATTGAGTGAATAAACTAACAAAAGAATCTTTTACCCGATCAGATATTGAATCATCTCTAAGAAAAGAACTTCCTAATTTAAATAGGTCTCAAATTTCTGAAGCAATTGATAACATACTTGAAACAATTACTAATTCAATAGCTTTGGATAAAAAGGTTGAGATTAGGGGCTTTGGAACTTTCTCAAAAAAATATATAAGACCAAGAAAATTTATAAATCCTAAAACTAAAAAAATTTCTTATTTGGGTGAAACTGCTACTCTTCACTTTAAACCGTCAAAATCATTAGTAAAGAAATGATTATTGTTGCAATTGACGAAACTAATTTTAATAGCGCTAAGAATATTATAGACTTTCTTGATCCTAATAAATGTATGATTAAGATAGGAAGTGTTTCATTTAACTCAGTTGGACAAAAGCTGCTTAAATATACTTCTGATAAAGGTTTTGAAATATTTCTTGACCTAAAACTTCACGATATTCCAAATACTGTAAAGAAAACTATTCAAGGACTTACTTCTTTACCTATTGCAATGTTAACTGTTCATTCATCGGGCGGAAAAGATATGATGATGTCTGCAATGGAGGGAGTCATAGGAACAGATATCAAAGTTTTTGCAGTAACTGCTCTTACTAGTTTAAGTGATGATGATACATATCAAATTTATAAAAGAAATTGCATGGAGCAAGTAAATGCAATGATTGATTTGGCAATTTTGGCGGGTGTAGACGGAGTGGTATGTTCTCCTCATGAATTGGAAATTGTTAAGAAAAAGACTTCTTTATTGACCATCACACCGGGTATTAGATTAAATGATTCAATAGACGATCAAAAAAGAGTTATGACCCCACAAGATGCGATAAGTCTTGGAGCTGATTACATAGTTATTGGAAGACCAATAACGGCATCAAATAGTATTGCAGATTCTCTTGCTCAAATATATGAGAGCATTAAATGAAAAAAGTAAATTTAGAAAATTACAATTATGAAAATAGGGTGCTAAGTTTTAAATCTTATATCAAAGAATTCACAACAGATCTATATGAGGAATTTAATTATAAATCAGAACAAATCGGACTACTTTCAAAAATAAACGATTTATTTGACGAAAAAAAAGTCAACTTTACAGAAGATCAAGCAGCTTGGCATCCAAAATATAGGGAAGAAAGTTCTAAAAAAGAAGTAGAAAAATACTATAAATTATTAAGCTCTGCAAAGAATGTTGTCACTATTGGTATTGGAGGTTCTTTTGAAGGACCTAAGTTATTAATTGAGAGTATGGGTAGTACTGTTTCTAATTATTTATTTATTACAGGTTCAGATCCTCATGAGTTTGAGGAAAAGATAAAAAGACTTAAGAGAACTGAAACTATTTTTATTGTTGCTTCAAAATCATTTACAACAGATGAAACTATTGAGATGTTGAAAAAAGCATTTGCTTGGTCTCAAGGTAAAAGTAATTTTATAGCAATAACTGCAAACAGGGACGAAGCAAATAAATATAACATAGACAACATTATTGAAATAGATAAAGAAATTGGTGGAAGATATTCTATCTGGTCTGATATTTCACTTGCTGCGTACTTTGAAAATCATCCACACTTAAAAGAAGAATTTTTGCAAGGTGGTAGCCAAGCAGATAGAGATTTAAAAAGAGATGATAATTATTTTAAATTTATTAAGACACTTTCATTTTCTGATATATGGTTAAATAATTATAAGAATAAAAATTGCAGAGTTGTTTTGTCTTATATTTGGAAACTTAGGTCATTTCCAAATTATGTTCAACAACTTGAAATGGAATCACTTGGTAAAATTGCTTCATCAATATCTGAGTTCAAAAAAACTGGACAAATAATATTTGGTGGATATGGCCCAACTGCTCAACACTCATATTTTCAATTGTTGCATCAAGGCACTCAAGAAATTTGTGGAGATATTATAGTTAGTTCAAATGATAAAAATTGCATGGCATTTGCCCAAGGAATAACTCAAGCAAAACTCCTATCAAGTGGATCGAGTGATCTTCTAAATAAAGAGGAAAAGATAAATGGAAATATTCCTTTAAATTTATTCTTGTTAAAAAATGTTGATCCCTTCACTATAGGCTATCTTATAGCCTCTTGGGAGCATAGAACATTCATTACAGCATCTATGTTAGATATAAACCCATTTGATCAATTTGGTGTTAATGCAGGCAAGATTTATACTAAGAAATATCTTTTAGATATAGATTAGTTTCACAATTATTTTTCATCATGTTGATAGATTTAAATAAAGTCCCCAATACTCCTGGAGTTTATAAGTTTTTTAATAATCAGGAAATTATATACATTGGAAAAGCAAAAGATTTAAAAAAAAGAGTTTCCTCATATTTTGGAAAATCCTTTAAAGATAGAAAAACTTCTCAGATAAAGTTTCTCACAAATAAAGTTGAGACTTTTACAACCAAAAATGAGGTTGAGGCATTATTGTTAGAACAAATGCTAATTAAAGAAAATAAACCAAAATTTAATATACTTTTGCGAGATGACAAAACATATCCTTACGTATATTTTTCATTGGATCATGAATATCCAGGGATTTATTCCAAAAGAACTAAAAAAAGTGTTGATAAAAGATATTTTGGTCCTTTTGTAAGCTCCGAAGCTGTAAAAAAATCTATCAAAGAAATACAGAAAATTTTTAAAGTCAGAAATTGTAGCGACAATACATTTCAAAATAGAACAAGGCCATGTATTGAATTTCAAATGAAAAGATGCTCAGCACCTTGTGTTCAAAAAATAAATAAAGCTGATTATTTTGAAGACATTATCGGAGCTCAATCGTTTTTAAAATCTTCGGATACTAAAACTATTCAAAGATTAACTCGAGAAATTGAGAAAGCATCATCAATGCTCCAATTTGAAAAAGCTGCTGAAATTAGAGATCGTTTAAGAAGATTAAATCTTTTAAGGGAGGAGCAATCAGTAGTCACCCTTGCTAGTGATACCGATATCATCTCAGTAAGCAAAGAAATGAACTATCTTGGTATTTCGATTATTGTTGTAAGAAATGGAAAAATTAGAGGAACAAAAACACATTTAATAAAAAATGCATTTTATAGTTCTTTAGACGAAGTATATCAAAGCGCATTATTTAACTTTTATGAAAACCAAATAGACATACCAAAAAGTATTTTGTGTGCAAACGAAATAGATAATAAGAAAATTCTTGAACAAATGTTCCTGACAAAACACCAAAAAAAAGTAAAAATTATTCATTCTCCTAATAAATCTATTAGGCCAATATTTAATCTGTGTAAATTGAATGCAAAGCAAGTTATTAAAAATCATATCAGTAAACAAGATAAATACACATTTGCATTAAACGAACTAAGTGGCTATGTAGGAAAAAAAGAAATAAATAAAATTGAGGCATATGATGTTAGTCATATATCTGGTGAAAATGGTGTAGCATCTTGTGTAGTTTTTTCTAAAGCAGGCCCTGAAAAGAAAAGCTACAGACTTTTTAATATTCCAAATTATCTATCAGGAAATGACGTTGGTTCTATAGAGCATGTTTTACAAAGAAGAATAAAATACTTTGAAGATTCTCAAATTAAACCAGATCTTTTATTAATTGATGGTGGCAAAACTCAATTAAAGTATGTAAATTCTGTATTAGAAAAGTCAAATCATAAAAATCTTAAAGCTATATCTATTGTAAAAGGAAGTAATAGAATCAGAGCAACAGAGACTATTTTGAGCAAAGAGGGAATTTTAGAACTTGATAAAAATTCTAAAGCATTTTTAGTTTTACAGGAAATGCGAAATGAATCTCATAGGTTTGCTATTCAGGCACAAAGAAAGAAAAAAAGGAAAACAGTTTATAAATCAGAGTTAGACGCAATCAAAGGAATCGGAGTTGTATTAAAAAGAAGATTAATTAAAAATTTCAAAAGTATTAAGAACTTAAAGTCAGCAAGCCTTTCAGATTTGATGACTGTTGAGGGCATTAATGAGAAAATAGCAAATCGAATTATGAATAAATTAAAATGATAACTTATTTAATTAATTTACTAACATTTGCAAGAATTATTATTGCAATAGTTATTTTCGGTCTACTGACTCTAGATAATTATTATATATTTGCCTTAATACTTTTTTTTATTGCTAGTTTATCAGATTACTTTGATGGTTTTTTGGCAAGAAAATATAACGCGACATCACAAATTGGTGAAATTATGGATCCAATAGCAGATAAAATTTTAATTGTTTTTATTCTTCTTGGACTTTCTGTAAATTTATCAAGTTATTTAATAGGTTTTGTTTCCGCATGTATTATTTCAAGAGAAATATGGGTAAGTGCTTTGAGAGATATGAATGCAAGAAACAATAATATTCAGGCTACCAAGGTAATTTTTCTTGCAAAGATTAAAACTTCCGTTCAACTTTTTACGATTAGTATTTATTTACTAGGATTAGCAATGAATAACATGCTTATAGTTGTAATTAGTGATTTTTTTCTTGTTATGTCATTATTTGTGACGATATATACAGGAATAATTTATACAATGAATTCGTTTAAACATTTTTAATATCATGAAAGTTATAGTTGTAAGTGGAGGGTTTGATCCTTTACATTCAGGACATATATCTTATTTTAAAGAAGCTAGATATCTTGGAGACATTCTTATTGTTGCTTTAAATAGCGATGAGTGGTTAATAAAAAAGAAAGGTAAGTTTTTTATGCCATTTGAAGAAAGGAAATCTATTATTGAGAATCTTTCGTTTGTTGATTCTGTAATTGATTTTGAAGATGATGATCATGGAAGCGCATCTCAAGCATTGGTTAAAGTAAAAAAAATGTATCCAAATGATGAGATTGCCTTTGCAAACGGAGGAGATAGGAAAGAAGGAAATATACCTGAGATGGAGGTTGACGAGATCGAATTTCTATTTAGTGTTGGAGGCGACGATAAAAAAAATTCTTCCTCATGGATGCTCAAAAAGTGGCAGTATTATTTTGAAGAAAGAAAATGGGGATCTTTCTATAATCTTTTTGAAGACGGTGATGTAAAAGTTAAAGAGCTTATAGTTGATCCAGGCAAAAGTATGAGCTTTCAAAAACATTTTAAAAGACATGAAATTTGGATGGTAAGTAAAGGCTCATGCATAGTTAGCTATAGCAAAGAAAATCCAGAGAACAAAAAAAGTATTCAATTAAATAAATTTGATCATTATTTAGTGCCCATGGGTGAGTGGCATAAAATATCAAATCCTTATGATGAAAAATGTCATCTCATAGAAATCCAGTATGGAGAGGAGTGCGTCGAGGATGATATTGAAAGAGAATAATATTATCTTTATAAGATAAAATATAAAACATATAGTTAAAATCTGTTATACAATGCGTTTTAATTTTAATGGCTGGATGGCAGAGTGGTTATGCAGCGGCCTGCAAAGCCGTTCACTCCGGTTCGATTCCGGATTCAGCCTCCATTAATATATATGGCATGTAAATCATTGTGCCCGAGTGGTGGAATTGGTAGACACAAGGGACTTAAAATCCCTCGATAGAAATATCGTGCCGGTTCAAGTCCGGCCTCGGGTACCATCTCATATTATTACAGTAAGATTAGTATCTTTTATTACTAACAAGATATAAACTATCTTTTTTTTATTAGATGATATAAAGAAATTATGAAAATTTTAGTAATGGGATTGCCTGGATCTGGAAAGACATATCTTACTGAAAGATTGGCGCCTTTGCTCAAAGCTGCTTGGTATAATGCAGATAAAGTAAGGGAAATGGCTAACGATTGGGATTTTTCTGAAAATGGACGATTACGTCAATCTGAAAGAATGAGGACATTTGCAGATTTTGAAAAAAGCCATGGAAGATATGTTATTTGTGACTTTGTTTGTCCTACAAAAGATACCAGATCAAATTTTGCTGCAGACATTGTCATATGGATGGATACAATTAAAGAGGGAAGATTTAAGGACACGAACAAATTATTTGAAAACCCAAAAAATGTCACTTTCCATATAAAAGAGTGGAATGATAAAAATCATATTAATATTGCATTTGATATTAAGGAAAAACATGTTTGATTGGAAGAAGCCTACTGTTCAGATGCTTGGCAGATGGCAACCATGGCATCATGGTCATCAAGAACTTTTCAAAAGATGTATTGCTAAAACCGGACAAGTTATTATCCAAGTAAGAGATGTAAAAGGTGCTTCTGGCGGCGCAGGACAGGATGATAATCCCTTTGATTGGGATCAAGTATGCAAAAATATAGAATCAGGCTTATTGTCAGATGGTTACAAGAGAGGTAATGAGTACGAAATTATGCTCGTACCCAATATAGTGAACATAACTTATGGAAGGGGTGTAGGATATGTATTTGAAGAAGAGTCGTTTGAGGATTCAATTTCCTCAATAAGCGCAACAAAGATAAGAAAAAGGCTTCGCGACGAGGGTAAACTTGATAAAAAATAATAAATTTATCTACCCTTTCTCAATAAATGTTTTAAACCAAAATCAGACTCTTAAGCACGCTGTTAAAATTATGTTAAAATCCTTAATGATAGTGCTATTTATTAGTTTTAATTCAAATTATTACAATATATAAATTCAATATGAATAATAATAAATATGAAGACGAGATAGATCTTAAAAAACTATTTTTAATTATTTGGGATAGAAAATCATTAGTATTATCATTTACAACGATTGCAGCAATATTTTCAGTATTTTATTCTTTAAGCCTACCGAATCTTTACACATCCTCGGCAGTTTTAGCTCCAACAACACAAGAGGATTCTTTATCTTCAAAACTTGGAAGTTTTTCTGGATTAGCAAGTTTTGCAGGTGTTGAGATACCAGGAAGCAATGCTACAAAATCTCAGGAAGCTATAAAAAGAATAAAGTCTTTCGACTTTTTTTCAAAGTTTTTTCTGTCAAATATAAAGCTTGAAAATTTAATGGCGCTTGATGAATGGATACAAAATGGGAATACTCTTATCTATGATGAAAAAATGTTTGATGATAAAACTGGAAAGTGGGTAAGAAAAGTTTCATTTCCTCAAACAGTTATTCCCTCAGATCAAGAAGCTTATAGAAAATATAAAAATATTCTTAACATTACTAATGATGCAGATACGGGATTTGTTACGTTATCAATTGAACACAGGTCTCCAATTATTGCAAAAAAATGGGTTGATATAGTAATTTATAACATTAATGAAAGTATGCGTGAATTAGATAAATCAAAAGCTCAAAACTCTATCAACTTTTTAAATGAATCAATAAAATCTACAAATGTTCAATCAATAAGAGAAGTGGTGGCGAAGCTTCAAGAAACTCAAATGCAAACTTTAATGCTTGCATCGTCTGAAAAAGAATATATTTTTAAAACATTAGATTCGGCAATAGTACCTGAGAGAAAATCTGCACCTAATAGAGCAGTTATTTGTATTTTAGGTACTCTCCTGGGCGGAATACTGTCTTTGCTTATTGTTTTTGTTCAGGTTTATAGAGAATCCTCCAAAACTTAATATTTATAGTGGACATATTGTCTAAAAAATTTAAGAGTCTTTTAGGTCCCAAGGGTTGGATTCCATCTTCAGATTCGCTGCCATGGCAAAGAGATTGGCTGGATCAATATGGCGAAATTCCTCTTGGAGTCGCAAGACCAAAATCTAGTGAAGAGCTTCAAGCAGTCCTTAAATTATGTAATTCTGAGAATATTTTTGCTGTACCTCAAGGAGGAAATACCGGTCTAGTAGGCTCTAGTGTTCTGAATTCCTCAGGAGGTATTATTATCTCCTTGAGTAGAATGAACTCAATTTTAAATCTAGATATTACAAGTGGAACTATCTCAGTTGAGTCTGGAGTAATACTTGAAACATTACACTCATATCTTAATGACACTCAACAAATGTTTCCCATGCATCTAGGTTCAGAAGGCAGTGCCCAAATTGGAGGCTTAATTGCGACTAATGCAGGTGGATCTCACGCTTTTAGATATGGAATGATGCAAGATTTAGTATTGGGTTTAGAGGTAGTTCTTGCTGATGGAACAATTTGGAATGGAATGAGGTCTGTTCAAAAAGATAATGCAGGCTATCAGCTGAGAAAAGTTTTTTGTGGTTCAGAAGGAACCCTTGGAGTAGTTTCTAAAGCAATTCTTAAGTTAGTGCCTAAACCTAAACAAAGCTATACTGCTTTGCTAGCTTTTGAGGATGCTTCAGAACTTATTAGTACTGCTGATAATTTAAGAAATGAGTGTGGAGAATTTTTGTCAGCTCTTGAATTTTTTTCAGATATTGGGCTCGAGATCGCACTTAATCATATTGATAATCTCATATTTCCATTACAAAAAAGAACAAAATATTATTTATTAGTAGAATTAGGGTCTATTTCGAAGGAAGTTCCTCTAGACAATATACTTACAAAAGAAATAGAAAAGGGTATAGAAAAGAATATCATAGCTGATGGTTCAATAGCATCTTCTGAATCTCAAAAAAAAGTTTTTTGGCGTTTACGAGATGAGCAACCTGAGGGACAAAAAAGACTTGGACCTCAACTTAAACATGATCTCTCAGTTCCTCCAAGTAAGTTAGTAGATTTTTTAATTAGTGCCGATAAAATTTGTAATCAGATAATGCCTAATGTAAAGATTAATTCTTTTGGTCATATAGGTGATGGAAATATTCACTATAATCTTTCACCTCCTGAGGGACAAAAATCGTTTAATAATACGGAAAAAGAATTTGCATATGAGTTAGGTAAATTAGTAACAAAAATGGGAGGCAGTTTTGCAGCCGAGCATGGTATTGGAAGATCTAAAATTGAGTTAACTGACTTATTAAGAGATCCGGTTGAGCGTGAATTAATGAGGAAAATTAAAAAATCAATTGATAAAAAAAATAACTTAAACCCCGATGTTCTAATATCAATTAATTGATTTTTGGTTTTTGAAATTTAATCAGATTGTTTAGGAGAAATTTTGGATAAAAATGCAAAAATAACAGTTGTCGGTTCTGGATATGTAGGTATGTCGATTGCTGCCCTACTTGCTGACAAAAATAAACTAACAATTCTTGATATAGATATTGATAGAGTAAACAAAATAAATTCTAATCAATCTACAATTGAAGATGCGCTCATAGATAAACTTTTTCTTAATAATAACTTATGTATTAAAGCTACAATAGATGAAGAAGATGCATATAAGGAAGCTGAGTTTATAATTATTGCGACACCTACTGACTATTGCGCAAATAAGATGTCCTTTGACACAAGCTCTGTTGATAATGTTGTTAGTAGGGCTATTAAGGTCAACAAAGAGGCACTAATTGTTATAAAATCAACAATTCCAATAGGGCATACAGATTACTTACAGTCCAGATTTAAAACTGATAGAATTATTTTTTCTCCAGAATTTCTTAGAGAAGGAAATGCTCTTAAAGATAACTTATACCCATCAAGAATTATTGTTGGTGGTCAATGCTCAAAATCTAAAAAATTTGCTAAGATTCTCAGTGACAGTGCTAAAGAAAAAGACGTCAAAATTTTACATATGCCTTCAAAAGAAGCGGAATCTGTAAAGTTATTTTCTAATACGTATCTCGCAATGAGAGTCTCATTTTTTAACGAATTGGATTCGTTTGCATTACATAACCAACTCAATACTAAAGATATTATTGATGGAGTATCTTTTGATAAGAGGATTGGAGATACATACAATAATCCTTCTTTGGGTTATGGGGGATACTGCTTGCCAAAAGATACTAAGCAACTTTTACATAATTTTAAAGATACACCACAAAATCTAATCGAAGCAATAGTTCATTCTAATGAAACTAGAAAAACATTTTTATCGAATCAAATTTTTAAAGAAAAACCTGAAACAATAGGTTTTTACAAACTTGAGATGAAAAAAGGTAGCGACAATTATAGGTCTGCTGCTGTAATTGATATTATTAAAAATATAAAAAAGATGGCTCGTGAGGTAATTGTATTTGAACCAACTATAAAAGAAAATTCTTTCATGGGTGTTGAGGTTGTAAATAATTTATCTGAATTTAAACAGCGATCAGAAGTAATTGTTGCAAATAGGATTTCAGAGGATCTCTTAGATGTTAAGAAGAAAGTTTTTTCAAGAGATATTTATCAAGAAAATTAAATATAGATAATGAATAAAGGTTTTTTTTTAGATCGTGATGGAGTAATAAATATTGATCATGGATATGTATATAAAGTTGAAGATTTTGAATTTGTAAAAGGCATCTTTGATTTGACTAAAGAGGCTATACAAAAAGGCTATCTAATCTTTGTAATTACCAATCAAGCTGGTATAGGCAGAGGCTTATACACTTTAAACGATTTTAATCATCTTACAAACTGGATGATTCAAGAGTTCAAGAAAAAAGATATTTTATTAAGTAAAGTATATTTTTCTCCATATCATTTTAAACATGGAAAAGGTATTTATAAGAAAGACCATATTTCAAGAAAACCTAATCCTGGAATGATTTATCAAGCAAGAGATGATTTTAATATTGATTTATCAAGATCTATATTAATTGGAGATAAATTAACAGATATTATGGCCGGACAAAATTCAGGAATTGGAACCAATATTCTATATACTAATAATGATGAAATAAAAATAGATTCAGAATATGCTTATCATTCAGTTTCGTCTTTAGATGAAGTTAAGCTATTTTTATTAGATGGATAATATATGAAAGAAAAATCAAATTTTAATTCTGATAAATACGTAATTGATGAAAAAGCAACTGTAAAAGACGCGCTATTAAAAGTTGAAGACAATCATTATGGAATGATTTTTACAAAAAAAAATTCAGGAAAAATTGTTGGTTTAGCTACCGATGGAGATATTCGCCGTGCATTATTAAGAGGAATAACCCTCGATGACAGTATTTCGAATTGTGTAAATATTGATTTTGTATGGGCTAATGCAAGTAGTTCACGAGAGCAACTTATAAAGCTTTTGGATAGCCATATAAAATATATTCCAATTTTAGACAATTCAAAGAAGTTAGTTTCGATAGTCTCAAGGGAATATTTACCTCTTGACGATGAAAAATCAGTTTATATACGTTCAAGGGCTCCAGTCAGGGTAAGTTTTGGTGGCGGAGGCTCCGACTTAACACACTATTTTGAAACTAATCCTGGTGCAGTAATAAATACAGCAATATCTTTATACAGCCATGCAGCAATGAAGGTAAGAAATGATTCAAAGATAATTATAAAATCTCAAGACTTAAATGCAGAATTAACAGCAGATGATTTAAGTGAGGCATTATCAGCAAAGGGAGATTTTGGCCTTATTCAATCAATTCTTCATGTTGTGCAACCTAAATACGGATTTGAATTATATTTGAATTCTGATTTCCCTTTGGGATCAGGTCTTGGTGGGTCAGCAACTTTATCAGCAGCAATACTTGGATGTTTTAATATGCTTAGGAAAGATCAATGGAATCAGTATGAGTTAGCTGAAATAGCTTTTCAAGCAGAGAGATTAAACCTAGGTATTGCTGGAGGTTGGCAAGATCAATATGCTGCTGTTTTCGGAGGTTTTAACTTTATAGAATTTAATTCTGCTGAAAATATTGTTAATCCAATAAGAGTTCATCCTAATACTGTACTTGAATTGGAAGAGAGTTTAGTGTTGTGTAATACAGGTATTGGCCACAATTCAGGAAATATACATAAAGATCAAAAAGTAACAATGAGCTCAAAGTCAGTTAAAGATATGGTGAAAAAGAATGTAGATCTTACATATGAAACAAGAAATTCTTTACTTAGAGGAGAATTGGAAAAATTTGGTGAGTGTTTAGATGCAGCTTGGAAATTAAAAAGAAATTTCAGCAGCATGATTTCAAATAAAAAAATTGATTCCATATATAATGGAGCTATTAAGAATGGTGCGATTGGAGGAAAACTTCTTGGTGCTGGAGGCGGTGGCTTTTTTATATTTTATGTCCCACCTTTTCAAAAACATCAATTGATTGCTTTTTTAAAATCAAAAAAATTAGATATACAAAATTTTCGTTTTGAATCAGAGGGCTTAAAAACTTGGACTTCTAGAGGAAGTTCAGGTTTTTAATTTTAGGAATAATATTATTATGAAGATTGCAGATTTTAATATTGGCAAAAATAAGGTTTTTGTTATAGCCGAAATAGGAAATAACCATAACGGAAGTTTTAACCAAGCGATTAAAATGATTGATGCTGCAATAGATGCTGGTGCAGATTGTGTTAAGTTTCAAATGCGCAACATGGAATCTGTATACAGAAAAAAGAGCCTCTCAAAAACTGGAGAAGATCTAGGAACTGAGTACATTTTAGATTTATTAGATCGCTTTGAACTTTCCGAAGATGAACACAGGAGAATTGCAAAATATTGTAAAGATATGAATATTTTGTATATGTGTACGCCATGGGATATTAAAAGTATTAAAATCTTAGAAAGTCTGGATGTACCAGCATATAAGGTTGCATCGGCTGACTTAACAAATATACCTCTGATAACTAAGTTGGTTGAAACTGGTAAGCCATTAATCTTATCTACAGGTATGAGCACAAAAGATGAAGTGCAAATAACAGTAGATTTTTTAAATGAAAACAATTCTGATTTTATTCTTTTGCATTGTAATAGTACTTACCCAGCTCCAGTTTATGACATAAATCTTAATTGGATGAATAAACTAAAAGAAATACATCCATATGTTGGATATTCAGGGCATGAAAGAGGCACATCAGTTTCTTTAGCAGCAGTCGGGCTTGGTGCAAAGGTCGTTGAGAGGCATTTTACTTTTGATAGAAATGCAGAGGGACCAGATCATGCTGCTAGCCTTGAGCCTGAAGAGTTTTTATCAATGACAAAAGGAATTAGAGAAATAGAACAGGCTTTAGGAGATGGCAAAAAAAGAGTTGTATCACAAGGTGAAATGATTAATAGAGAAAATCTTGCAAAAAGTTTGGTAGCCGCAATGGATATCAAAAAGGGGACAACTATTTCACCTGAGCACATCAATGTCCTTAGTCCTGGACAAGGCCTATCTCCACAAAATTATGAACAACTTTTAGGTAAAACACTTCAAAGAGACATGTCTGTTGACGATTATTTTTTTCTATCAGATATTAACCAGAATAAAATTAAGCCTCGACAATATAATTTCAAAAGACCATGGGGAGTTCCGGTTAGATATCATGATTTTAATCAATATAACAATATGATAAGTCCAGATTTATTTGAATTTCATCTCTCATATTCAGACTTAGATTTAAACATAGACGATTTTTTTAATAATGAATATCAAAGTGACTTTGTTGTTCATGCTCCTGAACTCTTTTCAGGCAGTCATTTAATGGATTTAGCATCTCCGGATGATGAGTATAGAAAAATCTCTATTAAGGAAACTCAGAGAGTTGTTGACATTACAAGGTCTATAAAAAAATTTTTTCCATCTACAAAAAAGCCAATGATTGTTGCAAATGTTGGTGGATTTACAATGGACGCAACTCTTCCAATTGAAGAGTTAAAGAATTATTATGGGCGCTTTCAAAAAAGTCTTGATGAACTGGATTTAGACGGAGTGGAGTTAATTCCTCAAACAATGGCTCCATTTCCATGGCATTTTGGAGGTCAAAGGTACCAAAATATGTTTGTTGATGCGGATGAGTGTTTAGAATGGTGCAAAAAGCTTGATTTAAGGATGTGCTTTGATGTTTCTCATTCATTTTTGACAAGCAATCATTTCAATCTAAATTTTTATGAATTTGCTGAAAAAATTGCACCAATTACAGGTCATCTTCATATTGGTGATGCATTAGGAGTTAATGGAGAAGGTCTTCAAGTAGGTGAGGGAGAAATTGATTTTAATAAGCTAGCAGCAATATTAAATAAGCACTGCCCGAATGCATCCTTTATTCCTGAAATATGGCAAGGTCATAAAAATGGTGGAGAAGGTTTTTGGATTGCGCTTGAGAATTTAGAAAATATAATTTAACTTAACTTATGACAATAGAAAAAATTAAATCTGAGATTGAGGCTTCGATAGCTGTAAAAAAATTATTATTTAATGATGCTTTACTGATAACTAAAATTTTAGATTTATCAAATAAATGTATTACTTCTCTAAAAAATGACGGCAAGATAATTTTTTGTGGAAATGGTGGTAGTTTTGCTGATGCTCAGCATATATCTGCTGAATTTACTTCAAGATTTTTATTTGATCGTCCTGGATTAGCTTCAATTGCTTTGGGCACTAACAGTTCCTCTATGACTGCTATAGGAAATGATTATAGTTACAGAAATGTTTTTTCTAGAGAAATAGAATCTATTGGAAATCCTAACGATATATTAATTGCTATAACTACAAGTGGTAATAGTCTTAATATTATAGAAGCTCTTAAAGCTGCTAAGAAGAAAAAAATATATTCTGTTGTTTTTACAGGAAAGGGCAAAGGTAAATTACCTAATGGAATAGATTTAATTAACGTACCCTCATCGATAACCGCAAGAATACAAGAAAGTCATATTTTAATTGGTCATATAATATGTGGAATTGTTGAGAAATCTATCTATGGGAGCGAACAAAATTAGTATTCCTAAATTTTATGCAATAATTCCTGCTAGAAGTGGTTCAAAAGGAATAAAGGATAAGAACTTGGCTAATCTTGGAGGCTACCCTTTAATATCCTATAGCATAGCTTTAGCAAAGATAACAAAAGGTATTGAAAAAGTAGTGGTTTCTACTGATTCAGATGAATACGCAAAAGTAGCAAGAAAATACGGAGCTGAAGTTCCCTTTATAAGACCAAAACATCTATCTCAAGATGATTCAACAGATTATGATTTTATGAGTCATGCCGTTGACTGGTTTGATAAAAATTCAAAAGATACCCCAGAATTTTGGGTACATTTAAGACCAACCACACCTTTAAGAGAGGTGAATATAGTAGAAAAAGCTATGGCTTTTATTTATGACAGAAAAGACGCGACTTCATTAAGATCAGGGCATTTTTCTCCAGAGTCACCATTTAAATGGTTAAGAGAAAATAAAGATGGATTTTTAACTAATTTAATAGGTGACGATACCGATTTAGACAAATATAATGGCCCAAGACAAGACTATCCAGATGTACTTATTCCAAATGGTTATGTCGATATTGTCAGGAGTTCATTTATAAGGGAAAAAAAATTATTGCATGGAAATAGAGTATTAGCATTTAAAACTCCTTTCTGTAATGAGTTAGATGTTATAGAAGAACTCGATATACTAGAACATCAATTGATGAAAAATACTTCTTTATTAATAAATTACTTAAAGGAATGTGAATAATTATGGCAGGGTTTAATTTTAATCATAGACCTAAGGATGTTTCGAAAATTAAAACGAAATATAGGAATATTTGTACAATGATTCCAAATCCTGATGATGTAAAGATGCTTGAGAAGGCATATAAATTAGAATCAAGATCTATGCATGGACAAATGCCAATTGTTTGGAATCGTGCAGATGATTTTCAAGTTTATGATGCCCATGGTAATTGTTGGATTGATTTTACAAGCACTATATTTGTTTCAAATGCTGGCCATGGAAATTCTAGAATAAAAACTGCCGTTAGAGATGTTATAGATAAACCACTTTTTCATACTTACACATATATGAGTAAGGAACGTCTTGATTATTTAGAATTGTTGATAGAGAAGACTCCAAAGCAGTTTGAAAAAGCATTTATGCTATCTGCTGGAACAGAAGCTACAGAATGTGCTTTAAAACTCATGCGTGAAAATGGAATTAAGAATAAAAAAAGTAAAGGTGGAGTTATTTGTTTTGAGGGGAATTGGCATGGCAGAACAATGGGTGCTCAAATGATGGGATGGAATCCTGATCAGAAGTCTTGGATTGGATATCATGATCCAAATATTTTTCATATTCCATTTCCATATCCTTGGAATAAAGATGCAATTGGGAACCCAAAGAAATTTTTTATCGATGGTATTGAGAGTTTATGTAAAGAAAATGACTTAAATCCTGAAAAAGATATATGTGGTTTTATGCTTGAAACATTCCAAGGCTGGGGAGCTGTTTTTTATCCTAAAGAATTTATTCAAGCCGTCTCTGAGTTTTCAAAAGAAAATAATATTTTGATAGCATTTGACGAGATGCAGTCTGGTTTTGGAAGAACAGGTGAATTGTTTGGGTATATGCATTATGGTATTGAGCCTGATATTTTATGTTGTGGAAAGGGAGCTAGCTCAGGCTTTCCTTTAGCTTTAGTACTAGGATCCGCTGAAGTGTTAGACATCCCTAATATAGGATCAATGAGTTCAACACATTCAGCTAATCCAGTTGTTTGTGCAGCAGGTAAAGCAAATTTAGAAGCGCTTTTTGAAGATGGACTAATAGAAAACTCAAACAAACTTGGTGAAAAATTCCACAAAGAATTAAATAAAATTAAGGATAAATATATAGAACATTTAAATTGGGTTGAAGGAAAAGGCCTGCTTGCAGCCTTAATATTTAAGAATAGCAATGATGAACCTTTGTCTTCTTTGTGTGATTCTATATCTGAATTATGTATGCAAAAAGGTCTTTTAGTAGTTCATACAGGAAGAGAATCAATTAAATTAGCCCCTCCTTTATCAATAAATGAGGAAGCTCTTTTTGAGGGCTTAAATGTCTTAGATGAGTGTATTTCAGAAGCAATATCTAATTTGTAGTTATGATCATTAAAACAAGACATACTGGGTTAGTCGTCAAAGACATAGAAAAATCCATAAAGTTCTATGAGGAGCTCGGTCTTCAGGTATGGAAGCGCGAATTTGAAAAAGGTGAATTTTTATCAAAAGTAGTTGGAATTAACGGTGCTGAAATTGAAACAGCTAAACTAAAGATAGATGACGGATCTTTGTTAGAATTATTAGAATATAAGTCTCACCCAACATCACCTTCTAATGAAAATTATTCTTCAAATAAGCATGGCTGTTCTCATGTAGCATTTACGGTAAAAAACATTGAAGAAACCTCTTTAAAAATAAAAAAATTAGGAGGATCTATAGTAAATCCACCTGCGTTGTCTGATAATGGTTGTTTCCTAGTCATGTATTGTCATGATATTGACGGTATTTTGATGGAAATAGTTGAGGAGTTATAGTGGCAGATTATTTAAAAGTTGTATATGGAGAAGGCGTTCGTCCTTTTACTGATTATCCTGCAAAAATGGTAAAACATTTATTTGATAGATTTAATATGAAAGAGGGTATGAAAATTTTAGAACCAGGATCTGGTCGTGGTGAATTTTTAAGAGTATTCAAGCATTTAGGTATGGATGCGGTTGCTCTTGATATATCCGAAGAATGTAAAGATTTATTAAGTGAAGATGATATAGATTTAGTTGTTTGTGATGTTGAAGCAGATGAGGGCTTACCTTTTCCAGATAATCACTTCGATGTAATTTATAACAAGAGTTTTATGGAACATTTAAGGCATCCTGACACTTTTTTACGTGAAGCTCATCGAATACTTAAACCAGGAGGCATGATACTTTGTTTAATACCAGACTGGGAATCAAACTATAAAACATATTTCGATGACTTTACCCATGTTTCTCCTTTTACAAAACCATCATTAGAAGATATTTATAAAATATGTGACTTCGAAAATATAAATGTTTTTAAATTTCGCCAATTACCTATTGTATGGAAATATCCAATATTAAATTATTTTTGTGCTGCAATAAGCCCTTTCATACCTGTGCGTGTTCAAAATAAGTTTTTACGATGGTCTAGAGAACTAATGTTGGTTGGATGCGCATATAAACCTTTATAGAAAAAATGAATAATTCTCGAATAGGCTTCATGCAAGGAAGATTATCACCTATTACTAACGGTAAAATTCAAGAATTTCCTTGGAAAAATTGGCGTCAAGAATTTCAATTAGCCAATAAACTAGGATTTAGTATTATGGAGTGGACACTTGATCAAGAAAGACTTTACGAAAATCCGTTAATGATAGAAACCGGTCGATTGGAAATTAAGAAATTGTGTCTGGAAAACGATATAAGAATATTATCTTTAACTGGAGATTGTTTTATGCAGGCGCCATTTTGGAAGATAAATGGCTCCGAAAAAAATATGTTACAAGATGATTTTATGAATATTTTAGATGCATGTGCAAACCTAGGAATATCAAAGATTGTTCTACCTCTAGTTGATAATGGGCGTATAGAAAATACTAATCAATCAGATGAACTAATAAATTTTTTACAACAAAAAGAAGACTCTATTAACAGTAGAGGCTTGCAAGTAATTTTTGAGTCTGATTTTAGTCCCACCGAACTCAAATCCTTTATTAATCAGCTAGATAAAAAAACTTTTGGGATTAATTACGATATTGGCAATAGTGCTTCATTAGGGTTTGATGTTAACAATGAATTTAATGAATATGGTGATAGAATTCTTAATGTTCATGTCAAAGATAGGGTTCTAAATGGCAGCACTGTTCCGTTGGGTGACGGTGATGCAAAATTTGATCAAGTATTTAAAAATTTAAGTAAATTCAAATATGCAGGTAATTTAATTTTACAGACTGCTAGAGCAACTAATGAAGAACATTCTAAAGTTTTAGGTTACTATAAGAAAATGACTGAAAATTGGGTTGATATTTATGGACTTTAATTTAAAAGATAAGAAAGTATTTATTTCAGGATCTTCAAGAGGTATTGGACTTTCAATAGCAAAAAGATTTTCGGAAGAGGGAGCTAAAGTAGTAATAAATTCAAGAAATACAGATGAATTAGAAGATGTTGTTAGTTCAATAAATAATTGCTTTGCAGTAGCAGGAGATCTTACCGAAACTAAAGAAGCTAAAACTGTAATTAATAAGTCTGTAGAAATACTCGGAGGTTTAGATATCCTTATTTGTAACCTTGGAAGCGGGTCATCAGTTCCTCCTGGAGAGGAAACATATGAAGAATGGTTGCGTATCTTTGATATTAATTTTTTTAGTGCTACAAATATAATAGAGGCATCAAAAAAATTTTTAGCTGATTCTCAAGGTTCAATAGTATGCATATCATCAATTTGTGGAAATGAAACTATACCAGGTGCACCTGTAACATATTCAGTTGCAAAATCAGCATTAAATGCTTACGTGAGATCAATCTCACTTCCATTAGCTAAAGATAAAATAAGAATAAATTCAGTATCTCCAGGAAATATATATTTTGAGGACTCTGTTTGGTCTAAGAAGATGGAAAAAAATCCTGATTCGGTGAAATTAATGCTAAAAGACAATGTTCCTTTAGAAAAATTTGGTACTCCGGAGGATGTTGCTAATTTGGTTGTATGGTTGAGTTCAGATTTGTCTAATTTTGTTACAGGATCTGTGGTGACCACAGATGGAGGTCAAACCCGATCATAAAATAATATACTATGACACTTTCCAAATTTGATCTTAATACAAAATCAGCTCTAATTACAGGAGCATCCGGTTTGTTGGGTATTGAACATGCTCATGCCTTACTTGAATTAGGAGCTAAAGTTGTATTAACAGATATTTCTGAAAAAGGTCTCGAAATAGCAAAAGAAAAGTTAATTAAATTTTATAAAGAAGAAGATATTGTTTTAAAAAAGATGGATGTGTCAAAAAAGAGTGATATACAGAAAGTTTATGAGGATTTATCTAATGAAAATATTCGTATTGATATTTTAATCAATAATGCAGCCATAGATCCAAAAGTTAGAAAAGGAAAAGAATTGGATGAAAGTACACGTTTTGAAAACTTTGATATTGAACAATGGAATTTGGAATTAAATGTAGGATTAGCAGGAGCTTTTTTATGCAGTCAGATATTTGGATCAAAAATGGCTGAAGATCATAAAGGTGGAGTTATACTAAATATTGCATCAGATCTATCAGTAATATCTCCTGATCAAAGGCTTTATAAACAGGATGGAGTCGCTGAAAATATGCAGAAAGTAAAGCCCGTTACATATTCTGTAATAAAGACTGGTTTGATTGGACTAACTAGATATTTATCTACTTATTGGGCAAATAGTGGCGTTAGATGCAATTCATTGTCACCAGGTGGTGTTTTTAATGATCAAGATGATCAATTTATTAAAAGAATAACTGAACTTATTCCTCTAAATAGGATGGCAAATTCTGATGAGTATAGAGGTACCGTGCAATATTTGTGCTCAGATGCATCTTCGTATATGAATGGGCAAAATATTGTTGTAGATGGCGGAAGATCAATTTGGTGATCAATAAAACTTTAGTAACTACGGCATTAGAATCCACGTGGCCAAAAGAAGGTCCAATTTTATTTTTGGGATCATGGTGCTGTTCGTTTTCTCGAAAATCTTATTGGTCTTCTTTAGACTTTAAAATTTCTCAATATCATTGGGACGATCGTAAAAAGTTATACCATGATTACAAAAATCTTGAGCAAATATATGAGCAATATTTAACAGAATTCGTTTCAAAATTAAACAATATTCACGGCACTGATTTTTCTGAAAGATTCTGGAGAATATTGATAGGCCCATGGTTGTTCACATGTATTCAAGTAATATTTGATAGATGGTATATGCTTAATGAAGTCTCAAAGAAAGATGAATCTTTAAAATTAAATATTTTACAAAATTATACACAGTCATTACTTGTAAATGATATGGACGGATTTAATCAAGCTATTGAAACTGATATCTGGAATGAAGCACTTTATAGTTTAATAGCTGATAAATTTTTTAGTACAAAATTTATAATTTCTTCAACAGGTGAATACGATTTATCAGAAGAAAGCATTAAAAATGTAAAAACAAAAAAATTTTCTATAAAGAAACTAATTAAAAAGTTTAGTAATACTATTTCAAGTATCTTTTTAGGTGATAAGAGTGTTTTTATTATTGCTCCTCATATGTCGATTTTTAAATTGATATTTTTACAAATTAAATTAAAACAATTCCCGGCTATATGGTATAGAGATGATACTGATTTTGACTACAATGAAACCTCTCCACTTCGAGAAAATACTCTTTTTATTTGTAAGCCTGGATTAATTGATGGATTTGAAGATGTACTAGGCCAAATTATTTTTAAATTAATTCCAAAAATTTATCTTGAAGGATTTAAGACTCTTGTGGAATCTTCAAAATCGCAGGGTTGGCCAAAATCACCAGTATCCATATTTACAAGTAACGCATATGCCTCGGATGAAGTATTTAAGTTTTGGTCTGCTCAACAAATTGAATCTGGATCTAAACTAGTAATAGGTCAACATGGAGGGAATTTTGGTATGACTCCAATGGCAATTCATGAATCTCATCAAATCAAAATATCTAATAAATGGCTTTCTTGGGGTTGGAATGATAAATACGAAAGTAAGGTAATGCCTGTAGGAAATTTTAAATCAAAGCATACAAAAATTAGAAATAAATCTAATGGAGATGCGCTGATGGCCTTAATGACGTTACCAAAATATAGTTACTATTTGTATAGCGTACCAATTGCAGGACAAGTAGAAAATTATTTTAATGATCAGTTTAAATTTGCTGAAGCACTTCCAAATCACATAAGAAATAACTTAAAAGTAAGGGTTTACCCAAAAGATCGTGAGTGGGACCAAAAAAACAGATGGAAATCCAAGTTCCATAATATCAATTTTGATGACAATAAAAACTCTTTAAGAGATTCATTAAAAAAATCCCGCATTTTTATTGGAACATACAATGCTACAACATATTTAGAAACCTTTAGTGCTAATATGCCAAGTATATTATTTTGGAATCCTGAACATTGGGAGATTAATAATCAAGCTAATGATTTTTTTATGAGCTTAAAAAGTGTTGGAGTATTACATTTTTCTCCAGAAGATGCTGCAAAACATTTAACAGCGATATGGGATAATGTAGATGAATGGTGGTTTAGCGAAAAAGTGCAAAGTGTCATAAATGATTTTAATAATCAATATTCCAAGTATAATCCTCAAGTTATTGGCAAAATTGCCAATAATTTAATCATGGAGTAAATGAGAGGAACCTAAAATTTTTTCGACAATTAAAAAATCATTAGCGATATTGCAAGTAAATAAAAGAAAGTTGCCTTTATTTTTATTTTATTTTTGTATATTGGCTGTGGTGGATTTATTAGGTATAGGCCTTCTTGGTCCTTACATTGGTATTGCCATGGATCAATCAAAAATAGAAGAAATAACTTCCATATCATTATTAATTGAAGAACTTAATATAAATACTTCACCACTTTCATTTATTGGTATCTGCATGATTCTAATTTTTTCTTTAAGATTCATACTTGCAATCTTAATTAATAAAAAAATATTGTTTTTTTGTCGTGATATGCAAGTTGCTTTGAGATCTGATTTAATGAAAACATATCAAAATATGACTTATGAAGAATTCATAGGAAATGATAGTTCAGATGCGATAGCAAACACCACTGTTCTTTCTATGTATTTTACAAATAATGTTCTATACAACACATTGAAGGCATTTGCTGAAGTTGTTCTTGCTATATTTTTATTTTGTTTCTTGTTATTTATAAATGGATTATTGGTCTTAATTTTAGTTTCAGTGCTTGGATTGCTAGTAACTCTTTACGGTAATTTCTTTAAATCTAGAATGGTTTCATACGGCCAAAAAATTAACACTGCAAATGCTAATTTGGTTCAATCTGTAAAACAATCTATGGAAGGAATTAAAGAAGTGAGAGTTCTTGGAAAAGAAAATTTTTTTTTCAAAAGGTTTATTACAAATGCTGAAATATATGGAGACCTTCATGCAAACTCACAATTAATTATTACTGGTTCGAGATATTTCATTGAGCTTGCAATTATAAGTTTTTTTGTATTTAGTATTTCTGCATCAAGTCTAATTATGGCGGGAGATTCATCAGATATTTTTGGAACACTTGGTATGTTTGCATTTGCAGCTATTAGACTACTTCCAGGTATAAATGTACTCTCTACTGCAATTTTACAGTTGCGCTCTCAAAAAAATACTGTAGATAGACTCTATAAAGCTGTTATAGATTTAGAAATTGAAATCGATTCAACTAAAAAGATAGAAATAGACTTTAGAAAAAATAATGATAGCAAGGTTAGCTTTGAATCAATTTCCTTAGAAAATATTAAATATTCATATCCAAACACTAATAAAAATGTACTAGATGGAATAAATCTTGAAATATATCAAGGAGAATCAATTGGAATAATCGGCTCTTCTGGATCTGGTAAAACAACTCTGATTGATATTTTGTTAGGGCTTTTAAAACCAAACACTGGAGAAATTAAGCTTAATGGAGAGCCATTGGAAAAAATTAATCAAAAATTAGGAAAATTGATTGCATACATACCACAAGAATCACTTATGATAAACGATACATTAAGTGTAAATATTCAATTAGATGAATTCAATAATGAAGACAATATCGATCTTAATAAAAGTATTTCTAAAGCCCAATTATCAAATGTAGTAGATAATTTGTCTAATGGAGTTATGACAAATATTGGTGAAGGCGGCATTAGGTTATCTGGGGGACAAAGACAAAGGGTTGCCCTTGCAAGAGCAATTTATCATTCTCGAGATTTATTAGTGTTTGATGAAGCTACAAGTGCCCTAGATTCACAAACAGAATCGGAAGTGGTTAGTGAAATTACCCAAATGAAAGGTATTAAGACAATGATTATTGTCGCACATAGAACAGAAACTTTACGATTCTGTGATCGTATATATAAAATTGAAAATGGTTTGATTATTGAATCTGGGACTCCAGATGAAATATTAGGACCAGAAAAGCTTTAGTTAAATATGATAATTTCTCACAAGCATAAATTTATATTTATTAAATCAGGAAAGGTTGCTGGATCGTCTTTAGAGATGGCTCTTAGACCTCATCTTGGAAACGATGATGTTATTACCCCTGTTGCTGAAGATAAAGACATTAATGTTGTTGATAAAATATCTGGCGCAAGAAATTATCGAAATAGTAGTAATTATGATGAAATGGTATCAAGAGGGAATATTGGTATTTTTTATGAGCACGCACAAGCATATGAAATTAAAGGGCAAATACCGTCTTCAATTTGGAATTCATATTATAAATTTTCAATAGAAAGAGACCCAAGGGAGAAAAGCTTATCGGTTTATTATCATAATAAGAATGGCATAAAATGGCCAAGATATCGTAACTTAATCAATAGATTTCAAAGCCTTTTACCAAATTTTATTAATTTTCCTTTTCCACACCCATCTCTAGCAAAAACAATTTCATTATCAAGATGGCTTGAAGAGGATCGAAAGCATGCATACGCAAGAAACTGGAATAGATACACAGTTAACGACGAAATTATTATTGATAAAGTTTATTCATATTCAGAGCTGGATAAATTAGTAAAAGATCTAGAAGATATTATAGGCTCAAAACTTGATCTTCCAAGATTAAAATCGGGCTTTCGTAAAAAAAGACATCTCACAAATAAAGAATTAAATTTACTGAATAGATTATTAGAGAATAAAACTTACAAAAAGGAGTATGACTTAATCAATCGAGAGAATGCAAATTATTTAAAAGGAAAGAATCTTATTTATATTGAAACGGCTGCTCAAGTAGAAATTTTTAAGAAATATTATATTAAAAGTGATTTTCAGAAAAACTACCAAATTATTGCAATAGGGCCATCTGCTCAAAGTGAGCTTATTAGAATAGGCATTCCATTCTTAAACACTAATAATTTCTTCAAAAATGAGGACCACATAGCTATTATGACCAAAATAAATGAAATAATTTCTGATGTTAGAGATAATTTTCAATTGACGGATTTTGTTGGCGTTGAGCATGCATATGAAAGAGAGTTTTCGAGTTTTTTAAGATATTACTACCTTTATTGCTCTTCTTTGATTTTTATACTCCATAATTCCATAGAGTATTTTAAACCTAAAAAAATTATTCTCCCAAGATCTATTAACCCTAGTGATATCATTGATCATTTAAAGCCTAATTCATCATTAATAGGCCTTTTGGGAGAACTTTATGCAAAAGTAAAAAAATTTGAATATGAATATGAGGGAGATGTAGATAAAACATATGTAAGAAAACAAAATAAGTTAACTCAAAAGATTTCTAATTTATTTCATAAATTTATGTTTAATGTACAAATATTTTTATATAAATTCTACAGTAATAATAAGAACGTCATTTTTGCAACAAGCTCAACATACAACATACCAAGAGTTATGGACTACTTAAAAAAGAAAATTAAAAATCCATTTAGTGTTGGAGGAACAAATTTAAAGGGACTTAGTTTATTTTTGTCAATTTTACTTGGGAAAAATGGACAATTCCTAAGGTTTCCTCCACCTTTAAGAAAAAATAAATTAGATGAATTTCTTCATAACTACAACATCGCTATACAAAAAGTTTTCAAAAGTATTGACGAAAATAGAGATATTTATTCAATTCATGGTGTTTCACTTAAAAACTTGACAGTAGATTACTTAAATAACGGTTTAAAGAATAAAGTTAAAACAGCCTTTTTTGGCTCAATGGCCTTTCAAAGGATAATTAGAACAAAAAGACCTTCATTTGTATTTACAAATCAAGCAGTTGGTTATCATTATGCAATTGGTGAACAATGTAAAAATGAAAATATAAACGCAATGATTATTTCACATGGTACACATGTTCCACATAAAGAAAAATTGGTACAGAAAGAATGGAATGAGCATGCACGCTTTATGATTAAAACTCATTTTCCACTTGTCTCAATCCAAACACCATGGACGGAAAAGTTTTTGAATAACTGTATAGATAATCCTTCGACTCCAGTATTAACTGGACCATTACTATATGCAAATGGAGGAAATAAAGATAAGGTGAAATTAAAAGAATCTTTATTCCCAAATAACTTTCATAAAAAAATTATTCTTCATGCAGCAACTCCTTTTGGATGGAATTCATTTCAACCTTTTGTAAGCCTAACTCATGATGAATATATATCTCATATCAACGATTTAATTAAATCTATTGAAAAGATGAGTGATGTATTTCTTGCAATAAGGGTTCGATTAAAAAGTTTTGGTTGGAAAGATATGTCTCAGGATGATATCAGGAGATTATTCGTTGAATCTGATTGCTATGAATTATACTTTGAAGGAACTTTCGAAGATTATTTATTGGCTTCAGATTTATTAGTTAGTTTTTCCTCAACCACCATAGAGGAAGCTCTTCAGGTAAAAATTCCAGTCCTACAGTATGATCCATTTGATAGATATTCGCATATTCCTGCAGAAATTCTGGGTATTGAATCTAAATCAAAGATTTCTCCAATTTATTATGTTTCACAATATAAAAATTTATTATGGAGTCTGAATTGGATAAAAAATAATCACTTAGATATAGGTAGCTCTGAATTGCAAATTAATTGGAATAAACACAAAATTGAAAATACTAAGGATTGGATATCATCAATTATTAAGTCGTAATTATCATTAAATGTTTTATAGATGAATAATATTAAATTTACCTACGTTGATAAGTTCTTTGTTGCGCTAGTGGTGGTCATTCTTTTTTCATCTGATAGAAATTTGTTAGTTACTCATTATATTTTAGGGGGTAGTCAAAATGCAGGATTAATAACAATACCCTTTATCTTATTAGCTTTATTTTTCTTATTTTATATTCTTGCTTTGAGAGGCCGTTTAATCGTTCGTCATTCTCACAGAAGATTAATAGTTGTATCTATCATATTAGCAATATATTTTGCTGCACATGAATTCATATTCGGAGACGGTTTTACCTCATTAAAATATTCAATATATATTTTATTAATTAATTTGGCATTGATGGTCAGATACAACTCTTATTTCATTTTTAAGATAATAGGGTATGCGGGTGGATTAATCTCTTTAATTGTTGTTCTTCAACAATTTTTGCTCCTTACAATTGATGGTGGCGACTTGTCTAAATTTGAAGTTGCAATTCAAGGTGATGAGTGGGCAAGATGGCTTGGTTGTGATTTTGTAAATCCATATGGCCTTGGACTAATGGAAAGATGTATTTGGGGATACGATGTTTACATAGGTGAACTTAAGTTTAACCGCTCAATTTTTTTCTCAACTGAACCAAAGTATTTTTCTTCAATAATCTTAATTACATTTGCTTCGTTAATATTGTCAAAAACAAATTCTTTAGCAAAACGATTTTTTTTATTGATGCACGCTCTAGCATTTCTAGCTTCAGCATCTGCCTCTGCAATAATTGTTTTGATAATTTCAGCGGGCCTAGTTATTACTCGTTTTATAGGACCTAAAATTTATACCACAAGCATATTTTTATTACCCATATTTATATTACCTATAGCTTTTTATTTGATTATTAGTTTAACTGGAATTGATGGTTTCTTGCTTAACAGAGTTGCGAGCGCATTTAGTAGTATGGGCGATGGACAAATTCAAGCCATTTCAATATTTGGTCAGTCCACACAAGAATGTGAAAAAGCTTTGTGTAGAGATATTGGACTTGTTGGCAATGTAACAGAAGTATACGGTTTGGTTGGTTTTAGCATTTATTGGGTTTTTATATACTTTGTAACCAAACCTTTATTTAATCTATTAAAAAATAATGAAATTGAGTTTTCAAATCGTTTTGGCTTAGCACTATTACTGAACACCTATGTAGTTTTTAATATCTATTTCTTTAGTGATATATTTAATATGTTCGGAGTATTAATTATCTTAACAATTATACTTCTTCCAGATTATATTCTTGAGCAGAGACGTATGCTATCATCAGAAAATTATTTAAATTCAAATAATTCACTTAGGGCTATTTAATGAAGAAAGTTCTAATAACAACTGTACCTTTTGCAAAAACTAATAGGCTGGCTTTAGATATGTTAGACAAAGCAAATCTTAACTATTCTATGAATCCATATGATAGAAAGCTCACCTCAGATGAATTACAAGAAATGATTCCAGAATATGATGCAGTGATTGCTGGAACTGAGGAGATTAATAAAGAAGTTATTAATAGCGCTACTAATTTGAAGATTATTTCACGAGTAGGAGTCGGTCTTGATAGTGTTAATCTTAACGCTGCAAAAAGTAAGAATATAATTGTTACATATACACCAGATGCTCCTGCGCCAGCGGTTGCTGAACTAGCAATTGGAAATATGTTAACTTTGTTAAGGGGCGTTCATATATCTAATTTAATGATGCATGATAAGAAATGGGAGCGTATTTTTGGTAGAAGAATTCCTGAGGTAACAATAGGAATTATTGGTGCAGGAAGGATTGGAGGTATGGTTCTCAGAAGATTATCAGCTCTTGGAGCTAAACGTGTTTTGGTAAATGATATATCTCCAAAAGAAAATATAGCACCAAATTTACAAATAGATTGGGTCGATAAAGAAACAATCTATAAAGAGTCAGATGTTATATCTTTGCATGTGCCATTAACAGATTCGACTAGGAATATGATTACTGAAAAAGAATTAAAAATGATGAAAGATGATTCACTTATAATTAATACTGCTAGAGGCGGTATTATTAACGAGTCTGATTTAGAAAATGCGCTATATTCAAAGATAATTGGTGGCGCAGCAATAGATTGTTTTAATGAGGAACCATATAATGGAACCCTTACTGAAATAGAGTCATGTTTATTAACTTCTCATATGGGGTCTATGTCTATAGATTGTAGAAATCGAATGGAGATTGAGGCTACTGAGGAAGTGGTAAGATATTTTTCTGGATGTGAATTAAAGAATATTGTTCCTGATTCAGAATATACTATGCATAGGGAGGCTTAGTTTTTTGAAAAAAGTTGTGGTATTTGGTGGAAGTGGTTTTCTGGGTTCTCATGTTGCAGACCAACTTTCAGATTCTGGATATAATGTAATCATCTATGATGCAAAATCATCAGTTTATTTACGTTCTGATCAAGAAATGATAGTTGGTGATTTATCTGACATTGATTTAGTTTCAAAAACAATCCAAGGTGCTACAGCTGTTTATAACTTTGCAGCACTTTCTGATTTAAATGAGGCTTTAACTGAGCCAATTTCATCAATAAATATAAATATATTAGGTAATTGCCATATTTTAGAAGGATGCATTAAGAACAAAGTGGATAGATTTGTTTATGCAAGTTCTGTTTATGTCAATAGCAGAGAGGGTGGGTTTTATGGTTGTAGCAAAAAAGTAGCTGAAATGTTTATTGAACAATACCATCAAACTTTTGGGTTAGATTTCACAATATTAAGATATGGCTCTCTTTATGGGCCTCGAGCAGATTCAAGAAATGGCTTGAAAAGAATTGTTGCTGGCGCGGTTAAAAATGCAACCCTAACATATGAGGGAGATAAAGATGCTTCAAGAGAGTATATTCATGTGAGAGATGCAGCCTTAGCTTCAGTAGAAGCCTTAGAGAATAAATTTAAAAATAAGAGATTAATCTTAACGGGACATCAACCAACAAATATTACTGACTTACTAAATATGCTCGCTGAAATCATTGGATTGCCTAAATCATCAATTAAATTTAGCAACAAGGAATATGAAGGTCATTACATAAGAACCCCATACCATTATGAGCCTGAATTAGCAGAGAAATATATTCCTGAAACATATATTGATCTTGGTGAGGGGCTTTTAGAAATTATAAAAGATTGTGATAGACATAAAGATTAATAGATTTTACGATTATTTTATGGTGTCTTATGAATAGAGCTAAAGCAATTGAAACAATAAGAAAAAAATTAAAATCTGGCAATCAGTCAGTCGGTAGCTGGATACAAATACCTAACTCTTCTGTTGCTGAAATTATGGGTTCTTCAGGTTATGATTGGGTTGCTGTAGATATGGAGCATGGCTCAATGTCTCTTCATCAACTGCCTGATATATTTAGAGCATTAGAGCTTGGTAATACACTTCCACTTGTAAGAATATCTGAAGGAAGCCCAAAAGATTGTAAAGAGGCTTTAGATGCTGGAGCAGGCGGAGTTATTGTTCCAATGATAGAATCTGCCTCTCAACTTGAAAGCATTCGTCAGAATTGTTGTTGGCCGCCATCCGGTAAAAGAGGGGTTGCTTTCAATAGAGCAAATCTCTTTGGCGGTCGATTTAAAGAATATCAAGAGGAGGCTCAGTCTCCATTATTAGTAGCAATGATTGAAACCACCGAGGGTATAGAGAATATTGATGAAATTCTTGATGTAGACGGACTAGACGCAGTAATTATCGGGCCATATGATTTGTCTGCATCTATTGGTAAAACAGCCCAATTTGATTCAAGCGAGTTTTTAAATGCTATTGATAAAATTTTTAATTTAACGAGAGCAAAAAAAATTCCATTAGGCATCCATATAGTTGAAGCTTCCTATAAAGAACTTCAAACCCGCATAGACGAAGGATATCAATTTATTGCATTTTCTATGGATTCTGTGATGTTGAGATCGCAAGCAGATTATAAAGATAATTAGATGCACGATTAATTATGAAAATAATACCCAAGAATCAAGGTTCAAATGAAAAACGTACTTCTGAGTATATAAATAATTGGGATACTGAAAAAACTTTAAAGAATCTGATAAAGAAAAATAATCCATGCATTTTTGATGTTGGTTCTAATAATGGTAGTTCCATATATGATTTTAAAAGTTGGTGGCCAGATTCATCAATCCATTGCTTTGAACCTCAAGAAGAGTGTTATGAAAGTATAAAGGAAACAGCATCAAATTTTAATAAAGGAAAAATACACATAAACATGTGCGCTGCAGGTAATATTTCTTCAAAAAATCAAACCTTTTACACTCATGACATCAACTCTGGTGTATCAGGATTTAATAAAATAAATATAAATAGTAGTGACTCAATAAAGCTAGAGAATCTTAAGCAAATGAGTGAAGCTGAAGTACAAAATTACATTAATTCACTTAACCAAAATAGGAAAGTTAGGGTCATTAGATTAGACGAATACATAGAATCTCTCAATTTAAATTCACATATTGATTTTTTAAAAATTGATACTCAGGGCCATGAAGTAGAGGTTTTAGATGGCCTTGGAAAACATCTAGGAAACGTAGATGTAGTTTTAACAGAACTCATGTTTTTTGATTTTTATGAAAAGAGCTTATCATTCTCAGATATTGAAAAATACCTTCATGAATATAATTTCAGTATTTATGACATCAGTCATATTTCTAAGAACCCTATGAACGGAAGAACAGATTGGGTTGACGTCATATATGTCAATCAAAGAATTATAAAAAAATAATATTAATCATATTTCTCTCAATTTAATATTAAAGACTGTAAAATAGTACCTTAATTAGGTATTTTAATGAAAGAAGAAGATATAAGACCCCAACATATATTTGATGAGTATTTAGCTTTAACGATAAAAGATACTAAAACATATTTTGGAAACTGTGAAAGAGAGTCAATAAAATGTCCTGCTTGCGGCAATGATGGCGAATTCTCATTTAATAAATCAGGATTTGATTATGAAGAATGCAAAGAATGTTTAACTTTATTTGTAAATCCCAGACCAATAGCCTCCTCATTTGATAAATATTACACAGAAGCACCTTCGGCTGAATACTGGGCAACTACTTTCTATAAAGAAACTGCTGAATCTAGAAGAGAGCTTTTATGGAAACCAAAGGCAAAGCTTGTTAAGAAAACCATTGATCGATGGTTGACTGACAAAGATTATGTTGTAGTTGATATTGGGGGAGGTTATGGAATCTTTAGTGAAGAAATAGAACTTCTTACCAACAAGAAATCAGTAGTTATAGAGCCAGGTCCTAGATTAGCTCAAATCTGTAGAGACAAAAATTTGACCGTTATCGAGAAGTTCTTAGAATCGGTAACTAAGACTGATTTACCAAATGGCAGAAAAGTATTTGTAAGTTTTGAACTATTTGAACACCTACATTCTCCTCAGCTATTTCTAAAAAGTTTGTATGACGTAATGGAGCCTAATGATTTATTTATTTTTACAACTCTTTCTGGGACAGGTGTTGATATAAGAACTCTTTGGAACAATTCAAAGTCAGTATCTCCGCCACACCATTTAAATTTTTTAAACCCAAAATCAATACCTATTCTCTTAAATAGAGTTGGTTTGAGTTCTTTAGAAATTACAACTCCGGGTAAATTAGACATTGATATCATGAGCAATGGTAGCATGCATATAGAAGATAAGTTTTGGAAAAGTTTTCTAAAGTTAGCATCAGAGGAGGATAAGCTTTCAATGCAAAAAGCTATTACAGAGACATGCTCAAGTTCGCATATCATGGTTGTTAGTAAAAAAAACTAAGAGTAGTTTGATTAGAGTATGAATATATTAGCAATCATTCCAGCAAGAATGGGAAGTTCAAGGTTTCCAGGTAAACCTATGGCAAGAATTAATGATAAGCCTATGATTGGACATGTATATGAAAGGGTTAAGAAGTGTGAGCTACTCACTAAAACAATTGTTGCAACCTGCGATGATATTATTTTTGACTATGTTGAAAGTATTGGTGGACAAGCTGTTATGACAAGCAAGAATCATGAAAGAGCATCTGATAGAGCTGCTGAAGCACTGAATATTTTAGAAGATCAAGATAAAATACAATACGATATTATCATAATGGTGCAGGGTGATGAGCCAATGACAAATCCACTTATGATATCAGAAGCAGTTCAGCCTATGATTAATGATAGCTCCATTAATGTTGTTAATTTAGTTGCTGATATTAATTCACAAGAAGAATTTGAAGACAGAAACTGTATAAAAGTTGTACTTGATAAAGAAAATAATGCTATGTACTTTTCTCGTGAGCCAATTCCCACTCGACATTTATCCGAGAAAGTGCCAATGAAAAAACAGGTATGTATTATTCCGTTCAGAAGAGAATTCTTGTTTGCTTATCAAAATATGGAACCAACTTCTCTAGAAATTATTGAATCCGTTGACATGATGAGAATATTAGAAAATGGCTACAATGTAAAAATGATACACACCAGTTTTAATACATCAGCAGTTGATACCAAAGAAGATCTCGAGAAAGTTCAATTCCTAATGAAAGATGATTAAATTTTTTTTAAGCAATAAACGGAGTTTTGTTTGCAAAAATTGATTTATATTTGGGATAGTAAGGATAAGCCCAAAATAGACTCAAAATTTTCAGTTATTTTTTGGAGCACATCTCACGAAGTTTCAAATGAATCTTATTCAATTGTTGAAATATTAGAATCTAATTCTGATCAATTAAAATCCGAATACCTTCATTTTATTTATAATCTTGGTAATTCAAGATACTACGGAGAATCTCTAATTGATTTATTACAAATTAGAGATAATTTTAGTTTTTGGTGGATGACTGCAATTGCTGAAAAAAATAACTGGGCAAAGTCCCCAAATATATCAAATATTTTAAAACTAATGGCTTTAAAATCATTTTTTTTAAATGATGAATGCAAACAAGTTGTTGTAAAATCCGACAATAAAGACCTTCTTAGTTCGATTAAGTTGTTGTGCGAAAATCTAGAAATTAATATAAAAATAATTTCAAAAAATACAAGTAAAATAAATTATCTTAATTTAAAGGACTATATTTTTAATGCATTTTACTTACTTAAGGGTGCATTGTGGCTGATAAGAGAAATTCTTTTTTCTATACCTTTCAAGCTATTAGGAAAAAAAAGCTGGAATTTAAAAAACTCAAAATTAATTTTTGTCTCATACCTCTCTACAGTTAATTTGGATGATGCCAAAGATAAAAGATTTAATAATGTTTTCTGGGGGCCGTTACCAAGCTATCTAGCAAAAAAACAAGTTTGTACTAACTGGTTATACCTGCCCTCAAAGAGATTTAGATTTTATGAGACTCTTAATATTTTTTTTAGACTTAAAAGTCAAAAAGATAGTTCTCACGCTCATATTATTATTTCATCATTTTTTAATTTAAAAGTTATTTATAAAACTTTAAAAGATATATTTATTATTCTTACAAAATTTTCTAAAGCTAAGAAGGAGTTATTGAAAGGTAGTGATTTTTTATGGCCACTATTAAAAAACGATTTTTCAAGGTCTTTATTAAGCTCTGATATGGTCAGCTCTTTGTTTTATTTAGCACTCTTTGAAGAAGTAGAGAGCGTTTCTGATGAAGATTCTAAGATAATTTATTTATCTGAAAATCACTCATGGGAACAAGGTCTAATTTCATCTTTTAAGTCGGAAAGAAGAAAGCTAACCGGTTTTGCTCACTCAACTATAAGATATTGGGACCTGCGATATTTTAATGATATAAAAAATTACCAAAATACTGGGATTTATTCAAAACCTATTCCAGACAATTTTGCGGTAAACGGTCTTAATGATAAGTCAATGATGATTAAATTTGGCTATCCAGATAATAAGATTCAAGAGGTTGAGTCATTGAGATACTTATACTTAAATAATTTAATCTCAAAGAAGGAGAAATCAGAAAAAAACGAAACAAAAACATTGCTTGTTTTAGGTGATTATTTGAAATCCAATACGATGTTCATGCTTTCATTCTTGAAATCAAATAAAGTATCTAGAATTCTTGAGTGCACTAATGTAATAATAAAGCCCCACCCAGCCTGTCCTATAAAATCAGAGGACATTGTTAATATAAATGCAAAAATTGAGGACTCTTTCATAGGCAACTTAATTTTAAAAGCAGATATAGTTTTTACTGGCAATGTTTCCTCAGCTGCAGTTGAAGCATATTCTCTTGGAAAAACAATAATATCTGTCAGAGACCTTGAAAACTTAGATATGAGTCCTTTGAGAGGAGTTAAAAATGTAAAATTTGTTTCTGATGAAGAAAATTTAAAGCTAACCTTAAACGAAGCTTTACTTAATAATGAAAATCAACAAAATATTCAATTTTTTAATTTAGATCAAGATATGACATCTTGGAAGGAAGTTCTTGATTTATAATTTTGATCATACAATCTTGTTATTATTGATTTGATTACCTTAACTTGGAGTGAAATTTTATGAAAATTACTATCATCGGATTTGGTTACATAGGTGCTGTAATTGGTGCAACTTTCTCTGAAATGGGGCACAAAGTTATTGCCATTGATACTAACGAGAAAGTAATCAATGACTTAAATTTAGGAAAATGTAATATTCCAGAACCGCAATTAAAAGATCTAATTTCTCAGCAAGTTAAAGATGGAAACTTGAGGGGTTCCCATAATTTTGAGGAAGTGTCAACGAGCGAAGTTGTTTTAGTTACAGTTGGCACACCCTTGTCTGAGAACTTTGATGCAGACCTGGATGCAATAAGTAATGTATTTTCTCAACTCTCTCAAAATGTAATTGATAATCAAATCATTATGCTTAAAAGTACCGTCCCTCCAGGTGTCACAAGGCAAATGTATGATAATTTTTTGAAGGATATAAAAAATGTTTATGTTGGATTTTCTCCCGAGAGACTCGCTGAAGGAAATGCTTTAAAAGAATTAATCGAGCTACCAATTATTGTTGGAGGAGTTGATGAGAAAAGTACTAAAAAATGTTCCGAATTTTGGGAAGCTACACTTGGCGTTGATGTTATTAAAATGTCTTCATGTGAGTCTGCAGAATTAGTCAAATTGGCAAATAATCAATGGATAGATTTAAATATTGCTTTGGCAAATGAATTAGCTTTGTTGTGTGACTCTCTTCCATATGATCTAGATATACTTGAAATTATTGAGGGCGCTAACTCCCTAAAAAAAGGTCTGCATCACGTAAATATTCTTCAGCCATCTATTGGAGTTGGAGGTTATTGTTTAACTAAAGATCCATGGTTTGTGTCTGCTCTAGCTAAAAATAATGGTTTAGACCTTGAAATACCAAAAACAAGTAGAAGTGTAAACGATAAGATGCCAATAAATGCTGCAAATTTAATAAATGAGTTTTACGTTACAAAAAATAATATTAATCTTGAAGATGTTAAGATTGCTATATTGGGCTACTCTTTTAAAACAAATTCTGGTGATATAAGATTTTCTCCAATGCAATATTTCATTGAAGAATTGTTTAAAAAAGGAGCTAAAAAAATATATGTTTATGACTCAACTATTGACGAGGAGGCATTATCACAATCTGAGGCTATAAAATCAGACACATGGCAAGAATGTCTGTCTGAGGCAAATTGCGTTGTATATGGAACAGCCCATGATGATATAAAAGAAATACAACCATCAGATTTAAATGAACTTATGATTGGAAAAAAATTTATTTACGATGGAAGAAGATATTTTTCACAAAATGATATTAAAGAATTAAAATCCATGAATTTTAAATATAAAGGAGTGGGTCGATAATTTTTTTAATTTAAGTAAAACTAAGTAATTTATGAATAAGAAAGTAATGATAACAGGTGTTGCTGGTCTAATAGGCAGCCATTTAGCAGAAAAATTATTAGATTTAAACTATCAAGTATATGGTTTTGATATCGTTGACGCTGAATTAAGCAAGAATCTGTCAAACATCATAAATAATAAAGGATTTATATATTATCAAGGTGACATAACAAATAACAATGATCTAAATAATTTTTTTCAAAACGATGCAACTGTTTTATATCATATGGCATCAGTAGTAGGTGTTAACAGATATATGGAAGACCCACTAAAACTTATAGATATAGGAGTTATTGGAACTAGGACTTTAATTGGGTTATGTCATAAAAATAATGTAAGGATGCTTTTTGCCTCAACATCTGAGGTTTATGGTCGTAATGAAGTTATACCTTGGGCTGAAAATGATGATAGAGTTTTGGGTGCCACTAATGTTGACCGCTGGTCCTACTCAACTGCTAAAGCTTTATGTGAGCACATGTTATTTGGATTACATCATAATGATGGTTGGCCCATGTCAATAGTTCGCTTCTTTAATGTTTATGGGCCTAGGCAGAATCCAATTTATGTTGTTTCAAAATCAGTACATAGGGTGCTAAACAATAAAAGACCTGAGCTTTATGATGATGGACTTCAAACAAGATGTTTTACATACATAGAAGATGTTATTGATGGAATTATTTTGGCTGCTACAAAAGATAACGCAATTGGAGAGATAATTAATCTAGGAAATCCAGTTGAAAATACAATGATGGAAGTAATAGATGCAGTCATAAAAGCAGCCGATTCTGATCTTAAACCAAAAAATGTCTCAACAATGCAAAAATATGGAAATGTTTATGAAGATATTCCAAGAAGAGTGCCGGATATTTCTAAGGCCTTTGATTTGTTAGATTGGAGTCCAAAAACAACAATGGAAAATGGTGTTCAAAAGACAGTTGATTGGGCAAAACTTAATAATTGGTATCTGCAATGAAAGAAGATTTAATCACTAATTCATATAAAGGCATTGTATTAGCAGGCGGATCAGGAACTAGGTTATATCCACTTACAAAAGGCGTATCAAAACAGCTTTTACCTGTATATGACAAGCCTATGATATATTATTCATTGTCTGTTCTTATGCTTGCAAACATAAGGGAAGTTCTTATCATCACCACTCTAGAAGATATTGGTTCTTATAAAAATCTACTCGGTGATGGAAGGCAATTTGGTATTGAGTTGACTTATATTGTTCAAAAAAAACCTGACGGTCTTGCAAGTGCATTTATTCTTGGAGAGGATTTTATTGAGGATAGCCCTGTTGCTCTTGTGTTGGGAGATAATATTTTTTACGGTCAAAGTTTTTCTGAACACTTAGCGAAAGTTGTTCAAAAAAATAATGGAGCTACAGTTTTTGGCTATCATGTTAATGATCCTGAGCGATTTGGAGTCATTGAGTTTGATAATCAAGGAAATGTTCTTTCTATAGAAGAAAAACCTCGTAATCCAAAATCAAATTATGCTGTTACAGGATTATATTTTTATAATAATGATGTTGTGTCAATTGCCAAATCAATAAGCCCATCTGCAAGAGGAGAACTCGAAATAACTGATGTAAACAAATATTATTTTTCTAAAGGTGAACTAAATGCTGAGTTATTAGGAAGGGGCTTTGCTTGGCTTGATACAGGTACTCATGACTCTCTTCTTGAGGCAAGTCAATTTGTTCAAACAATTGAACATAGACAGGGTTTGAAGGTCGCATGCATAGAAGAAATTGCTTTTCAAAAAGGCTGGATTTCAAAAAAACAATTGATAGCTCAAGCTGAGTCTATGAAAGACACAAAATATGGAAGTTATCTTCAAAAAATTGCTTTAAGTTCATAATAATATACTTTTTAGGTATATAATCGTTCTTTTATTATACATATATAATCTTAAACTATAGGAGATAGCTCTATGAGAGTTTGGTATTGTGAAGCTGATTACGGTCAAGAAGAGATAAATGCTGCAACTGATGTCTTAAAAAATAAGCCCCTTGCACTTATGTGTAGTGAGAATGTATTTGAACTAGAGTCCAAAGTGGCAAATATATTTAGAAAAGAATATGGTGTAATGAGCAATAGTGGCTCCTCAGCTAATCTTTTAGCAATGAAAGCCTTGGATTTGCCCAAAGGCTCAAAAGTAATAACTCCAGCATTAACTTTTATAACAACTGTAGCCCCAATTGTTCAGTCTGGCTTGGTTCCTTATTTTATTGATGCAGATATAGATACTCTTCAAATGGACCCTGACATATTAAAAGAAATAGATTTAACAGATGTGTCAGCAATAAAAGTTCCAAATTTAATTGGAAACGTTGCTAATTGGGAAGAGATATATAATTTTGCAAAAAACAATGATTTAATGGTAATTGAAGATTCTGCTGACACAATTGGATATTCATATGATACAGAACTCAGTGACTGGTCTGATGTATCAACTACAAGCTTTTTCGCTTCACATGTCATCACCGGTGCAGGTAATGGCGGGTTAACAGCTTTCAAAGAAGAAAAGCATTACCTTAATGCTAAATCTTTACGGGGATGGGGTAGAAGATCTGCTTTGTATGGAGAGACTGAAGATTATGATAGGAGATTTGATTGTAAATTAGATGGTATGGATTATGATGATAAATTTATTTTCGATGACTTAGGCTATAACCTTCTTCCTTCTGAAATTTCGGCAGCTTTTGCTTTAGAGCAACTAAATAAAATTGAACAAAAAGTAGAAAATAGATTAAATAACTTCCATTATATAAAAGATGCTATTTCATTATCAGATAATATGAGGGGTTTTTCAGCCTATGATAATGTAAAAACAGGATGGATGTCTTTCCCTTTGATGTTAACCAACAAACTGAAAGGAAAACGCAAAGATTTTCAAATTTTTCTTGAAAAATCTGGTATTCAAACAAGAACAGTTTTTACAGGAAATATTCTCAGACAGCCAGTATCTCAGAAGTTTAAATGGGAGTCACATGGCGAATTCAATGCTTCAGATCAAATTATGGAAAACGGTGTACTACTTGGATGCCATAATAAGATGACTGCTGAAAAATTAGACTATTTGATATCTAAGATTGCTGAAGCCGAAGAATGCATTTTGAAGTAGTATATACGACTGGATTATCGGGCTTTATAGGTAAAAACCTACTCCCACTTCTTCTTAAAAAATTTCCAAAAATAATTAATTTTAGACGTGATAATGTTCATGAAGTCTATACCCAAGATGGCAAGATTGAAATAGCAGATAATAAGGATCTTACTATATCTAATAGCGACAAATTATTTATAAATATTGCGGCTTTATATAATGCTGCTCCTAAAACAACAATAGAGCTCGAGAACTTGTATATGTCCAATACTATACTTCCAATAAATATAATTGAAAATTATTTAGGATCTAAAAATTTAAAAATAATTCAACTTGCAAGTTACTTTCAGTTATTAGATTTAGAATTACAAACTCCGTATTCCCTAACTAAAAGCTTAGGAATGAAATACATGGAGAAAAACTATGATAACGTTTCATTTATATACTTGTTTGATACATTCGGTACAGGAGATAATAGAAATAGAGTCATTGATACCTTCCTGAATAAAATAATTGACAATAAATCAATTGAATTGCCTAAAACAGATGTATATATAAATATTTCACATGTTTCTGATGTCTGCGAGGCGATAATTAATTCTATAAATTTTCCAGCGAATAACTACTGCATTATGAGTGAAAATACCCTATCTTTAAGAGAAATAGCTGAAAAAATTATGACACTAGTTGGCAATAATGTTGATATTGAGGTGCTTCAAAATAATATCGATTACTTTGCTAACTTAAATAAAGACAATATTCCAGAAAATATATTCCCATCATCTAGGACAAAATCATTCAATCAACATTTAAAATCAAGGCTTGATGAAATAAAAGTTTTAAGATCAAAATAATAAATTTATTTTTTTATCAATTTATATAATTCATAAAATGGGGAGAGAATTAGGGTCGGCAAGGTTCCTAAATGATAGAAGCTTATATTTTGTCTTGTTAAACCGTGAAATCCTCCTCCTTTTTCAGTTTGCCTAATTGGCAGAAGTAAAATCCTAAGAAAGATATTAATGTCTTTTAGAACTTTGAGAACTATAAAAGTGTTGTAAACATCCTTTATAGCTTTATTTACGTATTTCATTGGGTTTTTGAGGCTGGTTTTATGATATTCAGAATTCCACGCAACCCTGTTGCTTTTTTTAAGATATCTTTTATTGAGAAATATATCTTCTGTACAAATTATTTTAGATTTGTGGAAAAGAATTAAAACCCAGTAGAAAAAAACAGTGTTACCGGAACCAGAAGCCAAATCAAGGACTTGTTTCATATTTTTTCTTGGAAAAAAATTGTGTACGAGTTCATCATGATTTGAAAATAATAATAAATTACCACCATCAGCTTTATCAATATTTAAAAATATTTTAGATATTAGCTCTGGGGTGCTTTGTATTTCTATTGTTGAATTATCTTTGTCTTCAAAACATCTCATTGGAGCCGTTACTATAGAATTCCCATCAAGTTTTGGAAGTATCTTATCGATACCTTGAGGAGAAATATAATCATCTGATCCAACAATATATATGTAGCTTCCCTTGGCTAATTCACAACATCTTTTCCAATTATCTACAGTTCCTAATTTCTTGCTCGCCTTTCTACATATTAATCTAGAATCATTATATGAATTTGCAATTTGTAAAGTCCTATCATCAGACCAATCATCATTTAGAATAACTTCAAAATCACTAGATATATTTGAGAGAATACTATCCAAACATTCTTTGATGTAGTTTTCATCATTATATGATGGTATAAGAATCGAAAGAGTAGGATTGATATTAGATAAATTATTATTCATTATTTTTCATAAATTAATCTAATATTTTATATCAGCAAGGTTTATATGGAATAATTTTTTTAAATAAAACACTTCATACTTGAATTAAGTATTTTCTTTAAGTGAGAAAAAATAAAAGTACAAAGATTATTATAGAAAAATCTCTAAATGAATCATGAGGCCACTTTTTTTATATTTGATATACTTAACATCTTTTAAATTTTCATAGTTTTTAAGAGTTTATTTGATGGGTAGGTTTTATTTAGATTTTGATGGTGTAATCGCTCATTCTGCAATTGAGTGTGTAAATAATGCGTTTAGTGTATGGCAAGAAACTGAAAATGATCTTTTTAACAATATTGATAGTTCTACCATTTCTAACGCGAAGTCTAAAATTATTGACTGTTGTATATCTAATAGATATTTAGTTATTCCTCCAGAGCATTATTTTTGTCTGATTGATGCAATATTCCAGGAGTTCCTTAGTAAAAACAAGATTCCTGAGGATAATCAGGTACCAAATTTATTTTTTTCCAAAATACAATCCGTATGCCCAAAGATTTTAAAAACATTTAAGAAAAATTTTTTCAGTCTTCGAGATAAAAAATTTGTAACACTTTCAGATGAAGACTGGGTCAGAGAAAATCCTGAAACTTTATTTATAAATCAATTCTACAAAATTATAAAAAATAATTCTGTAGAGGTGATTGTAGTTTCAAGAAAAAATTATATGGCAATAAAAAAATGGTTTCTTGGTTCAAGATTGCCTGTAAAAGAGATATACGGAAATGAAGCACTAAATAAATACGATAATAATAAATATAACTTAATAGAAAGTTTGCAGCTAAAAAATCAAAAGAATAAGGCTTTTTTTATTGATGATATGATTTCAGAGTTTGACATACATAATTGGCAAAAAATTAATGTTATTACTTTACAAGCAGGATGGGGATACAATGACCTAGACGACAATACTCAAGATATACTAGAAATTATAAAGGAGCACATAAATGATTTATCTAACTGATTATGTAAGTGAACCTAGTCTTGAAAAAAATATTTTAGGAAATAAATTATGTACTTTTTTGGATAAGAATGTTGATAAAAAATCTGTAGAGGTATTATTGGTTTGGCATTTTTTAGTAGATGAAGAAAGTTTAAAAGACTTTCCAAATGTTAAAGCTATTGTTAGATACGGCGTTGGCTTTGATAACATTGACATAAATTATTGCAATAATAAAGGAATTAAGGTTTTTAATAATCCAGATTATGGGGTTGATGAGGTTAGTGACACAGCGCTAGCAATGATTATGAATTTAAGTCGTTGCATAGGATACTATAATAATAAAGCAAGAAGTTTGGTCATTAAGCCGAATTTAAAAAATCCGTGGCAAGAAAATATCAATCATCAGTCATTAAGACTTAAAAGTTTAAAACTAGGATTAGTTGGAGCTGGCAGGATAGGAAGCTCATTAGCTTTAAAAATGAAAAACATCATTGGGGATATAAATTTTTATGATCCTTATGTAGATGCTGGGTATGAAAAAGTATTAGATGCAACTCGACATGATAGTTTAAAAGAGCTATTGGGTACTTCTGATATTATTTCTGTTCATGTACCATTATCGTCTGAGACAGAAGGGATGATTAATGATGATTTTATAAACTCTATGAAGACTGGAAGTATATTAATAAATACAGCAAGAGGTGGTCTCTTATCCTCATATGATTGTCTAGCCAAAGGAATTCTATCTGGCAGAATTGGTGCTGTTGGTCTAGATGTTCTTCCAGAGGAGCCTCCTGAGATCGATAAGCAAAATATATTTCTATCATCATGGGTTGATTTAAATTCAGAATTTTCTGATAGAATCATTATAAATCCCCATACAGCATATTATTCTCCAGATAGTTATGAGGAAATGCGATATAAAGCCTCTAAGATGTCACTGAATGCATTGGATGGTATTCAAAAACAAAATAGAATAGTTTGAAACTTTAAGAAGGAAAAATGAAAATAGGAATAAATGGATTAGGCAGAATTGGTAGAGCGATTTTTAGACGCTCTCTTGAAATTGAAGAAATTGAAATATGCGCAATCAATGAAGCAAATCCAGATATTGGGAATATTTGTTACACGTTGAATTATGATACTATTTATGGATCTTTAGAAGAACCTATTAAAGTTTCTGATAATAATCTTGAGTTATCAAGTGGAAAGAAAATAGCTGTCTCGAACTGCAACTCAATTTATGATGTTCCTTGGAAAGATTCAGGTGTAGATTATGTTATTGAAGCAACTGGCATCAAACAAAATCTTATAGACTCAAAAGTCTTAATTGAAAAAGATATTTGCAAAAGAGTTTTTGTTACCCATGCGCCTGATCATGATGTTGATTTTACTATGGTATTAGGATGCAATGAAAACAATCTTGATATTGATAATCATTTTGTCATTGCAACAAGTATTTGTGATGCAACTGCTATTGCACCCTTATTAGAATTACTTGATAAAAAGATTGGAATAAAGTGTGGTCAAGTTACAACTCTTCATCCTTGGCTTAATTACCAAAATTTAATGGATGGGGCTTCTAGTAGTTGGTCTGTTCCAGGAGAGATATATCATCATTATGCATTAGGGCGATCAGTTATAGGTAATTTAATTCCAAAACCAACATCAGCAATTACTGCTACAGCACAGGTATTAAGTCGCTTAACTGAAGATGATATCGGTTCTTTCTCATATAGAACACCAACTGCTATAGTTGGAAGCGCTGACTTAACACTTCAGCTAAACAAAGATTCATCAACGGAAGAAGTGCATAAAATTATAAATGAATATAGGAGTACTCAAACATGGGAAATTTTTGATCTTATGAATGAGCCTTTAGTTTCGTTAGACTTTGTAAAAAATAGACATTCAGCAGTTGTAGATTCAAGGTGGACTGATGTCACTGGTGGAAATTTATTAAAACTTGTTCTCTGGTACGATAATGAAGCTGGATATTCTTTAAGAGTTTTAGATCAAATTAGATACGTAGAAAATTGTTTCAAAGACTCTTAAAACTTAGACTTCCTTAATTAAAAAATAATATTTGATTCACATAAATGCATAACCTAAATAATAATAAATATGATGTATTAATCTTTGATTGTGATGGAATCATCTTTGACACAACTCATCTAAAATTAAAAGCTTTTCAGGAAACATTAAGTGAATTTGATACCAAACATATTGAGGAGTTTACTAATTATTTTAAAGAAAATTTTGGACGTTCTCGTTTTTCTCATGCTAGGTATTTTATTGAAAATATTCTAAATAAATCATTTCAAGTAGATTTGTACAATAAGATTATTGAAGACTTTAGCAGTCGTTGCAAAAAAATTTATGATAATGCTGAATTATGTGCTGGCGTTGTAGAAATTTTAGAGAAAACAAAAGATAAGTATAAATATGTTGCATCAGGAAGCGACCAAAGTGAACTTAGAATGGTCTTTAAAAATAGAGGCATTGGCAAATATTTCATGTCAGTTTATGGTTCTCCAATTGAAAAAAATAAATTAGTAAAAGATATATGTTCTGAACATAAAAATAAAAAAATTCTTATGATTGGAGATTCTGAGGCTGACTTAGAAGCGTCAGAAAATTCTAATATAAATTTTTTATTCATTAGTCGTTATTCGGTTGATAAAAAGATGATAGAGCTAGCAAAAAAAGAAAAATTTGAGTCTGCTTTCGACTTGAAAGAAATAATAAACTATATCTAGACCACTTTGAAATGAATTAATTTTTTTTATAGTGATATAATTCTCAAAAATATTACATATTATGAGAACAGTAGCAGTTATACCGGTCAAAAGCGTATCTGAAAGAGTTGAAAGTAAAAATTTTAGGAATTTTTTTAATGACATGTCTCTTTTTGATTTGCTTATCAATCAACTGCTAGATTCAGAAGCTTTTGATGATATATATGTTTCATCAAACTCTATTTCACTTGAAAAAAAAATATTATCAAAAGGTATAAAGTTTATTAGAAGAGATGATGAATACTGTAACAATGAAATTCCATGGAGTGATGTTATTGCACATGTTGCGTCTAGTTTGCCTGAGAAATCTGAAACTAATCTAGCCTGGTGTCATACAACTTCACCAACTTTTAATTCTTATAAATCTGCAGTCGATAAATATTATGAAATTTGTAAAAATGGCCATGATGGTCTTATTACTGTTCTAAAATCAACTGATTTTATAATTTCTGAAAAAAAACAACCTTTAAATTATGCGTGGGGACCTTGGCATAAATATTCTCAATTTCTTGATAATTATTTCTATATCACTGGCGCACTCTTTATTACTTCAATTAATCAAATGATAAAAAATAGATACGTTATTTCAAAAAATCCTTTTTTATATGAAGTTTCCCCCTTTGAGGCAGTAGATATTGATACGGAGTATGATTTTAAACTTGCGCAAATATTAATGCAAAACTCTAATATTTTAAAATAAGATGTTAAAAGAGAATTTTTTAAAACAAAAACTAATTTCAGGAGAAACTACAATTGGAACTTGGATAGTTGTTCCATCGCAAACTAATGTAGAAATATTTAGCTCAGCAGGGCTAGACTTCGTAATAATTGATCAAGAGCATGGACCAATTAATTTTGAGACTGCTCAAGCAATGTGCTCATCTTGTGAGCTGCATGGAACATCACCTTTAATGAGAATTGGTGATATAAATAAAGCTTTTATACAAAACGCGTTAGATATAGGAGCTCATGGCATTCAAATTCCTAACATTGAATCCAAAACAGATGCTAATAGAGTTATCGAATATTCTAAATATCCTCCAATGGGAGATAGGGGTCTTTCTCCATACACCAGAGCTGGTAATTTTGATGCTAAAAATGCAAAAGCACTGACCGATAAAGCAAATGAAAATACTTTAGTTGTATTCAATATTGAGGGTAAAGGAGCAATAGAAAATTTAGATGAGATTCTAGAAGTAAAAGACTTTGATGTAATATTTGTTGGTCTATTTGATTTGTCAAAATCTTTAGGAATTCCTGGAGACGTCAATAATCCATTGGTGTTAAATAATCTTCAAGAAATAATAAATAAATCAAAGCAAGCTAAAAAATCTGTAGGTACGATTGCAACCTCTCATGATACTCTAAAGACGTTTAGAGATATGGGTGCAAACTATTTAGTTTATAAGGTTGATTGCGATGTAATGAGAGATGCATACCACGAAGTTGTTAATATTATTAAGTAAATAATTAATGCAAGCTATTTTGTTTATTTATAAAGTTTAAATTTTAATTGATATAAATATGAATACGATTGAAGGTAAAAATATCATTATAATCGGAGGCGCAGGATTTATAGGGTCACATTTATGTGAAAAACTTTCTTCTAATAACAAGATTATTTCATTGGATAATTACTTATCGGGCAGCAAAAAAAATCATATAAGTGGCGTTGAATATATTGAAGGATCTTCCAAGGACATTTCAAAACTAATCAAAAACTTTTCGCCTGATTTTATATTTCATCTTGGAGAATATTCTAGAGTTGAGAGTAGCTTTGATGATTACGAACTTGTAATTGAAAATAATTTACTACCTTTTTCAAAAGTTCTTGTTTTTGCAAAAGAACATAATGCTAAGCTTATATATTCTGGTTCAAGTACAAAATTTGCAAAGTATTCTGGCGATGAAATTCATAGCCCATACGCTTGGGTAAAATCAAAGAATACAGAGCATCTTATTAATTATGCCGAATGGTTTTCGCTAGAGTATGCAATTGTTTATTTTTATAATGCTTATGGCGGCAACGAGATAGAATCTGGAATCTATTCTACATTAATTGGAATATATAAAAGACTATACAGAGAGGGTGTAAGAGAGTTGCCGGTTGTCGAACCAGGAACACAATTAAGAAACTTTACCCATTACTCTGATATTGTTAATGGACTTGAAGCAGTTGCTATAAATGGACATGGTGATGGGTTTGGAATTGGTTCAGATAAATCAGTTTCAATTTTAGATGTTGTAAAATTCTTTGGATCTTCTCATAAAATAATACCAAGTCGAAGAGGCAACAGAAAAACTGCAGACTTAGTTACAGAAAATACAAAAGCACTCGGTTGGTCAGCTAAAGTTGATATTGAAGAGCATATTAATGAATTCATTAAGAATTTAAAATGATAGGTTTTGATGGTTAATTTGAGCGAAACTCCATTTATAAGTGTAATTATTCCTGTTTACAATGGGCAAGATTATCTTGAGGAAACCATAAAGAGTGTTATATCTCAGTCTTACTCAAATTGGGAGCTTATTTTAATTGATGACGGATCGACAGACAGCACTCCTAAAATAATAAAAGATTTTGTCATTAAAGATAAACGAATAAAATATATTGCCCTAAAAAATAGCTCAGGTGGACCAGCATATCCAAGGAATGTTGGTATTGATCAAGCTAGAGGAGATTACATAGCATTTCTCGACGCAGATGATATATGGAATGAGAATAAGCTAAAAATTCAGACCGACTATTTAAAAAATACTGAATTAGATTTACTTCATTGTGACGCGGAATATATTGATTCCATGAATAATAAATATGGAATAATGAGAATATCAATTTTTTATAGAATACTTAAAACTTTTTTTGGAAGTTCTTTTGCAACTCTTGCAATAAATCCAATAGTTTTATCATCATGTGTTGTAAAAAATTCTAAAGATATTCAATTTAGAACTGACAAAACATTCCATGCAATTGAAGATTGGTTTCTTTGGATTGATCTCTCTTTGAAAGAAAAAAAGTTTACAAAAATTAATCAAAACCTTGTTTCTTACAGAATGCATGAATCATCTATTTCAAAAATTGATGGCTTGAAACAGTATTTAAAGGGATTTAATCTATATAGCGCATTATTGCTTGAAAATAAAATTACTATCAATAAATACTTGATTTTACAATTTATACACTATTTACGTATTTTAAAATATAAGGTTTTTGGTCGAAATTCATGATAATTCTAGCTAATATTAATCTTGGTTATAACTAAATTTTGGAATTTATGAACATATTCATTGTTTTTTATCGATGCCATATAAAATATTTTTTGTATGAAAATAAATAATTCAAATTTAATCCCGTTTTTCAGTTTGGCACAGTTATATAACCTTTATTTTCTTTTAGTTGTTGGTAGGACATTTAATTCCTGTTTGAAGGATGAAAAAATAACTGGAATCAATATTGAAAATAATTTAGAAGAACAAAAAAAAGTTCAAGATATTTTACGTGATGAAATTTTTAATAAGGCTTTGAGCTATCCAGAATTTTCTAAAATAAGCCTTATTGATAATAATGGCAAACAAAATATCGAAGATCCAATAACAAAAAAATTTTACAGAAATATAAATTCATGGAGTACTAAAAGGGGTATTTGGAGGAAATCATCTAATACTTCTGGATCATCCGGTGTTTCATTAAAAATTATTAGGTCTCCGAAGTCTTTTTTAAATAGTCAAATATCTTTTTACTTATTTTTAAATCAATTCAAAATTAATCGTTTTGATAAAAATATCTATGTTGGCGGAGCCAGAAAAAATAAATTCTCCTTTGTAAGTCGTTTCTTTGATTTTTGTTTATCTAAAATAACCGGTACCTGTAAATTTGTTGCATCAGATATGATAACTGACGAACATTATGAAGATTTTTTAAGGACTTACGAACTAATTAAACCAAAATACTTGCATGGTTTTTCATCGGCATTGCTCAGGATTGCGGATTACGTTGATAAAAGAAATGTTACTCTTAATTGGAAAACAAAATTAGTTCATCCTAATGCAGAGGGCATAAGTTTTAATCAACGAAAGAAACTAGAAAAAGTCTTTGGTGCACCTGTAGCAATGGTCTATGGTTCTGCCGAGTGTCATATGGCATCAGAGTGTCCATATGGCGTAATGCATGTAAACATGAGGTCTTGTGATTTGAAATCAAAAAGTGATAACTCTGCTATTTTAACTGTTTTTGAAAGCCCTTATATGCCTATTGTAAATTATCAAATGGGTGATTTAATAAAACTTAGCGATCCTCAATCAAGATGCAAATGTGGAAAACATACTACGGTAGTTACAGATATTCTAGGTAGGATAAATGAGAAAATTGAACTTCCTTCAGGTCGTGTTATTACTCATCCTGATTTAAATATGCTTATTTTACAGCTTGATAAAGATAAATTAATTAGCGAATATCAAATTATTCATTTTATTGGGACAGACTCAATAGAAATAAGATATTTATCTAAAAAATCTTTTAATGCAGATGAATTTTCAAAACTTTTAAACAAAAGATTTAATGACGTAAACTTTTATTGTTCAGATAAGGATTTTATATTACTAGAGAATGGTAAAAAACCAGTGATATTGAGTGTAAATGAAGTTCCTCTACCTCGAAAAACTTATGATGGATATAAGCCTTACTTAGAAATCTCAGAATCTCAATCAAAACAAAATGAACCAAATGTTTTAAAGCTTGATTGGAATGAATCTACAAATGATTTTCCATCAAAATTAAAAGAAGAAGCTCTCAAAGAGTTATCAGAGATACCATTAAACATATATCCAGATCTCCAAGTCTCTAAACTTAAATCAGCAATTGGTGAATGGTTGGATATCAAGCCAAAATGTTTAACTATTTTTAATGGTTCTGATGCTGGTATTGCAACAATTTGTAGATTATTTCTTGAAGATACAGATTCAGTTGTAACAATTGAACCAACTTATGGGAACTATAAAGCAATTGCCTCAAGATATACTACGGATGTAAAGCCTTATAAATTAACTTATCCATTTGAAATAGACATAGAACACTTCACCAATTTTTTAAAACAAGATAAGCATAAACTTGTATTTTTTACTAACCCAAATAATCCAACTGGTGTTGAATATTCAAGAGATACTTTATTTAATTTAGCTGAAACTTTTCCAACAACATGTTTTGTAATAGATGAGGCTTATGTAGAATTTGGAGAGAATTCACTTTCTGTAAAAAATATTCCATCAAATGTAATAATTTTGAGGACTTTTTCTAAAGCATTTGGTCTTGCTGGAGTACGCTTAGGATACTGCATTTCTAATGAGGAATTAGCAAATAAAATTGCATTGTCGAAAGACAATAAGGAGGTGGACGTTTTTGCCCAAATCGCAGGTACCTTGGCAATAAAAAATCCAAAATATATGTATGATTTTGTAGAGTCTATTACTAGGGGAAGAAAGGTTGTTACTAATTTTTTTGATAATCAAAATATTGAATACCTTGCTGGTAAAGGCAATTATGTTCTTTTTAAAGTTAATAATCCTAATTTTGTTGAGGAGAGCTTAAAAAGTAAAAATATTTTTATCAGAAACCGAAACGAGGTAGAAAACTTAGAGGGTTACCTTAGAGTAACACTTGGTGACGAAAATATGATGAAAATATTTGTTTCGGCTTTGGAGGAAATCTTATAATTTAATGATTAAAACTTATATCTTTGATATCGATAATACTCTTTGCAATACATGGCCAACTTTAAAATCAAATAAAAGTTACTCATTAAGATTTTTTTCTGAAGCATGGAGAGTATCCTTTATCCCATCTTTTAAGAGTATGATAATTAGTGTGGAAAACAGAATGAAAAGAGGTAATTCTGAAGTTTTTTTCTTGAGCGCACGCCACTGGTCATTGTGGATTTTTACCTACTTCTATTTGATTAGGCATGTTGGATTTTTTAGTCCTCATCGCTTAATATTGGTTCCTAAAGCTACTGCAAAGATAAAGATATTTGACAATTTTCTTAATAGTTTAGATGGATTACTAATAGTTATTGATGATCTTTCATATAATACTGAAAATGGTGAAACCCTTTTTTATTTAGAAGTTATAAACTACTTAAAAAGCAAAGCTGGAAGAATAAGGTATATTGGTAAAAACAAAATAGATCTATTAATAGGTTAGGGGAACACTAGATAGTGAATGATCTTAATAAAATAAAAATTGCTGTCATAGGTCTCGGATATGTTGGCCTGCCTTTAGCTGTTGAATTTTCTAAAAAATATCATGTAGTTGGATTTGATACTAACTTAGATCGTATTGAAGAATTAAAAGATCATAATGATTCAACTTTAGAATTAAATAAAAGTGAATTAGAGCAAGCAAAACATTTAGATTTAACATGTGATATTAATATTTTGTCTGAATGTAATTGTTTTATTGTTACGGTTCCTACCCCAATTAATACTGATAAAACCCCTGATTTATCTCCGCTTACCGAAGCAAGCAACACAGTAGGATCAGTTTTATCTAAGAATGACATAGTCATCTATGAATCTACTGTTTACCCTGGAGCTACCGAAGAGATATGTGTTCCAATTCTAGAAAAGAGATCCAATCTTATTTTTAACAAGGATTTTTATGTTGGATACAGCCCTGAAAGAATTAATCCAGGAGATAAAGAACATCGGCTGAAAGATATTGTTAAAGTTACCTCTGGATCAACAGAAGAAATCTCTGTTTTTATTGACAATTTGTATAAATCAATTATTGATGCAGGTACATTTAGAGCAACATCAATAGCTGTTGCGGAAGCAGCAAAGGTCATAGAAAATACTCAAAGAGATGTCAACATTGCTCTAATTAATGAACTTGCAATGATTTTTAATACATTAGATATAGATACTGAGGAAGTATTACAAGCAGCAGGTTCAAAATGGAATTTTCTCTCATTTCGTCCTGGGTTAGTTGGCGGTCATTGTATTGGCGTTGACCCTTATTATTTGACCCATCAAGCACAAGCAAAAGGATATACGCCTGAAATGATTCTTTCTGGAAGAAAAATTAATGACAATATGAGTATTTATGTTGCTAAAAACTTAATTAAGAATTTAAACAATCGCAACATTGATATAAAAAAAGCAAAAGTTTTAATTCTTGGATTTACTTTTAAAGAAAACTGTCCTGATATAAGAAATACCAAAATTATAGATATCTATAATGAGCTTAATAGTCAATCGATAGACGTTGATGTTTTTGATCCATTAGTAAATCAGAATGATGCAGCTAAAATTTATAATTTAAAGCTTATTGATAAGCCTCATGAAAATCACTATGATGCAGCAATAATAGCTGTTGGACATAATTCTTTTAAAGAACTAGGTTTTGATGGAATTAGTAAATTCTTAAAGAATAACAATATTATTTATGATTTAAAATATGTGCTCGATAGGAATGATTCGGTGATTAGGCTGTGAATAAATCTTTATCAAGCTATAAAGATCTTCAAGAATCTTTAAAAAATAACTCAAAAAAATGGTTAATAACAGGAGTAGCCGGTTTTATAGGATCAAATATTTTAGAAAATCTTCTTAAATTAAATCAACAAGTTGTTGGAATAGATAATTTTTCTACTGGACATGATCGCAACCTAAAGGAAGTCCAAAAAAATGTTTCCTCAAAAGAATGGAATAATTTTAATTTTTATAATGGCGACATATGTAACTATGATGATTGCCTAAACGTTGTAAAGGATATTGATTTTGTATCACATCAGGCCGCCTTGGGATCTGTTCCCCGTTCCATTAAACAACCCCTAGATACGAATTCCTCAAATATAACTGGTTTTCTAAATATTTTAGAAGCTTCAAGATTAGCTAATGTCAAAAGTTTTACTTATGCTTCCAGCAGTTCTGTATATGGCAATCATCCTGATTTGCCTAAAACAGAGGAGAATATAGGTGAGCCTCTCTCACCGTATGCGGCTACGAAATATGTAAATGAAATATATGCTAGAGTTTTTTCAAGAACATATGACTTTAAGTCTATTGGTTTAAGATACTTCAATGTATTTGGACCACGTCAAGACCCTAAAGGGCCTTATGCAGCAGTAATTCCAAAATGGATAAAACTTCTTATTGAAAATGAAGAAGTCGAAATTTATGGTGATGGTGAAACCAGTCGAGATTTCTGTTTTGTAGAAAATGTTGTTCAAATGAACATACTTTCTGCTATTGCTGATAGTAATGCAAAAGATGATGTTTACAATGTTGCTTGCGGCAATCAAACATCTCTTACAGAATTATTTTTTCTTCTTAAGAAAGCATTGATTAAAAATAATATAAATATATCTGGAGAGCCCTCTTATAAAGATTTTAGAGCAGGTGATATTAGGCATTCTAAGGCCGATATATCAAAAAGTGTTAATAAACTAAATTATTCACCTACGCACGATATAGAAAAAGGTATTAATGATGCAATAGGTTGGTACATTCAAAATTTAAAAACTTAGGATATAGCTTATAACTTCAATTTTAAAATGAATATAACTAAATGTTACTTATATGAATAAAGATAAAGTTATATTAATTTCTTCCAATTATGCTTGGACAATCTTTAATTTTAGAATGAATCTAATTAAAAGACTCAAAAAAGAAGGCTTTAAGATAATTGTTTTTACTCAATTTGATGGTTATGAACTTGAAATAAAAAAAGAAGTAGATGTCATTAAAAATTTATTTATATCGAGAAAAGGCATAAATCCATTAATTGATTTAATTACCTTATTTCATTACATAAAAACTTTTCTCATTTTTAAACCTAGCAATATTCTTCTATTTACGATTAAACCAGTAATTTATGGATCAATTGCAGCTAGATTAACTAATGTAAATTCAATATCGATGATAACTGGTCTAGGGACATCATTTATAACAAACACTTGGCTTACAAAAATCGTTAAAAGACTATACAAAATTGCGCTTAAATCATCTCAAATAAATTTTTTCCAAAATAAGGATGATTTGAAGATTTTTATAGATAATAAAATAGTGGAGTCTTCATCATGCGCTATAACTCCTGGATCAGGAATAGATTTAGAAAAGTTCAAACAAAGTGATTTTCCGAATGAAAAGAACCTGAAATTTTTATTCGTAGGAAGATTAATTAAAGATAAAGGCATAAGAGAATTTGTTGATGCTGCAAGAATTATCAAAAGAAAATTCCCAGATGTTGATTTTCAGGTATTAGGACCTATGGGCTCAGAAAATAGATCTGCAATAAAGCAAAATGAGCTTGAGGGATGGAAAAAAGAAAAAGTAATAAAATATCTTGGTGAAACAAACGATACTTTATTTTATTTAAATAAAGCAACTTGTATAGTATTGCCATCATATAGAGAAGGTACTTCAAGAGCTCTATTGGAAGCAGCTGCTGTGGGTAGACCATTAATAGCTTCAGATGTTCCAGGCTGTAGGGAAATAATAGATGATTCAAAATCCGGTTACTTGTGTAAGGTCAAAGATCATTTAGATCTTGCTGATAAAATTGAAAAAATGATTATGCTACCCCATGAATCAAGGTTAACTATGGGCATGAATAGCCGACTTAAAGTTGAAAACGAGTATGATGAAAATATTGTTTTAGATTTATATACATATGAAGTCAATAAAGATACTTAAATCTTTAAAAAATTTAAATGTATAATAACTAAACTTTGGAATCACTTAAATGAAGTTAATACTTTTAGAGCTCAATGAAATAAATTTTGATGTAGTAAAATACTACATCGATCGTGGTATTTCCTTACCAGCAATGAATCATGTATTAAAATCTGGACTGATTACTACAAAGGCAGAATCTGAGTATGATAATTTAGAGCCATGGATTCAATGGGTGTCTGTTCATACTGGAAAAGAATATGACGAGCATAATGTATTTAGGCTTGGAGATTTTGTTAATTCTAAAGAAGAACAGTTTTTTGAAAAAGTTGAAAAAGCTGGTTTTAATGTTGGAGCAATAAGTCCAATGAATGCAGCAAATAGACTAAAAAACCCTTCATATTTTATTCCTGACCCTTGGACACAAACTAAATCGGATAAATCTTTTTTGAGCAAAATCGTTTCAGAAGCTATTTCGCAGTCTGTAAATGATAACTCTCAATCTAGATTAACTTTCAAAACTATTTTGAGCTTGATTTTTGCTTTTTTTATAATGGTTGATCCAAGAAAATATTTTTTTATGATTAAATATGCATTTCAAGCCTTAGGTAAGCCATGGAGAAAAGCATTATTTTTGGATATGTTTTTATATGAAATTCACAAGACATTATTCAAAAAGAAGAAACCAAATTTTTCAACTCTTTTTTTAAATGCAGGTGCGCATATACAGCATCATTATTTTTTTAATTCTCCGTACGTAAATTCAAAAGAATTAGAAAATCCGACTTGGTATATTGATAAAAACGAAGATCCTATGCTCGAGATGTTAATCGTATATGACAAGTTAATTGGAGAACTTATAAGTGTTCAAGACACAGAGATTATAATTGCCACCGGACTTTCTCAAAAACCATATACACACTTAAAATTTTATTATAGATTGAAAGACCATAAAGCATTTTTAGACAATATCGGCATACATTATTCAGAAGTATCGCCTAGAATGACAAGAGACTTTTTAATCTCTTTTGAGTCTTCTGATGAGGCAATAGCTGCAAAAGAGAAACTCTCAAGGATATTAGTAGATTCAGAAAGAAAATTATTTGAAGAAATTGATAACAGAGGTAAGGATATATTTGTTGTTCTTACATACCCGTTTGAAGTATTTGAGGAAACTACTATAAACATAGATGGAATTAAGATTCCATTATATGATCAGGTCGTATTTGTAGCAGTAAAAAATGGTGAACACCATAGCAAGGGATTTACATATTTTTCAAATGGAATTTCAAAGTACAGACCAAAACCCAATTCTCATGTTTCAAATATTAATAAAACAGTGCTTGATTATTTTGGAGTTAAAAACTGAACTCTACTTTGACCTTATTAGTAAACCTTACTTAAAATATATTTAACTATAATTCGATATGATAATTTTTGAAAATATAAGCAACGAGATACCTTACAAGTTGTTTGAGGAGAAATATGCAGAGGCCATCGAGGCTGATCAACAAACAATTGAAGCGATATCAATATCTTCTTTTTGCAAACGTACTGATGAAGTCCACTCAAGATTTGTTAATTTAAAATTAATCAAAGGAGACCAATTCATTTTTTTTAGTAATTATAATTCTCCAAAATCAATTCAATTTCGTAATCATTCTCAAATAACAGCACTATTTTATTGGAATAGTATAAACACACAAATAAGAATGAAGGCTAAAATCCAACAAACTTCATCTGAATTTAATGATAGTTATTTTAAACAAAGATCTTCAGATAAAAATGCACTCGCAATTTCTTCAAGACAATCAGAGCCAATAGACTCATATGACGAAGTAATTAAAAATTATGAAAAATCACTAGAATCAGATGATTTAACTAAATGTCCAGAATATTGGGGAGGTTTTTCATTTACACCATATTACTTTGAATTTTGGCATGGTCACAAATCTAGGATAAATAAGAGAGATATTTATGAGATCGAAGAAAATGTATGGACAAAATACAATATTCAACCATAAAAATTTGCGTAATTTATTAATTAGTTTAAAATTCTTTCAAAATATGGTCGTAAATATACATCTTACAAGTCTAGAGCTTTTTAATTAATGAATTTCTTTTCTATATAAATAAAAAGGTATCGCATATAGCTATTTCAAAAAAACAAAAAACTCCTATAAATGAAATGATCACCGCTGATGAGGTAATACTTATTAACGCAAAAGGAGAAAATATTGGATTAGTGCCTTTTAATAAGGCAATTCAATCAGCTCAGGAATCTTCTTTAGACTTAGTTCAAGTTTCAAAAGCAGATGTAAATCCAGTTGTTTGTAAGCTTCTTGATTATGGTAAACATTTATTTGATAAGAAAAAAAATAGTTCTTCATCAAGAGTTAAAGTTAAAAGAAATACTACAAAAGAAATAAAATTTAGACCATCCACAGATGTAGGGGACTATAATATAAAATTAAAAAAGATTAAAAGCTTTATTCTTGGAGGAGATAAGACTAAAATAAGCGTCCGATTTAGAGGTAGGGAAATTTTAAATAGTGACATGGGCTTAAATTTGTTAAAAAAACTTAGGGATGAGTTAACAGATATAGCTCAGGTAGATCAGGAACCATCATTAGAAGGTAGACAATTATTAATGGTTCTTTCTCCTCTAAAGAAAAAGAATTAAATTAAAATGGGATATAAACTTAAAACACATTCAGGAGCTTCTAAACGCTTCAAAAAAACTGGTACTTCTGTAAAGAGCAGAGGCGCTAATAGGAATCATATTCTTACTAAACAGTCTACTAAACGTAAAAGACATAATAGAGGCCTTAATAAACTTAATGGTGTTGTATTAAAAATGGCATCTAAACTTATAAAATAATTATGGCAAGAGTAACTAAATCAAATATAGCTAAAAAAAGACATAAAAAAATATTAAATTCTACTAAAGGTCACTATGGGGCAAGAAGCAGACTTTATAAAACAGCTAAACAATCAAATATTAAGGCGCTTCAATATGCTTTTAGAGATAGAAAAAACAAAAAAAGAAATTTTAGGTCTTTATGGATAGCTAGAATTAATGCCGCTTCAAAAGAATTAGGCATACCATATTCTAGGCTAATTAATTCTCTGAAATCAAAAGATATTATATTAGATAGAAAAATTCTTTCTGAAATAGCCATTTCAGATAACTCAACTTTTAAAAAGGTTGCAGAAACAGCTACAAAGTAGTTAGGCAATAAAATGCCGCCATCTAACGATAAAAATACTCCAAAAATTGAAAAAAGTATTGGTGCTCAACACCCAATAAATTTTACAAAAGAATATATTATGAATATTCTCAAAAAATTTGGATTTGAGGTTATTGAGGGGCCTGAAATAGAGACTGAAAAATTTAATTTTGACATGTTAAACATAAAGGAAACACATCCTGCTAGACAAATGCATGATACTTTTTATGTTAACAAAAAATCTTATTTGTTAAGAACTCATACTTCCCCAGTTCAAATAAGAGGCATGTTAGATAAAAAACCACCATTTGCATTTATTTCAGGTGGAAAAGTATATCGCAAAGATGATGATTCAACTCATTTGCCAATGTTTCATCAAATTGAAGGCATATATGTCAATGAGGACGTGAGCTTCGCAAATCTAAAAGATTTAATTTATGAAGTTATTTATGATCTTTTTGGCAAAAGAGTTAAATTAAGATTTAGGCCATCATACTTTCCATTTACTGAACCATCAGCTGAAGTAGACATACTTTCTGAAGATAATAAATGGCTTGAAATTCTTGGGTGCGGAATAGTAAATCCTGTTGTGCTTAAAAATTGTAAAGTAGATTGTAATCAATATAGTGGACTTGCTTTTGGAATAGGCGTTGAGAGAATTGCAATGCTTAAATTTGGCGTAAATGACATTAGAGATTTTTATAAGTCTAATTTAGATTTCCTATCACAATTTAAATGAAAATATCATATAAACATTTAGTAAAACATATTTTTTCCAAACCAAGCAAAGAAGAAATATCTGATAAGTTATTTCAACTAGGTCATGAGCACGAAATAGAAAATCAGATATACGATATAGAAATAACTCCTAATAGAGGAGACTGCCTATCTTTAAACGGAGTCTTAAGAGATTTATCAGTTTTCTATGACATAGATCTTAATAAAGATATATATGATGGTGATATAAAAGATTTAACTATTAATTTCGAAAATAATGCAAAAAATGATTGTCCATTTATTAGTTTTTTAAAAGTTGACATAGATTCAAAAATATTACCTTACTCTGGAGATTTGGATAATTATTTTAAAGATCTAAAAATTAATAAAAACAATCTATTTACTGACATATCAAACTATATCTCATATGAGACTGGTCAACCAACTCACTGTTATGATGCTCAAAAGATTGGAAACTCCTTCTCTTTAGAATATATCGATGGTGAAGAAAAATTTGAGACTTTGATGGATAAAAATATTCAACTTAGTGGTAAAAATTTAGTTTTCAAAAAAAATGGAGAAATAATTAATTTAGCTGGAATCATGGGAGGTAAATCTACTGCGTGCTCTGAAAAAACTCGATCTGTTATTGTAGAATGCGCATATTTTAATCCTGAAAGTATCATTGGTAAGTCTGTAAAGTATGATCTTAATTCTGATGCGGCATATAAGTTTGAAAGAGGAGTTGATCCATTAGGCCATGAATTGGCGTTAAGAAGATTTATTCAAATACTTTCAGAACATTCAAATATAATTAATATTGAATGGGACATACAGGATATTCAAACTTATAAAAGTATTAAAATTGAATTTAATAAAGAAATAATAAACAAAATAATTGGTCAAGATATTAGTAAAAATGATTGTATTAATTATCTCATAAAATTAGGATTTAAAATTGATGATGATTTTATAACTGCTCCTTCACATCGAAGCGATATAAGTTCAATTAATGATATTGCAGAAGAAATTGCGCGAGTAATAGGCTATGACAATATTAATCGAAAAAAGATCAAGATTAAAAAGAAGAAATTTAATAATATCAATCATGAAAGTAAGATAAGAAGTTTTTTAGTCGAAGAGGGATTCTTTGAAGTAATTAATAATCCATTTGTAAGTGATAAATCTTCAGAATCAATCATTCTTGATAACCCCCTTGATACGAATAAAAAATACTTAAGAACAAATTTAAAAAAATCTTTAATAAATAATCTTTTATATAATGAGAGACGTCAAAATGAATCTATAAAGCTGTTTGAATTTTCAGAAGTTTATTCCCAAAATGAACACAATATTGATTCAAAAAAAATGCTTGGAGTGATTGGAAGTGGAAGAGTAGGTAAAAACTACATCGATTTTTCTAAAAAAATTGATACAACTTACTTTAAAACTCTTTTTAGTAAATTATTCTCCTTAGATGAGATTGAAATTGAACAAATATCTAGGCAAAATCTAGATACAAAAATAAAAAATCAAATTGTTTATTTTGAGATTAATCTTAATGAACTTATCACAGATTTAAATATGAATGATGATATATCAATTGAAGATAAAGTTTTTGTAAAGTATAGCCCAATATCGGAATTTCCAAAGATCGTAAGGGATTTATCATTTTCTCTTGATAAATATAAGAATGTAGAGGATTTGCAGAATTTATTTTCAAAATTTTCTGATAAAAACTTAAAAGATATTTTCATTTTTGATTTCTTTGACAATCCATCTAATGGAGATATAAAAATTGGTTTTAGGTTTACATTTCAGTCAACAGAAAAAACACTTACCGAAATCGATGTGAATATTATTATGGATAAAATTATTAATCAGTCAATCAGTATATCTGGTGTAAATATTCCTGGTTTAAAACAATGAATCTTACTAAAAAAAATATATCTAAAATATTATCAAGAAATATTAATCTGGCTCAAAAAGATTCTGAAATTTTAGTTAACAGCTTTATAAATATAATAAAAAATAATTTAGATAATAAAGATGTGAAAATTCATAACTTTGGTACCTTTTTTTTTAAAAGAAC
>MDSZ01114442.1_pt1 | contig 62070 bp, 57 predicted proteins | sample 811201 | NCBI WGS metagenome assembly MDSZ01 (sample SAMN05326647, study PRJNA326480) | marine metagenome | isolation source: seawater | place: Indian Ocean: North | collected 2010
AGAAGGGGGTCCTGAGGGACCTTGTTCTGTAGGGTTGCTCCGATGACTGCCCCCACGACCAACCAGACGCCGTAGTGCCTGAAAGCAGAGAAGTCCACGTTATCCCTCAACGCCAGGAACTTCCCCGCATTGTGTGCTCCATGAACCACTGCGACCACTGCCACTGCCTCGTGGGGCCCCATCATTAGGAGCACTATCGGGGTGAGCATGGTGGACAGGCCGAAGCCAGCAGGTACTGTTAGAGCAGCGGCGAAGAAGGCGCCTACGAAGGCGAGGACGAAGAACTCCACGACACTGGTAGAAATCGGAGAACAATTGATGTTTCTACTCAATTTTCGCTCAACCACAGCCTAATACGTCCCAGCCTTGCCCCGAACTTGCTCCTAGAGCATGATGGGGATGGTGGCCGAATGTCGAAAAAGGGGATTCTGATTGCTGTTGAGGGCATGGACGGTTCCGGTAAGAGCACGCAGGCAAAGCTGCTCTACCACTGGCTAAGGGCCAAGGGATTGCCCGTCTTCCACACCGAGTGGAACTCGAGCAAGATAGTCAAGGAAGCCACGAAGATAGGAAAGAACACTCGACGCCTGCTTCCCATCACGTTCCACATGATCCACGCTGCAGACTTCGCAGACAGGTGGGCACAGCAGATAGAACCCGTCTTGGAGATTGGGGGGATAGTAATCTGTGACCGTTACAAGTACACAGCTATGGCAAGGGACGGCTCTAGAGATGTGCCTCGCGAGGTAATCGAGGACACATACTCATTCGCCAGGGAGCCAGACCTAACTCTGTACTTCGACGTCCCAGTGGATGTAAGCTTCGACCGAATAGCGAAGGGTAGGCCCAAGCTGAAGTTCTACGAGGCCGGTATGGACATGGGATGGACCGCCGATCCCTTCGAGTCCTACAGAATATTCCAAGGCAAGGTCTCCGAGATTTACTCAGGGCTCGTGGAAGAGGGGAGAATCGTACGCTTGGACGCTCAGGGCACGGTGGCAGAGGTCCAGTCGAGGGTGAGGGAGACCTTCGACAAGCACATCGACCTCTCATCCACACAGGTCATCGATCAGTCCGACAGGCTTGCCCAGAACCTGAGTGAGTCCGACATAGACTGGCTCACATACTCGGGAGGCGAAGGGAAATGAGTCACGCGGGCAAGCTGATCGTCATAGAGGGGCCGGACCACGTAGGACGCACTCTGCATACTCGCCTTCTATCTGCCAGACTGAAGGCAAACGGGATCGCAACCCACACCATCGGGTTGGCGCGTTCTGAGCTGATGGGGGCGATAGTCAAGTCGCGAACTGCGGACATCCACCAGCTAAACTGGCGCACAAGGTCTCTCCTCTACGCCACTGACCTTCATGACCAGATCAAGCACGAGGCAGAACCACTGTTGGCCGCCGGTTTCGTAGTCATCGCTGACCGGTACACCCTCACTCCGAGGATCAGGGAGCAGGTAAGGGGGGGCGACGGCAATTGGATTGATTCGCTCTACTCCGATACCCCAGAACCCGATGCCTTGATCGTCCTCCATGCGGGTCCTCGCCGCCTGTTGAACCGAATAATGTTCGGCGAGGAGCTTGAGGCTCTGAATCACTTCGAGGCCGGAATGGACCTGGCCCTCTCGACCTCCATCACCTCGTCCTTCCTGCAGTACCAGAAGATACTCAGGCAGGAGTTCCAAGAGGCCGGGAAGAAAGCAGGCGCCGTGCTGATTCCGACTAGGCACACGGTCCAAGACGTACATGACAGGATTTGGGAGTCCGTAAGTCCCGTAGTGGAGCATATGCTACAGCCAATAGGCGAGAATTAGCCCAGGATGCCCGCCACTAGTTCAGGCTGAGTCAGATATGAGTATAGCCCGATGCCAGCGAACATCATCATCCAAGATCCCGTCGCCTTCACTATCGACGAGTTCCTCCTTAGGGAGTCGACCAGGGCGCCCCCGCCCATGCCAACCATGGTAGTCACCCCTATCATCAGGAGCGAGACTGAGATCATCAGCCCGCCCATGCCCATGACCAGAGCGCCCTCGCCGACCACTGCCAGCCATGCAACGAATGGGAAAACAGCAGCTGCCGTGCAGTCGACAGAAGCAGCGCTGTAACCGATACCCCATAGGTACATGTTCCTGCGAGGAGTGAACCTCTCGTCTTCCTCAGTTGTCATGTGAATGTCCAGTATCCCCTGGACCCTTGATAGCAAGTGCGAAGTCCAACCCATCAGCATCAGGGCCCCCAGTACAACTAGCAGGAGAGCGATTCCCACTGCTATTTCATGGAGGATCCCCGACAGGTTCAGCACCCCATCCAGTCCGAAGATAACTACTCCCACCGAGCCAAAGAAGGTCAGTTGCCCAAGGGCTGCGAAAACACCAACCTCCATTGCTCCGGGAACGGCTCCCTCCAGCTTCCCAGACTGGCGCAACTCGTCCTCCCTCACCCCGAGGCTTAGGCAGTAGCTGATGTAGGAGGGTAGGACGGGGAAAGCGCATGGGGAGAAGTAGACTAGCACTCCAAGGAACAGGCCGATAACGAAGACTCCAGAGAATGACCTGTCAGCCTTCTCAATCCCGAATCTGAGACTCTCAGCATCCCCATCAATAGCCCTCTCTACGGCTCTATCGAACGCCTTCCATCCGTCTAGGGGGGTCCCAGTTCCCTCCTTGGCCACCACGTACCCCTCGTGGTCGATTACGTACACGAGAGGTAGGTTCTGTGCCGCATAGTACTCCACCAGGTCTCCCCTGGCCCCATTCTCGAGGATGATTGAGTCAGTAGCGCCATTTGCCACGGGCCAAGGCATGTGCTTGCTGGAAGCTCGATCACCGAACGTGTCGTTGATCCGTTCGAACGACTCGTACCCGTACCATGACCCGATGGACAGTGCCACTAGTGGATATTCCGAACCAGGTGCTTGCCACGAGCCTAGGTTATCCTCGATATGACTCTGAACGTAGTGGCAGTTGGAGCAATCGACAGCCGTGAAATCAAGGATGACGACGTTGCCTCTTAGATCGGAGAGTTTCACCATCCCATCCTGGTTAGCAATGGAGTCGTCTATACCAGTCCTGTTCATGATCAAAACTTCGAAATCTGGGACTTGTTCTGAATCGTCAGAGACGCCATAAATCGATGACGAGAGACCGAAGATGGATAGTGATGCATAGGCAATAATGCAGAAAAGAACGATGCCGATGCCGAAGGCCTTCCAGGTGTCCCGCTCTCTCAGAACCCCCGCATCGAAGCCCTCTGCCACGAGTTTCGGAGCCCTGTGCCTCTTTTGACCCCCGCGGGAGGTTGATGGCCCCTTTCACCAATCTTATCCGCGAGAGATTGCTGGCAAATAGGCCGGGCTCGTGGTCTAGGGGTTATGACGTCGCCTTCACACGGCGAAGATCGCAGGTTCAATTCCTGCCGAGCCCACCATTAGTAGATTAAATCCAACAGAAGGGAGGAGGAACCGATCCTCAGACGGGAAGGGCCAGAAATGCTGCTATCTTGCTCTTTTACGAGGGTGATTAGCCTCTCTGCATCTTCTCTGGAAGAAACCCCTCCCGACAACTTCAGCCCAGGCTTTCCTTCGAATGAAAGACAGTGCCTGCCTATCTCGTAAGCAATCGTGCTTGCTGCCTCTTCGCTGCAATGCCCCCTCTTCCCCGTGCACGTCTTGACGAAGTCGGCTCCGACGGATAGTGACATCCTGGTCACAGCCCTAAGCTTCCTCTCGTCTAGTAGGGGAGTCTCGACAATTACCTTCAGAATGAGTCCCTGCGATGACTCCCTCATCGCAATCAGCTTGGCCAGCTCCATGTCATTGGGAAAGTCATCGTCATCCCGGGGCTCCAAGACGCAGTCCACTTCATCGGCTCCGGTCGAAACAGCGGTCCTCACGGCTTCCGAAATCTCATCCGGAGAATGGCTACCTTGTGGAAAGCCACCAGCTACCACCGCCAGTGCGATATCATCCCCCAGCATTTTCCTAACGGCAACTCCATGCTCTGCGAATACGCAAACCGCAGCTGGCTTGTGCTGATTTGCCAATCCACATAGGACTTCCAATGAGTCTTCATCAGCACCTCTGTCTAAGAGTGTCAAATCCAGTAAGTCGAGGATTTCCCCCGTTTCCATAAGATCACTCAGAGTGCCTGTTCTCGAATTCTTCCATGAACGCGACTAGAGCCTCTACACTGTCCATTGGGCAACCATTGTACATGCTAGCCCTGATTCCCCCTACACTCCTGTGTCCCTTGAGCCCGCCCATTCCAGCCTTTGTAGCCTCTTCGAGGAATGACCCCTCCAGGTTCTCATTCGCTAGCCTCCATGTCACGTTCATCAATGACCTGGATTCCTTGGAGGCGTGCGGCCTCCAGAAGTCACTGCTGTCGAGTTGGTGGTAGAGTAGGGAAGCCTTGTCACTATTCCTACTCACTGCACCATCTAATCCCCCGTTTCTCTCCATCCATGCTAGCACTCTATCCAAGACAAAGATCCCTGATGTGTTCGGGGTATTGAACATCGAACCCTTGGAAATGTGCGTGTGGTAGTCGAGCATAGTCGGCAATCCTTCCTTTGCTCTCCCCATGGCCCAGGGTGAGAGGATTACGACAGTCACGCCGCTCGGACCCAGGTTTTTCTGGGCCCCAGCGTAAATGACATCGTGTTCGGAGACATTCAGCGGGACGCCGCAGATATCGGAGCTCGCATCTACGACCCTTGGCTTACCCTCGCTGTCCGGAAGGTGGTGAAATTGGGTTCCGAATAGGGTATTGTTCGATGTGTAGTGGACATACTGTGCGTCTTCTCTGATTGAGTAATCCCCGTCCTTGGGGACCGACCTGAACCCGTTTTGAGAATCGTCCCATGCAGCGGCTACGTCTCCAACCCTGCCCGCCTCTTCTATTGCCTTCTGTGACCAACCGCCAGTAATTAGGAAATCAGCCTTCTCATCCTGCCCCAAAAGGTTCAGTGCTGTCATGTAGAACTGAGTCGATGCCCCTCCCTGGAGGAAAAGAACCTCGTACTCATCCGGAATCCCCATGATCCTCCTTAGCCTGCCCATCGCCGAGTCAATCACTTCTTGGAATGCCCCACTTCGGTGCGAGACTTCCAATAACCCGAATCCGCTCCCGTCGAGGTTTGGTAGAGTTTCTGCGAATTCTTGCACTACCTCCAAAGGCAGCACTGCGGGACCCGCCCCGAAGTTGTGGATGCGACCACCTGTCTCCACGGGTCTATGGACCAGCCGACGGTCTTTCAGCCCATCGGAGGTACACACAGGGTTCATTTCACACCTTCCAGCCGCTATGGCATGCTCCGCATAGGCCTAGTCATGCTTCAAGGGGCGCGCCACTCCCACATTGCCGCATTGATGGATGCCTCCCGAAAGGCAGGAATAGAAATAGAGATCAATGAACTCAGAAAGGCCTCCGATCTTATCGAATCAGAGCCACACGCAGTCGTCATTCCTGGGGGTGAGTCGACCACGATGAGGCTCACGGGGAACGACCCCGCTTCCTCCCTTCTCCCTGCCCTATTCGATTGGATTAGGTCCGATGACTCTAGAGCAGTGCTGGGCACTTGTGCAGGAGCGATTCTGCTCGCAGAGCCTAAGGATGGCGGAGGCCCTCTGATTGACGCTGAAATCGACAGGAACGCATTCGGGACCCAATACGACTCTTTCCAAGCACCTCTCGATGCATTGGAACTGGGCCGGGAGTTTCCCGGAGTCTTCATTCGGGCCCCCAGATTCACACGGGCAGGTCCCGATGCCATTGTAGCTGCCACCATGGACGAAGAGATCGTTGGTGTGAGGACTGCAAACAGATTGGCACTGACTTTCCATCCGGAACTCTCGCCAGATTCAGGTTTCCATGTCTGGTTGCTGGAGACGGCCAAATCAGTTGAAGCAGGTGTTTAGATGTTCGAATTACCACAATTCACCGAACTTCCCGAGGCCCCTGACGAGTCAGATTCGGAGGGTTGCATACAGTGCCAGATGGGCAGCAAACTGGTTCTCTTCATCACAGGAAAATGCCATTGGCAGTGCGATTACTGCCCTCTTTCCGAAACCAGGCGCGACATTGACTGGATGTTCGCCAACGAAAGGCGCTGCGAATCATTTGACGAGGTAATCGAGGAGGCGCGTGCCATGAGGGCGACAGGAGCAGGGATTACGGGGGGGGATCCAATGATGGCAAGGGAGAGGACATTGAAGGGAATCTCACTCCTCAAGGACGAGTTTGGCCCCGAGTTTCACATTCACATGTACACAAGTATTCCATTCAAAGAGGACTGGGCAATTGACTTAGCCAAAGCAGGCCTAGATGAGATTAGATTCCACTTCCTAGACCTAGATGCGGAAAGTTACATGTCCACAATTTCTGCATGCTCCAAGGCAGGAATTATGACCGGAGTCGAGATTCCTTGCGAGCCTGATAGGGAGGAGGAACTCCTTAATCTGCTGGAGGAACTCCGAGAGTCCGAAATCTCATTCCTCAACATCAACGAATTGGAGATCACCGTCGGGAATCACGACAATATGGAACTGCGTGGCTTCAACCTGTCCACCGAGATCACAGCCGGGGCAGCCGGCTCCTCCGAAATCGCCCTAATGATGAGGGATCGGATACATTGTGCGGAGCGAGGAGACCCCGATCCCGTTGATGGTACGATTCGCGAGCCTTATGGTTTCCATCTCAAGTTCTGTACAGCGGTATACAAGGACTCGGGCCAGATGAGGAGGAGGTTCCTAAGGAGGGGAGAGGCCACAATATCCCCTCACGAGATTCTCACCAACGATGGGACCCTGGTCTTCGGAGCGGTCGAAGCCGATGAAGGATCGGCGGATGATTGGATGAACGAGATTTCTAGGATAACCGGGCTCCCCCCCAGGTTCATGCTATGGGACAGAAGTACCAATCGAATCGAGATCCCACTCTCTGTAGCCGAGGCCATCGCAGAGGAGGCCAGTGCCCCTGTCTCCATGGTCGAGGTCCTGCCAACGCACGAGAGGCTAGAGGTCACCATGGTCCGGCTCAACTCTTCATGAGGGGTCCATTAGTTTCTACACAAGTTCATAGGACTCCGATTTCTATAGACTGCCATGCCGGTCAACAAGCCTGACCCTGAAAACCCTAAGGTCGACCCTTACAGGAGGCTTTCGGCATCGCAAGTGAACGCATGGCAAAAATGCCCGAGGTTGTGGTACTATGGATGGATGGAGAAACTCAAGGGACCATTGCCACCCCAGATCCTTCGCGGAAATGCAGTAGAGGAATGCGTCTGTAGGATTCTTCGCGAGTCCCCCTCCCTAATATCATCCGAATCGAATTTTCCAATGCGTTCCCCACTCGCTGAAGACGGTTCTCCCGACCTCGACAATGAGGAATTCTGGGTAGGCCCCGGCCTCAAACCGACTCCGGAAGACGAAAGGCCGACAGACAGGGAATCTCTACGCGCGTGGGCCATGTCCCGGTTGGACTTCCATTTCCAGAGCTGCTGGGACTCCGCTGTAGAAGTCTGGGAATCCCACCCCAGGAAGTTGGGCTCTTCCTCAGACATCGACCCCGAGGAGGGCAGGGCCATGACCGAGACCGCCATTGATATGCATCTCGACCAGGTCGAGGCTTGCCTCGATGCAGGAGGGGGCCCTTCGTTGGATGAGTGGAGGAGTGGGAAGAGGAAGAAATGGCCAGCACCCGATGGATTCCCTCGCTCTTGGGAGCAACCTCACCCCGCCGCCGGAACAGGCCCAATTTCTTGGACTGAGGCCTGGGAGGTCGCCCGCCCATGGTTCGTCGATCCAGATGCAAATGACTTCACCCAAACCAGCTGCCATCCAGAGGAGTGGTTCAGCGGAGAATATGACTTGGTATACGATTGGTCCGGACTATTGAGAATCGTTGACCTAAAGGCCTCGATTGGCAAGGGGGACCGGTCCGGCGACTACACTGAACAGCTCCGAATGTATGCATGGCTTTGGTGGGTCACACATTCCAGAAAGGAGGTTCCTGAAGCCCTGGAGATATGGTACCTGGGTTCCGGGACAGTGAAGGGAGTCAGAGTTCCCAGCGAGGAAGATCTGTTTGCCATGGATTCAGAACTAGAAGGACTTTACAACGCAATTCACTCCAAGGACCCGGACATTTCCGAGTGCCCACCCGACCCTTCGCCTCTGCGGTTTTTCGATGAGGGGGGGATTCCCTCCGATCCTCCAGTCCATGAGGACGAAAGAGCGAGATGCATTCGTTGCGATTATCGGGGCTTTTGCGAAGGAGCCGGTCATGAAATAGACTTGCCAGGCAAAACAAGTTTGGACATTAGTGGCCAGTCATTGCCCGTGACCCCCCTCTCAGAAATAGTCTCCCGAGTCAGTGTAGTCGGGGATGTCGTTGACTTGAAAGGACCTGAAATACGAGACGATGGGGGGGTAAACCTCGAGTTCACACTCAGGGAAGGATATGATAGGGCGAGAGTTCGCCCTTCCAGGACATCCAAGACCGCCTCGCCTATCCAAATCCAGCAGTCATTCCCTAGGGATGTGACCAGATCTATTTCCATGGGCTCTAGGGTCAGGGTGGACGAAGGCATCCCTTCTACATGGAGGGGGCAACTCCAAATCGACTTAGACGCGAAATCATCGATTTCCATTGCACAATCCACTGATTCAGCCCCTCCGGTCGACGTCAACACCAGAGTCACGGTGGTGGGCAGGGTTTGGTCGGTAGATGCATTCCCAAACGGAATCGACTACCCTCGATGGGCGTTGACGCTCATCGACAAGACGGGTTCAGCTGGTTTGGTCGCCTTCAAGCAATTCATCCCAGTATCCGCAGCAGCGATAACCAGAGGGGACGAAATCGCAATCCTGAATGGGGAGGTTGGAGAGTATGCTGGAAGGAAACAGGTCAAGATTGGACCTGGAGCACGAGTGGTAACCCTCAGGCACTCGAGAGACACTCCAGAATTCTGATCTCTATCCGGCATTCAAATTGAAAGGAAATTGGCGCCGAGAGAGGGATTTGAACCCCCGCGTCCAATGGACAGTGGATTTCGAATCCACCGCAATACCGGGCTATGCGATCTCGGCAGCGAGACGGCCACCTGCGAATCAGACATAAGGCTGACTCGGTTCCAATAGTCCGTGAGGATAGCTGTAGGGCACCAGGGTGAGTCCCATGTTGTAGAATCGGGGGAGCCAATTTCAATCAATGATTTGCTCACAAAGTTGGGAATCCACCCATCTACTGTCCTAGCAGTACACGACGGTACTATTGTCCCTCACACGACCATGATTAGCCAAGATGTCGAAATTGAGTTGGTAGTTGTCTCATCGGGCGGGTAAGCAGGTCACTGCTTGGCTCTCTTTCTAGCCGCCTTTCTCCTTCGGAGCTTCTTCTTTCTCCACTTCCAACGCTGCTTCCCTTGCTTCTTCCAAGCACGGGAACCTCTCTTCATTAGTGAATCAGCCCCCAATGGTACGAGGCCTTCCGACCTGCTTCGCGTATATGAGCGATTCGTGCGCCCAATTGTTTGGTGGTGGGCGATACAGGATTCGAACCCGTGTCACCGGCTTAGAAGGCCGACATGATATCCAGACTACACCAATCGCCCGACTCCCTCCGGAGGCCACACTTAGATGAACCCTCACTCGGACTCGAACCTGCTAGCGCACTTAGGGCAGCGAACCGGCCTCGTCACTCTCCGCCTTTCCCAGGCATGTCCGCACTTCCCGCAAATCCACTGCCCCTCCGGCAGCTTCTCGAGAATCTTCTGCCTCAGGCTTTTGAGTACGGGAGAGTCACTTAATTTTGGGGCCGGGGCCACTATCTTGACAATTTCAGCATGCCGGCCGTCATGGTCTAGAAGTCCCCCTGCATGCAGCAGCTCGTGAGCAATAGTGTGCCTGTATAGCGCCTGATCCCCGTTTAGTATGGGATTCAGACCTATTGTTATTGGCCCGGGCGGGACATCAAGCCTCCTCCTCCTGAATAGCTCATGGTGACCGCACTCGAACCTGGTCATGCCCAATCTCGCCTCTTCTTCTGGAAGCCATTCCAATGCCAGCTCCTTCCCCAGGTACTTCCAAAACGGGGCCTCCCCGTCCTCTATCTCGGACCCTATTTCTTCCATCATGCCCTCTGGAATTTGGGGGAGCTCTCTTGGGACGTCATGCGATCCCTGCATGTCCCCCCCTCTGCCCCTACCTCCTTAAATGGACGCTGTGGGTCGCTTGTTCACTGGGCGTGTGGCGCAGCTTGGAAGCGCGCTTCCTTGGCATGGAAGAGGCCCCGAGTTCAAATCTCGGCACGTCCACCATCTCTCTTCTCGGGCCAGTTGACTACAATGCATTTTTTACACCAATTTGTGGCCCAAATGGCCAAAAACGGCCTTTTACGAGTTCATACTAAATAGTCCACTTATCCTCAGTGGACCTATGAAGTTGAAGGCGAATGCTATTCTTCTATGCACACTGATGATTGCATCAGCCCTAGCGGGATGCGCTGGGGATGATGTGGAAAGGACGCTGACACAGGCCGACTGCGATAATATCGGAGAAGGCTACCAGCTAGACAGCGACAACAATGCCTGCGTCCTGACCGTAACCGAGACCGTGACCGAGACCGTGACCGAGACCGTTACAGAAACGCTAGTTAGGGGCTGCACAGATTCAGCAGCAAACAACTACAACGCTGCAGCGGAACTAAACGATAACTCATGCGACTACGGAATGGCCCAAGCGGACATCATGGCCGCTTACGCTGCCGGTACCATGGACTTCGTAAACGCTTCTTACGAGCTAGAGAAGTCTAGAAAGTGCCGCGAGCAGGGTTCGAACAACCCTTGCGAGATCGTAGAGATGTCCATCGGAGACGCCTCAACAATCGACCCAGGCGACGCATACGACTCCGCATCTGGAGACGTTATCGAGCAGGTCTACGATACCCTGTACAGGTATGCAGGTGACGGAAGCGGAAACGCGATAATCGAGCCAAGGCTTGCCACTGGGTACTCAGTCAGCTCTGATGGTCTGACCTACACCTTCGACCTGAGGGACGATGTGTACTTCAGCAACGGCGACCACATGACCGCTAGCGACGTCGTATACTCCTGGTGCCGGGTTATCGGATACGGAGGCCCTGCGAGCCACGTCAACTGGATTCTGGATCAGTCCTTCGACTGTAACGACGCAGATGGCAACCACCACGACATGGGAGGCGAAAGCTTCACCGTGAACAGTGACACGTCATTCAGCGTAACCCTGTTCGCACCATCTTCTGCGTTCATATCGACGATCGCCTACACTGTGGGTGCTGTGATCAACGCAGACCTCTGTGAGGCCAACAGGATTGTAGAGACTGATGCCAATGGCACAGTCACTTCCGACGACTTCTGTCACGGATGGTTGGACGAGGGCCCCTTCGGTGCTGGAACCAACGCATACATCGTACAGTCATGGGTTAGGGAGGACAGGATCGTCCTTACTCCCAACTGGATGTACTGGGAGTCCGGTGACTACAACATCAACAGGCACACCATGACCATCGTAACCGAGGCGTCAACCAGGCTTCTTGCCTTCACTGACGGTGAGGTCGACTTCGGCAGCATCAACATCGAGGACCTGACGAACTTCTGCTACATCGACGAGAACGGAAACGGGGCACTTGACGCCGGAGAGGACGACGCACTTGACGACAAGCCAAATGTGGCTAGCAAGGACGGCTACATCTGCACGTACAGGGAGACTTTCACAACGACCCTGTCCGCATTCAACCTGAACCCGAAGGTTCTGGACGCTGGAGAGGACAACACCAACACGGATGCAAACTCGTCTCTGGTCCTAAACCATGACTGCGACGGCGACGGCGTGAACGACTGCAACGTAATGGCAACGGCAGCCCTGAGGGAGGCAATCTCCTACGCGTTCGATTACGATACGCACCGCAGGGTCACCTACGACAACTCCCTGGCACCACAGTACGGGCCAATCCCTACTGGGTTCCTGTACGCGGACACCCAGTACGAGGTCTTCACATACGACCTGGCTAACGCCGAGGCAATCCTGGAGAACGCCGGATTCATCCGCCAGTACGAATGCTCTTCTCTGACCCACGGTGGGGCTCCCACAGTGGTCGATGAGGCTGACAGGGACGGCACGGAGTGCCGACTGCCAAACATCCTGCGAGTGATGGCCAACGAGGGTAACGACTACCGAATTGCCATGGCTGGCCAGCTCGAGGAGGCCTTGGGAACCATCGGAGTAGCAACTTCCGGTGACGCAAAGTCATGGCCTGAGTACCTCACGATGTACTACACCAGGACCTGGGACATCCGCTTCAGCGGGTGGGCGCCTGACTATCTGGACCCAGACAACTACTGGTCGCCATTCGCAGGCAGCCACGACATCGGCGGAGACGCATACGGTACTGGATACCACAACGATGACGTTGACCAGCACCTGCTAACTGGCAGGCAGTCTCAGGACGACGCCACGCGTGAGCAGGCGTACATCGATGCCTTCGCGGCATGGGTAACGGACCCCAACATGATCATCATTGGTCAGTACAACGGAATCGGTGTCAAGCACAACGACATCTGTTCACCTGACTGGGTGGCCATCGGGTCTGCTCACTGGTTTGACTACGACAAGCTCCCTGAGGTTGACGGCGAGCTAGTCGGCTCCTGTTCATAGGACTAGGAAGCCGATTACGTAAGGCCGGCGGCAGCCGCCACTAGGCGGCTGCCGTCGAGCCGAAATAGGCCCCTGAAGGAGGGGTTGCCTTACGGCCGAAGTTGGCAACTGTCATAAGGCTCGGAACTAATCGCCATCGGGAGAGGTCGCTATGAAGTTGCATGAGTTTGTTGTCCGGCGGCTCCTGCTCCTCATCCCTGTCATGATCGGGGTCGCGGTATTCACCTTCGCCGTAGCCCAGATAATCCCCGGTGACCCTGCCGCCCTTCAATGCGGGGACAAATGCGGACTCATTGTCGGTTACACGGAGGACGGGGAGCCAATAACGGCACACCAAGCAAACCGCGAGAGGCTTAGGCTTGATGACCCAGTAAGCTTGCAGTTCGAGAGGTACATCACCGACCTAATCAATGGGGATTGGGGGGAGTCGCAGAAAAACGGCCGTCCGGTCCTGGACATAATCAAGTCCTCTGCCCCGGTGACGCTCGAGATGGCATTCTTCTCGCTGATGATAGCATACCCACTGGGTATTTTCCTTGGCATTGTCAGCGCCGTTAGGCAGGACAGGATGTTCGACCACCTCTCTAGGTTCTTCGCCATCGCATTCGTGAGCCTACCCATATTCTGGTTCGCAATGCTCCTCCAACTCTACTTCGGAACAGGGACTGAGGTAGGTGGGATTTGCGACCCGCTATTCGGTACGGACGGCGGTTGCTTCCCCATTTTCGATAGGCACGACCAGAGTTACACATACCCCGTTGAAGGGTACTACTCATTCTACCCTGAATCAGGCACTGGTTTCCATCTTGTCGATAGTTGGTTCGTGACAGATTCGAAACTGGCAGAATTGCCTGCCGAGTTCGACACAAAACGGGAGTTGTTCATGGACACCCTAGTTCATCTTGTGCTTCCATGCTCCGCTCTGGGGATAGCATCCTCCGGCTCGCTCCTAAGGTACATGCGCGCAAGCCTCCTAGAGGTTCTCCACGAGGATTACGTAAGGACAGCAAGGGCCAAGGGGCTCTCTGAGTTCAGGGTCGTGGTAGTGCATGCATGCAGGAACGCCATGGTGCCAATAGTCACAATTCTGGGATTCTCAATAGGTGGTGCGATCGGGGGGGCCGTTCTTACCGAGTCGGTTTTCAGCATCCATGGGATGGGGACCGTGGCCGTCCTAGGGATCCTTCAACTGGAATACCAGATAGTAATGGGGGTAACCTTGCTCACTTCAGTGATATTCCTGCTGTCCAATCTGATCGTGGACATCGCCTATGCAATTGTGGACCCGAGGGTGAGGCTAGAATGAGTAGAGACGACGTAATTGGGGAGAGGATCGACCCCATCACCGGCGTGAAGGTCAGCGAGTACGCAGAGGAGTCGCAAGAGGTGGGTGAGTCTGCAGACTCCCCGGAAGAGAGTGGGTCCTCTGGCACGAAGACATGGGAAGGAGGACAATACGACCGCGAAGAGAGCCGCAAACGCTTATTGGAAGCAATTTCCCTATCTTTCACTAACATCAGTCGCGGCTGGAAGATATACCGACGCTCCCTACTTGCCATACTCGGCCTAATGATGGTCATCTCAGTCTCCCTGGTCGCCGTCTTCGCTGACGAGGTAGCATCCCAGCACCCATACAGGAATCTCACTGACACCGAGGACAAGTGGTCCAACAACCCCGACCAGCAAGAGCTGCCTCCTTTCTCAGAGGAGTGCTCCCTTCGCTCGCAGAAGATCACTACGAACCCGAACTCCCCTCTATTCTCTGAGACGGTTGTGGCAGAGTCAGCAAACAAGGTAAGCGGATCGTTAGCCTATGGCTACTACACGGATGTCCTGTCCGTGACTAAGATCGTCAAGATAGAGGACACCCGTGGCTACGACCAAGACTTATCCCTAATCACGGTCGACCCGGACAACTCCTCCATTTTCGTCCTCTCGCCGGACCTGTACGGAAACTCCTCGCACTACGCCGGCGTTTGGATCACATACCTGTACGAAAACCAGGAGATGAGCCACTGGTGGATGCCGGACGGCTATGACACTTGCATCTTCGGAACCAACAAAGAGGGTCATGACGTGTTCAGCAAGGTGGTTTATGGGGCTCGAGTATCCCTCACCATCGGCATAACTGTGGCTACCCTCACTGTCTCAATCGGGACCATAGTGGGGAGCATCAGCGGTTACTACGGAGGGAGGGTCGATGAGGTGATAATGAGGATTTGCGACGTATTCTTCGCAATCCCCGGGCTCATCCTGGCCATGGCTTTCGTGGCTGCAATGCGGTCGGTTTCAAGCCTGACGTTCCCGGTCTGGCTGGGAGTACTCCTACCTGTCCTCCTTTTGGCATACTTCCTGCATGCCCACCTCTCCACTACCGTTCTGGTTGGGGGGGAACAGGTCAGCGACAAAGCAATGGGTCTGCTGATGAGAAACAGGGCCCCCTTGGTAGGCCTTCTGGCGTTCTTATTCTTCGTGGGATGGCTCCCCGCAGTCGCCTGGCCCGATTTCTTCGGTGTCTCCCACGACAGGGAATGGAGGCTATTTTCATCGTTGGCCGTAATCGTTCTACTATCCGCAATTCTGCTGGCAGACAGGAGGCTCTTGCAGGGGGAAAGATTCGACGGGGCCATTGGCCGGCTCGGCTCGTCCTTTGACTGGACCAATCCCTGGAGGTACCTCAACTTCAGGACAGTTGTAGTCTTCATATCGATGGCAATTCTATTCAAACTATCAGGGAATGAGGGTTCAGAGATAGTGCTCATCAAGGACTTCGACAAGCTATGGCAGGTGCAGTTCGCATTGATATTCACCGGCTGGCCCGGCTATGCTAGGCTGATTCGCGGACAGGTACTCTACGTCAAGGAGATGGCCTTCGTCGAGGCGGCCAGGAGCGTCGGTGCGCCTGCGGGCAGGATCATGTTCAGGCATATCCTGCCCAACGCATGGGCACCTCTACTGGTTGCCTTCACTCTGGATATAGGGGGCACCATACTCTCCGCATCCGGCCTATCCTTCCTAGGCTTGGGGGCCGCGCCATACACTGCAGAATGGGGACTGATGATCTCAGAGAGCAGGGTCGCATTCCAACGGGCTCCCCATATGATGCTATACCCCGGCCTCGCCATAGCTGTGACTGTTCTTGGGTTCAACCTGATTGGTGACGGCATAAGGGACGTGGTCGACCCTAAGAACAGGAGGTGATTTGATGGCGAGGGAAGTTCTGGAGATTGAGGGGCTCAGAGTCCACTTCGACACCCTTGATGGCCCGGTGGAGGCCCTGCACTCAGTGGATCTGCAGGTCGACGAGGGCCAGATAATGGGCCTGGTGGGAGAATCCGGATGCGGCAAGTCTGTCACCTCGCTGGTTTCCATAGGCCTCGCAACTTGCGAGGTCGACGAGGGTAGCGTTAGGTATCGTGGCGAGGAACTGCTGTTCAGAGATTCGCCATCGAGCAGCAGGATCCAGGCCATCTCTGAACGCATCACCGCATTCGGAACAATGGCCACCATTTTCTCTTTCTTCGCCATTATCCTGGTGGAGCCCAAACTGTTCAGCTCCCTATTCCTGTTGTTCCTTGCCATCACGATCGCATCATGGATAGTGGGATTCTCTGCCAAGGCGGAATCCCGCAAGCACCAGAAATACATGAGGTGGGTAAGGGGGAACGAGATCAGCATGATTTTCCAAGAGCCGATGTCCGCCCTAAACCCCCTTTACAGAGTGTCCAAGCAGATTTCCGAAGTAATGAGGGAGCATGGCAGGCTAGTCGAAGCAGAGACTCCAAGAATTGAGCGAATCGGAAGGGCCCTGATTAGCCCGATAACGGTGTTCAGTGACTCCTTCTCCTCTCGCCCACGACAGTCTTCAGCCGCACTCGGGGCTCTTTTGTTCGTCTTCGCAGCACAACTTTCCGGTTCGATTACCTTCGTTGGTGGTACTAACAAGGACCAGATTCTCGATGTTTTCTCGGCGCCTATCATTCTGTTCGCAGATTTGTCTAGCTGGCTCTTGGCCGTTGGGACAGCTATCGCCGGTCTCGAATCGGCCAGCCTGATTGGCGACATCACTGACCTGACTGTCGGACTTTTCATCGTGCTCTTCGAACACGTCATCTTGATCGGGGCAATAGGTGGGATATACGGATATGGTGCGGTATCAGTAGACTCCCGTTTCTCCGGCCTGCCTAAGTACATCCCCCATATGATTGCGGCTTACCTAGCTGTCTACCTGATGATATGGATGCCGCTGTCCGGGTTAATCGCGATTCTGGTGATATGCGCACTCCTCGCTCTTCCATTCATCGTCTGGGCCGACTTCATCAGTCTGGATCCAGCCCACGTCAAGCAGGTCGAAGGAATTCTGGACGATGTCAGAATTCCCGACCCAGGGTCAGTCGCCAATATGTATCCTCACGAACTTTCCGGGGGGATGAGGCAGAGGGTGATGATTGGGATGATGATGGCATGTGAGCCGAAACTTCTGATTGCCGACGAACCAACCACTGCTCTCGATGTGACAATCCAGGCCCAGATACTAAACCTGATGAAGTCCCTCCGGGATGAGAAGGGCACAGCAATTCTGCTAATCACTCATGACCTCGGCGTTATCGCAGAGATGTGCGATGAAGTAACCGTGATGTACGCAGGTAGGGTGGTGGAGAGAGCACCGATTAGGGAGATATTCTCCAACCCACTGCACGCTTACACGAGAGGGCTAATCGCCTGCACCCCCAGCCTGGAATCCGAAAGGGGCTCGATCCTTCCAGCTATACCCGGTCAGGTTGCGAACCCCTCGGATTTTGTCTCGGGATGCCGTTTCTGCCAGAGAATGGAAAGAGAGGGCCAGACGCTGGTGAATCGCCCCGAGTTCGTGGAGGCAAGCGAGGGCCACTGGGTCGAGAGCTGCCCCATCTGCCTAGACGAGTCGCAGGATAGGTGGGGGTGAATGAGATGACGGAAGATATCCCCCCTAAGGACATGGTAGAAATTTCCAGGGATTTAGTTGCAGAGAGGCAGTTGCAGGTAGTCGAGGAAGCCTCCAAAGACCGTGACAAATTCATCCAGGAGGGGGATTTTGAACGCATTGGAGAACCACTAATCGAAATCAGGGGATTGAGGAAATGGTTCCCAATCAAGGAGGGCATGTTGTCTTCCGTCAGCAGTTACGTCAGGGCCGTAGACGGGGTGGACCTGCAGATTTTCCGAGGAGAGACCTTGGGGGTTGTGGGGGAATCCGGCTGCGGCAAGACCACTTTGGGCAGGGTCCTGATGGGACTTATACCGATATCAGGCGGATCAGTGATCTACTCCGGCTCAGACATCCGCGAAATCCCGAACAAGGAGATCCGCAGGAAGATGCAGATGGTCTTCCAGGACCCCGGGGGATCGATGAACCCTAGGATATCGGTCCGCTCGATAGTTGGGGAGCCCCTGCAGGTCAATGGGATATGCGAAGGCGTAGAGCTAACACGGAAGGTCGAGGAACTACTGGATTCGGTGGGCCTCAAGAGCGAGCACATGACTCGCTTCCCCCATGAGTTCTCCGGGGGCCAGAAGCAGAGGATAGCCCTTGCAAGGGCACTCTCACTTGACCCGGAGTTCATCCTCCTGGACGAGCCCACAAGCGCACTGGACGTCTCGGTCCAGGCCCAGGTGCTCAATCTTCTCGAGAAGATACAGAAGGAGAGGGGTCTCACGTTCGTCTTCATTTCCCACGACCTCGCAGTGGTCAGGCACATCTCGGATAGAATCGCAGTCATGTATCTGGGCAAGGTCGTCGAGTTGGCCGATTCTGATGAGATATATCGCAACCCTATCCACGCGTACACCAAGGCACTGATTTCTGCAATCCCAAGCCCTGACCCCGATGCCAGGAGTGATAATCCCCCCATCGAGGGTGACGTCCCCTCTCCAGTCGACCCACCACCGGGATGCGCCTTCGGTCACCGCCTCCAGCACCCAGATTGGCAGATAAGCACGAAAATGGACCTGTCACTGAGGGAGGTATCACCTGGTCATTGGGTGCAGCCGTGCCCATGTTGCACGGACCAATATGAAGGACCCAGGTCCATTGACGGTTCCCACGCAGATGAGTCGCAAGAGGCGGGCGAGTCTGCAGACTCCCCGGAAGACATTGTCGAGAGGATCGACCCCATCACCGGCGTGAAGGTCAGCGAGGAAGACGCACCAACTGGGTGAGAGGGGAATGAATGTCGGAGAGCACCCACGCCCCTGATGGCGAACCCGAACCCCCTGCATTCTATGACCCGAGGAAAGAGTCAGAGTCCTCCTTCTGGAGGCTCAAGAAGGCGGCCGACGCCTCGCGGGACAATCGCTTGAAGAGGGTGATGGCCCAAGAGGAGGAGAGCCTCCTCGCCACGTTGGGAAGGGTCACCTACATCTCAGCATGCATATTGTTCGATGGCCTAATACTAACAGAAATTCCCGTAAGGATGGGCAAGACCGCCTTCTCTTGGATCATATTCCTGATACTTCTATGGGCTGCAATCAGAATCCAGAGGAGGCTTTACGACAATTGGTTCTCTGTCGACATTAGCCAGATCGACTTTGATCGGCATTGATTGGGAACAAGTCCGTTTCTATCCTTTCGAACTTCCTGAAAGAGGGAACTACGAGTCCGGCCAGGGTAGTCAGAACCATGAAAGAGACAGCAACCGAATACGTTGTCAGAACGTTGGTCTTCTCAATCATCCATCCTCCCATCAAGGGAGACAGTGGGATGAAAATCAGGGACCCTATTGCATCCAATGAGTTGACCCTGCCCCTGAGATGTTGGTCTACGCTATCAGACATGGTGGTTCTCCAAATTACCCCAAGGGTCCCCCCCAGTATTCCTTCGAAGAGGACGAAGACCAGAATTAGCCAGAAAGGGATGGGCATTGCCCACATCAACATGCACCAGGCAATACCACCGATGAAGATGTAGAATACGAGGCCCCTGATCTCCTTTGGAATTGGCCTAATGCCCCCTAGGACTGAACCAATCATCGCCCCGGCAGCCCCTACTGCTCCGAAGACCCCGAACTCTGTCGACCCAAGTCCCTTGCTTTCAATAATGAAAGGTATCCCTATCTCAATCGCTGAATCTCCTATGTGCCAAATCATGAACATCAGTATTCCGGCGAAGAGCCATGGCTGAGTCTTGACGAAGGCCCATGCCTCAGAAACCTCGTCTCTTAGTTTCCCAGGCTCCTTGTCCCTGTCAATTGGGATCTCGGAGATCGTCCATAGCACGGCCCCGCTAAAGATGAATGTCACCGCATCAATCAGGAGGCAAGCTTCTATGCCCCAGATACCTACAGTCAATCCGCCAATCAGTGGCCCAAGAAGCCACGCTGCTGTCATTGCCACTCCCCTGATTGCATTAGCCTGCGGCAGCAATTCCTCCTCGACCAGATCGGGAACTAGAGCGCCAATCGCTGGAATCGAGAAGGCTCCAGCCCCACCAATGATGAAAGTGACTACCAAGAGCGTCTTCACTTCACCGAATCCTGCCATCAGAAATAATGCGGCGAGGGTAACCAGAATCGCTTGGGCTATGTCCGCAATCAGAGCTACGGTCCGCCTGGGAACCCTGTCGACAACCATCCCCCCATAGAGAAGTAGCGGGAGGTGACCGAGAAAGTAAGCAGTGAAGATGAGCCCGTACGCCTTCGGCCCACCTATCTGGGCCACGGTCCATCCCATTCCAATAATGAAAATTGAACCTCCGAGCATGTTTACTGCATTGCCTATCAGGAGTCGGCGAAACTCCTTGATTTGCCATGCCTCCCTCATTCCCATGCCTTTGCCGCTTTCGTGGACGCTATTCAATGTCGGCTTTCCATAGATACCGGACCTCCATGGCCAATTGTTCAACTGAACGAAACTAGCATATTTGTGAAAAGTAAAATTTCTCAAATGAATATAATTATTATAATTTATTGAACAAATATGCAAGATATTACTAAATTTATGAACTATATGTCAATAAATTGAATTTTTTCTGTTCATTTGTCCCAAGTATTATAGCGTTATTTTGTCCCATGCGCCCTAAGAGGTCGTGATATGTTAGAGTCTCAAACTGGATACGAATTGGAACAACCATCTAAGCGCCTCTCCTTTCACGAATTTGGTGCTGAATCAGCCAAGATAGGCAGGGAGATTGCAGACAGCTACGAGAGATATCACATCCACGTAGAGGAGGTGAAAGACGTCGACCCACTGCCTCACAGATTCTTGGTCAAGGTGGGTAAGGTCGGCCTTGCAAAGTTGTTAGTCAAAGAACTGTTCACATACTTTCCGAAGTTCGATGTCATTCTTTCCAGGCCATGCACCTATGGTGTTTTCTCGGGACCTCTAGGGGGCTTTGCTCCGCGACCCAAACTTTGTGTCGGATGCCTGAGGTGCACAGTCCAGCATCCCGATTTTGTGCAGGTTCTCCCAAATCCTGATCTTTTCGAGATTGGCGACTCTTACACCACCCCCGGTCACATTACCGCAATAGATGAGGAGGCCAGAAAGGGCATGGTCCCTGTAAGGGGGCAAGGCTACAGGGGGAGGTTTGGCGGTCCGGGTTTCGATGGAATGCTGACCGACATGTCCGAGATAGTGAGGCCCAGCAGGGACGGAATTCACGGGAGGGAGCTAATAGGGACTGCTGTGGACATCGGTGGAAAGCCGATGCACCTTTCTTTTGACAAGCAAGGGAATCTTTCGGGACAGACTCCAGAGATGTTCACGATCCAAGTTCCCTTCATCTTTGACCTTCCACCGGGCAATCTCGGCTCAGAATCACTCCACCGTGTTCTCGAAGAGACTAGCAGAAACATAGACACTCTGACTTGCATCGATGCCGATTCTGTGACAAAGCTTGGTCTGGACTTTCCCAACGTGGTTCCAGTACTGGACATCTCAAATGCATCTCAAACCGGCCGTTTCCCAAACTCAAGAATGATTGAGATTTCTTCTTGGGATAGGGATGCGTTCGAGCAAGCAAGACTCTCAACAGACTCCATAATTGGGGTTCGCATAGAATTTGTAGAAGGATGGCAAGACAGTCTGACTGAGGCAGTAAGGTCTGGGGCGACCGTTATCCATCTCCTTGCGAATCTTCATGGCGAGGATAGCCGGGGCAGGTTCGTTACTGACCTCTTCAAGGAGGCGCACCTCTTGCTAATCGAGCAAGGCCGCAGGGACCTTGTGACATTAATCGGTAGTGGCGGCATAGTGGGTGCAGACCACGTTCCAAAGGCAATTATTTCGGGCATGGATGCCGTGGCATTGGATCTCCCCGTTCTCTTCGCGGTACAGGGCAGGGTCAATGGATCGATGCGATATCGCGTAGAAGTAAGCGGCTCGTTACCGAAGAAATTCAACCACCCTTGGTCGGTACAGAGGCTGACCAATCTCTGCGGCTCTTGGAGGGATCAACTTCTCGAGATACTAGGTGCAATGGGGATCAGAGAAGTCCGAAGGCTGCGTGGTGAGTTCGGGAGGTCAATGATTGTGAAGCACCTAGAGGACGAGGCATTCGAGGGGATAGAAGGATACGTCGGAGGTTGTTCATAATGGCCATAACCAAGCCCAGCGAGACACTGATTCACAAGACAACTCACCTGATGAGGGATGGGATGAATGCAAGGGCATTTGGGGATTTTGATTCACCAGAGGCCCTTGGCGACGCTAGGTGGACCGACGAGCTGATTCTCTCGACTTGGTACATGGCCGAAACCGGAAAAGTACCCGACAATATGAACTTCAAAACCGGAAAGAGTGGAGGTGGATTTGATAGGCTGGAATTCTCCTACATTGCGGAAAGCTCATGGCTCCCACACAGCGATTCAATAGATACTAGCCTGACACTGAACAGACGCGGTGATGACAAGAACAAGATCGATATCGATATTCCTTGGTACGGAGGCGGGATGTCATACGGCTCGGTTTCTGTAAACGTCATGATGTCTAGGGCCAAGAATGCCAAGCAGTGGAACTCATTCATGTCGACGGGAGAGGGTGGCTACCCGCCTCAACTATTCGAATTGAGTGATAGTGTTATCACACAAGTGGCCACTGGATACTTCGGCGTGGACGAGAACTCAATCAAAGCAGCGCCAATTGTCGAATTCAAGTATGCACAGGGCGCAAAACCTGGCTTGGGTGGGCATCTCCTTGCTGCAAAGGCAGGAGAAGAAGTAGCCGAACTTCGCGGATCAGTCCCATTTGTTAGTCTGTTCAGCCCATTCCCCTTCCACTCAACATACTCCGTAGAGGACCACTCAAAACATCTTGATTGGATAGAGACTGTAAACCCTCAGGCCCTTCTTTCGGTGAAGGTAAGCACCCCCCATGACGTGGATATGGTTGCCGTCGGTTCGTTCTACGCAGGAGCCCACATTATCCATCTAGATGGCAGCTATGGTGGAACCGGCGCTGCGCCGGAGATTGCAAAGAAGAACATTGCAATGCCAATAGAGCTCGCAATCCCGAAGGTGCACAAGTTCCTCGAGAAGGAGGGAGTTAGGGACAAGGTGACACTAATTGCTAGCGGGGGGATTAGAACTGCAGACGACATCGCGAAATCGATTGCCCTGGGGGCAGATGGTTGCGTACTAGGCACTACGGATTTGGTCGGAATGGGGTGCACAAGATGCGCCAATTGCGAAGGCGGCCCCTCTGGCAGGGGTTGCCCCTGGGGGTTGACCACCACCGATGTTGAGTTGCAAGAGTGGGTTGACCAGGACTGGGGCTCGATGAGACTAAACAACCTGTATGGTGCAATGCAATGGAGAGTTCGCGACATACTACGGAAGCTAGGGTTGAACAGCGTCCGAGAACTTAGGGGGCGAACGGACCTTCTTCGGTACATTCCTGAGGGGGAAGACTCATGATCGATCCCAACATTATCCTCGACTCAAGGAGGGAGCAAAACAGGGCCTTTCCCAAGTTCGAGAGAAATGAGGAGGATGCCGCTGAAGGGGGCTGCGGAGTAGTTGGCTTGGCATGCGAGACTCCTGTTGCAGGCAGGCACCTCTTCGACTCACTAGAGCAGATGAGGAACAGGGGCAATGGAAAGGGAGGGGGGGTAGCAATGGTGGGCCTCGATCCAGAACAGTTTGGAGTCGATCAGGAAACCCTTTCTGGCACCTACCTGTATGCCATAGCATACTTGGATAGCACTCACAGGACCTCCGTCGAAGAGAGTTTCATTCACCCCAATTTCTTAGTTGAACATGTTCATGAGATGCCAACACTAGATTCTTGGGAGGCCGAACTCGAGGCTCTTGACACCCGGCCGCCGGATGTGGTATGCTACTTCGTCACCCCGAGAGAGGATGAGGTCGATCGATTCATCAGTGAGAGGCTCGGGGATGTAATTGATCCTAGAGATCGAGAACTTGCAACGCAGGAGTTCGTTTTCCAAACCACACACTCCCTGAACGTCGAGTTCTATGCGAAAGACGGCAGGACCGATGCATTCGTACTGAGTCATGGGCGTGATTTGTTGATTCTGAAGATTGTCGGATATGCCGAGGATGTAATTCGATACTACTGCCTGGAAGATACTACGGCACATGTCTGGATTGGCCACCATAGGTACCCAACCAGGGGCAGGGTTACGCACCCGGGCGGCGCCCATCCCTTCGGGCAAGGGATCGACTGCGCGTTGGTACACAATGGCGACTTCTCCAATTACGTATCAGTGAAGGACTATTTGGCCCAGAGGGGGATGGAGCCTCTATTCTTCACCGATACTGAGGTGGGGGCACTTGCTTTCGACCTACACAGACGAGTATATGGATACAGCATGGAGCACGTTATCGAGAGCCTAGCTCCGACAAGCGAGTTGGATTTCGTGATGCTACCCGAGGAGAAGAAGAACGTTTACTCAGCAATTCAGAAGACACACATCCACGGTAGTCCCGACGGTCCATGGTTCTTCATTATCGCACAATCTGAAGGCCTTACCCATAGGCTGGTTGGTATCACCGACACCAGCATGCTACGGCCACAAGTATTTGCTTACCAGAGAGGAGAGGTTGGTATTGCATTTTGTGGTTCAGAGAAGCAGGTTATTGATGCCGTTTTGGAGAGTCTTGCCGCGGAAGACAAGAGGTTCTGGAGGAGGGCTGACGAATATTGGAACGCCCGCGGTGGGTCATATACGGACGGGGGGGCCTTCATCTTCGATATCAAACCAAATCCCTCCGGAGGAAAGGATTTGGTAATGACAAATAAGTTCGGAGAAGTAGTTGATACCAAGCCAGAGGGCGAATTCAAACTTGGAGATACTGATGACGAGACTCCATTGGCAGTATGTGGTTTGGATCCCGAATCCGCATTCATGACGATTGTCGAGTCTATTCCCCACCTCGACTGGTCTGCCGCCCAGTCGTTGCTCAAGCACATCGAAGAAAGCACTCCCGAGAAAGGCAGGGAATGGTCATGGGAATTGCTAACCAGGCTCTTGGACAGGAGGTATGACCTGGGGGGGCTAAGGTCCTCGAGATGGCTTGACGAAGTCGAGATTCTGTTGAACCGTATCGTGGCATCTTCCACTCACTCCCCATGTGAAGTATTTCTCGGTCAGCGTACGCCTGGGCATCGCCCTACCCCTATTTCCGAAAGGCAAAGAATCGTTGTGGATGCGAGGCCTTATCCTCCAGAGGGAACCGAATCACTGGCTCTGGAACTTGTCTCATTGAAGGAAATCGGTTGGAAGAGTTTCGTCGTTACAAATTGCAGAGGGCACCGATTCATTGGTAACGGATTCGGCCCGGACTCAGCGGGAATTCGCATCGATGTCCTAGGTGCCGTAGGAGACTATCTGGGTAGCGGCAATGATGGCATGGAGGTCCATATGCACGGAAACGCACAGGACCAAGTGGCACAGATACACAAGAGTGGCGAGTTGGTGGTCCACGGAGACGTCGGACAATGCTATGGATATGGGGCAAAGGGGGGTTCGATGTTTGTCCTAGGAAATGCAGCCGGAAGGCCGATGATTAACTCCGTGGGAAGTCCGAAGCTCGTTATCAACGGGACGGCCCTGGACTACCTCGCTGAGTCCTTCATGGCTGGAGATCCTCTAGATGGCGGCGGTTTCGTAATCATTAATGGGATGGAGTTTGATGATCGTGGCCAGCTCGTTAGACTCGAGACTCCGTATCCCGGAGGGAATCTGTTTTCCCTAGCAAGTGGAGGAGCGATATATGTCAGAGATCCCCATCAGAGGCTTTCCGAGTCTCAGTTGAATGGAGGCTCGTTCGTAGAGATGACCGACGAGGACTGGGATGTCGTCGAGCCAATATTGCAAAGGAATCAAGATCACTTTGGAATCACTCTACAGAGGTTGTTGACCGTGGACGGTGAAGTATCCAACCCCTGTAATGTATACAGGAAAATTGTGCCAGTGAAGTCCAAGACCCTGCATGCCGAAGCGGCTTGGGTGGGTCATAGCGACTGATCTACTAGGCTCACTACCTCATCCGCGCAACCCCAAGAAAGGGTAACACCGGCACCTCCGTGGCCATAGTTGTGAATGACTCGAATCCCCTCGATCACCTCTTCCTCTAGCCTCACTTCGGTTCTAGAAGGACGAAGTCCTACGGTACCTCCGATGATGCGTGTTGGATCCACTTCTGGCCATATGGCCTCGACCTTTTCCAGAATTTTCTCGTTGTCCTCATCCCTGATTTCCAAATCCCAATCATCAATCTGTGCAGTTCCCCCTAGAACTGTTACGTCACTCCTTGGGATGGTATAGGTCAGGGTCTCTGGCTGCTGATCGTAATGACCAACTCCAGGATCCTGATCAATGAACATTATCTGGCCCCTAGCAGGTTTGACATCATTGTCATTGCATAGTTCTCTGGCACCCAATCCAACACAGTTTACGATAACATCGCCCTCCACTTCCGCAAGGTCATTTACGAATAATTGCCTGAATGTACCTCCTCCAGACTCTATCCTTTGCCTGAGCCATGGCATGTACTTGGGCATCTCAATGATTGGTGATCTAAACTCCCATCCGAATGCGTATCCAGCAGGAATCTCACTGACATCCAGTACTCTGAAGTGAGAAATGTCATCCTTCCATGAAGGGAGATCTGTCACTTCCCGGAGATATTCTCTCCCATCCCTAATGGTCACTCCCGACTCTGGTGCTTCGGTCGCCAGCCTCTCTAACTCCAAGTAAGTCACCCTGCCCCATTCATCCGCCCTTTCAGCTGGAGCAGTCAAGAATGGGTACCAAAGTGCAGCAGCCACGTCGGAAACTGTTTCAGGGCTAAATTTGTCCGAGATTACTTCCACTTCGTGTCCGCTCTCCAGCAACCTCACTGCACATGTTAGGCCCGAAACGCCGGCTCCAAGTACAGTACATCTCATGACCTTCGATAGGGATGCTACTCAAGATAGCGTCGATTGCCTACTCTCTCAGGCAAACTCTTGAGCAATGCCTTAGTTGGCGCTATTGTGCCAAAGGTCAAGCGCCCAAAGAAGGGTTGGTCAGTTCCAAAGAAACGCAGGCCCAGAGCACCGCCGAAGATATCGCCAAACGTCCGCGGCCTCCCACCCTGTCCTGCCTGTGGTAAGTGGAGTATGCAGAAGGACAACAATAGGGGCGAACTATTCTGTGGGTCCTGCGGCGCAATAGTTTGACGCCAATCCCCATAATCAAACACCTTCTCCGGGACATGCCACAGTGATGAGGAACCGCACCGGGTACATTGGGTATCCAGAGTGATGGGCGATCTGAGTGGCACCGGTGATGATATGGCTGAAGGGGAACGGATATTCATCGATCAATTGAATCGCAAGTTCAGAATAAAAATCCCAGTCGAGCTAAGTGATCCACCAGCAGATTTCAGAATAGCCAGGGAAAGCAAGCCGTGGCGAATCTACAGGAGTATGTTAGTAACAGTGCTACCAACATTCTTCCTAATGTATGCCTCTCTCTTTCTGGTAATGGGTGCAGTTTCACTGGAGCCCTTGGTAATCCTATCCTCTAGCCTTTGCAGCCTCCCTTTGTTGTACATTATCTTCAGATTGCAGCGCCCGAAGCTTGTGCATGTCCGCCTAGCAGTTCCCGACTCCAGTGGAGACTTTGTACATCCCCTCCCCGAGGGAAAGACTCTCAGAACACCAGTAAAGACTTCATTCTCTAGATTCCTGGTAAAGGACGACTCGATCTTGGACATGCCCCCAAGTAAACAATTGTGGGCTATGTTCGCCTTTGTCCTGCTAATCGGAACCTCAATCACCGTTCTCTTGTTTCAAAATTCGTCCACTCTGCAGGGGGTCGGCGTGGTACTTTTCATCTTCCTAGCAATCCCACTTTGGTTAGTTGGATTCTCCCTCCCAGTACTTGCATGGTGGGGGACTTCTAACTCCCAGATGGGAATTCCTACGCGGCGACGCGATGCCGAAGCATGGTTGATCGCAGGCATGGCGTCTGCATTTCCCGCATTCCTCTTCAACAGCCTGGTAGCTCCCAAGATGATACCTGCTTCATTTCCCGATTGGGCCGTGGAACTCTCGTTGCTGGCAATTGGGGCGCCTTTCTGCGAGGAGATATTCAAAGCAATGGCCGTGGCAATCTTCCTTCCTGCCATCAAGGGACCCAAACATGGCTTTCAGGTTGGCTTCACGGTTGGTCTTGGATTCGCTCTGATCGAGAACCTACAGTATATCGGAGTATCCCTATTTGGCGGACCAGTTTCTGCAACCATGACCATTCTAATTAGGGGAATAGGATCTATTCCTGGACATGCCGTTTGGACAGCTATTTCAGGGACGGCAATAGGTTGGTTGGCTACTGACAAGGAGTTCAAGGCGAAGATGGAATGGAGAGCGAGGAATCTGGCAATTTCTGCGATAGATGTTGCCGAGAGAATGGGGATCGATACAGATGGCGATGGGGACCTATCTGGATTCGATGGAAGAAGGCCGACTCTTGAGGAGGCAATTGATTTTGCAAACAATCAGGGAGAGAGTGCACCCAAATCATGGTTAATCGTCAACACAGACTCTACTTCCGACAATCCGGATGAAATCCAGAATTCCCTGGAAAATAGTGGGTTCTCCCTGTCTTATGACAAGGGTAGCCCGGAAACCACCGGAATCGGATATCTCACTCCCAAAGGTGTCCCTCAAGCAATTTCGATCGCTATTTTCGGCCACTCATTCTGGAATGGCTCCTCCTTCCTGTCATTTCATGCAACCACTGAATGGCTTGGATTTAGCGAGAACTCCGGGGTGTTGTTCATGCTATCTTGGATTGTGCTTCTTATTTCCTCAGTAGTGTTTGTCGCTAGAGGACTTCTGAAGGGAATTTCATCCATGGATTCATAGTTCTCGGCGCCTATTGTACCAATGTTCTTCCTTGATGCCGAATCGTTCATGACCGCATATACCGACGCCGTCATGATAATATGGCCTATATTGGCGAAGACGAGGTGATTTCACTATTACTCGTCTCACTACTACTATTGGTCTCGATGTCCCGAGATCTTCTAGACAGGGGTGGCCTTTTCGCAGCCCTTGTCGTCGGCCTCACGGTTTCAATACTAGGGCATTGGACTTGGTTGGCAGTTCTGATGACATTCCTAATCGTCGGCTCTCTAGCAACGAAGTGGCGTTTCGAAGAAAAAGCCCGAATATCGGCCGAGGAGGCAAATGACGGAGTCAGGGGTTGGAAGAATGTCTTGGCCAATGGGGGCATGGCTAGCATTATTGCAATCGCTCACCAAATATACGGGGGTCATGATTGGTCATACCTCGTGCTCTGCTCTTCAATTTCAGTAGCAGCCTCGGATACTCTTGCATCGGAGATAGGTAGCCTAGATCCCAGAACCCGGATTATCACTACCTTGGAGGCAGTTCCTGCGGGAACCAACGGAGGGATGTCTCCGACCGGGACTCTAGCAGCATTCTACGGGGCCCTTCTAATTGCATCTGTTTCCACAATACTGGGGGCAATCAATGGGGACAGTACTCAGCCGGCATTCTTGTTCATGGTCGTGATAGTTATCGGTTGGTTAGGGTGCCAGGTAGACTCCATCCTAGGGGCGCTTCTCGAAAACCGTGGGTTCCTTGGAAAGCACAGCGTCAATTTCCTCTCCACTTTAGCAGGGGCCCTGATTGCTTTCGGAGCAGCAATGAGGTTCCTTTGACTGGAGGGCGAAGGGTTTGAACCACTCAGTGCAATTTGGTAAATCGGGTGAAAGGATGCTAATTAGGTGGAAAATAGCGACCCTACTCTCAATCGCCCTATTACTTGTCATATCTTATTCTCCTGTAGGATCAGCCCAGAACCAACTTGCATACGATGGACCGGGCTCCGATCATTCCTACCCGGATGAGCACCGGTTATTCCTCAAGGGGGATGACGACTTGCAATTCCTCGACAGAAATTGGACTACGGTTACGGGACTTCCATCGGGCAGCGTTTCATTCTCCAAGACCAGCTCTTTGACCTCTCCGACGATAATTGATGCTATGGCCACTCCTCTTCAGGAGCCATTCGGATTTGAAGGCAACATCACAGTCAGGCTTTTTGCCTCATTGGAGACTACCAGTGAGGCCTGCTCGTTCACTAACGTAATTGGCGGAACTGCCCTGGGTTCCGAGACCCAATTCTTCGTCACCCTCTCAATGGGGGGCGTCGAGGTCCTTTCCAGCGCCCAGACAGAGTCGATAGTGATGAAGAAGGACAGAACAGACCCGCATATCTTCGAAGCAAAGGCGAACAACGTCAACGCGTCAATGAACTCTGGCGATGAGATCAGACTGACAATTCAGGTACAGCACGACTGTGCCGTCTCAGGTACTCTATGGTGGGGTACCTACGATGCACGGTCAGGGGTCGTTTTCGAGGGAGAGATTATTGAGACAAAACTCAATGTGATTCTGGATCAAAATAGGATGGCAAGAGTCGAGTTCACCCCCATCTCCCCCTGGGGGCCGACCGATTTCTCGACCCAGGCAATTGAGCTCATCGGGCCAATAGATTGGGGCGAGATGAGGCACGGTCACTACGAGGAGGATATCTGGCAGGATCATTTCGAACTCCCTCATGGTTTCTCAAAGGGCGAGGCAAACAGAACAGTTCTGACATGGACCACTGGAAAACCCCTTGATCCCGGAAATTACATGCTCGATGCTTGCTTCAAGATTTCCGATCAGGATCCAGGAGAGTCCTGTGACTCCTGGGAGATTCTGAGATTCAGGGTCCCTCCCGATTCTCGCCCGCTACTAAATTCCAATGTTGCCGCAATCGTAATCCCTCTCTGTGTAATTGCTTGGATAGGGGTGTCCCTCAAGGGAGCCCCCCTCCCCTTGCCGGCATACGGTGCCGTACTTTTGCTGGCCATTGCAAGCATAGGGACCGCATCTTCACTACCGGATATAGAAAATGATGCATACAGGGAGGGTGGAGCCGCCCCCTCGTTCATGCTGCTATCTCATGATCCGGAATCAGGCGCGGTTTCCCTCTCAGATCTGCTGGTAGAATCCGATGTTGTGGTCCTGGGATTATTCACTTCAGGATCGCCCAATGCAATTAGGCAAATGGGGGATTTTGAAATCGCCTCAGTCATTCTCAACCAGGATGGTATCAAATCTTCCTTCGTCCAAATTGCGACGGGAGAGGGCATTCAGGCATTCAACTTGGACGATTACTCGGATTTACTCAATGGCTCATGGCCCCTGCTAATGGATGACTCTACCGTAGGAAGGGCCCTTCCAAGTGGAGCTACCGATGCCGTGATTATGATTGACTCAGCCGGTTTCATTACTGAGTGGCAACCCGGTTCGATGTCACCTGCGGATATTCAAGAGGCAGCCAAATCTGCTTCTACTGGTTCCGGCAAGGGCCCGCTCGACACTCTAAATCTCCTTATCGGGACGTCACTATTGCCTCTATTTATCCTGGCAATGCCCAGTGAGAGGGAGTACATTGCACCCAAGGAGGCCCTAATTCCTGGAGTCGGAGCAATGATGACTATCTATGCCTCATGCATGGGTTTCCTAATCCTGTCTTCTATTGCTGCACTTCTGGCCAGCCTGGGATTCGGTGTTTTCTGGGTTTACATCGAGATCATGTTCTCAGTCATTCTCGTTTACCATGGCTTATCGATGCTTCTAAGTGGCAAGATTTGGGAAGTCGAACTGATTTCCGGTTTTACCCATTCTCGTCTACCTGAAAAATACAAGGATTGGAGGGGGCAAAGGAGATTCTCCGAAGACGTGTACTTGGGCCTATGGCTGGCTTGGCTGGCTTGGATCGTTGAGCCATCCATGATACCCCAAGGCGTCGGGGCGGTTGCTAGGTCTGGAATAGTTGGGGCCCTACTATCCCCTCTCATTCTGGCCTTATTTGCTATTTGTGCCGGCGTCTCAATTTCCATTATTCGCTCAGTAGCGCTACTGCCGGGACGCCACTCCCGGATTCTGGGGCTGTTCAGCGTAGGAATTAGGCCGAGGGCTTGGGGACTAGTGTCCGCAGTAATGGGAACATGGGTCTTTGTCAGTATCTTGGTAGGCCCGTTGCTGTCATCTTTCTGACACACCTCGCAACCGAGAGCATCATAAGCGGGTGTTCATTCTGTTGACTACCCTTGGGGGTATAGTATAACCTGGTAGTACCGCGGGCTCCAGTTGCACGGGAATGACGACGAGTGGGTTTTCTGATGGCTTTGATGACCAACTGGAGCACCGACCCGTCGCAACCCGAGAGCGTGCGCTTGCCGGGTGCACGCTAGGCGGAAGACACCCGCTGATCTGGGTTCAAATCCCAGTGCCCCCACCAGGGGCAGTCTGGAATAATGCCACCAGTCACTTCTAAGAGGTTGGTTTGAAGTCGTGCCCGCGCTCCGCATATTCGATGAGGGACACGAAAGCCATCTCCGTATTTTGCGTAATTTTGCTGCTCCCTGTTTCCGGTAGCATCGGGACAATGGGCGCCAATACGCCTCCGGAAGACGACATCCGAGTTTCCTATCCGGAGCTTTCGAGCTCAGCACCCAGTCAATCAGAAGTGACTTGGACAGACCCGGGTCCATGGTGGACGTGGACCTCCTTGGATTCCGATAGAAATGGAATTCATGACTCAATTCAAGGGGTTCCTGGCACTGTCAATGTCGGCCTCTCATATGGTAGGACAGTGACAGATTCCGACCGCGATAACCTGGAGATGATGGGATACTCAATTACAGTAGAGCTACCCGCCATAGATGCTTTACTTATTGGCCCGGTAGAATCTTCGGATGTGGAAGAACTATCAAAAATCGACGGGGTTGTAATGGTAGAGAGGTATGGCTCAGTAGTATTTCATGGTGACATTCAGACTCCCGCGGTAAAGGCCCGAAACTCATCGGATTATCCGAACGGTGCTTGGGATCTCGGAGTTAGTGGACAGGGGGTAAACATAGCCCTAACTGATACGGGGGTCGACAACGAGCATCCTGGCCTATCTGGCAAGTTCGTAGCGGGATACGATGCAGTCTGCTACGTTCACTCCGACCCCCAGTGCATACTTTCCGGGGGAAGGGAGGACGATGGCTCATTCGATCCCGATGACGGAAATCAGCATGGGACTGCTTGCATGGGGATGGCAAGTGCAACAGGAATCGAATCCGATGGCAGCCAATCAGATTTCTACGGCTCGGCCCCAAACGCCTCTCTAGTCGATGTGAGAATCGGTACCGATGTCGGGGCCGGCCCATTCGAGAACTATCTGTTGGAGCAGGAGTTCTATGAGTCTGCCATGAATGGTTTGCAGTGGATAATCGATCATAGGGATGACGCATGGCCCGGGGTGGACGAAGAAAACCACGGAATCGACATTATTTCCCTTTCCTGGGGTATTACCAGTCACGAGGAGGGGGAATCGGATGGGTCCGATATGCATAGCCGTATTCTCGACGATGCCATGATGGCTGGGGTGACTGTCTCAAATGCAGCAGGAAACTCCGGACCAGATAATGACGGGCTATCTGGGATGAGCGCTTCATCATTATCAATCACCGTTGCTGCCACAGATGACCAGAATACCGTCTCAAGGGAAGACGACACAATTGCCTCCTACTCTTCACGTGGCCCAAGAAGGGACAACGGGGATGGAAATCCCGTGAACGAGTTGATTCCAGAAATCAGTGCCCCTGGGACCAATATTATTCAGGCCGAAGGGTGTGTATCTAGCGGGGGGTGCAACAACTTCCTCGGAGGCGATGCCTCGGACAACACCTACACTGGCAGGGGAAGTGGTACATCCTACGCCACTCCGACAGTCACGGGGGTCATCGCACTGGTCATTGAGGCTAACCCCGAACTATCCCCCTTGCAGATCAAAGAAGTACTGAAGCAAACCTCGGAGAGAAGGGGCGAGCCAAGCGCTCCAGATGTAGACCCATACTGGAACCGTGAATTTGGTTATGGAATGGTGGATGCATATGCGGCAGTAGAACTGGCACTGAGGCTATCCGAAACCTCCGATCTTCAGGAAATAGACGTAAACATCCAGAATCACATCACAAGCGTAAACCAATCTTTCGGGGAACTAAACATCACAGGTCATTCTTGGGGGCAGATGGGTAGCGTAGAAAGGGTGGAGTTCAGGATAGACGGAGGTGAATGGTATGAGGCCTCATACTCTATTGTCCCTGGTGAAATAGGTCCTCTGGAGCCATTCACTTGGCATGTAATTTTAGATTCCAGCAAGGCTTCCCCGGAGGTACACGAAATCGAAGTTAGGGCTATTTCTGGAAGCGCCCAGTCCCTCCCTTCGTTTGCGTCATTCATAGGCTCAGGAGGCGGGGAATCAAGCTTCGCAGTTCCACCGATTGTTATTGGCCTAGTGGGCCTGGTTTTCCTGGCTTGGTGTGCATCCCTACTGTTAGTTAGACTTCGCTCAGACATAGAAATTGATGGCATGATCTCAAATCTTAGGGCATCGAAGTCCCAGGTTATAGACGCCGAAATTGTAACGAATGGTGATGATTGAGGCTAACCAAGGAGTGAGCCCAGAGCCGCCTTGTTCAAATCCTAGAACGTTAGTCCATGGGCCATGGTGCGATTCTCCGACCGCGCCAATAGCATTCGACCAACTGGCGTAAGGCGTATGTTTGACATGGCCGGCGATGATGCTGTCCAATTCGGCTTGGGTGAGCCCGACTTCCAGCCTCCTGAAATCGCCGTGGAGGCATTCACTAGAGCTATGCAAGAGGGACGCAACAAGTACACAACTACCGCGGGACTTCCTTCACTTAGGGAGAAAATCGCCGGGATGTGGCATCACTTGGTACCTAGCCTGGACGAATCAAACGTCTGTATCACCATGAGCGGAACCAATGCTCTGTTGGATATTTTCCTAGCAACTGTCAATCCAGGGGACAACGTACTGATCCCCGAGCCATACTTCCCCCTATATCCCCCAGATGTGGTAATTTGTGGGGGCGAGCCCCGACTCTATCCTTGTCGCTTCGAGAATGGCTTCGTCCCTACCATCGAAGATCTAGAGGAGAAGGTCGACGAGAATACGGTCGCTATTCTATACAACTTCCCTAGTAATCCAACCGGAGGAAATGTGGATGAAAAACAGAGGGACGAGCTGGTAGAATTTGCCAGGACACATGACCTTTGGCTAATCACTGACGAAGTATATGACAGGATTGTTTACGACTCTCCGCACGTCTCCTTCTTGGGTGCGGGTTATGACAAGCTTGTCATGGTCCAGTCATTCTCCAAGACATTCGCGATGACTGGATGGAGAATAGGGTATTTGCTGTCGCCGGATGATGATCTTATGCGAGAACTAACCAAGATGCAGTACTACGTTACTGCTTGCTCCAACGACGCAATGCAGTATGCGGTCCTCGAGGCTTTGGAGAAGGCACCTGATTATCCCGAGACGATGTGCCGCGAGTTCAAGGAAAGGAGGGACCTGATATGTGAACGACTAAACTCCATGCCAGGGGTAACTTGCCACGTTCCCACTGGAGCGTTCTATGTTTTCCCAAAGGTCGAGGTCCCAGGGTTGACGAGTGAGGAAATAGCAATCAAACTCCTGGAGGGCGGGGTCTTGTGCTCGCCTGGAACGGCCTTCGGCGAAGCGGGAGAGGGCCATCTCAGGTTTGCCTATACCATCGGCAGGGAAGACATCTCCAGGGGAATGGACAGAGTCGCGAAGGTATTGGCCGAACTGAGGGGTGACGAGTGAGCCTACTAGCAAACGTGCTCATAGGCACGGCATCATTCGTCGCATCCAATTGGGCCCCTTCTGCCAGTGTGAGTGAAGGCCACGCCTCACCATTGGCGATTGCAATACTGATTATCGCGATTTCCGGTCTGGCCCTACAATTATTGGGTCCCAATGCAATCTTCTTCGGGACATTTTTGGGTTCGGGCTGGGCACTTCTGAACCAAATCTCAGAATCCCTGGCTTAGGTTTGGTCATCATCAAAAAGGCTGAACGGGATGTCAATCATCCTGCTCTCAGATTCAGTTATTCGCTCCTCATTTTCGCCAACATCACCCGACTCATCCAGTTCGGGCCCCGCTTCTGAGAACTCTTCAGAGTTGGAATCTTCAAAGGACTCCTTCAGCTCTCCGCCTCTTAGAGACTCGAGCCCGCTATCTTGTGCAAACATCCATTCCGGCATATTCTGCGAACCCCCCAGTACTGAAATGGTTGTGAATGTGGCCATAGGGAGGACTGAAATGGCAACAATGTAGTCTAGAATGGCTGTAGGGGGTATTTCCGCCTCAGGTGCAACCGCCTGCAGAATAATCTTCTCTAACTGCATCTCATGCCATTGCGCATAGTCAATTTCCAACCAGTTCAGAGAAGCGGTCAGTACCAACCTTGCAACTAGCCAGTAAAGGAATATGGGTAGGATCCACGAAAGCTTAGAGACCCTCCACACAACATTCCTGAACATGGCTGCAATTCCCACGAGTTGCCACGAAACAACGGGGTGAATCCTCACTGCAATCCACAATGCGACTATGTAGCCGGCCATTCCCAAGTCGAATGCTCTCCCATCTCTGACCATCTCATCTGGGACCCATTCCATTATTGCCAACGGGACGGCAATCAGTATCACCTGCATAGGGACGGCCAACAACTGGAGTCCACCGTGAATAGCCAAAATTTCATGCTCCTCCCCCTTGGTCTTGATATTGACAAGTTGGGCCATCCTCCCATACGGGCTATTCTGGAGGGCGAGTCTTGCCCTATCGACCAATTCTGGGTCGCCCCTTCTGGGACTCAATCTTAAGAATGGAATCAAGCCCCCTTGATTTGCAATGAAAAACGGCCTGAAACCACCAACAACCAGGGCTAGAACGATCGAGACCATGCCATACGAAATACCTGCAATTACCACCCAGTAGATTAGGTGTGTCCGAAGTCCTATTGATGCCTCTTCGTAGTTTATTTCCGGCAAGTAGGTCAACGAGAAAAGTACAATTGGGGCCAGAGTGACCTGACCAACAACCATCAGAACGAGTAGCAACCTCTTGAGCAATAGGGAGCGGTCAACCACAGCGTCACGCACCTGACTAGTACCATAAGGCCTTCATCGTCGAAGAACCCCAGTCCCCCCTTCTCAGACTGCTATCCGAGTTCCGAGCGTCACCAATTCACCGAACTTTACTCCCCAACCTTCTTACACAAATGAATTTCGCAATTTGATGCTCATGGGAACATTTCGCGCACTGCTTCTCTCCTCGCTGATTGTCGCTGTTAGCTTCTCGCATGCTCCTCTGCACCTCTCAGTTGACTCGGCGGAAATCTCTGAAGTCGCTCCTAGGAACAATCCAGTCGACTTCGAAGTGACGGGAATTGAGGTAGGTAACAGCACGCTTTCTCCTAGGACATGGGTTCAGCCGGACGCATCTACTATCGAGTACATGACTAAGAGCGAAACTATTCAGATTAACGTAACCTTCAACCAGAAGGGAGTAGACCCATCTCCAATTACCGCCGATGCCAAACTTGAGATCTGGCATCCCATTGGGATTGTAATCTACGAATGGACCTTCAACATCACCCTAGCCGCCGGCCAATCAATCAGGGTACCATTCGTTTGGACTCCTTCAATTGCCCACAGTACCCTGTCCGATGACGGTTGGCTAGGTGGCGGCGTTACATTCAGGGGGGCTGTTTCTGCCGGTATTGGCATAGACGGCGATGATACAAACGATCAACTCGACAGGGACGTCCCGATTGCCCTGTGGTACGATCCCATGGAGAATGGATTCTGTAATGACGAGGCCTTCGAAGGGAAATATTGCTCGAACACTGCTGTCCCCTATGGATATCCGACTTGGTATGCCGCTGGATACTCTGATGGATATCAGGCAGACACCGACTTCCCAACTGGTACATGGAGGATGGAGAACGACTCCAGTGCAACAGGAGAGTGGCACTGGAAGGTTTCTGGGGCTAATGACCAATATGCCTCGAACAGGTTTGACAGGCTTCGATGGGCATGGCAGAGGATCAACAGCCAGGATGGGTGTGCCGACGGGGTCTGGGGTAATGGATACGAGCATGGCCTCGGATACGGGGAGCACGATTCCACGGTCTCGTCAATACATGGTGCAAACCTGTGTCTGGTGAAACTCAATGCTCCTTTGCTGTATTCCGTTCAAATCGCTACAGACGCTTGGGGCGAGATGGCCGAGGGTGACACAATCCTGCTTGAGACCGACTCAGGCAGCGCCGGGAACGTGGAGTATCTGAACTACTCATCCCAAAACATATCTTCGTCCGAGGGAGAATGGACAAGACTTGTCTGGAATGCCACCGGGCTTCATCCTAACGAGGGATTCACAACTTCGTTCCTATTCAGGTCCGACTCTTCATTTGCCTCCGAGGGGATCCACCTTGACTCATTCATCATTTTTGCAATAGAGAGGGGTGAAGAGTACACTCTTGACGCGCGATGCACATTCCCCGACAATTTTGGAGGTACAATGGAATACGATCCCGAATCGGAGGGGGGTAACACAGTACTTGTGGAGGCAGCGGACCCCGATCCCCCTTCCCTACACTGCAACATTTTCAACAGGGGATACGTAGACACGACTCTTTGGTATTACACGGAGGTATCGAACTGGTCGTGGATGTCGGGTTACCCCTTGAGAATCGACTCCAATAACCCTATTGATCATGATAACTTCGTCAAGTCAACAGTCGTCAAGGCCAGGACTTACACCGACACATGGTTCAACCTTTCAATTCCTGACGGGGCACCCGTCCAAGACCTCTTTTGGTATACCTGGATAAATGACGGAATTGTGAACAAATCAGGTGACGGTTCAGGGATCAAGTACTACGTCGAACTCCCAGTCAGCGTCCAGTCCACCTACAGGATGACCCTGAAACAAAAGACTCTCGCCAATCCAGCGGCAACCATTTTGCCAGGGGGTACTGCAACTATCACGATGGATCTGAAGAACACAGGTAACCAGTACTCATCTTGGAACCTTGGAGGAACCTTCCCAGGAACTACTCAACTATCTGCCGCTGAGAATCTGAAGTGGTACGATTTGTCCGGCGAGGAGGTGACTATGATCAACATGACCCCCGTCGAGGAGATTTCTCTAAATGCGAGGGTGTCCATTCCCGAGGGCCTAGCGCCAGGCTTGTATGAGCTTGATCTTAAGGCCAACCCAAGGTTGCCTAACACTTACCTGGCCTCTTCGAAAGTATTCATCGAAGTACCCGTCTATCATGATCTCGCTATTGCTCCGGTCAGGAATGCAATGATGGCTCCAGCAAACGGCGAGCAGAACATAGTACAGGTGTTCTTTTTCAATTACGGAAATACCGAGGAGACCTTCGATGTCAGGGTAGACACGGACAATTGGCGCCTACTAGCCGACATCAGCTCCCACACAGTCACCCTGGAAGAGAACGGTGGCCAGACCACCCTCTCACTCATACTTCCAATGCCAAAGGGTGTTTTCAACGGCACATATCGAGTCTCGATTGTCGCTACCAGTCAATCCGATCCAAGTTACCAGTCGATGTCAAACTTCTATCTGACCGTGCCCGAGACTTACATGGTCGAGGTAGAGGACATCGACCTCTCGGACGAGGTTTTCGCAGCAGGGACTGATCCTCGAACCCTCAAGTGGGAGATTTGGAACGACGGCAACATGGATGATTCGTACGACATTGAACTTTACTTCCCGTCCGATGTCACCGCCAAAGTGGAGGGGAAAAACCAGTTCAGGACCCCCGTCATTGCACCGGGCTCTTCGTACAACCTAAGCGTCAGTTACAACTTCTCTTCCGGAGTCGATGGCGCTAGGACGATCAACCTGAAGGCCACAAGCGTAGCGGCAGGTGTCTACAGCGAGGGCGAGGCTAGGTTCGATGTTGGCACGGTGGGGTACCTGCTGGTTTACCCAGCCTCATCCGCATCAAATGCAATTGAGATCAGGGAGTCGGGTGACGACTACGTGATAGTTATGCCAATCAGGAGCGCTCACCCAGAGCTAGAACAGCAGATCAGGACAGAAGTTGAATACGTGCAGTGGAAGATTTACGATGCTAGGGTAGCCGAGGAAGATCGTGATTTCGTTTTGCAGGCCGGCGAGCAGAGGAACGTCACTATCCATATCGACGTTAGGGATGAGCATCTCGAAAATCTCGCTGCCAACCAAGAACAGATCAGCATCACTCTGGTCATCATTAGCGATCTTGATACGACATCAAAGACAACGGAGATAACCCTATTCAAACCCGATCCCGCTCCCGAGGGGACCGATGTCGAGGAGGTTGCGTGGAAGGGGGCCAACTACCTGGTGATTGCAGTTGGCCTCGCAGTGATGAGCGTAGTCCTCCTAGCAGCGTTCAGAGTCTTTAGGGATGCAAGGGCCCCACTCGAGGAGTTCTCTTCTCTAGACGACTACAGGATGACGGTTGAGGGATGGGACGGCAGCAAGGCCTCTGAGTCCCCGCTTCCATCTGCAGACGATATTGCCAACTCGATGTATGGTGGCTCCAAAGAGCTGTTCGAGCAACCACCTCCTCCCTCTTCCCCGACTCCCCAAGAACAACCCGCTGAACATCATGATGCTGCCCTGGGACCGCCCCTGCCCGAGTCCGGACTCCCCGAGGGATGGACAATGGAACAGTGGCAGCACTATGGGCAGCAATGGCTTGACTCGCAGAAGGAATAGGGGTCAATGGGGCACTGGTAGCGTATTGGGAGGCCTTATGACCCCCCCTCCGGTGCAACGGTCCCCAAAAATGGGAGTTTGATGGACATGTACAACGGACAGCAGCCGATTTTCATCCTCAAGGAGGGAACCACTAGGACGAGCGGGAAAGGTGCACAGAGCAACAACATTGCAGCAGCCAAGGCAGTTGCCGATGCCGTGCGCTCAACTCTGGGCCCCAAGGGCATGGACAAGATGCTGGTCGACTCAATGGGCGACGTAGTCATCACCAACGACGGTGCAACAATCCTGAAGGAAATGGAGATTGAACATCCTGCCGCAAAGATGATCATCGAAATCGCCAAGACCCAGGAGCAACACTGCTTCGACGGTACAACAAGTGCCGTGGTAATCGCTGGCGAACTCCTCAAGAGAAGCGAGGAACTTGTCGAGCAGAATGTCCACCCAACCGTGATATGCGAGGGTTTCCGACTTGCTTCAGACAAAGCAGTCGAACTAATCGATGAGCACGGCTCAGGAGTGAACGAGAAGATGCTTTCCGAGGTGGCAAAGACCGCATTGACCGGAAAGAGCACAGGGGCAGTGAAGGAGTTCTTGTCCGATATCAGTGTTCAAGCTGTACTTTCCGTAGCACAGGAGGGCGCCGATGGGTTTGTGGTAGATCTCGATGATATCAAAGTCCAGAAGAAGCAAGGCGGCTCGATTAGGGACAGCACGCTCGTAGATGGCATAATCCTGGACAAGGAGAGGGTGCACAGCGGAATGCCAAGGTCGATCTCCAACGCCCGAGTAGCCCTAGTAAACTCCGCAATCGAAGTAAAGAAGACAGAGGTCGACGCCAAGATTCAGATTACTGACCCAAACATGCTATCCCAGTTCCTGGATGAGGAGGAGCAATTCCTCAGAACCCTCGTCGAGAAGATTCAGTCAAGCGGGGCCAATGCCGTAATCTGCCAGAAAGGCATAGACGACCTCGCGCAGCACTATATGGCGAAGGAAGGGATTTTCGCAATCAGAAGGGCCAAGAAAAGTGACATGGAGGCTCTATCCAAGGCTACTGGCGGCAGGATAGTCACCAACATTGACGACCTCTCCGAAGAAGATCTCGGTTCTGCAGCAACGGTCGAAGAGAGGAAGATCGGAGACTCTGACATGGTGTTTGTCGAGGGTTGCAAGGAAGCGAAGAGCGTCTCAGTTCTCCTGAGAGGAGGTACCGAGCACGTAGTCGACGAGGTCAAGAGGGCCTTCGAGGACGCAATAGGTGTCGTGGCAGTAGCGCACGAGGACGGTTCGGTTCTGACAGGAGGAGGATCTGTAATCGCTGCTCTTAGCAGGGACCTGAGGTCTTACGCCGAGGGCATCGGAGGAAGAGAGCAGATGGCAATCGAGGCCTTCTCCAGTGCCTTGGAGGTAATCCCAAGGACCCTCGCAGAGAATGCCGGACTAGATCCAGTAAACACGATAATTGACCTAAGGAAGGCCCACTCAGAGGGCAAGTCCAGCCATGGGGTGAACGTCTTCAAGGGAGGTGTCGCGGACATGGCCAAGGCCAAGGTATACGAGCCAAGCAGGGTGGTTGAGCAGGCCATCCAGAGTGCTTCGGAGACCGCTGTAATGATACTCAGGATAGACGACGTAATTTCTAGCAAGAGCACTGGGCCCATGGGTGGCGAGGACTTCGATGCAATGGACATGTGATCCCAACTCTTCACCTCTCGTCAGCAATCTAGATGCGCATATTCAATAATCGGTTATACGTGGCCTGACCATCCGAAAGGAGCGGGTAACATGTCAATCATCAGCGTCTTCATCGAAGAGGGGTGCATCACTTGCGATGCCTGCGAGGAGGCAGCCCCCGATGTCTTCGAGGTAACTGACGACACCTGCTTCATCAAGCCGGACGCAAGATTGGATGGCGGATTCGACAGGAATGACGGCAAGGCCGGACTCAAGCCCGCAGTAATCGAGTCACTAGAGGATGACATCTACGATGCTGCCGATGCCTGCCCAGTAGACGTAATAATAGTCGTAGAGGCTTCCTCGGGTGAGGCAGAAGCATCTCCGGCTATCGAGCCAGAGGCACAGGAGGCTACTCCCGAAGAACCCGAGGCCCAAGCCGAGGCGTCGGCCCCAGCCGAGGGCCTCGATGACCTCCTATCATCCGGGGATCGCACCCTCGACATTCTATTCGGCTCCCAGTCCGGAAACTCCGAGGGCCTCGCAGCGAAGATTTCGAAGCAGGCCAAGGCATTCGGCCTCGAGGGAACCGTGCACGACATGGACGGCTTCGACTTCAACTCCCTATCCGCGAAGAAGAGGGTCCTGATTGTTTGCTCCACATGGGGCGAGGGCGAAATGCCTGACAACGCAGAGGACCTCTGGCAGTTTGCAAACTCTGACTCGGCCTCCAGGCTCGATGGTGTGCACTTCTCGGTTTGCGCTCTAGGGGACACCAGTTACGAGTTCTTCTGCGAGTCCGGGAAGGATTGGGATGGGCGCTTCGAGGCGCTAGGAGCCACGCGCGTGGTCCCTAGGGTCGACTGCGACGTCGATTATGACGCTCCTGCCGCGGAGTGGACAATGGAGGCACTACCCGCCCTCGCTGCAGTTGACGATACGGGAACCTTCCACGAGGACATGGTTGAAGCTATCAAGAATTACGCCAGTGGTGGCGATTCTGGAGCAGATGGCGAAGACGGCTTCTCTCTACCCAAGGTCGTATCCGAACCCATCCAGGTCGAGATGACTGTATTCAGATACGACCCTACGTCGGAGAGCACGGGAACCGACACTTGGATTTGCGCCCTTCCTGGTCACATGTCGCTGCTGTCCGCACTCAGGGCCCTGAAGGACTCCCAGGATGGTTCACTGACATTCCGAGACGGCACTCCAGGGGATCCGAACACAGCAGTCTCGGTAAACGGAAGATTGGTCCTTCCGGGACTCACTCGTGTAGACGCTGTGGCACCTCTGAGAAACGGCTCAGTATCTCTTAGGATAGAGCCACTACCCGGTTTCGATGTGATCAGGGATCTCGCTATCGATCCATGGTCCCTAGAGAGAAAGCGCGAGTCAAGCGAGCCATGGATGATGACAGCCACCAGGGAGGGCTCCGATACTCCCCAGGGCCCCATTGGCACGATGGATCCCAATGTTTCCGCTCATCTCCACTCAATTTGCAACTTCCAGAGTCAGAACCTGCTTCATGCTAGCTCAGACGCCGTCCCACATGCCAACGGATACTTGGGCCCCGCAGTCCTTGCGAGGGCTTGGTCCCGGCGAATTGATCCACGCACGGCACCCTCCAAGCAAGCCTCTATCGATGCGCTGATCGGCTCCAGAAATGGCATCAAGGCCGAGACTGACCTAGCACCGATAAGGCGTCAGACCTCTAATCCACCAGCCGTTTCGGCCGCGCTCCTCGATGCTCGAAACTCTGCCCTGACCAAAGACGCATTCAATGGGCGGCATGGAAAGCACGTCTGGTGGTACGCTTGGACGGTGAAGAGCAGTGGCAAGGTGAATGACACTGTGATTTACAGGCAGGTTCTCGGCCCTGCCGGCCTTATTGGGAACCTTATTTCTGGAGTCACAGCGAGAATGGTCCTAGGCTTCACAAGGACGGGCGGCAACATGTTCAACGGCATGCTGGGGATGGTCGCCCCACCTGCGGGAATTGGAAAGATGCCAAAACAGTTCAACTCATCCGTGGACAAGCACCACGAGGTAGTGGCAATTTTCAACGAGCTGGATGGTCGATTCTAATGGCGCTGAAGTTTGCATATCATCCTGGGAACGTTGCTCACAGCAGCGCGCCAGAGGTTGCCGACACAATGATCCCGGCATCCAGAACCCTTGGAATAGAACTCCATCCCCTGGAGGGGGCAACAAGCTGCGGGGCAGGTATAATCAGGCAGGCCAACGACGTCCTTCAGATCACGCTGAATGCGAGAACGATGGCAATGGCCGAGTCAATGGGGATGGACATCATCACTCCATGCGCCACTACTGCCGGAACCCTACACGAGGACCTGTCCCGCCTTAGGGAAGACCCCTTGCTCCTTGCCAAGACCAATGACATCCTAGGAAGGACCTCCGGCCTATCCCTGACTGGCGAGGTGCGGATACAGCACCTCCTCCACGTGATCGTCGACGAGATTGGGCTCGACAAGGTCGAGACCAAGCTCCGCAACCCCCTAGATTTCCGAATAGCCGGATTCTATGGCCCCAACATTCAGCAACCGGGTGCATGCGGGGAAGACGATGTCTACGACCCGCAGTATCTCGAGCAGTTGATCTCCGCATTGGGAGGGGAACCGGTTCAGTGGGCCAGCAGGACACAGAGCGTAGGCGTACCCGGACTCTTCTCGGAGGAGCCCACGGTCCTGTCACAGACGGCCGCCGCGATTTCAGACGCTAAGTCGGAGGGAGCCGAGATGATCGTCAGCGCTTGCACTCTTTCGCATACTGTCCTTGATGTGTACCAAGGAAAGGCGAGCAGGTCCACGGGCCTTTCGACGAACATTCCGGTGATACACCTGACCGAGCTACTCTCGTTCGCGTTCGGACACTACAATAGCAGACTTGCCCAACTACGTACTAGGATAGCCGTGATCGGAGACTGAAGCCCGCAATTCGGCTAGAATTGGTCAAGGCCGGTCTGCCCCGTAGGCCTGAAATTCTCTGGAGGGACCTGTTGTTGGGGTTCCACAACGCCCCTGAGGGGAGTCACATCGATTTCGGCGAACTCCCTCTTGTGCCTCTCGCGGGACTCGCTAACGAACTCAGCCGCAGAGACCACTCCCTCTCCCGTCTCCACTTCGAATCCCGTCAAATTCGACAGGTCCTTGTGAGGTACTCTTGACAAGCCCCTAGCTACCCTTCTCACCGTTTTGTGCATGTACTCCTCTTTCCTTCTTGCCGCTTCTTTGGCCCCTTCGTCCCTCGTTCCCTCAGCGATCAAGACTGCTACCTCGCCCTCTCGCGCTCTTCCAGTTCTCCCTCTTCTCTGTATGGTCCGAATCTCACTAGACACCGGTTCATAGAAAATGACCAGGTCAGCACTGGGGATGTCTAGCCCCTCCTCTCCGACCGAAGTCGCAACTAGGACGTTCCCCTTTCCCGACCTGAAGTCAGCCAGCCTCCCAATCTGCTCTTTTGGAGTGAGTCCCACCGAACCTCCACGACTGGACTGCCCTACGAAGCTAATCGGATTCGCCCCATCTAGGTCCTGAATGGCTACCTCCAACGACTCGACTGTATCCCTGTAGTTCGCGAAAACAATGACTCTACAATTTGGGTCTAGGCGTATCCTCTCCCTGACAAGCCTCCTAACCGCTCCAACCTTGGAGTGAATCTCTTCCATCTCCCCCATCGCCTTATTCAGATCTCTTACCCTTGTATCCCTCAGGAATTCTTTGGCGGACTTGCTCTTGCCCTCTTCCTCCTCCATCCTAATTAGAAACTGCCTAGTTGCAGATATTCCTTGGCACAGTAAATGGTTAATCAGATGGTGCAACCTCATTGCCGTGGCAATTCTAGAAGATGATCTGTAACCGCTTGCATCCCCTCTTGTTATTGCCATCTGGGCCCTCTGCATTGCGTTCGCTAAACCATTGTGACTGATTGCTCCAGGAATCACATACCTCCCAAGCCTCCTCTCACTGTCTACAATACCTTCCTGCCATATCTTGAATGGCTCTGCAAGCTCCCTAATCTGAGCAGGAACTTCTACCTTGATTTCATTGATATCCAATTCGGAAAGATGTTCGGACATGCTCGGGTCATCTGGAGTCCTCAAGTGGACCCTGCTAATTCTCAATCTGGAACAGACCTCCTCTACCTGCTCCCTCCTGGATCCCGGACTCGCAGTAGTGGCCAGAATTAGTGGGCTTCCTGAATGTGAAATGTAGAGTTCTGCCGCTTCAGCCATGGCGTGGTTCCCTGTGCAGTGATGGGCCTCATCAACTACCATTATCGAACAATCATTTAGTGAAAGAGTGCCATTCCTTACGTCGTTCCTGACTACTTGTGGCGTGGCAAATATCAGACGAGAGCTAGTCCAAAGATCTTCCCGTTTTTTTGCAGGTTGTTGCCCACTGAGGGTAGTGGGCCTGAGGTCATCCCCCCCAAGAACCGGAACTGCGCCTTCCATATGCTGATTCGCCAGTGCCACAGTGGGAGCGATAACAAGAGCCCAGCCTCCCACGGTTTCCAGCCTCTCTGCTATTGCCATCCATGCAACCGCGGTCTTCCCTGCCGCGGTAGGAAGGACTAGTAGCATGGAACCAGACATTGCTTCGTCAAGTGCTAGAAGCTGGTATGCCCTAGCCTCGACTTTCCCGGATCTGAGTCTAGGATGCCTCACAAATGCACTCATGGACAAGGGACTCGAAAGTCAGGGTACAAAATCGTTCCATTCAACCAATAACGGAATCACACCCCGTAGGGGTGGTTTTTCCAATCCCGATTCGTTCAAATAGGGTATGTTTGTCGCAAGGCCGCTCACAGCGTGAGGTACCAGACACCACAGGGCTCTGAAAGTCACCCCTAAATCTGGAGTCCGCATTCGCGGTTCCGGCCCGGTGTCACGGTACCTCCCTAGCGCTGAAGGCCCGGCTTTTGCCGCTTGCGGCACAAAATCGGTAATAGGAGGAATTGCAATGGCAGACCGACACAGACCCCGTCGAGGTAGCATGGGCTATAGCCCTAGGAAGAGGGCTATCCGGCAGTTCCCAAGGATCAACTCCTGGCCAGAAACCGAGTCCTCGGAAGTAAGGGTCCAGGGATTCGCTGGTTGGAAGGCCGGTATGACTCATATTCTTCTGAGGGACACAAACCCGAAGTCGACATCTGCCGGGCAGGAAGTCCGTAAGGCCGTAACAGTCGTGGAGGCACCTCCGATGAATGTACTTGCAGTACGGGGATACAGGATGACCCCATATGGGATGCAAACTGCTGGAGAGGCTTGGGCGGATGTATCAGATGACTCACCTGAGAACCTCTTCCCGCGTCTGGCAAACCAGACAAGAGGGGAGAGGGATATCGAAGAGGGGAGGAAGCCATCCAAGAGGGGCGGAAGAATTCCCCAGCGAGGCTCTTCATCTGCTGATGAGTCAATAAATTCCCTCAGGGAACAGGACCTGTGTGAGGTACGTCTAATCGTCAGCACGCAGCCACATATGGTTGGCAGCGTTCCTTCGAAAACCCCTGAAATAATGGAGATGGGCCTGATTGGCGGGGACGTAAACGAGAAGTTAGACTGGGCTCAGGAGAGACTTGGAGGCCAGATTGGACTGGAAGACGTTTACGAGGCCGGCCAGGAAGTAGATGTTGTAGGTGTGACGAAGGGCAAGGGCTGGCAAGGCTCGATCAAGAGGTTCGGCCTCAAACTTCTCAGCCACAAGAACAGCAAGCGAAGACGCCAAGGTGGAAACATGGGTGACTTTGGAACCGGATACGTTCGAAAGACCATCCGACAGGCCGGGCAGGTGGGATACCACAAGAGGACCGAGCTGAACAAGAGGATCCTAAGAATTTCCAATCCTGATGAGTCAGAGATTACTCCAGCTGGGGGTTTCCTGAACTACGGAGAGGTTCGGAATCCATACATGATTATCCAAGGAAGCCTACCCGGGCCGGCTAAGCGCCTAATCCGATTCCGTGACGCTACAAGGCCACGAAAGACCGTTGGCGACGTCGAAGTAACGTACGTCAGTACATCGAGCAAGCAAGGAGTGTGATTGATTGAAGACTAAGCCCTACAACCTGGAAAACTCCGTAGTCCAAGAGGAGATGGATGCGGGGCTTCTGGCCGAGACATACTCAGTGGCAACCAAGGACGGGAAGGAAATCACCCTTCCCGAGGCATTCTCATCACCCATCAGGTCCGACATCGTCAGATCTGCAGTCCACGCTTCCCGAGCCAATCGAAGACAGTCATATGGCCATCGCGAGCACGATGGAAAGAAGGCTCCGCAGCCGGGTATGAAGCATTCCGTAGAGTGGTGGGGCAAGGGTCGCGGAGTTTCCCGAATTATGAGGAAGACTGGGCAGCGCACCGGTGCTCAAAACCCACACACCAGGGGGGGCCGAAGGGCCCATGGCCCCAAGGTCGACAAGGACTGGTCACAGAAGCTAAACACCAAGGAGCGAAGGATTGCTAGGAACTCCGCAATTGCGGCCAGTTGCGATCCATCCACAGTTTCCTCCCGAGGCCACAGATTTGACGAGACAACGCGATTCCCGATAGTCATTGACGGCTATACTGAATCACGGGGCAGCAGCAAGGAGAAGTACGATATCGAGGAAATCCCCCTCCAGTACTCAACGCGAAAGTTCGTCGCCATGATGGAGGGCCTAGGACTGGGCTCCGATCTGGAGCGCTCGAAGCAGGGACGCCGAATCAGGGCAGGCAAGGGGACAATGAGGGGCAGGAAGTACAGGACCCCGAAGAGCGTACTATTGGTGGTCTCAGAGAAGTGCGGCCTAGACAAGGCTGCAAGGAACATTCCTGGCGTCGATGTCGTCACTGCTAAGGATCTGAGCGCAGAGGACCTGGCACCTGGTGGCGATGTTGGAAGGCTGACTGTTTGGACTAAGTCCGCAATTGAGGCATTGGAGTGATCAAGATGGACCCATATGACGTAATCCTGATGCCCTGGATAACAGAGAAAACTCTGGAGGCAAGGAGGATCGCCGATCCCGAAGGGGGCCACCGTGAGAACAACAACAGGATAGAGTTCATCGTTCGCCGAGAAGCGACGAAGAAGGACATAAAGGAGGCAATCGAATCCCTACTCGACGTACAAGTCGCCAAGGTGAACGTTAGGATCAACCGGACTGGCAAGCATGCCAGCGTCCGTCTGAAGGACGAGTATGACGCAGAGGAGGCAGCGCTCAAGCTAGGAGCGTTCTGATAGGTGATCAAATGGGCAAGAGGACACGTTCACAGAGAAAGGGCTCAAGTCCCAAGAACCGGGTTTCCAGCCACCGCTTCCCGGCAGCAAACAGAATTCCCAGGGTAAGCGGAGAGATTGCGGAGGTGGTGGACTTAGTACACAGCCCAGCACACACCGCTCCTCTGGCCAAAGTAAAGTTCGAAGACGGCTCAGTGGCTCATCTAGGTGCCCCGGAGGGGGTCGCCGTCGGACAGACCGTCGCATTTGGCGACAAGGTCTCACTAAGGCCCGGAAACGTAACGACTCTTGATCAGATTCCCGAGGGGACCCAGATATGCAATGTCGAGGCGAGGCCAGGAGATGGGGGCAAGATTGCCCGCTCAGGAGGAAATTCGGCGATGGTGGACACTCGTATGGGGGACTATGTTAGGATACAACTCCCGAGCGGCCGTTCAAAGGACCTGCCTGCAAAGTGCAGGGCTACAATAGGGGTTCTGGGTGGCCATGGAAGGACCGAGAAGCCTCTAATGAAGGCCGGTGCCGCTCATCACCGAGCAAAGGCCCGGGGCAAACTCTACCCTACTGTGAGTGGGGTCGCAATGAATCCAGTGGACCACCCTCACGGAGGAGGAAACCACCAGGCGGTCCACGGCCCCAGCTCAGTGAGCAGAAATGCGCCTCCAGGACAGAAGGTCGGCAACATCGCACCTCGGAGAACAGGCCGAGGTAGGTCGAAGAAGGAGTAGATTGGAATGGCTAGGAAGAGGAAGATGTTCAGAACGGCAAAGATGGCCAGAAGGCAGGCTAGGAAGAGGCGTTCGAAGATTTCGGAGCGCAGGAAGAAGGAGTTCCGATGGAGGGGTTACTCCTTGGAGGAACTGCAGGTTATGCCACTGTACCCGCCTGAGGATGACCCCGATGCAACCTCAATTGCCACTCTAATGCCATCAAGGGTGAAGCGTTCCCTCGCCAGGGGATTGGACCCAGAGTGCGAGAAGCTGCTAGAGAGGATCAGAGGTAGCAACGGCAAGGTGGTTCGGACGCATTGCCGAGGCATGTACGTCCTGCCTGAAATGGTCGGGACAACAATTGCGGTGCACGACGGACAGAATTTCGTGAAAATCGAGATTGCACCCCAGATGATTGGACACTCGTTGGGCGAATTCGCCAAGACTAGGAAGTCAGTAACGCACACCGGGCCAGGTGTCGGCGCCACGCGGTCTTCCCAGCACGTTGCATTGAAGTGAGGAAATAATATGAGCAGAATTAGAGGAAGTCCACAGAGCGGATACACCCAGCTTCTGGAGGGATCAAACCTCGTCACAGCCCGAGCAGTGAACCTCGATTGCCATCACAAGCACTGTTACCACATTGCCAAAGCAATCAGGGGGATGAATGCAGAGGAAGCAGTGGGATACCTTGAGGACGTTGTGCAGAAAAAGCGTGCAATTCCCTACCAGAGGAGGTCTAGAAAGGGAAGAGGGGGAAACACCATGGCCGGTCACAGGAAAGGGAAGATGGGACCAGGAAAGTTCCCCAACAAGGCTTCCAAGGAGTTCATCAAGCTGATCAATAGCGCAATGGACAACGCTAGGCAGAGGTACGACACAATCGACCCAGAGGACATGGTCATCACCCACGTAGCAGCACATAGGGGGCAGGTTGCAAAGAACTGGAGGCCAAGGGCCAGGGGCAGGGCAACACCAAGCAATCACTATCAAGTAAATCTGGAAATATTCCTGGAGTTCTTCGAAGAGGACGAGGAAGAATCCCGGGAAGAGGAGTTCTGAGGTGAAGGAATGAAGCAGAACACAATCAGAAACATGATTGGTCGCAATGTCGAGAGGCAGCTGGTCAGAGAGTTCCTACTCAAGGAGACTGAGCGTGCCGGATTCGGCGGCCTCACCTTCAACCGAACCCCCGAGGGAACCAAGGTAACACTCAGCGCGGAACAGGTCGGAAGGGTGATTGGGAGGCGAGGCAAGGTAATCCACGACCTGCAGAGGCGGCTCCAGGAGGATTTCAATCTCACCAACCCCCAACTAGAGGTCGAGGAGATAGAGGACTCTCGAATCAATGCCCAGGTGATGGCCAGTCGACTTGCCAGCTCGTTGGAGAGGGGCTGGTTCTTCCGAAGGGCTGGGCACAGCACAGTGCAGAACATCATGGATGCCGGTGCTAGGGGGTGCATCGTAATCCTCAGCGGGAAGATAACTGGTGCTCGCCACAGGGTTGAGAAGTTCCAGAAAGGCCACATCAAGTACTGCGGGGAAACTGCCCTACAGCTCATGGATGTAGGATTCTCGACTGCGGTGAAGAAGCTTGGCACGGTCGGCTGCACTGTCAGGATTATGCGCCCGGGAACCAAGCTCCCGCATGAGATTTCGATTCAAGAACGAAGCGAATCCGGATTGCCCGACCTAGTCGAGGCCTCCGGTTTCGTCCCACTAGAGCTCGAGGAGGCTCTGGAAAAGTCTTCGAAGGAGGAGGAGTGACATGACGCACGTTGGCTCGAAGGAAATAGACGAGATGAACCAAGAGCAGAGGGATCTTGCTCTGGAGGAGTTAAGAGACGAGATGCTACAGCTCAGGGCCCAGCAGGCCCTCGGTGGATCAGCCTCGAACTCAGGAGCATACAAGCAGACTCGAAGGAGCATAGCAAGGCTCCTAACCAAGATGAAACAGGAAAAGGAGGAGTGATTTGGCGGGAATATGCAACCTTTGTGGCCTTCCCGATGAGCTCTGTATTTGTCAGGAGATAGCGAAGGAGCAGCAGAAAGCGGTTATTTCAGTAGTTAGGAGGAGGTATGGGAAGATGGTAACTATGGTGGAGGGAATCGATGACACAGCGATTGATATTGGCCAACTTGCCAAGATCCTCAAGGGAGCCTGCGCTAGCGGCGGCACCGTAAAGGGCAGGACAATTGAACTCCAGGGAGATCACAAGAAGAGGGCAGCGAAGGTCCTCGAGCAGAATGGATACCAGGTGGAGGTTCGCTAAATGTCCAACATCATCAATCTCCCATGGCTAGCCAGGAACCTGGAGGTAACCCAGTCCACTGACCCAACGCTGATCGGAGTAACCGGCATGGTCCAGGATGAGACAAGGAGAACCATCACCGTTCAGACCGAGCGAGGGACCAAGACTCTCGCAAAGGACACAATCAGATTCAAAATCGACGATGTCGAGATAGATGGCTCGAAAGTCGGTCAGAGGCCCGAGGAAAGAGTGGGCAAGAGATACCGGAGGAACTGAGATGAGGGACATAGGGATTGACGTAAGGACTCCCGAGGGGGATTGGGACGGGAACGATAATTGCCCATTCTACGGCAGTCTCCGAGTCCGAGGGCAGATCATCAAGGGTGTTGTTTCTTCAAAGGGCATGCAGGACACAGTAGTGGTGGAGAGGAAGACAACCAGGTACATGCCTAAGTTCGAGAGGTACGAAAAGAGGACGCGGCGCTACTCTGCCCACCTCCCCAGTTGCATAGGTGATTTGTCACCAGGCGATAATGTCAGGATAATGGAGTGCAGGCCACTCTCCAAGACGGTGAAGTTCTGCGTCATTGAGAAGGAGGCGAGCGAATGAAGGGAGTACCGGGACGAGTAACCTCCGGCCTTCCGACCCAGGCACGCCTGGAGTGCGTAGACAATACCGGAGCCAAGGTAGTCCAACTGATTACCGTCCTGAAAAAGGGCGGAGTCGCTAGGAGATACCCCTCCGCGGGAGTCGGGGACATGATTCGAGTAACAGTGAGAAGGGGTACCCCAGAGACCCGACGTCAGATTTTCAATGCTGTAATAGTACGCCAGTCACGACCTTTCCGGAGAGTAGATGGCACATGGGTCCAGTTCGAGGACAACGCCTGCGTGATTACCAACGAAAGAGGGGATGTCCAGGGTTCCGACATCAAGGGGCCCGTCAGCAGAGAAGCCGCTGAGAGGTGGCCTAGGATCGCTGCGACAGCGAAGCAGATAGTGTGAGGTGATTATGTGAAGAGCAAGAAAGCAGGAAAACAGCGAATTTCCCAGAGAGACGCATCAACCCACATCAAGAGAAAGCGAATGCGGGCCCGCCTCGTAACGGAAGACCCAGACCTGAAGCACGTCAGGTCGGTTACAATCAGAGTGGGCGATGAAGTTGAAGTAACCAGGGGGGACTTCAGCCATCCCAACAGCGTGAAGGCAGATACTCGAGGGAAGAGACTCGGACAACCAAGGGGACGGGCCGGTGTGAAGGCAAAGGTGGCCTCTGTCGACACAAAGGGCGGATTCATCTTCGTCGACGGCCTGACTCAGACCACTGCCGATGGCAAGGAAGAGGCAGTGCCCCTGAGCCCATCAAACGTGATCGTTACCAAGTTGTACGAGGGAGACCCAGTCCGAATTAAGCGCATCGTAGACAGAACGGTAGGGGGTGACTCAGAATGAGCCGCAGCCATCACAAGAGGCTAGTGATGCCGCGCAGTTGGCCACTGACGAGGAAGACCAACATTTGGATCCAGAAACCGAATCCTAGCGGCCACCCCATAGAGATGTGCATGCCTCTTGGGATAATCCTCCGAGACGTTCTTGGAGTTGCCCACAACATGAAGGAGGCGAAGCGAATCCTTCACTCCCGCAAGGTCTTGGTGGACGGCGAGATTGAGACCGACAGGGCACGAGCGGTCGGCCTAATGGACGTTCTGACGGTCGGCGATGAGAACTACCGGTGCATTATCGACAGAAATGGGAAGCTCCGATATCGACCAATAGCGAAGAAGGCCGCTTCCAGCAAGATCTGCAGGGTAATGGGCAAGACCACGGTAAGGGGCGGGAGAACGCAGGTACACCTGCATGATGGGAGGAACATTCTGATGGATGAAGCCACGGCCTACAGCACAGGCGACTCCCTGGTGCTTTCCCTCCCCGACCAAACAGTCTCCAAGCACCTCGAGATGAAGAAGGGATCCCTTGCTTATTTGACGGGAGGGAGCCACATCGGCGAGACATCCTCTATCAAGGAGCAGGAGATCAAGCGCTCTTCCAAGCCAAACGAGACATTCTTCGATGACTTCGGAACGGTAACTGACTACGTCTTCGTTATCGGCAAGGAGTCGGACCTACCGCTGGAGGCCGAGTCATGAGCGAACCAAGCAACCCGATGATGGTGCCCGGTATCACGAAGGTGACGGTAAACATAGGGGTCGGAGAGGGAGGACAGAGGCTTCAGCTAGCTGAAAGGGTCCTCGAGGTACTCACTGGGATGAAACCCCAGAGGACCCTGTCGACGAAGACCAATAGGGACCTGGGAACGAGGAAGGGAGCCCCAATCGGGTGCAAGATTACAATGCGCGATCCAAAATCGATCGAGTCGTTCCTGAAGGACGCATTCTGGGTTCGGGACCACACCCTGCCGGGCTACAACTTCGACTCGCAGGGCAACCTATCATTCGGGATTTCGGACTATACGGACTTCCCCGACCAGAAGTACGACCCAGACATCGGAATTTTCGGAATGGACGTCAATGTGGTCATCGAGAGGCCCGGTCACAGAGTCTCCCGGAGGAGGCGTCGCAAATCGAAGGTCGCGATATCCCACAGAGTGGGCAGGGCAGAGTCGAAGGAGTGGCTCGTAGAGAAATACGGACTAAAAATTGTGGAGGAGTAAGTTATGGCGCGCGACCACGGAGAGAGAATTGGAAGGAGCGTCGGATGCCGACGCTGTGGACGAAAGAGGGGCATGATCAGGCGGCACGGCCTACGCCTTTGCAGGCAGTGCTTCCGAGACGTTGCTCCGGATATAGGATTCAAGAAATACTCATGAGGTGATGAAGATGCAGTTTGACCCATTGAACGATGCTTTCACGACAATATACAACGCAGAGAACGCAGGAAAATACGAGGTTACCGTGCGGCCGGCAAGCAAGCTCCTCGGAAGCATGCTTTCCATTATGCAGAACTCCGGCTACCTCGGCGAGTACGAGCAACTGGAGGATGGCCGGGGAGGGGCGTTCCGGATCGAGCTAATCGGCGCGATAAACAAGTGTGGCGTCATCAAGCCAAGGCACTCGGTAAAGCGCCTGGACTACGATAAGTGGGAGTCCCGGTACCTCCCGGCTAGAGATTTCGGGCTACTGATTCTGACTACCAACCAGGGAGTGATGAACCACTTCGAGGCGAAGAAAGAGAGGGTGGGCGGCAGACTGCTCGCATACGTGTTCTAGGAGAGTGATTTGAATGGCAAGGGTAGCCCAAGTGTCACACGATATTGAACTCCCAGATGGGGTCAGCGCAAGTATTGACGGGGACAAGGTGACTCTGTCCAAGGATGGCGACTCGCTCAGCAGGACCTTCGCCCACAATAAGGTCTCGGTCAAGCAGTCCGATGGAGCACTGCAGGTATTCTGCTCACTCCCACGCAGGTCCGAGAAGGCAATCGCCGGAACTTGGGCAGCGCACCTGAGGAACATGACAAAGGGGCTAGAAGAAGGATTCGAGTACAGGCTCAAGGCAGTATTCAGCCACTTCCCGATGTCATTGAAGGTAGAGGGAAACAAGTTCACGATCACAAACATGCTGGGGGAGAAGGTCCCGAGGGTAGCAGCCCTGCCATGGACTCCAGCAGATGTCCAAGTGAAGATCGAAAACAAGTCCGATGTAGTCGTTTCTGGAGCCGACAGGGAGAAGGTTGGGCAGACTGCCGCCAATATAGAGCGTGCATGCAAGGTCAAGAAGCGCGATCCCAGAGTTTTCCAGGATGGGATATACATCATTTCTAAGGGGGCATAATTTTGGCGTACGATGGCATGACTGTAGCTGAACTGAAAGAGCTGCTCAGAGAGCGTGGCCTACCAGTATCCGGAAAGAAGGCCGATCTAATTTCCCGACTAGGCGAGTCCGACTCCTCCCCCGCCGAGGCAGAGGAAGAGGCACCCGAGGCAGAGGAAGAGGCACCCGAGGCAGAGGAAGAAGGTGACGAGGAATTCTACGAGGACGAAGGCGACTACGACGATTGGGAGGACGATTTCCACACCGCTAGGCAGAAACCGGTTCTCGACGAATCGACCAAGGCCGCCTTGGAGATGCGAGCCGCCCAGTCGAAGAAGCAACCCGCGTTCAGGAGGCAGGAGTGGTTCAGGTACCGACGCCTCTCGAAGACAGGGTACAGAAAACCAAAGGGGAAGGACTCCAAGATGAGGATGAACAGGAAGTATAGATCGCCAATGGCTAGGGTCGGATACGGCAAGGTGGCCTCAGCAAGAGGACTCCACCCATCAGGATTCGAGGAAGTACTAGTGCACAATATCGACGAGCTCGATGGGATCGATCCCGAAAGACAGGCAATACGAATCGGCTCATCAGTAGGCAACAGGAAGAGATCCAGGATTCACGACAGGGCGGATGACCTAGGACTCAGGGTACTAAATCGTAGATCGATAGAAAGGAAGGGTGACATCTCATGATGATAACTAACCAGAAGAGAATGGCTGCGGAGATTTTCTCGCGCCGAGAGGGCAAGACGGTCGGGATCCACAGGGTATGGGTTCACCCTGACTATCTAAGCGAGGTCTCTGACGCAGTACAGAAGGCCGATGTCCGGAATCTCATTGAGGACGGGATAATCAAGGCCAAGCCAATCAAGGGAACCAGCAGGTCAAGGGCCAGGAAGGCCACTATTCAGAAGTCCAAGGGACGAAGAAAGGGCCAGGGCTCCAGAAGCGGTAGCGCAAACTCAAGGAGTCCCAAGAAGCAGAGATGGATGTCGAAGATTAGAGCACAGAGGAGGACTCTCCGGGAGCTCAGAGACGAAGGCTCGATTTCTGCGTCCCAGTACAGGCACTTCTACATGAAGGCAAAGGGGGGCTCCTACCGTTCAATTGCCCATATGAAGAGCAATATCGAACTGGAAGGTATTTCCCTCGGAGGTGATAGCTGATGGCGAAGGGCAGGAACCAGAGGCTCCGCTTCAAGCGAAGGCGGGCCGCAGAGACAGACTACCACCGGAGGATGCGCATGCTGAAGGGCGGCGTCCCCAGGGCAGTAGTCAGAGTTTCCAACACGCAAGTTACCTGCCAGTTGGTTTCCTACGAGATCGATGGAGACAGAATACTTGCCTCGGCCACTGGCAAGAGCCTGGTCGACAATCACAAATGGCCCCTGGATGCATCCAGAAAATCAGTTCCAGCATGCTACCTAGCAGGGTTGGCTATGGCAAAGCAGGCAGTAGGTGATGGCCACAAGGAGGCAATTCTTGACATAGGGCTAGCCGCTTCAACACGAGGAGGCAGGATTTACGCCGCCCTTAGGGGGATGACCGAGGGAGGACTCGCCATACCTCACTCAGACGATGTTCTACCCTCTGATGAAAGAATCAATGGCTCACACATTGACGAAGGTTTGGCCAAGGCAGTCGAGAAGACGAAGAAGTCGATAGGGGGTTCTAAGTGATGAGTGAAGAGGGAGAGGCCGTGAAGGAAATCACACAACTCGCACCTGGCCTGGCCATGGCCCATTCCCCATCAGAAGGTCCCGAGGACGCTCCGAGGAGGCGCGGCCCAGACCCATTGGCGGCCCTGCGTGTGTGGGAACCGAGGACGAGACTCGGTCGAATGGTGATGAACGGAGAGATTCTGACATACGAGCAGGCCCTTGAGACCGGATTCCCCATTCGCGAGGTCGAGATCGTCGACGCCCTGATGCCCGAACTAGAGGACGATGTTCTGAGCGTCAACATGATCCAGAGGATGACTGACTCGGGAAGGAGGGTGCGATTCAACGTCCTATGTGCAGTAGGAAACGGGGACGGCTATGTCGGCCTGTCAATTTGCAAGGGCAAGGAGGTCGCAAGCACCATCCAGAAGGCAATCAACCAAGCAAAGTTGAACCTTATCCAGGTATACAGAGGAAACGGCTCATGGGAGTCAGCAGAGGGCCCTGGAAACAGTATCCCCTTCAAGGTCACAGGCCGCTCCGGGTCGACCAGAGTGACCCTCATCCCTGCGCCCTCGGGCAAGGGGCTGGTAATTGGCGACTACGGGCGAAGGGTGCTGACCCTGGCAGGGGTATCAGACGTATTGTCCCGATCGGCCGGGCAAACGAGATCCACCATCAACTTCGCAAGAGCCACTTTCAACGCACTGGAAGAACTAGGAAGGACAAAGGTCAGCGACGAAATCCGCCAGAGGCTCCACATAACGGAAGGGAGGCGACACTCATGACTTTTCTCGTAATCAGGGTCAGGAGCGATCGCGGGGTCACAAAGAAGATCCGCGACACCATGGCGATGCTCAACCTTACCAGGGTCAATCACGCAGTATTGATCCCCCAGACAGCGAGCTACGAAGGCATGCTCCAGAAGGTCAAGGACTACGTCACATGGGGCGAGGTCGACGTCGAAACAATCAGCAACCTGATCAAGGAGAGGGGGAAGATGGTGGGTGACAACCCAGTTACCGATGCCGAAGTAAAGTCATCAAGCAGCCACTCATCCATCGACGCACTTTCCAAAGCCATAGCTTCCGGCGAAGCCACTACCAAGGACGTGGAGGGGATGAAGCCAGTCTTCCGACTCCACCCGCCAAGAGGCCCGAAGGGATGGGGTGGCATCAAGCGAGCCTACTCCATCGGCGGTGCGCTGGGTTTCAGAGGGGATGCGATTGTCCCACTCGCAGAGAGGATGTTCTGAGGTGATATGAGTGGTTTCTAGGACGAACAAGTTCCGAGGAAGGAGCCGCTACCACGGTCGAGGCAAGAAGGCCGGAAGGGGCGCAGGAAAGAGGGGAGGCCGAGGTAACGCAGGCTTGAACAAGCATAAGGTGATGACGAGACTGAAGTACATGCCCGGACATTGGGGCATGCACGGCTTCAACAGGCACCCAGGACTCAGGGTGGTCAACTCCTCCATCAACCTTGGATCCGTAGCGGAGATTGCAGAGGGGGACTCGATAGATCTAACCGAGATGGGCTTCGATAAGCTACTCGGCAGAGGGTCAATAGACAGGGCCCTGAAGATTACCGTACGCGAGGCCAGCTCAAGGGCCGTGGAGAAGGTAGAGGCCGCCGGTGGCTCAGTAGAGACCGGCGATGACGAGGAATGGGGTGAGTGGGAAGAGGAGTAGCTCCCACAATTGGAGGCTAGCTAATGGCGAAGAAACCATTCATTCCCGGATTCATCGCAGTGGCTGCAATCTACTGGGGGGCTCTATACTACTGGCTGATGGACGACTTCTCTTCGGGAGTCTCAGAAGTCCAGAACGGAGCAATCATCAAATTCGCGATATCCATTCCTTACGTCGCCTTCATAATGTCTGGGACGATGTTCGACACCCCGGAGCCAGTGACAAGGATCCCAATCATCGGCAAGTACGCCAAGGTGTACGCCTGGCTCGCCATCATGCTCCTCCTGTGCTGGTGGGGCTGGGTGGACAAGGAAGCCTTCGGGTTCCTGATGGTATGCGTCGCCCTTTTCGGCCTGGGAGCCGGACTGGCAATGTCCTGCCTTCTATATTCGGGCGAGGAAAATAGCCGCCTCTACGGCCTGAAGAGGCTCGTAGACGTCTACCCAAGCATCTCGAAGCCGGACGGGCACGTCAGATTCAACCAGAAGCTGTGGACAACTACCCTGGTTCTAATCATCTACTTCATAATGACCAACGTGATGATTTACGGCCTCTCAGAGACCACCTTGGACGTCTTCTCGTCATTCAGGGCAATCATGGCCGGGGCCTCCGGTTCGATAATGCACCTGGGTATAGGGCCGATAGTCACTGGTTCAATCATCATGCAGCTATTCTCTGGTGCAAAGATAATCCAGCTAGATCTTCAGGACTCTGCCGACAAGCAGCTCTACCAGGGGGTTCAGAAGATTCTGGTACTGATCATGATCCCCGTCGAGTCGATCCCCCAGGTCTTCGGGTTCCTAGACCCCTCTGAGACCCTGATTCTGGACTACGGCTCGGGATGGGCGCAGGGGATTATCGTCTTCCAGCTCTTCCTCGGCTCCCTCCTCGTCTTCCTCCTTGACGAGTTGGTCAGCAAGTGGGGAATCGGCAGCGGAATATCCCTTTTCATCGCTGCAGGAGTGGCCCAGTCAACTTTCGTTGGGACCCTGTCTCCCCTTCCCACCATCGAGGGCGCGCCCATTTCATTCGACAACCCCCCCTCTGGTACATTGCCCATGATTTTCTACACCCTGAGAACCGCGAGTAACCAGCAACTGGTTAGCGAGAACGGATTCGAGATGATGCTACTAGAACACGCAAATCCGATAGTGGCGCTGATATCGAGCATTATCGTGTTCCTGGTTGTAGCTTATGCTGAGTCTAGTAAGCTGGAACTGCCACTTACCCATGGGAAGGTTAGGGGGCATAGGGGACAGTACCCAATCAGACTAGTCTACGCCAGCAACATCCCTGTGATTCTGATGGCCGCACTACTTGCGAACATCAACATGTTCACCTTGCTATTCCACAGCCATCCGACACTCCAGACAGTTCCAATACTGGGTTCCGAGGGAATGTGGAGCAAATCCGAGTGGTTCGGTTCCTACTACCAGGGTTCAACCACGCCCCATGACGGGTTCGCATGGTACTCCTCCATGGTCAACGGAGTAGGGGACTGGCTCATCCCGTTGCTGAACCAGCAGGGCGACGTCCACGGCCACTCCCTAGGGCAGATTATGACGCATGTCTTCGTTTACGTGTTCTTCATGACCGCTGGATCGACGGTATTCGCCAAGTTCTGGATCGAGACTACCAACATGGGCGCCAAGGACGTTGCAAAGCAGATCGAGAGGACAGGGATGCAGATTCCCGGGTTCCGAAAGAACCCAGTAGTCCTAGAGAGGATACTGGAGAGGTACATCCCCCCAGTGACGCTTTTCTCCGGTGCGTTCGTCGGTCTGCTAGCTGCTGGTGCGGATCTCCTTGGAACCGTTGGAAACGCAACCGGGACCGGGCTGCTACTGGCAGTGGGCATCATCCTGAGGACATACGAGCAGATCCAGAAGGAGCAGGCGATGGAGATGCACCCAGTTCTGAGGGAGTTCTTCGGCGCCGAGTAGGCCAATAGCCCCGCAGGCCTCCTTTTGACCTCTCGTCACGTTCTTATACCGCATGAAGGTCGGCGGGATGCTGCGTCCAGCTGGCGTTGGAGACCGAGCACCTAGGTGCCATGACGTCTTCCTTCAGGCAGGACGCAGCCGAGGAAGTGCGGCCACGAGACTTTTCGTGGTTTAGGAGGTTAACCACAATTATGACTTGGCCCCCGATAGGGGGTGCAAGAGCAGGGTAT